>Ga0157370_10000449_pt1 | contig 51431 bp, 56 predicted proteins | sample C35metaG_FD_113463 | JGI IMG/M metagenome (GOLD analysis project Ga0157370, IMG submission 113463) | Corn rhizosphere microbial communities from Kellogg Biological Station, Michigan, USA - C3-5 metaG | ecosystem: Host-associated > Plants > Roots > Rhizosphere > Soil | place: USA: Michigan...
ATGGTGTTCATATCCATTATCTTACTACATCTAAAGATAAATTACAGGACGAACCCAACTATAAAGGTTTTTACTGGAATCCTTCCACTGGCGATATAGACGATAATTGTATTGATGGTGTAGATGCTGTAATACATCTTGCGGGCGCCTCAATAGCAAAACGATGGACAGAATCATACAAGCAGGAGATACTGGAAAGCAGGGTGCTTTCTACTTCTGTTTTATACGGGCTCTTAAAAAATAAACCAAATAGCGTACACCATTTTATATCGGCTTCCGCAATAGGTATCTATCCGAGTAGCCTTGATAAAGTATATTCTGAGGAAGAAACCGAATTTGATAATTCTTTTCTAAGCCACGTTGTGCAACAATGGGAAGCTGCCGCAGACAGGATAAAACAACTCAACATAAAAGTTTCTAAGGTACGTACCGGTTTGGTATTATCCCGCAAAAGCGGAGTGCTAAAAGAATTAATGGGGCCTGTAAAGTTTGGCCTTGGTGCGGCTTTTGGAAGTGGAAAACAAATGCAGTCCTGGATACATATAGATGATCTTACAGGTATTTATGCTTATATACTCAATAATGAATTGGAAGGAATATATAACGCTGTAGCACCTTTCCCTGTAGATAATAACATGCTTGTAAAACAAGTGGCTAAAGTAATGGATAAGCCTTATTTTATGCCAAACATACCAAAGTTTGCCATGGAACTGGTTTTAGGCGAAATGCATACTATGTTGTTTGACAGCCAGAATGTCAGTGCTAAAAAAATTATAAGTGAGGGCTATCAGTTTAAATATCTTTCGTTAGAGAAAGCCCTGATAGCGGAACTGGGTTAGAGATGTTAGGTTTTTTATTAACAAGTAAAATAAGTAATAATTTATTTACCTCTTCTCGCTGTAATACTCACCTTTAACTCTATATCATCGTGAATATACTGGTTGCCCAAATTCTCTAAAGCACTTTTTGAGTTATAATTTATATTCCACAATACCCTGTTTATTTTAAAAGTTTCACTTTTAATTGTAACCACCGAATCATTTACAGTAATGGCGGCAGGAAAGGTTATATTTTTTGTAGTGCCTTTTAGTGTCAGGTTACCTTCAAGCATGGTTTTATTATCCTTATTTGTCAGTCCAGTAATTTCAAAGTAACCTATTGGGTATTTGTTTACATTAAAAAAATGATCTTCATTCGTTTTATCACCTAATCCTTTCAAATGATTTTCAAGGTTTACTTTATCCTTTCCTTCTTTGGGATCGGTTACAGTTATACTCTTCATATTGATTGTAAACTTACCTGTTGCAACAGAATCAGACTTTACAAATATCTCTCCTTTACTCAGGCCTATAATACCGCTATGACTGCCTGTAGGTTTAAATCCCATCCATTGTATGGCAGAGGCAATAGTTTCTACTTCATACAATTTAGCTGCCGGAGCAATTGGCTTCGGAGCTTCAGGATTGGTAATGACGGCCTCTGGGGCATTGCTTTCTTTTCTGCATGATACTGCAAAAAAAGTGAGAGTGAGAAGGCTTATAATAAACTGCTTTTTCATAGTAAAAAGAATTAGGCTCTTCAGTTTGCTATTAAAAATAAGAAAAATAGCAATGACAATTTGACATTTTATAGGTTTTGGCAATACTTTTGCACTTCGCTTTAGCGAATCAAAACAAAATAATGTTTAAGAAATTATTTAAGAATATGAGCCAGGAGAATTCTGAAAACGTAGAGAAAGACTTAACACAAGACGGATTAATAAACGAAAATGAAGCCGCAACACACACTGAAGGCGTAGCATCTGCCGAAGAGCTTACTGTAGAAGAAAAGCTTAGCGAAGATCTTGCTAAAGAAAAAGATAAGTTTTTACGACTGTTTGCCGAATTTGAAAACTATAAAAAGAGAACCTCTAAAGAAAGAATAGATCTTTTTAAAACAGCAAACCAGGAAGTACTACAGGCTTTACTGCCGGTACTTGACGATTTTGACAGAGCAATGGTGCAGATATTAAAATCTGAAGATGAAGTACTGCTTAAAGGAGTGGAACTTATACATAATAAACTTAAAGATACACTTGTGTCTAAAGGTCTTGAACAGGTTGATCTTAAAGCAGGAGATACATTTAATGCAGATTTTGCTGAAGCGATTACACAAATCCCGGCACCGACAGAAGATCTTAAAGGTAAAATTGTTGACGTGTTAGAAAAAGGATATAAACTGGGTGACAAAATTATACGTTTCCCTAAAGTAGTTATTGGTAATTAATTTAATTCTGTAAGCACTACAGTAAGATGAAGAAAGATTTTTACGAAATATTAGGTATAGACAGGAGCGCGACTGCTGATCAGATAAAAAAAGCATACCGCAAAAAAGCTATTGAATACCACCCTGACAAAAATCCGGGAAACAAAGAAGCCGAAGAGAAATTTAAGGCTGCAGCCGAAGCATATGAAATATTAAGCGACGCTGAAAAAAAAGCACGTTATGACCAGTATGGTTCTGCTGCCTTTGATGGTACAGGAGGATTTAACGGTGGCGGAATGAACATGGATGATATCTTCAGTCAGTTTGGAGATATTTTTGGTGGTGCATTTGGCGGAGGCTTTGGTGGTTTTGGCGGAGGCGGAGGCCAGCGCAGAATGAAAGGAAGCAACCTTCGTATAAAAGTGAAACTTACACTTGAAGAAATTGCAAATGGTGTAGAGAAAAAAGTAAAAGTAAAAAGAAAGATACAGGCTAAAGGTGTATCTTTTAAAACATGTCCTACCTGTAATGGTGCAGGACAGGTTATGAAAGTGACCAATACGATTTTAGGAAGGATGCAGACTGCTGCTACCTGCCATACCTGTGGAGGTACAGGACAGATTATAGAATCTAAGCCTAACCATGCCGATGCTCAGGGAATGATCCTTGAAGATGAAACGGTATCAATCAAAATACCACCAGGAGTTGTAGACGGCATGCAGCTTAAAGTTTCGGGTAAGGGTAATGATGCCCCGGGTAACAACAGTGTACCAGGCGATCTTATCGTTGCAATTGAAGAGGTTGAACACGAAACACTTAAGCGTGAAGGCGAAAACCTGCACCTTGACTTATACATAAGCTTTGCAGAAGCAGCTCTTGGTGTATCTAAAGATATTGAGGCTGTGGGCGGTAAAGTAAGGATAAAACTTGAGGAAGGTATTCAGTCAGGTAAAATCCTGAGGTTAAAAGGTAAAGGTGTGCCAAGTATAAACAGTTACGGAAGTGGCGATTTACTTGTACACGTAAACGTTTGGACACCAAAAACGTTATCAAAAGAACAGCGTCAGTTTTTTGAGAAATCACTTACGGATGAAAACTTTATCCCGCACCCTGAAAAGTCGGATAAATCTTTTTTTGAAAAAGTTAAGGATATGTTTTCATAATTTAAGATAATTTTATATATTTGGAATTCACTATTCAATTAGTGAATTTTTCTTTTTCATAGCAATTTTTCCCATCCTTATGCAAATAAGGGTGGGTTTTTTGTTTTTAAGGCTTTTGAGTGCATTTAAGCTGCCAAAAGTGCCTTATAATTTATATTATCTACATCTTATTCTTTACTTTTACATTCTCAATCAAACTTTGAATGGAACCAATTCTTGAAGTAAAAAATGTTGTTAAGCAATACGGCGACTATACCGCTCTTAACAGCGTTTCACTACAGGTACCAAGAGGCAGTATTTATGGCCTTTTAGGACCTAACGGGGCGGGAAAAACCTCCCTTATCCGAATAATCAACCAGATAACAATGCCAGATAGCGGTGAAGTTTTCCTTGACGGGGAAAAACTCAACCCTTCACATGTAGGCCACATCGGCTACATGCCTGAAGAAAGAGGGCTTTACAAAAGTATGAAAGTAGGGGAGCAGGCATTATACCTTGCCCAGCTTAAGGGCCTTTCTAAAAAAGAAGCTAAAGCACAACTGGAATACTGGTTCGAAAAACTGGAGATAACAGGATGGTGGAATAAAAAAATTCAGGAGCTGTCTAAAGGTATGGCACAAAAAATACAGTTTGTGGTTACGGTACTTCACCAGCCTAAGCTGCTTATTTTTGATGAACCTTTTAGTGGTTTTGACCCTGTAAACGCCAATCTTATAAAAGATGAGATATTAGCGCTTCGCGATAAAGGCACAACAATAATATTTTCTACACACAGAATGGAAAGTGTTGAAGAAATGTGCGATCATATTGCGCTTATCCATAAATCTAACAAACTTATAGAAGGTCGTCTTGATGAGGTTAAGAAACAATACCGTAGTAATACATTTGAGGTAGGTATCATTGGGACTAACAATCACCAGATCTCAGGTGAGCTTAGCCAGAAATACCAGGTAGCGTCAGCAAACTTTAAGACACTTGATGACGAACTGAAACTTCAGGTAACATTGCCTGAGGGTGTTTCTTCGCGTCAGCTGCTTAACGACCTGATACAAAAAGGGGATGTAACTTATTTTGTAGAGAAAATACCAAGTGTAAACGATATATTTATTCAAACCGTAAGCCAGAAATAATGAGTACGCTATCCTTAATTATAAAAAGAGAGTTTACTGCCAAGGTGCGTAATAAATCTTTCATCGTAATGACTTTTTTAAGTCCGTTGCTTGTTGTGGCTATGGGAGTTCTAATTGGTTACTTAGCAAGCCTTAATGGCAGCGAAAAAGTAAAAATTGCTATTTATGACCCTTCGGCAGTTTTAAAAGAAGACTTTAAAAGTACTGAGAAAACAGAATATACAGATCTTTCGGCATTGCCATTGGCTGAAGCTAAAGAAAAAGCATCAACAGACTTTGAAGGTCTTATTTATATACCTAAAGTTGACAGCCTGAGCCAGCTTTCTACAAAAGTGGAGTACCTGTCTAACGAGTCGCCAAATCTTGATTTTGTTTCCAGTATAGAGAATATTATCAATGATAAGCTTACCAAAAATAACCTAAAGGGACTTGGCTTTGATTATGACAAAATTGAAAAAGCTAAAACAGATGCTTCAGTTCATTTAAGTAAATTTTCGGGTGAGGAAACCTTTAAAGAAGCCAGTATTGTAAAAATTGTTATAGGTGGTTTGTCTGGTTATCTTATCATGATGTTTGTAATTATATACGGTAATATGGTAATGCGTAGCGTTATTGAAGAAAAAACAAGCCGTATTATAGAGATCATTATATCATCGGTTAAGCCTTTTCAGCTTATGATGGGTAAAATTATAGGTACATCTCTTGCTGGTGTACTTCAGTTTATCATCTGGTCCATACTAGGCCTTAGTTTGTTTTTTGTGCTTAGTACTATATTCCACGTAGAAATGGGTAGTGCTGCAACATCAACTCCACAGGCGGCACAGGCATCGGCAGAAGCAATGCAGGGAATCCAGATCTACATTAGTGAGTTGTGGAAACTGCCATTACTAACTATTTTCATTTCATTCATAATATATTTCATAGGAGGTTATTTTTTATATAGTTCACTATACGCGGCCATCGGTGCAGCAGTTGATAGCGAAACAGATTCACAGCAATTCTTATTGCCTATCATCATGCCGTTGATGCTTGGTGTATATGTAGGCTTCTTTACGGTAATAAGCGATCCGCATGGTACAGTGGCAACAGTTTTTTCTATGATACCGTTAACGTCGCCTATTGTTATGCTTATGCGTATACCGTTTGGTGTGCCATTATGGGAAGTAGCTGTTTCGGTAGCTATATTGTTTGCTACTTTCTTTTTTGTGGTATGGTTTGCAGCAAAAATTTACCGTATCGGCATCCTTATGTATGGCAAGAAACCTACATACAAAGAAATATTCAAGTGGCTTAAGTATTAGTTTCTAGTAATAAGTTCAGAGTTTACAGTTAGTTATTTGTTAATCATCAGGCAGTTTCAGCTGTAATAGGATATATTTATAGTAGCTACAGAATGGCAAATAATCAATAAAATAATCAATCACACAGATGTCGAAAATATTAATTATAGAAGACGAAGCTGCTATCCGCAGGGTATTGGGTAAGATACTTTCGGAAGAAAGTGAGACCTATAAAGTGGATGAAGCCGAAGACGGGCAACAGGGACTTGAAAAGATAAAGAACGAAGACTATGACCTAGTGCTTTGTGATATCAAGATGCCTAAAATGGATGGTGTTGAGGTGCTTGAAGCTGTAAAAAAGTTTAAGCCGGAAATTCCGTTTGTAATGATATCAGGACATGGCGACATAGAAACCGCTATAAACACAATGCGTCTCGGAGCTTTTGATTATATATCTAAACCACCCGATCTGAACCGACTGCTTAATACCGTTCGTAACGCATTAGACCGTAAAGTACTTGTCGTAGAAAACAAGATGCTGAAAAAGAAAGTCAGCAAAAACTACGAGATGGTAGGTAACAGTGAACCTATAAACCACATTAAAGAAATTATAGAAAAAGTAGCGCCTACAGATGCCCGTGTGCTTATTACAGGGCCTAACGGTACAGGTAAAGAGCTTGTAGCGCACTGGCTTCATGAAAAAAGTGAACGTGCGGCTGCTCCCTTTATAGAGGTTAACTGCGCTGCAATACCATCAGAACTTATAGAAAGTGAATTGTTCGGTCATGTAAAAGGTGCTTTTACAAGTGCTGTAAAAGACCGCGCCGGTAAGTTTGAAGCTGCCGACAGGGGAACCATCTTTTTAGATGAAATAGGAGATATGAGCCTTTCTGCACAGGCAAAAGTATTGCGTGCGCTTCAGGAAAATATGATACAAAGAGTAGGAGCAGAAAAGGATATTAAAGTTGATGTTCGTGTAATTGCCGCTACTAATAAAGACCTTAAAAAGGAAATCGCAGAAGGGCATTTCCGGGAAGATTTATACCATCGTCTTGCAGTTATACTTGTAAAAGTTCCGGCACTTAACGACCGCAGGGATGACATCCCTACGCTTATAAACCACTTTGCTGAAAAAATTGCAGCAGAACAGGGATCGGCAACTAAAAAGTTTTCGGCAGATGCTATAAAATTATTGCAGGAATATGACTGGACAGGTAACATTCGTGAGCTCCGCAATGTTGTAGAACGCCTTATCATATTAGGTGGCGCCGAAATCAGTGAAAATGACGTTACGCTTTTTGCAAGCAAGTAATATAAAATTACTGTACAGAGATATAAATAGAAACCTCAGATATTCACTGAGGTTTTTTCTTTTTCTTTTCGTTACTTTGTAGTCTTCAACATGAGATAAATACTCAATTGAAATTCGTAATTGATAATTCGTAATTAAAGAATGTTTTTAAAGAAAATAAACGAACAGCTTGGGCTTGCCCTTGAAGAAGCCGGTTTAACAAAACCTACCGAATTGCAAAAAGAAACATGGGGAACCATTAAAAGCGGTGCCGATTGTGTTTTTCTTGCAGATTCAACTCTTGGCAAGACTACAACCATTGTTATAAACGTAATACAGCGCCTTGAAAAATCTTTTCAGGAATCGCCTCGTGCCCTGATCTTTGTAAAAGACAAGGCTAAGGTGCTTGAAATGATGGAACTTTTTAAAAAGTATGGTAATTATACCGACCTGCGTGTGTATGGCGTATATGAGCAGGGAGATATCGATTATGATAAAAACCAAATATCATTGGGTATAGATGTACTTATTGGGTCTACCAACAGACTTAACGATATGTTTTCTACAGCAGGGTTTGATGTAAACCAGCTTAAGATGTTTATTGTAGATGATACTGAAGACCAGCTTAAGGTAAGAATGGAAACTAAGATCACCAGGATATCTAACAGCATTACTAAAACGCAGCGTTTATTTTTTACAGATGTTATTACTGACAGGGTGGAGACACTTGCTGATAGAATAATGATTGAGCCAGTTTTCTTTGAATTTGATGATGGGGAAGAAGACGAAGAGTATGATGATGAAGACAATGATGAAGAGGTACAAGAAGAAAACAACAATTAAACAAAACCATTATGGCATTAGTAAAAGTATTTTCAGGAAGTGAAATTTTAGCACAGTCGCTTCAGGCAAGAATTGAAGCAACGGGTGTAGCAGTAATAGTTAAAAATAATATACAATCGTCTAATGTTGCAGGCTTTGGTTCTTTAGGCCAGGCGGTAGAGGTTTTTATTGACGACAGGGATAAAGAAAAAGCGGCACAGGCTATTGAAGATTTCAAAATGGGTAATTAACCGCCATAATGAATTCGTTTACCACTTTTATCCCTATAAGACTTAATGGCAGAAAATTATCGTTAAGACAGATAGGGAATGTTTTTTGGATTATTGCTACAGGTGCCTGTATTCCGGCTTACCTTACAGGTGACAAGTTCTTAAAAGTAGTTTTTTATTCAGTGTTTTTATTTGGTGCCACTATAAAAGTATTGTCTTTATTCGCTAAAAAGCCTAAGAGAACAATTGATGGGACTATTACATTTGAAACAGAACGGATTATAATAAATGAAGTAAGATATGATCTTGCCGAGATTACTAAACTTGAATTTACAGATTACAAAGATTTTTTGAGAAAAGGCGAAAGTTTTTCAGGAGATAAAAAGGACTGGCCTAATGGAAAGGACGTAGGTCTTTCTCTACGATTAAAAGAAGGAAATGATGTTGTAAAATATCTTCAGTTAACCCATCGTAAACAAATGCAGGATGTACGTCCGCAACTTGTACATTACCACAATTCAGGAAAACTCCACTTTCTTAACCTTATAGATATACTTGGAATAGAGGATTATAACGCTATTCAGATTTTTAAAAATTCTCTATCAGAAGGAGGGGGTGTAAAAAGCTATTAAATATCAATGCTTTATTTTTTATATTAGTAATATAAATTTTTTTCTTTTGAAATCACTCGAAACCCAACGCCTGTTTTTTCGCGAATTAATAACATCCGATGCGGATGCTATGTTTGAACTCGACTCTAATCCTGAGGTACACCGTTATTTGGGTAATAGTCCTGTAACATCTATTGAGCAGGTTCATGCTGCAATAGTAAACATACGTGAGCAATATGAAAAGAATGGTATTGGTCGTTGGGCTGCTATTCTCAAAGAAACCGGAGAATTTATTGGTTGGGCTGGGCTAAAGCTGGAACGTAATGTTAATGGCCATGAACAGTTCTATGATCTTGGGTATCGTTTCATTCAGAAATTCTGGGGCAAAGGTTATGCGAGCGAAGCCGCTGCGGCTTTTGTTAACTATGGCTTCAATGTTATGAAACTGGAAAAGATAAATGCTTATGCCGATGCTGATAATGCTGCATCACGTACAGTACTTGAAAAGGCAGGACTAAAATTTATAGAAACTTTTGATGGTGAAGATGGTAAAGAAGCCTGGTATGAAATGGTTAATCCTAATTTATAGATGAATTATTTGGTTTTCTTCTTTTTAAAGAGGTAACCAATTATAAGTCCAACAACAATCCATAACGGAATACCTAAAAGTATTTTAGTGACAGTAAATCTTTCGTGGTCAAAAAGCGGAAAGAGTATCATGGTAATGATATAAAGAATACCTCCCCACACTAAACCTGATCTGATCCATTTTTTCATGATTCTGTTATTTTTTTATTTGTCTGCTTTCTAAAAAGAAGATATCCCCAAAGCAATCCGGAAAGTGTAAAAACGGGTATACCTATAAAAAGCCTGGTTATTGAAAAAGTTCCATCAATTAATGGAAAGATTATCGCCATGCCTATCAGCATGAATAATCCCCAAAATAATCCGTATTTAATCCAGTTTTTCATGGCTGCTTTTTAGGTTCCTTTTTACGTGATACATAACCAAATACAAGTCCAAATAGTAGCCATACCGGTATGCTCACTAATAATTTCATTGGGTTTATGGCTGTACCGTCCATAAGCGGAAACAGTACATTAATAAATATCGCCATAAATACTCCCCAGAATAACCCAAATTTTATCCAGCTCTTCATGTTATCCATCAATTTGTTTTTTAGGTTCTTTTTTTCTTTTAGAATTCCAGTAACCGACAATGAGGCCGCCAATGGTAAATACTATAGCATATATAACAATTTTGGTTAAAGTGAATTTTGGTTCGCTCTCATCCTGAGCGCCAATCCCAACATAAATATACGGGGCAACAAATGTCATGATTGCAAACATCCACAGTGCCCATAGCAAACCGAATTTAACCCATGGTTTCATAGAAAAAAAATATTTTAGTATACTCAAATATAGCTAATCTTTTTAAGGGATGCAAGTATTGTGCCTTTGTGCAATCGTCTAATTATCCTATCTTTGCGGCTTCAAAAAAATATTCATGATCACAATAGATGCGCTTTCGGTACAATTTGGCGGTACCACACTTTTTAGCGATGTTTCTTTTTCTATAAATGAAACAGATAAGATTGCCCTTATGGGTAAAAATGGTGCGGGAAAAAGTACCCTGCTAAAAATTATAGCAGGTGAAAATAAGCCTTCTACAGGAAACATCTCATCACCTAAGGGAACTGTAATAGCTTATTTGCCACAGCATTTGCTTACCGAAGATAATGCTACAGTATTTGAGGAAACATCTAAGGCATTTGCAGGTATTTTTAAGATGAAGGCCGAAATTGACGCGCTTAACGAAGAACTTACTGTGCGTACAGATTATGAATCTGATGATTATTATAAGATTATAGAGAAGGTATCTGAGCTTAGCGAAAAGTTTTATTCTATTGAAGAAGTGAATTATGAGGCAGAGGTTGAAAAGGTGCTTGTAGGTATGGGTTTTAGCCGTGAAGATTTTACAAGGCCAACATCAGAATTCAGCGGTGGCTGGAGGATGCGTATTGAGCTTGCTAAAATACTTTTACAGAAACCTGATCTTATTCTGTTAGATGAACCTACCAACCACATGGATATCGAGAGTATTCAATGGCTGGAAGATTTCCTTATAAACAGCGCTAAAGCCGTTATGGTGATATCGCACGACAGGGCCTTTGTAGATAACATTACAACCCGTACCATAGAAGTAACTATGGGAAGAATATACGATTACAGGGCTAAATATTCTCATTATCTTGAGTTGCGCAAAGACCGCCGTGCACATCAGCAAAAGGCGTATGATGAGCAGCAAAAAATGATTGCTGAAAATACAGAATTCATTGAGCGCTTTAAAGGCACCTATTCTAAAACGCTTCAGGTACAATCGCGCGTTAAGATGCTTGAAAAGCTTGAGCTTGTTGAGGTGGATGAAGTAGATACTTCGGCACTCCGACTTAAATTTCCTGCGGCGCCGCGTTCAGGGCAATACCCTGTAGTGGTAAATGAACTTTCTAAAGCTTATGGTAACCACATGGTATTTAAAGATGCTAATATGGTTATTGAGCGTGGAGAAAAGCTTGCCTTTGTAGGTAAGAACGGTGAAGGTAAATCGACCATGATTAAAGCAATTATGGGTGAGATTGATTTTGAAGGTAAATTAGAACTTGGGCATAACATCCAGGTTGGATATTTTGCGCAAAACCAGGCTGCCATGCTGGATGAAAACCTTACGGTGTTTGAAACGATAGATCAAATTGCTGTTGGAGAGATACGTACGCAGATAAAAAACCTTCTTGGTGCGTTTATGTTTAGCGGTGATGACACTACTAAAAAAGTAAAGGTACTTTCAGGTGGCGAGAAAACACGTCTTGCTATGATAAAACTATTACTTGAGCCGGTTAACCTGCTTATTCTGGATGAGCCTACCAATCACCTTGATATGAAAACCAAAGATATAATTAAGGACGCCCTTAAAGCATTTGACGGTACAGTAGTACTGGTATCTCACGACAGGGATTTCCTTGACGGACTAGTAACTAAAGTGTTTGAATTTGGCAACAAACGTGTTAAAGAACATTTTGAAGATATTAAAGGTTTCCTTGAACTTAAAAAGATGGAAAACCTTAGAGAAATAGAAAAGAAGTAATTTAATTATCGGATAAAATGCAAAATGCAGAAGTGGGAGCTTCTGCATTTTTGTTGTCATTCCTTTTTTATCATTGTAACAATTGTTCTGGGGGTTTCTAATTCGAAAGGGGTATTTGTCTTTCTTGTCGTATTTTTCACCTGCTTTATGATGTAAAATTTACCATTAGTATAAGCGGTCTTTCCATTTAATTTAAATGAAGTATAATTAGCCTCTTTTAAATCATTTTCAAATAATGTAGGCTCATTTTTACTATGTATATAGGTTATTGAAGGATAATCTACATAAATGCCTGTGTTTTTTATTAAATTATAATATGTTGCACCACTATAGTCCCACTTTTGACTTACACTGTTTAGATAATCTAAAACTTTAATTCCATCTTTTAACTCAAATAATTTAGTAAGATCAGAAAGAGTAATATTTCTCATACTTTGATGAGAGTACCTGCTAATTTCACTATCACTTCTTAATATTCGGGCGAGGGATGGATATCTGGAAGAATATACTATTGGTATTTGCTCCTTTAATCCATGATTTTTGAATTCTCCGGCAGAAATATCAATATCAGCATGATAATTTCCTCCGTTTTTCAATGCGAACTTTACCTTTATACTGCTAAAGTCTGCCCTCCTTGTTTTGATTGAGCTTCCGTCAACTATAGTGGCTATTGCAAATTTTCCGTAGTTTTTAAATTCTTTTTCTCTTCTGTCATTATGATGATTTATCAGAAACATTCCAAAGCCAAAGAGAATTATCATAAAGGCACCAAAAATAAAATATCCGGATTGATCATCTTTATAATCCTTTTCATTACGTTTTTCCGGCAAATAAAGAATAATTGTAAAACCTATAAGTACGGCTGTAATTATTGCTCCTACAGCCGAAAGAAAGCTGCTATACATATCATAAAAGCTAACTGATATACCATCTACAAAAAGCCATATGGAAAAAAGTGAAAGAACAGTAAAGAGTATTTTTCTTTGCATAATTTTTTTCTAAAAATATAAAAAGTAGGTTAAAAGCTACGATTAAAACAACTTTATTTTCTATTTATATTCTTCCATTTATTCCAGCCTATTATATCTTTCCGGATATCGTTTATCCATTCGCTCCTAAAATTCTTATCAAGATATTTGAGTACTGTATGATTGTAGTTGGTATAATAATTAAAATCAGGAGGGGCAAGGCATCCAAAGTCATAATAAGAGATATTATATTTCTCTGAGAACTTCTCATCGGCAGGAGTAGCTCTGGATGCTATTCCTCCTAATACATAGAGTTTAATTTTATTGTTTTCCAAATCAGCTTTAAACTTGTCTTCGGGTGATTGCTGGGCATGCGCCAAATTAGCGACCATTATAAATAGTGTGAGTAATAATGTTTTCATAGGTATAAATAATCCGGCAGTTATGGCACTGCCGGACGGAGATAAGTAAGTTGACTGAAAATTATTTTACCATTTCTGCAAGCCTGACAAATTCTGCTCTGTAACCATCGGCGTCGTTTTGCAATCCTTGCTTTGCAAGGGCTTTTATATCGTCAGTTTTTTTGTTAGGGATAAGTTTCGAATCCCTAAGCTTCAAACCAAACCATGCTACAGCAGCAGAAAATTTATAGTCGCCTGATGTATTTTGTAATGGCAGCGGACTGTTAGGAATTACTTTCACTATTTCTGTGCTTTTATCTTCTGATGGTTTTTTAGACCTGAATTTTATAGTTGCCAGTTCGTAGTTATATTGATTTGCTGCCCCTATCGGTTGGCTATATTTCAATTCAGGAACAGGATTAAAGTACTCACTCTTTGTGCCAACCGGTATAATTTCATAGAGTGCTGTAACGGTGTGCCCGCTGCCAAGTTCACCTGCATCTATTGCATCATTAGCAAAGTCTTGGTCGCGTAGCTTACGGTTTTCGTAGCCGATCAGTCGGTACGATTGCACATGTTTTGGGTTAAACTCGATCTGGATCTTAACATCCTTTGCAATAGCATACATGGAGCCTTTAAATTCTTTATTTAAATAACGGTCAGCTTCCTGCATGTTGTCTATGTAAGCGTAATTACCGTTGCCTTTATCAGCTAAAGTTTCAAGTTTAGAGTCTTTGTAATTACCCATACCATAACCAAGGCAGGTTAAAAATACACCACTTTTTCGTTTCTCTTCAATAAGAGTCTGCATATCAGTATTTGAAGATGCCCCCACATTAAAGTCGCCATCTGTAGCCAGTATTACTCTATTATTGCCATTTTTCACGAAGTTTTCTTCTGCTGTTTTGTAGGCAAGCTCAATGCCTGCGCCTCCCGCAGTGCTTCCGCCTGCGCTTAGATTTTCCAATGCAGCAAATATTTTTTCTTTTTCATCACCGTTTGTAGATGGAAGCACTAAACCTGCCGCTCCTGCATAAACCACAATTGCAATCCTGTCTTTTTTACGCATTTGGTTAACCAGTAACTTCATACTTTGTTTAAGTAATGGCAGTTTATTGGTGTCATTCATAGATCCCGATACATCTATTAAAAACACAAAGTTAGAAGCAGGCAGGTTATCATCCGGAATAACTTTCCCCTGTAGGCCTATCTTCAACAACTTATGCTGCGGATTCCACGGTGCATCGCTATATTCAGTGTTGATAGAGAATGGTTCATCATCTTTTGGCTGTGGATACTGGTACTTGAAAAAATTGATCATCTCTTCTACACGTACTGCATCTTTAGGCACTGTTTCACCATTGTTTAGAAAACGCCTTATATTGGTGTAAGAAGCATTGTCTACATCTATAGAAAAAGTAGACAGTGGAGTAGTGGCAGGATTTTCAAACTGGTTCTCTACAAAATTCTCATATTCTTCCTGATCTACTTCTATGGGTTGCGGTTTTGGAGTAACACTCATAAAGTGGATTGTTTCAGGATGTTCTTTCTGTTCTTTTTCAGTTTCCTTTACCAGTTTTTTTATTTTTCTTTTAGTTAGCGTCTTCTTCGTTTTAATAATGATAACACCATTAGTACCTCTTACTCCATATAGAGATGTTGATGCGGCATCATTAATTACATTAATTGACTCTATGTCTTTTGGATCAATTTTCTTAAATACTTCATTACTTATTGGCGTGCCATTAACTACATAAAGAGGTTCATTATTACCATTTATAGAACCTATGCATCTTATGGCAATAGTTTGTGGTAAATCCCTTTTTAATATGGTTCCGTTTGACAGTGTATCATATATGGCCTTATAAACGTCTCCTTTGTAATAATTATAATCATTAGCAATATCTTCTCCCGGTTGTCCTGAGCCCGTAGTTATAGAAAGCCCGGGAGACTGACCTTGCAGCGTTTGTATAAAATTGGCGTTAGGCCTGCCTTCAATGGTTTTAGAGCTTATTGTTGTTGGCGAAAGTATACCTGATTGTTGCGGGTCTGCATCCCTATAGTTACGTGTTGATGGTATAGGAGTTAGTGCTGCAACAGCCGTATTAAGTCCGAAACTTGTAGATTCATTTTCTTTAGCCGCTTTTTTTGCTTCTTTTCTTTCCTCACGTTTAGCTCTTCGCTCTGCGGAGCGTGTCGAAGTTCTGTAACCCTCAACCAAAACATTTTCTAACGACTTGGCATCATCCAATTGAAAGTTTACCTGATCTTTTCTTTTGCCAATTGTAACAGTTTGTTGCTGCAAACCAACATAAGAAGCGATAAGTTTTTCACCTTCCTTAGCGTCTATAAGATATTTGCCGTCAAAATCTGTTTGTACAGCATTATTAGTTCCTCCTATGGTTACATTAACGCCAGGCACAGGCAAGCCCTGGCTATCGGTAATTATTCCGGTAACTTTTTTAGTCTTTTTATCAATCCCAGGTTCTTTATCAGCAAATGCAATTTGTTCTGTGTCTTTTGTTTTTACTGATTCGGCATTTGGAGTTAAATAAGAACTCACATCACCAGTAGAAGTGGCAGTAGCATAACCTTTTGATACATAATCTTCAGATACTTCAGGTTCGGGTATAGTTTCTGCATTAGTAGCTGACGCTGTTGCTGTAGTAGTACCACTTTCCTTGTAAAGTAGTTGTATTTTTTCATTAGCTACTACCTCTACTTTTGGTTCTGTTTTAGCAGGGTCAAAAGTTTCTTTTACTTTTTGCGTGTCTATAACAGTAACGTTGTTTTCAGGTGTAACTTTTGGAGTAATTAGCGTATTGCTCTTTTCGTTGTTTAGCAAAAAGAAACCAACACCTGTAAATAGTAGAAACATAGCACCTATGCCGGAGTATTTCCACCAGGCGGCTATCCTGCGCTGCTTGTTATTATCCAGCTTCTCTTCCACGCGGTTCCATACCGCATCCATGCGTGCAAAACCTTTGTCTTCGGCTTTGCCTGCTGCTTCTTTAAACTGTTGGTGTAATTTATCTTGATTTTCCATGACTGTTCTCATTTTGATAATAAACATTGTTTACTAATTCTTTAAGCTTACCGCGGGAGACGTTTAATTGTGATTTGGATGTTCCCTCAGATATCTTCAGCATGGTGGCGATCTCTTTGTGAGAGTAGCCCTCTATGGCAAACAGGTTAAATACTGTCCTGCAGCCTTCAGGCAGATAGGTGAGCAGTTTGAGCAAATCTTCTTCTTCAAGTCCGGCCGACTGGGCTTCGGAAGGTTCTGCACTGCGGCTCATGTCTTCAATGTAAATATTAAAGTTTACATTTTTTTTAAGGCTCATCAGACACTGGTTTACGGCAATTTTGCGTGCCCAGGCTTCAAACGCCTTGGTTTCTTTTAATTGGTCAAGTTTGGTGAAAATTGTAAAGAAGGCATCGGCCACAGCCTCTTCTATTTCTTCCTCGCTTTTAAGGTACCTTTTGCAGGTGTGGTACAGTTTTGGAGCCATTAGCTCATACACCTTTCTCTGGGAGTCCCGGTGCATTTTCCTGCATGCTGCTATTAGTTTTTCGTCCATCACAATTAGTCTCTTTTTAATATAGATTAGAAAAACTTTGAAAAGGTTGGGAGAGAAGTGAAAAAAAGTTTGCAGTATCCAGTTGCAGTTTGCAGTTTTTTCGCGTAAACTACCGAAAACTGTGACTGAATACTATTTTTCAAGCGTAAACTTATAAATATCCGAAGCAGTAGCATCGCTATCGGTATCTTCAGATAAAAGGAACTCTAATGTTTTGTCGGTCTTTTTATATAATGTAATGCCTTCAAATTTATTTTTAAGCGAGATTATCTCTGTAAATTCCACTTCCATAGATTCGGTATCCATACGGCCAATTAATGTTCCGGCAACTTCTCCGTCTTTGTAGGTAGAATTGCTTTTTTCGGCTGCTGCCAAAAAATAAAGCTTATCATCAATAAGGACTGCATCTGTAAAGCTGGATTGAAAACCATTGATTTTAGGCAATTTTACGTCATTATAAATAAACTGGAATGAAGTTTCATTAATATCGCCTTCAAGCGTAAAAACACCGTTTTGTTTTTTAGGGCCATTACCGCGGTTAAACAAATACCATGTGGAACCATTGTTTACAGCAGCTTCTATATTAAAATTGTCTTTGTTGATCTCACTAAATTCCTGCATAGACAGATATAAGTCGGTAGCATCTATAGGAGAATATACTTTTTTAGACTGAGAGTCTATATGTAGTATCGTATTTCTTTTATCAGTAGAGCCTGAACCAAAAATGTAAATTTCGTCACCCATTGCTGTAATGGCTTCATAGTCTCCTTTTTCGGGTTTTAGAATGTTTTCCAACGGACCGGTATAACCTTGTGGCGCAATGTTTATCTTTTCAAGTTTCTTATCGATCAGGCTGTACTCATATAATAGGTGGCTGTTATCTGAAACTATATATAATGAAGTACCGTTCAATAATAATCCGGAAGCAGAACCTATACCTAAAATATGAAATAAGAGTTCCATCTGAAACTTTTGCATAATATTATGTTTTTGTAAAAAATGCCTTAAATTTTAATGCTTACATTTATATAAAGATAAATCAATTATCGATGAAAGCAATAGACACCGAAGATTTTAAAGTAACCGACAAGTTTGATATAAACAAGACTCCAACCCTTATAGATACAGAGACTTCTGAAAAAAAAGTGCGTAAAGCCCTCAAAGAAGCAAGCAAAAAACTTGGTAAGCTTCAGGACAAAATGTATGCCAATAACCGATATAGTGTATTGGTTTGCCTACAGGGAATGGATACTGCGGGCAAGGATAGCCTTATACGCGAAGTATTCAGGCGATTTAATGCTAGGGGTGTAAATGTATACAGCTTTAAAACTCCGTCTTCGGCAGAATTAGAGCACGACTATCTTTGGCGCCATTACATTGCACTGCCCGAAAAAGGTAAGTTTGCAGTGTTTAACCGTACGCATTATGAGAATGTACTTATTACCCGTGTGCATCCGGAGTTTATATTAAATGAAAACCTGCCGGGCATAAGTACTGTTGAAGAAATACCCGAAAATCTGTGGGAACAACGTTATGAGCAAATCAATAATTTTGAAAAGCACATTACCCAAAATGGTATCATAGTATTTAAATTTTTCCTTCATTTAAGTAAAGAAGAACAAAAACAGCGATTGCTTAGAAGGCTGGATAAAGAAAAACACAACTGGAAATTTGCGCCGGGCGATCTTGACGAAAGGGGCTATTGGGATGATTACCAAAAATATTATGAAGAGGCTATAAATAATACATCTAAGAAGCATTCACCATGGTATGTAATTCCGGCAGATGATAAGGTTACTGCACGTTATCTTGTCGCACAAACTATTTATGATGCCCTCAAAAAATATGAAGATATTAAAGAACCTGCTGTAGATGAAGAGGTATTGGAAAATATAAACTTGTATAAGAGTAAGCTAAAGAATGAAGAGTAATTATTTGAACACTGTGTCATTGCGAGCGTAACGCAGTAAAGCATGGCAATCTTATATATTGTCTTAGTTTACTTTTTTTTTCAGGGTCGTTCCTTCTCGAAATGACGAGTATCCCGACATTTGATTTCTATCGTTACTCCGCCAATAAATCTTCCAATTCTTCCTGCGAAAGGCAGATGCCTATATTCTCAGCTTTTTCATTCTCATCTTCTGCGCCATCTATAAAGTAAATTGGAGTATTGGCTGTGCCTTTTCTTTTGCGAATGCTATCGGCAGTAAGACGTCCGTGAGATGGCTTATTGGAATAATTTATCACTATTACATCAGGTTTTAGCAAACCTGTTTTTCTGTAGGCTTCGGCACCATCGTTAAGCTCTACGCCAACCACATCTGCATTCTTTTTACAATAATCTATAAGCGGGGTGGTAAGCTCTTTAGTCCAGTCAATAATAAATAATTTCATGGCGTAATGTCTTGGTTATTACAAAAGTAAAAAAACCTGCAGTAATATGCCGCAGGTTTTTTACAAAGGTTAGTTCTTGCACTTAAGTTATTCAGGGTAATATTATAAGTCAAATCCATAAGCCAGGCGTAATGCTATTTGGTCGGCGTGGAAATCCGTCATTCCTTCATATCGTATACTCGCATCAAAATATTTATTGGCATACCCAATACCCGGAGCCCATAAAAAAGAAGTCTGGTCATAATCGTTAGTTACTGCAAAACCTGCACCTACTTCTCCCAGTACATAAAAACGGTCTTCCCATATAAAAGCTTTAAAGCCTGCCTTTGCCGGAATAAATCCAAGATCTTTAACCTCGTCATCGCCAAATAAATTGGTGAATCCGGTTGTTAATGTAAGCGAAGTTCTTTGGCTAAGATTATATTGTAATCTCACATCGCCGCCAAGTGACCAGTTAAAATAATCGCCTGTTGTTGCTCCGGCGTTAACACCAAATCCAAGTTTAAATCCCTGGTTGTAACCATCTGTAGAGGATGCACCTTCCTGTGCAAATGCTGTACCGCTAAATGTTATCATTGCTGCTAATAGCAAGCCTCTTAATTTTCCTGTCATTTTCATAATCTCCACATTTTGATTTATTAGTTGAAGTAAAAGTAGTATGCGTGCCTTATTAAAAAATCCAACAAACTGTTAATTAGTTGTAAAATATTCATAAAATTGCGCTCTATCCTTGTTAATATTATGATTTCTAAGATTTTAGCGATAACGAATTTTTAATGTAAAAGCTACTGACTACCTTTGCACAAAAATAGAGGGTGAATTTATCTGTATATACTAAAGAATTTGGCGCAAACATACGCCTGGCATATCCCGTAATACTGGGAATGCTTGGGCATACCCTTATTGGGGTGGTTGATAACATAATGGTAGGCAGGCTTGGTGCTACAGAGTTAGCCGCTGTATCATTAGGAAACAGCCTTGTTTTTATAGCTATGTCGGTAGGTATAGGTTTTTCAACAGCAATAACGCCTATTGTAGCACAGGGCGATGCCTCAAAAGATAATGCAACTGTACGATCTGCATTTCATCATGGGCTGCTGTTGTGCACTATTTTAGGATTTTCCCTGTTTGGTGTAGTGTGTCTTTCCAAACCTTTAATGCATCTGATGCACCAGCCAAAAGAAGTAATAGACCTTGCCTCGCCATTTGTAGACTGGGTAGCCTTTTCGTTATTACCAATGGTAATTTTTCAGGGATATAAACAATTTGCCGATGGTATGTCGCTTACAAAATATGCAATGCGCGCCGTTATAGCTTCAAACGTTATTCATATTGGTATTAATTATATGCTTATTTATGGCATATGGTTCTTTCCTAAAATGGGAATAATAGGTGCTGCGCTTGGTACCGTGATATCACGTTTGTTTATGCTGGCCTATATGCACATATCGCTATCGCGTAATGAAAAAATAAAACAGTATTTTCATGGCTTTAGTTTTAGCGAGATTAAAAAGAGTATGCTAAAAAAAATAACAATGCTTGGAGTGCCATCATCTATGCAAATGTTTTTTGAAGTAGCTTTGTTTACTGGTGCTGTTTGGCTTTCAGGATCATTAGGTAAAACCAATCAGGCTGCTAACCAGATTGCACTCAGCCTTGCTTCCATGACATTTATGTTTGCTATGGGGCTCAGTGTTGCAGCTATGGTAAGAGTGGGAAATCAAAAAGGTCTTAAAGATTGTAAGAATCTCCAAATAGTATCGCGTTCAATTTTTCTGTTGGCCATTATTATAGAAATAGTTTTTGCATTGATGTTTATTGGGCTTCACGATTATTTGCCTCACATATTCCTAAATATGGAAAACACGATACAAATGCATGATAATACCGAAGTACTTTCTATAGCATCGACATTGCTAATTGTAGCCGCTATCTTCCAGATAAGCGATGGAATACAGGTAGTTGTGCTTGGGGCATTACGTGGATTACAGGATGTGAAAATTCCAACGATAATAACTTTTGTGGCTTATTGGGTAGTAGGTTTCCCTATATCTTTTTATCTGGGTATTTATACCGACCTGAAAGCAATGGGTATCTGGATAGGACTGCTCGCAGGGCTTACGGTTGCTGCAATATTTTTGTATCTTCGCTTTAATTATTTAACGAATAAGTTTATTAGAGAAGATGTGCAAATTGATTCTTTAACTTTGAAACCTGAAACATTAATATAAACGTTTTGTCATTTTGAGCGAAGCGAAGCGAAGTCGAAAAATCTCAGAGATTTCTCCACTCCATTTCATTCCGGTCGAAATGACAAGAAATATAGAATTCACGACTTTAAAAATTTTAGACTATATATAATGGAATTACCAAAATTTGTATTAGCTGATAATACCGACTTTCCGGAAGATATCTTTATCATCCATTTAGATTATCCACGTTTTATCATCAATCTTAAAGATGATGAGGTAGAATTTATGGAAGAACCGGAAGACCTTGATGAAAACGAACTAAACGCAGAAATGGAAGGCCTTATTGAGGCAGCTAATGATTTCTATGACAGGGAAGTAGAGCGCTACGAAAAGCAATAGGAAGACATAAGTCAAAAGGCATAAGCTGACAGGAAAAACTAGATATGTTATCTTTTCCCTTTTGTCTTTTCTCTTATAACTTTACTCAAAATACTTCTTCAACAAAATACTTGCGGCTGCAAAAGGCGATAACTCGTTATTTTGCACCGCTTTTTTGTTTTGTTCAAGTAAGGAAGCAATATCTTCGCGTGAATAAAAACGACTCTTCAACTGTTCGTTAATGGTTTCTGTAAGCCAGTAGCTGTTTTGTTCGCTTCGGCGCAAATCAAAAAATCCATTTTCCTTTGTCAGGTCAAAATATTCATTGATTATCTGCCATACATCGGCAATACCATCATGTGTTACAGCGCTACAGGTAGTAACCTTTGGCTGCCAGCCTGAGCTTTTGGCAGGAAATAAATGTAACGCACGGTTAAATTCGGTTTTGGCAAGTTTTGCCTTTTTAATGTTGTCGCCATCAGCTTTATTAATAACGATCAGGTCGGCCATTTCCATAATACCGCGTTTAATACCCTGAAGTTCATCACCTGCTCCTGATATCTTCAATAATAAAAAGAAATCAACCATGCTGTGTACAGCAGTTTCGCTTTGGCCTACGCCAACGGTTTCTATTATAATTGTATCAAAACCACAGGCTTCACAAAGAATAATTGCTTCTCTAGTTTTGCGTGCCACACCACCCAATGTATCTCCTGACGCTGACGGGCGTATATAAGCATTTTCATCTTTAACTAATTCTTCCATACGGGTTTTATCACCTAAAATGCTTCCGTGCGAAAGTGAACTGCTTGGGTCTACTGCCAATACGGCTACTTTTCGGCCCAATGCCGTAAGCTGTTTGCCAAAAGCTTCTATAAAGGTACTCTTACCGACACCCGGAACGCCGGTAATGCCTATACGCAACGACTTATCGGCATGCGGAAGGCATTGCGTGATAACATCATTAGCCTTTTCAAGATGCGATGGATTTGTACTTTCTACAAGGGTAATTGCGCGGCTAAGGGCAGTTTTGTCTCCTGCCAGTATGCCATTAACAAGCTCCTGTGCAGAGGGCTGCTGTTTTCTTAGGCGCGTAACATGTTCTATAGATGCCCTGCTGATGCTTTCAGGCTGGTTGATACCATCCACTTCGTGCAATGCAGTTTTAAAGGCTTTAGAATTATCCACAGTAATTGATTAGAGAAGTAAAATTAAGGTTTTTACTTTATTTAACCACCAATTAGATGAATAGGTATAAATTATTCTATTAATAGTCTAAAAAAAAGTGTCCTTTATGGATGATTAACCACAAAGGACACAAAGAAACTCTCACAAGGTTCACAAATTAAAGAGTAAGCTGCTCTAAACCCGAAACCTAATAACTCTAAACCTTATTAATACGCTGCAGTAAAACGCAGTTGGTGGTGTTTAGGACTTTCAACTTCATCTGCAAGTACCACAGCCACATCTTCACCGGAAAGGATACTACGGTTATTTTCATCGAATACAGGATTTTCAAGTCCAAGGCGATATTTACCCGTGCGCCCTGTAGTGATTCCCTGGTGCATTTCGAACGCAGGACTAAAGAAAGCCCAGTCCAGTTCTTTTTCGTCCCTAAGGATGTTTAGATAATCCCTGGCGGCAGATGCTCCCGGATAATATTCTTTTGGAAAGTCAGGTCCGTCAACAGCTTGTACGCCCGGAGCTACAAAAAGGCTTCCAGCGCCACCAATAGTTACAAAACGTTTAACACCCGATTGTTTAACAGCTTCTTGTATTGAATTAGACCCTGCTATAAAATCGTTGTATATATTTGGGTTAGTCCATCCCGGGTTGTAAGCGTTTATTATGGCATTATGCCCTTTAAGAATATTGGCAAGAGCTTCTGTATCAAAAATGTCTGCTTTAACCGTGGTAACATTTGCAGGTACATCCTGAGATGGATTTCTTGATATTGCAGTTATTTCATGTCCGCGTGAAGCGAATTCTTTTACTAATAATGAACCCAGAAATCCTGTGGCTCCTATAATTGCTACTTTCATATGATTGAATTTATATTATGTAATTAAAAATGTTACAGTTTTGTATAAAAAATTTTAGAATCCCTTTGTGAACTCAATAAGGGAGATCTTAGACAATTGATTACTTATATTATCATTGATGTCCTTGTATAAAACGTCAAGATTGTCGTTTATTTTTAAACCTACAGGACAATTTGGGTTAGGATTATTTTTGGCATAGCCAAGGTGGACCGAATCAAATGTCATGTTGAAAATATCCTTAAGTGTAATATCTTTTGCCGGCTTCAAGAGACGGGTACCACCATATTTACCTTCGCGGCTTTCTACAATATTATGTTTCTTAAGGTTGGCAATTTCTTTTCTTACCAATACAGCATTGATGTTCATGCTGCCCGCCAGATATTCTGACGACAGGAATTCTTCCGGTTCTCTGGAAAGAAGCGAAAGAATGTGCAGCGTTATGGCGAATTTGCCTGAGATCATACTGTAATAATTTCTGTTACAAATATAATCAAGTTTTTATAAACGGCAAACATATTATTTTCAGGGTGTTTACTTTTCGGCATACCTAAAAGCATAAATATTTGTAGCTTTTTTATTGGGTGCTTTGGCAATGTAGCCGTAAATTTGTTGTAATAAAGCATACTCGCAGTTTTTAATATATTGTACTACAACATCTTTTTTTTGCGAATATGAATATATACATCAGTTAACAGTCTCGAATGAAAATTAATATGATAATAATGGTTTAGGATTCCCTTTATATTATTGCATTATCTGATTTGATACCGGACTGAAATACTTTTTAAATTTTTCTAATGGAGAATATCAAAACCACTGCTAATGAAGGCAGTAAAACACTGGTTCAAAAAACAGTATATTCTATACTTTTTTCTGTAGCTATAGCCCATTTATTAAATGACCTTCTGCAAGCTGTAATACCTGCAGTTTATCCTATACTTAAAGATAAATACCATCTTACTTTTACACAGATAGGGTTAATTACATTTGCATATCAGTTGGCAGCGTCTATATTGCAGCCCTTTGTTGGTTTTTATACCGATAAAAAACCGCAACCTTATTCAAAAATATTTGGTATGCTGTTTACTCTGGCAGGTATCATATTGCTATCTTACGCCACAAGTTTTGGTATCATATTAGTTTCGGTTGTGTTGGTTGGTATTGGTTCTTCTATTTTTCATCCGGAGGCATCAAGGGTATCCTACCTGGCATCGGGAGGAAAAAGAGGACTGGCACAATCTATATTTCAAATAGGCGGTAATACAGGTACTGCTATTGGGCCGCTGCTTATTGCCTGGATAGTAGTTCCTAACGATCAGCATTATATTATATGGTTTGGTATTATAGCTATATTGGCAATAGGCGTATTATGGCGTATAGGAAACTGGTATCGTGATCATCTTAGCCTTACTGCGGGTGCTAAAAAAGATATCGTTTTGCCGGATCTGTCGCAGCAGCGAATCGTTTGGTCGGTAATTATTTTGTTAGTACTTATTTTTTCAAAGTATTTCTATATAGCAAGTATCACCAGCTACTTTACATTTTATCTGATAGACAAATTTCACTTGTCAGTAGAAGATGCACAATACCATCTGTTTATATTTTTGTTAGCTTTAGCAGTAGGTACGTTACTTGGCGGACCTTTAGGTGATAAGTTTGGTCGTAAATACGTAATATGGTTCTCCGTTTTAGGGGTGGCGCCATTTGCATTACTGCTTCCTTATGCCGATCTTTTCTGGACTACTATATTATCAGTTATCATAGGTACGCTATTGGCATCAGCTTTCCCTGCCATATTAGTATATGCACAGGAACTGCTTCCTAAAAAACTCGGAATGGTATCCGGGTTATTTTACGGATTTGCTTTTGGTATGGGTGGACTCGGGGCTGCATTACTCGGTTATCTTGCTGAAAAGACAAGTATAGGCTATGTGTATGATATTTGTGCTTATTTGCCGCTTATAGGCATAATAGCTGTGTTTTTACCTAATCTTAAAAAGAAATCGGTGCCTAAAGTCTAACCGCCTCATTTTGTTCACATAACTTTAACAGGTGGTTTGTAGCACATTTCCTAAATTTATAAGATAAACCAAATCTTATACATTATGTCTACAAAAAAATGGGCTATAGACCCTGCACATTCCGAGATACATTTTAAAGTTAAGCACCTTGTTATTTCAACGGTAACAGGTTCTTTTGAAGAATTTACAGGAGAAGCAACAACTCCCGAAGATACTTTTGAGGGAGGGCAAATATCGGTAACTATAAAAACGGCAAGTATAAGTACAAACAACAGTCAGCGTGACGGTCACTTAAAAAGCGCTGATTTTTTTGAACCGGATAATTATCCGGAAATAAATGTAAAAACTACATCTATAAAACAGGTAGATGGTGATGAATATGCTATTACTGCAGAATTCACAATGAAAGGTGTCACCAAGACCATTGAATTTAAAGGTGAATATGGCGGAGAGGCAAAAGACGGTTACGGTAATACAAAAGTTGGACTCGAAATTACGGGAAAACTTAACCGTAAAGATTTTGGCCTTAACTGGAATGCTGTTACAGAAGGAGGAGGGCTTACTGTAAGCGAAGAAGTAAAACTAATCGCTAACCTGCAATTTATACAACAATAGTCATGTTAATTTGTAACACAACCAAAGACAAGAAACTGTACCATACGGGATTGTTTCTGTTACGGATAGTGGTAGGCTGTTTTATGCTTACTCACGGCGCTCAAAAGTATATGATGCTTTTTTCTTCGGAGCCAATCAAATTTGCAGATCCTTTGGGATTAGGTGAAAGTACTTCGCTAATATTGGCATTTGTTGCCGAATTTGTTTGCTCGATTCTAATTCTGATTGGCTTTGCAACACGAATTGTTGTACTGCCACTTATCGTAAATATGTTTGTGGTTATTTTTGTAGTGCATGCATCAGACGGATTTGAAAAACAGGAGCTACCGGGATTATATCTGGTAATTTATGTGCTACTGCTTATTACCGGTAGCGGAAAATATTCTATAGATCATCTTATCTATAAAAAGAACCGCCCAAGAACTTATTCATAACGGCAAATTATAGTATTTTTGAAACGTAGCATACGTTGAAAAAATACCATGAAAAATATAGAATTATCACAGGAAATGATTGCTTCACTACAAAACGTAGTGGGACAGTCATTTCTTTTTTTAGATGAAGAAACAAGAAAAGACTATGGCCACGATGAAACGGAAGATTATAACTTTCCTCCATCGGTAGTGCTTAAGCCCGGTAATACGCAGGAGGTTTCTGAAATTATGAAAATTGCCAGCCAATATAAAATTCCGGTAGTTCCTATTGGTGGTCGTACTGGCCTTAGTGGAGGCGCTTTGAGTATTTATGGAGGTATTGGCCTTTCTATGGAACGTTTTAACAAGATTGAGATTGATGAAAAAAATCTTCAGGGAATTGTTGAACCGGCAGTAATAACCCAGGTATTCCGCGAAGCCGCTTTCGAAAAAGGCTTGTTTTATCCGCCAGATCCAAGCAGTCAGGGTAGCTGTACCATTGGCGGTAATGTTGCTGAGAATGCAGGCGGTGCAAGGGCGCTTAAATATGGCGTTACTAAAGATTATGTATTAAACCTGGAAGTGGTTTTACCTTCAGGTGAAATTATATGGACGGGGGCAAACACACTTAAAAATTCTACAGGATACAATCTAACCAATCTTATGGTGGGTAGTGAGGGGACTCTCGGAGTCATCACTAAAATTGTAATGAAACTGCTGCCTAAAAATGCGCACAATATCCTTATGATGGTACCCTTTTTTAAATCTGAAGAAGCCTGTGAAGCCGTTGCCGAAATTTTCAGGGCTGGTATAGTGCCAAGTGCTCTTGAATTCATGGAACGCGATGCTATAGACTGGACGCTTAAATATGTAGATGGTGTAAGCCTTGATATTAAAGATGATGTTGAAGCCCATCTTTTAATTGAAGTTGACGGTAATTATCCTGATATGCTTTTTGCAGAAGCAGAAAAAATTATGGGTGTATTAGAAAAGTTTCAGATTGACGAAATACTTTTTGCAGATACCGAAGACCAGAAGAATGCACTTTGGAAAATGCGTCGCGCAGTGGGGGAAGCTGTAAAATCAAACTCGGTATATAAAGAAGAGGATACTGTTGTACCGCGTTATGAACTGCCTACACTTTTAGCAGGGATAAAAGCGGCAGGTAAAAAATACGGATTCCATTCGGTTTGTTACGGCCATGCCGGCGATGGCAACCTGCATGTAAACATCATTAAAGGCGATATGACAGACGAAAACTGGAATACAGAAGTGCCCAAAGGAATTCGTGAAATATTTGAATTAACGGTCTCTCTTAAAGGAACCCTCTCGGGAGAGCATGGTATAGGTTATGTTCAGAAAAACTATATGGATATCGCTTTTAATACCACTCAGCTTCAGTTAATGAAAAGTATTAAGAATATATTCGATCCGCTAAATATTCTTAATCCCGGAAAGATATTGCCGGATAATTTATAAAATAAAAAGCCGTTCCATAATCAGGAACGGCTTTTTATTTACGACTTAGGAAGTACCCTTGAAGCTACACGCCCAACGGTTAATCCCTGCACAACAATAGAGAATACCACCACAAAATACGTAATGGCAATTATAATATCTTTATATGGCCCATCATCAATAGATAGTGCCAATGCTATCGAGACGCCTCCGCGCAAGCCTCCCCATACCAGCATCTTTATTGTTCCTGAGTCAAATTTGTTTTTAAACGTAATAAACTTTGTTGGGAGCCATATAGAAATGAACCTTGAAAATAAAACCAATACGATACACGCAAGTCCGGGTAGCCAGTAATGGTTTATATCTTTAACGACAAGCAGATTAAAGCCTATAAACAAAAATAAAATAGCGTTAAGTATTTCGTCGTTCAGTTCCCAGAATTTATCAAGGTAATCTTTGGTAACCGGAGACATGGCAAATCGTTTTTTGAAATTACCAATTATAAGTCCTGCAAATACCATTGTTAATGGTCCCGAAAGATGCAGGGCAGAAGCAATAAGATATCCTCCCATAACTACAGAAAGCGTTATAAGTACCGATACTTTGTAGTCATCAATCTTGCGCATAGCACGAGATGCTCCTACACCCAGGGCTACACCTAAAATAAAGCCTCCTCCGGCTTCCCTTATCAGTAGCCATATTGCGTAACCTACGGTAGGGTTTGGGCCTTCCTGAGCCAATTGTAAGATCACAGCAAAAACAACTACGGCAACACCATCATTAAAAAGAGATTCGCCTGCAATTTTGGTTTCAAGTGATTTTCTTACGTTAGCTTTTTTAAGAATGCTCAATACCGCAACAGGATCTGTGGGTGATATGAGTGCTCCAAACAGCAAACAATAGATATAAGGCAGTTGAATCGATAAAACGGGCAACAGCAGGTATAACATCGAGCCGACAGCAAAAGTGGAAATGATAACACTTACGGTTGAGAAAACCATAATAGGCCCGCGTTGTTCCCTTAAATCTTTAAGATTGATATGTACTGCACCGGCAAAGAGAAGAAAATTAAGCATGGCGCCCATAAGGACCTGCGTAAAATCAAATCCGTGGATAAGTGTGGATATACGATGCAATGGTTTCGGAAAAATGTTACCAAATACAACTAAGAAAATAGATACTGCCATTGCAAGTACCATAATACCTATAGTTGAGGGTAATTTAAGAAAGCGAACATTAAAGTAAGCAAAGAAAGATGCTAATACAATAAGTACTGAAAGCGAATAGTATAACTCCATGGGCTTGTAGAACGTTTTGCAGTCTCAGTAGTAGTTTTCAGTACAATGATTGATGATAATTAAATAGTCTTATCCCGCCAAAACTGAGACTCAGACTGAAAACAGATAAAAGGCGTATAATGACAAATATAACGAAAAACACCCTCTAAACCTAATTCAGAGGGTGTTTTGATGCTATAAAAGCCCTGTATTTACAGGGTTTTGATTTTTGCTTAGCTTTTTTTAGTGCCGCTTAGTTTTTTATTAAGGGCTTCTTTTTTTGCTGCCTCTTTTTGTAATTCCGTTTGTTGTACATCACCGGCCTTAGCTCTGTCTGCCTGCACCTTTGGGTCTACAGGAGCTACATAATTAGGATCAAGTTCATTTTTTATATTCTGATTCAAAACATCTTTAGCATAGGAGCTTGTTGGGTCTACAAATGTCCAGCGGCCACGGGTAGAATCATCAAAAATCGCTACTGTTTGTATGCGGTTTTTAGATTGTATAGTGTTACCAACTTCAGTATAATAAACGTCTTTTGAATTCAGTATTTTTTTAAAACGGTTAATTAGTTCAGGCTGGTCTTTTTTTGCAACTTTATTTTTAAGCATTAACCTAACAGACGTATTATAATTTATTATACAATATAAGCCCTTGTCTGTTCTGTTAATAGCTCCGTAATCAATCGACGGATCAACTTTTTCAATATGACCGGTATAATCATTACCGCTCATGTTTTTTTCTAATTGTTTTGCGTATTCCTCTTTAGATATAGTTTTAAATATTTTAGGATAAGCTGCATCTGCTAAAGCTTTATAATCATTTCTTTCGCGAAGCGTTATCATAAGTTCAGTTGCCTGTTTAAGAGAGGCTTTATCCTGAGCAAAACCGCATAGAGATACAGCTATAAGCAGCATTGAGGTAAAAATTCTTGTTTTCATGTTTACGTTTAGTTTTTTCAAATATAGCTAATTGATAGGAAATGCAGATATTGACTATTCTTATTTTTTTAAAATCATGATTGATAGCTTCTCAAAACAAAGAATCCCCGGAATAGGCCGGGGATTCTTTTATCATTATTCTGGAAAAATTATTCTGCAACAATTATCCATTCGCCTGTAGCTAATAAGCTTTCAGCTTTTTTAAATTTCATAGTTTCAGTTTTGCCGCTCATCACATGTTTGATAGTAACGTTGTCGTTACGGTTGATTTTTGGCGCATCCCTAACGATAGTTTCTACTGTTTGAGGGCGGCTTTGGCTTTGCTGTGATACTTCACGCGCTTTAGCAGCCATCTCATCGGTATTCATTACATCGTCTTTAGTTTCAGTGTATTTTTCCTGAATCGTTTCCTGTCTTGCTTCCTGAATATTACCGGGATTTTGAGAAGGAAGGTCTCCTTTGAAAAGGAAAGATATTACTTCTTTATTGATACCGTCCATAGTTTTCTTGAACAGGTTGAAAGCTTCAAATTTATAGATAAGAAGTGGATCTTTCTGCTCATGTACTGCAAGCTGTACCGATTGTTTCAGCTCATCCATTTTGCGAAGGTGTTTCTTCCATGCCTCATCTACGATCGCAAGTGTGATATTCTTCTCAAAATCGTTAATAAGCGTACGGCCTTCACTTTGGTAAGCTTTATCAAGGTCAGTTACAACATTGAGGGTTTTAATACCATCTGTAAATGGAACAACGATGCGCTCATATTGTGAGTTATTGTTTTCGTATACATTTTTAATAACTGGGAAAGCTTCGGCAGCATTGCGCTCTGTTTTCTCAGTATAGTAATCAAGTACCACTTTATATACTTTTCCTGCAAGTTCCCTGTCGGTAAGTTTTGCAAACTCAGCCTCAGTTACCGGAGAGCTGATAGAGAAAGTACGGATAAGCTCAAACTCAAAGTTTTTGAAATCCTGTGATGCTTTATTTGTTTCAGCAATAAGCTCAGCAGTATCATACATCATGTTGGCTAAATCTACTTTAAGCCTTTCACCATGTAATGCGTGTTTTCTGCGTTTGTAAACTACTTCACGCTGTGCGTTCATAACGTCATCATATTCAAGAAGACGCTTACGTACACCAAAGTTGTTTTCTTCTACTTTTTTCTGAGCACGCTCGATAGATTTGGTCATCATAGAATGCTGGATAACTTCACCTTCTTTAAGGCCCATACGGTCCATAATCTTAGCAACTCTTTCAGAACCAAATAAACGCATTAGGTTATCTTCAAGAGAAACATAGAACTGAGAGCTTCCCGGGTCACCCTGACGGCCTGCACGGCCTCGAAGCTGGCGGTCTACACGACGTGAATCGTGACGCTCTGTACCTATGATTGCTAAACCACCTGCAGCTTTAACTTCCGGTGTAAGCTTAATATCGGTACCACGACCGGCCATGTTTGTAGCAATTGTTACAACGCCCGGCTTACCTGCTTCGGCAACGATTTCAGCTTCTTTTTTGTGAAGTTTTGCATTCAGTACGTTGTGAGGAACGTTTCTCATTTTAAGCATACGGCTTAAAAGCTCAGATATCTCTACAGAAGTTGTACCGATAAGTACAGGCCTTCCCGCAGCTGATAATGCAGATACGTCTTCAATAACAGCATTGAACTTTTCGCGCATTGTGCGGTAAATAAGATCATGCTCATCTCTACGTGAAATATTTCTGTTAGTAGGTATTTCTACAACGTCTAATTTATATATTTCCCAGAACTCACCTGCTTCAGTAACAGCAGTACCGGTCATACCGCCAAGTTTGCTGTACATCCTGAAGTAGTTTTGCAGGGTAATAGTTGCAAATGTTTGTGTAACGGCTTCGATTTTTACATTCTCTTTAGCCTCAATTGCCTGGTGCAATCCGTCAGAGTAACGACGGCCATCCATAATACGGCCTGTCTGCTCGTCTACGATAAGCACTTTATTATCCATTATTACATACTCAGTATCTTTTTCAAATAGTGTGTACGCCTTTAAAAGTTGTGTAAGTGTATGGATACGCTCGCTCTTAATTGAAAAGTCTTTGAAAAGTTCTTCTTTTTCTTCAGCCTCTTCTTCTTTAGCAAGTTTTTTCTTTTCGATTGCAGCAATCTCAGTTCCGATATCCGGAAGTACGAAGAAGCTGCTGTCAGTATCCTGAGAAAGGAATTTAATACCGTTATCAGTAAGTTCTACCTGATTGTTTTTTTCTTCTATAACAAAGTATAATGCCTCATCAACCTTGTGCATGTCGCGATTGTTATCGGCCATGTACTGGTTTTCTGTTTTTTGAAGCAGGTGCTTAACACCTTCTTCACTTAAGAATTTAATAAGTGCTTTGTTTTTAGGTAATCCGCGGTAAACGCGAAGTAAAAGGAATCCGCCTTCTTTAGTATTACCGTCACGGATAAGTTTTTTAGCTTCTGCTAAAACACCGTTAAGTAATGTTCTCTGAAGGTTTACAAGATTATCAATTTTCGGTTTAAGTTCTGTAAATTCATGACGGTCACCCTGAGGTACCGGACCTGAAATGATAAGTGGAGTACGTGCATCATCCACTAATACCGAATCGACCTCATCGACAATAGCAAAGTTATGCTTACGTTGTACAAGTTCGCCTGGCGAATGTGCCATATTATCCCTTAAGTAGTCAAAACCAAATTCGTTATTGGTTCCGTATGTAATGTCTGCTGCATATGCTTTTCTACGGGCATCAGAGTTTGGCTGGTGATTGTCGATACAATCTACAGTAAGTCCGTGGAATTCAAACAGTGGTGCTTTCCATGAACTATCCCTTTTAGCAAGGTAGTCATTCACGGTTACAAGGTGTACACCATTTCCTGTAAGTGCATTAAGATAAAGAGGAAGGGTAGCCACAAGGGTTTTACCTTCACCTGTCTGCATCTCTGCAATTTTACCCTGATGTAATACAATACCACCTATAAGCTGTACATCATAATGGATCATGTCCCAGGTAATTTCTTTACCTGCAGCATTCCAAGAATTAGCCCATGTAGCGTTGTCGCCTTCAATGGTAATATACGGTTTAGTAGCAGAAAGTTCTCTGTCTTTAGGCGTAGCCGTAACAGTAATAGAGGTATTCTCTTTAAAACGTTTTGCAGTTTCTTTCACCACTGCAAATGCCTCAGGAAGAATATCCATTAATGCTTTTTCAGATATATCGTAAGCTTCTTTTTCAAGAGCGTCAATAGAAGCGTAGATATCCTCACGGGCATCAATGTCCTCTATCTTTTCAACCTCGAGCAGGTAAGATGCTATTTTAGCGTCTTTATCTGCACGTGCCTTACGGATAGTGTCTTTAAAGTATATTGTTTTTTCCCTTAGCTCATCATGGCTAAGCTGTGCTAAAGCGCCTTCGTAAGACCTGATCTTGTTGATCAGTGGCTGCATTGCCTTTACGTCTTTCTGCGACTTATCGCCTACAAAGGCTTTAAGAATGCTGTTTATTAAACTCATTATTTTGTAATTACTTATATTTAACTGTGATAGGAACACAAATTTAGCCAAAAAAAAAGCCTCGTGGAGAGACTTTTCAATTGAATTTTATTTTTTCCTAGTATTCATCCTCGTTCCAAAGATAATCTTCGTCCGTAGGATAATCCGGCCATATTTCTTCCATCGATTCATAGATCTCACCTTCGTCTTCAATGGATTGCAGGTTTTCTACTACCTCAAGAGGAGCACCGGTCCTGATGGCGTAATCAATTAGCTCATCTTTGGTGGCAGGCCACGGAGCATCACTTAAATAGGATGCTAATTCTAATGTCCAATACATCTTCTAAACGATTAAAGTTTATGCAAAAATAAATTTTCTACTCAAAATGCCAAGTAAAAAGTTGTTTATTTATTTAAAAAATTTAAGAACGTGTTTTTTGGTTTCCAGTTTATAGTTCACAGTTCACAGTTTTTGCTGCATAAACCATTAATATTGAAGTTGTAACCTATAACGCATAATTACTGTAAACTTATAACCGTTAACTGTAAGCTACAGTTTTTCCGGTATCCATTTCACCTCGTCGGCGTGCAGATCATGGGACAACTTTCGTGCCAATACAAAAAGGTAGTCAGAAAGTCGGTTCAGGTAGGTTAAAACTAGCTCATCGGTAGGCTCTAACTCATGTAAGTGTACTGAAAGACGCTCTGCACGACGGCAAACACACCTTGCAATGTGACAATATGACACCGTTGTATGACCGCCCGGAAGCACAAAATGCGTCATTGGTGGCAGTTCACTTTCCATGCTGTCTATCTCTTTTTCAAGAAGTTCTACATCGGTTTCGGTAATTCTCGGAATGTTAAGTCGCTCCTTGCCATTCTTTAATACTGATTTTTCAGGGTCTGTTGCCAATATGGCACCTAAAGTGAACAGCCTGTCCTGAACTCTTTCCAGTATTTTCTTATAATCCGGGTTGATATGCTGGTCGCGAATAAGCCCTATGTGCGAATTAAGTTCGTCTACAGTGCCATAGCTTTCAATTCGTATATGGTGTTTTGGTACACGCGTACCGCCAAAAAGGGCAGTAGTACCTTTATCGCCTGTTTTAGTGTATACTTTCATTTTTTTTGATTGTCGGTTGATGATTGTCGGTTGTTAGGTATAATAGTAATGGGGAATCCAGCAACTAATAACCCTCAACCGGCAACTAATTAAATATGCGGATTAGGATTTACATTGTCACTTTCTATAATACCGTCTCGTAATCGTATTACCCTGTGGGCATAAGCTGCGATATCTTCTTCGTGTGTAACAAGGATAACAGTATTACCGTTAGAGTGTATCTCACCAAATAGTTTCATTATCTCTACAGATGTTTTACTGTCAAGGTTACCTGTAGGCTCATCGGCAAGTATTATCGAAGGATGGTTTACAAGTGCACGAGCTACGGCAACCCTTTGGCGTTGCCCACCTGAAAGCTGGTTGGGTTTGTGGTCCATTCTGTCTTCAAGGCCTACCTGCGTGAGTACTTTTGTAGCGCGGGCATTACGGTCAGCTTTTTTATAGCCTGCATAAACCATTGGCAAAGCCACATTGTCTAAAGCCGTGGTGCGGGGTAAAAGGTTAAACGTCTGGAAAACGAAACCTATTTCTTTGTTTCTTATTCCGGCAAGTTCGTCATCCGGCATGCGGCTTACGTCTTTACTGTTTAGTATATAATTTCCACTTGTAGGGGTATCCAAACATCCTAATATATTCATTAGTGTACTCTTACCTGATCCTGAGGGGCCCATAAGGGCTACATATTCGCCTTTATTAATATGAAGATCTATACCTTTTAATACCTTAACTATTTCGTTGCCAAGCGGAAAGTCCCGGGTTATGCCTTTAATCTCGATTATTGGTTGTGACATGATTGATGATTTGAGGCCTAAAAGTAGTGAATTTTTTGTTTTGTGGAAGTTTTGGAGTAGGAGATGAGGTGTTAGAAAGTTGATCAATTAGATTTGATAGCCTCACTTTCAATTATGCCTGATTTGATAAAGGGCATATGAGTTGTTTTTATAAAAGGCATGTAAAACATTGGTTTACCCATAAAAGTATCTACCTGAATTTTATTTGTTATACTATTAATAGGAAGTATAAAATCAGTTGTAAAATAGCCGTCTAGCATTACACGTTGCGGTTTACCTCTAAAAACACTGTCTTTTACATATAGTGTAAGGCTATCTGTCTTTGAATTATAAATACTATTTCTTATATTGTTATTTTCTACATACAGATATAATGTCATCTGATCGTTATTATAAAATTTAAAATTATCAACACGTATTGTTTTATTCTTTGAATAAAATAAGGCAAATTGACTTGGTTGTTTACTACATGATATGTAGAATAAAGATGAAATTATTATGACTATGTGTTTTTTCATCGTCCATATTTAGTTTGAGCCAAAATACAAAAAAACCACCCTTTCAGGTGGTTTCTTAAGTATATAATTGTATATATAAGTTTTAAGATGCGCTTCTCGGGAAGTTGTATTGTTCCTGAACGCTGCCATCTATTTTATGTACTACTACCGAACATGTACTATGAGATTTTGCCATAGCAATAGTTCTGTTTATAACATCTTGTTTGCTTTCGCCTATTACAGGCGAATGCTTCGAGTGCTCCATCACTCCCTTCCAGCCATGACGGCCGTTGCTCATTACGTGATATACTTTACGTATCATTATTTAGTAGTTTTTAGTTGATACTGTAAAAGTAATCCTGAGGCTCATAAAATATTCTTAAGACTTTGCTAATTAACAGGTTGTGATTTGACTGAATTGTGTTAAAGTTTGAGTAAGTTAACGTTTTCGTAACATTGTGTCGTAAAATTCATTACATTTATTTTACAATCAAGGGCTTATGAAAAAATCAGTATTCTTCGTTATGTTTTTGGTTTCGGCGATGCTTTGCAATGCTCAGGATGGCTATCCTGTTCCGCCGCATACTAATGGCAGGTTATTCTACATACAGCATGCTAACAATCACAATACTTTTGTGTATGACGCTAATTTATTATCAGGTAAAAAAATTAGCGACGATGAACCTATTAAAGTGCATCGAATCAATTACAAGAAAGGTGGTATTAAAGAAGAGTTATCCGGATTGCAACGTAAAATGGCCTATGGTGTAGAATGCATTAAAATTGCTGCCAACACGTTCGACTTTACACTGGCAGCTTACCCCGCTAAAAAGTTTACGCTTAAAGTCAGTAATGATAATAGCCCTCACGTTACTGTGTTTATAAACGGCAAAAATATAATCTTAAACAGAATGTTTCTTTTCTGTAATAAACTTGGTACCGGTGTGTCTTCCATTAATTTTTATGGCAAAGATGCTTTAACCGGAAAGGAAATAACCGAAAATTTTGTGGTCAAAAAATAGAATCTCTTTATATTTTGGTTTAAACTATGCGGAGTCCTGTTTTTACAGGACTTTTTTAATGGGTTTCGGGTTGTTAAAAAGTTAAGTATTTCTAAATTATTCTTAATTGATGGTTAATACTGCTAAAGTATTCTTAATAATTTAATAGTTGTTTTGAAATGTGACTAATGTTGACCTAATTTTGAATCATCAAAGTAACATAAAATACAAAACAACCATGAAAAGATTCAATTTAGCATTAGGCGCTGTCCTGATAGCAGCAGGAGTAACATCTTGCAAAGACGAAAAAAAAGAAACTGCAAAAACTAATGTAGACCATTATGTGGTATATGTTGATTCAATCAACGGACTTGATGCTTCTGAAAGAGCTGAGAACTGGGCTGCTATCCAGGCAGGTTATGAGGCAAGACAAGCTGAAGCTGATGCTGCGCTTGCTGCACTTGAAAACGATGCTGAAGCTCAAAAAAGAATTGAAGAGTCAAAATCTAAATATGAAGGTGTAAAAATGCAGGCTGAAAATGAGGCTAAGGCAAAAGCTGAGGTTGCTGCAGCTGCAGCAACTCCTGCAGGAAACCCAATGGCTGATAAATTCTTCGGTGCTGGTAATGTTGTAGGTAACGACATGACATTTGCATGGGTTAACAAAGATAACATTCTTAGTGTTTACCAAAAATTCTATGAAACATTTGATGCTGAGAAAGATGCTTATTCAAGACAGGATCTTGATAAAGTAAAAGCTTGGTATGAAGCTCTTGATACACGTAAAAACACTGTAGAAAAAGAAGGCTTAACAGGTGAGGATAACAGAAAAATTGCTGGTATCAAATTGAAATTTGCACCTAAATTCCGTTGGGAGCGTCTAACAGCTAAAGGTGAAGAAAACCAGGCTGCTAAAGACAAAGCAAAAAACTAATTATAAAAAGTTAAAGGTTTTTTATATAAATTTGTGTGAGATAAAGGTGTACTTCGGTACACCTTTTTTTTGTGATATTATTCAGGGATCTTTAACCGTTGATTAACTCGGTATCTTTCTTTAGTTGAGTAACTTAGTGTAATTAAACTGTTAAATTATACAATCATGCCGGGAAGAAAATCACCGGGCCCACAGGTTAAGGATAAAGACCAGTATGAGGCCCTTAGAGGCAAAGGCTACAGCAAAGAAAAATCTGCAAGGATAGCCAATAGTAAAGGTGCTGAGCACCGTGGCGGAAAAGCCGGAAAGTATGAAGACCGTACTAAGCAGAGTCTTTATGAAGAAGCTAAAAAAGTGGGAATTGAAGGCAGGTCAAAAATGACCAAGGCTGAATTGGCCCGCGCACTCAGAACAAATTAATATAATAAACCCCAAAGGTTCTTGATTCCCAAAGCGAAATCAAGAACCTTTGAGTTTGTAGTACGTATTATAAAATGTTCTTTTGCCTGCTCAGGCCTAAAGAATACAAGTCCTAAATGATAGGTGTCAATGCTTACTGTTGTACGTGAATCCTGTTTAATTGTTTCCCAGTCATATTGTGCCTGCGCAGACGAATGAATATTGCCAATTACACAAACAGTATTGCTGCCAATATTTGGCAATAATCTTTCTATTTGTGGTAATATCGTTTCTTTATCAGTAGCGGAAATGTAAATCAGATCAAGCTTGCCACTTATAGGAGCAAACGTTGACAGGAACCATACTTTCAGATTCAATTCCTCGGCGCATGTTCGTAAAAGCTGAGTTACTTCGGGAGTGTCTTCGCCTAAGGCTACAAGTCTTTCCTTTTTTAGGTACAATAATATCCTGCAAAGTAATTCTGTCGCTTTACCGTTTAGTGGTGCATTACTATCTATTATTTCTTTCGGTAGCTCGAGGCTTCGTGTATTAAAAGCTTTTGTTGTAATGTTAAATACAAAAGGAGAATGTACCCCGTGTGCATTAACCGAGTTCCAAAGAAACTTATTGTATGATAGTACAGGCATCCGATACTTTATAATTAAGTTTTATCATTCTGAACGCAATGCAATATAGTGAAGATCTTTTATAGAGATTCTTCCTTCGTCAGAATGACAAACCGATTCAATAATTATTCCTCCAACTTTGCGCTCAGTTCAAACCAGCGCTCTGTGTTTGTTTCTATTTTTTTAAGTACAACCTCGAGGTCTGCGGCTTTTTTTGCAATGTCTGCATCGGCAACACTACCGTCCGCAAATTGTTTTTCAATTGCTTCTTTCTCGCGTTCCAGGTCTTTTATATCTTTTTCAACCTTCTGAAATTCTTTCTGTTCGTTAAAAGTAAGTCCTGCTTTAACGTTGTTTTGCTTCCATGCTTTTTTATTATCGCCTACAGGCTTCAGTTCTTCTTTGGTTGGTTCAGCGCTGTCTTCATAACTACGGAAATCGCTGTAATTGCCCGGGAAGTCTTCAATTATTCCCTGACCTCTAAATACGAACAGGTGATCTACGATCTTATCCATAAAGTACCTGTCGTGAGATACTACAATAAGGCAGCCCGGATAATCTAAAAGGAAACTTTCCAAAACGTTTAATGTAACGATATCTAAATCGTTAGTAGGCTCATCGAGAATCAGGAAGTTAGGATTCTGGATAAGAACTGTACATAGGTACAATCGTTTTAGTTCTCCACCACTTAATTTCTCAACAAAGTCATATTGTTTTTTACGGTCAAACAGGAATTTCTCCAATAGCTGTGAAGCAGAAATAGTTCTTCCTTTTGCAAGCGGAATGTACTCACCGTATTCTTTAATGATGTCAATAACCTTTTGTTCGGGCTTTGGGTTAATGCCACTTTGTGTATAGTATCCTATCTTGATGGTTTCACCCGTTACTACTTTACCGCTATCGGGCGGAAGTGCCTGCGTAATAAGATTTAGGAAAGTTGATTTTCCGGTTCCGTTTTTACCGATGATACCAATGCGTTCGCCTTTTTTAAAGTTGAAGCTAAAATTGTCAAGAATAGTCTTTTGATCAAATTTTTTAGAAATGTTGTGCAGCTCTACGATCTTGCTGCCCATACGCTCCATATTGATCTCAAGTTCTACCTGATGCTCCTTACGTCGGCTTTGTGCCTTTTCCTGAATAACATAAAAGTCATCCTGGCGCGATTTAGATTTCGTTGTACGTGCCTTTGGTTGGCGACGCATCCATTCCAGCTCTTTTACAAATAGGTTTTTAGCTTTATCAATACTTGCATTTTCGGCAGCAACACGCTCTTCCTTCTTTTGAAGGTAGTACGAGTAGTTGCCTTTGTATTGGTAAAGTTTACCATTATCAAGCTCTATGATTTCATTGCAAACGCGCTCTAAGAAGAAACGATCGTGCGTAACCATAAACAGGGTCATGTTTTCTTTGGCAAAGTAATTTTCCAGCCACTCGATCATTTCAAGGTCAAGGTGGTTGGTAGGCTCATCCAGTATTAAAAGATCAGGTTTGCTGATAAGAATAATCGCAAGGGCAACACGTTTCTTTTGCCCACCGCTCATGTTCTTAATTTTCACTTTCATATCTTCCAGTTTCAATTTGAACAGAATTTGCTTATACTGGGTTTCAAAATCCCATGCATTATGCATATCCATGCCTTCAAAAGCTTTTTGGTAGGCTTCTTCATCATCCGGATTTTCAAGTGCTTTTTCGTAACGCTCAATAACCTTTAGTATCTCATTATCCGAAGCAAAAATACTTTCTTCGATAGTTAATTCAGGATCCAGATTGGGTTCCTGAGACAGGAATGCCATTTTAATTTCTTTACGGATAACTACCTGTCCTGTGTCGGGCATGTCTTCTCCGTTAATGATTTTAAGGATGCTTGTTTTTCCGGTACCATTTTTAGCTACAAAAGCTATTTTTTGGTCTTTGTTGATTCCGAATGAGATGTTTTCGAAAAGCGTACGCTCCCCAAATGATTTGGATATGTTTTCTACTGAAAGATAATTCACTGTGCCTTATTTTTTGCAAAAGTAACTTATTAATTATGAATTAAAAATTGTGGCTTACGAATTACTTTAATGTTATATGGTTTATGTTGAATATGTAAGATTTTTTGGCAATGTTGTACAGCAAGATTCACTATGTCTTGTTCAATTTAATATATATTTAAGACAAAAAGTCAGCATAGATGTCATTTTGTCTGTAAAAATTACATTGGAATAAAAGTTGACTATTGCTAAACAAATATTTAAAGTCAAACACTAAAAAAATAAAATTATGAACGTAATAAAACGTAATTCAGCAAACGGATTTCCAATAGTAATGGATCAGTTCTTTAAAGATATTTTAGGTGGAACCCAGTATAACCAATTGTCTGTTCCTCCTGTAAATATTAAAGAAACAGAAGCGGCTTTTAATCTGGACCTTATAGCTCCGGGATTAAAAAAGGAAAGCTTTAATATCGAGATCGAAAAAGATCTTTTAACTATTTCTTCTGAAATAAAATCGGAGAAAACAGAGGAACAGCCTGAAGCTAAATTTACAAGAAGGGAATTCCGTACTGCATCGTTTAAAAGATCATTTAAATTACCGGAAAATGTGAAGACTGAAGAGATTAATGCTGCTTATCAGGATGGTGTGTTAACCATTACACTTCCCAAAAAACAAGAAGCGGCACAACCTGCAAAAAGATTGATAGATATTTCATAATAATGATTGGATTGGTTAGTTAGTTGATAAAAGCACTCTCTCAAGGGGTGCTTTTATTTTTTGTACTATTATGTAATTACAGCCTTTCAAATTTTGAAATTCGCAAATTCTGCTATCTTTGCCTAATGCAGTTGTCAGTAGTTATACTTAATTATAATGTCCGTTATTTCCTTGAGCAGTGCGTGCTGAGTGTTCAGCAGGCAATTGCGGGTATTGATGCTGAGATAATTGTAGTTGATAATAACTCTCCGGACAACAGCTGTGAAATGATGAAATCGCGCTTTCCTGATATAAAACTTATAGAAAGCAAGGTTAATACAGGCTTTCCAAAAGGTAATAACATAGGAGTTGCTGCTGCAAAAGGAGAGTATGTATGTATCCTGAACCCGGATACGGTGGTTGCTGAAGACACTTTTGTTAAAGCACTGGCATTCGCCGAAAGCCGGAAAGATTTTGGTATTGCAGGTGTAAAGTTGGTTGACGGGCGTGGTTATTTTTTACCCGAAAGCAAAAGAGGCGTGCCTACACCCTGGGTAGCGTTTACAAAAATTGGAGGATTGTATAAATTACTTCCTCGTAGAGAAATATTCAACCGTTACTATGCACAGCATATCAATGAAAACCAAAGTGGTGAGATAGATATACTTGTAGGTGCTTTTATGCTTTTAAAGCGTGAAGTTTACCTTGAAGTAGGTGGTTTTGATGAAGACTGTTTTATGTATAGCGATGATATAGACCTGTCGTATATGGTCTTAAAGAGAGGATTTCGCAATTATTACTTCGGGGGTACTTCAGTTATACACTATAAAGGAGAGAGCACAATAAAAGACGGAACCTACATGAAACGCTTTCGTGAGGCAATGCAGTTTTTTTATCAAAAACACTTTAAGCGTTCTCCGCAGTTTGATTTATTAATGAAGATTGGTGCTTTCTTTTTTGCTGTTGCTAAAAGAAATAAAACTGCTCCTGTATACGTGCCGAAACATTATGTTTTAGTTTCGGCTAATTATGATCTTTGTGAAGCGATCAAAAATAAGCTTGGTAAGGCTGTAACCCGTACTGAAAAGTTGGAGAATGTGCTTTCGATGAAAAATAAAAAGGCAGAGATACTGTTTGATAATGAGTTTATAAGCAATAAAGACACCATCGCTTTTATGGAAGAACATAAAAATGACGGCTTCACTTTTAAAATAAGACCGGCGGGATCACGATTTGTTGTAGGCAGTAATAGCAGCAACGACAGAGGAGAAGTAATTGTGCTGGAAGAATTGTGATTAAAACAAAAAACGATATAGTGGGCGAATAATTATACTAAAAAAGGCAACGGCTCATTTTTTTTATTAATTTCGCAAGCTGAAATAGTAATTTTACCTTTAGGTTATCGATATGGCAAAATTTGAACTAAAATTACCCAAGATGGGTGAAAGTGTTGCTGAGGCAACAATAACAAACTGGTTAAAGAATGTTGGCGACCACATTGCAGCTGATGAAGCTGTTCTTGAGATCGCAACAGATAAAGTAGATTCTGAAGTACCGTCTGAAGTATCGGGTACACTTACAGAGGTGCTTTTTAATGTTAACGACGTTGTTCAGGTAGGGCAGACCATTGCCTATATTGAGACTGAAGGCGGTGTGGTTGTAGATGCTCCTAAAGAAGAAACTACGGCTGCAAACGTTCAGGCTATCGAAAAAACTATTGAAGCTGCTACTACACATGTTGCTGCTCCTGTAGATTTTTCTGATTCTGAAAAATTCTATTCGCCACTGGTAAAAAACATTGCAAAAGAAGAAGGTATATCTCTTGCTGAACTTGAAGCCATGAACGGTACAGGTAAAGAAGGAAGAGTTACCAAAAATGATATACTGGATTACGTTAAAACACGTGGAAGCCAGCCTGTGCAAACTGCTGCTGTAGCTCAACCACAAGCTGTTCAGCAACCGGCAGCCAACAACCAACAACAACCTGCGGTAGCGGCTAAAGCTGCTCCGGTATCGGTTAACGGTGGTGACGAGATTGTTGAGATGGATCGTATGCGTAAGCTTATTTCCGGTTACATGGTACAATCGGTACAAACATCGGCACACGTGCAGTCGTTTATCGAAGTAGATGTAACCAACATTGTAAAATGGAGGGATAAGGTTAAAAATGCATTTGAGAAAAGAGAAGGCGAGAAGCTTACTTTTACCCCAATATTTATGGAAGCTGTAGCCAAAGCGCTTAAAGATTTCCCTGGAATGAACATATCTGTTGATGGTGATTACATCATTAAAAAGAGAAACATAAATCTTGGTATGGCGGCTGCATTGCCAAACGGAAACTTAATTGTTCCCGTTATTAAAAATGCAGACCAGCTTAACCTTGTAGGTATGGCAAAAGCTGTAAACGATCTTGGTAATCGTGCAAAAGCAGGAAAACTTAAGCCGGATGATACTCAGGGAGGTACGTATACAGTGACTAATGTTGGTACATTTGGCAGTGTATTCGGTACGCCGATCATCAACCAGCCACAGGTAGGTATCCTTGCTTTAGGAGCTATCAGAAAAGTACCTGCGGTTATAGAAACGCCTGATGGGGACTTTATCGGCATCCGCCAGAAAATGTTCCTTTCACACAGCTATGACCACCGTGTTGTAGATGGTGCTCTTGGAGGATCATTTGTTAAGCGTGTTGCAGAATACCTTGAAGCTTTTGATGTAAATAGGGATTACTAAGAATAGAATTAAGATATTTATACCTAACAGCCTCACATTGTGAGGCTGTTTTTTTATCTTCGTATCGTAAACCAATCAATTATGAAAAATAAAATTACCTTATTATTGCTGTTTTATACGCTTTTCTTTAATTATATTATCTATGCACAAGATGGTAGCAATGACCCTACTTTTAATCCTGATGATACAGGCTACTATAACGGCGCTAACGGATATATTTATACAGCAGCACCTCAAGTAGATGGGAAAATCATCATTGCAGGAGGTTTTACTCAATATAACGATATAAGCAGATCAAAGATAGCAAGAATAAATGCAGACGAAACGCTTGATTTAAGTTTTAATCCGGGTTCAGGAACTAACGATATTATAAAGAGTAGTATCATCCAATCAGATGGAAAAATTATAATTGCAGGAGATTTTACTGAATATAATGGTGTTTCAAAAAATAGAATAGCCAGGCTTAATGTAGATGGAACACTTGATACTAGTTTTAATATTGGAACAGGAGCTGACTATGGTATTAATATAATAGTTCAGCAAGCTGATGGTAAAATACTTGTGGGGGGGTATTTTGAAAACTTTAATGGACAGCCTGCTTCCCGCTTACTTCGTTTAAATGCAGATGGTACCACAGATGCTTCTTTTTCTGTTTCCGGTGTAACTGGAGGTATATTGGCAATAGCAGTGCAGGCAGACGGTAAGGTACTCGTAGGAGGAAATTTTTATTATTTTAATGGGGTTAGCAAACCTAAATTAACTCGTCTTAATAGTGATGGAACGCAAGATAATAGTTTTTTAATTGGAGTTGGGCCAGATCAGGATGTTCAAAGTATTGCAGTTAACAATGAAGGAAAAATATTTGTTGGGGGAATGTTTACTCATTTTAACCAACAGTTTAAATCAGGAATTGTAGGATTAAATTCAGATGGATCTATAAATACTGCTTTTAATGCTGTTACAGGGGCTTCAAGTTGGATTAAATTAATAATATGCCAAACAGATGGCAAAATCATTATAGGTGGATTTAATATATTTTTAAATAATGGTGGTGAAATGCTTTCTGTACTCAGGCTAAATACAAGCGGAACTTTAGATAGTTCCTTTGAATCAGCAATTTCAGATGGAGAATTATATGATTTAAAAGTTACACCAGAAGGGAAACTTGTTGTTACGGGTAATTTTGCAAGATATAATGATGTAGAAGAAAATTTTATCACATTACGAAATGCGAATGGGTCAAAAGACATTCTTTTTGATAATGGACATGGTACTGGTGCAGATAACTCAATTTGGAGCTCTGTTGTTCAGCCTGACAGTAAAATTATTATTGGAGGTTACTTTAGTTATTATAACGGAATGCTTAAAAACGGAATAGCAAGGCTAAATGTTGATGGTAGTGTAGATGAAACATTTTCAACAGGCATAGGCTTTAACGGAATAGTAGCATTAGTGATGTTGCAACCAAATGGTAAAATAGTAGTAGGTGGTTATTTTACAAAATATAATGGGCAACCAGCGTCACATCTTGTGCGGCTTATGCCTGATGGAACAATAGATACTTCTTTTCATTATAATATACCGTTTGAAACAGATTTTGTAGCCATAGAGCATGCACTTATACAGCCTGATGGGAAAATTATTTTAGGAGAGCAATTTATAGATTATTCTTTCGAATTCAAAAACATCTGTAGAATAAATCCTTATGGTGATATCGATACAAGCTTTAATTCGCAGGCTTTGTTAAGACAAGTGTCGGATATCGTGCTACAACCTGATGGAAAAATAGTTGTAGCTTATGGTACTAGTAACCTTAGTGATAATATTTTTATTCAGCGATTAAATAGTGATGGAAATATAGATCCTTCATTTTCTACGTTGCCGGCTACTACATTGAATATGTGTTATGATATGATTCTTTTGCCAGACGGTAAACTTATTTTGAGTGGCTATCTTTATACAGATGGAATAAGACATAATAAAGTTTTGCGTATTAATGCAGATGGAACTCTTGATAATTCTTATCCTGAAATTACATTTAATGATAATGAAGGGATTTATAAATTATGGTTGCAGCCAGATGGTAAGCTATTGGGCTCGGGTGTATTTACTAAAAGTGGAGAAACAACTGCTAAAAGAATTGTTAGATTTAATCAGGATGGTAGTTTAGATAGCACGTTTGATGTAGGAGAAGGACCTGATGCAACTGTTTCCACAGTGTCTTTTCAGATGGATAAAATTATAATTGCAGGTTCTTTTAATAACTATGACGGAATAGGCCGAAACAGGATTGCCCGTCTTAAAAGTAGCGGGTTTTTAGATAATGATCTGTTTATAAAGCGTGATAATAGTATAATTGCTTATAAACAAAACACTTCATTGATTATTGATTCTACTAAAGATCTAGCTTCAGTGGAGGTGTACGATATAGCAGGGCGACTGATAGCGCAAAGGAAAAGCATAAGAGATATTAATACATCTATAGATGGAATTTTATCATCGAATAGTATTTTGATGATCATTATAAAATGTACTGACGGCACAAAAACAACAAAAAAGATTTACTTTTAAAAATCTGTACGGTTTGCTATGTGTCTTAATTTCTGAATTGTTTATATATTTGAAAAACCCGGAAATTTTAAGGCTTTTTTTATGCCTTGCTGTCAGCTTCTGTTATATTTGTAAAAATAAACATTGCTGAATGAAAATCATCCCTTATCTATCGATTTTAAGTCTTATGAGCCTGATGATGCTGATGATGCTTTCGCCGAAAATTCTTCACTTCCACGAAAGTAAAAAGATAACTGTTCAGGATACTATAAAAGGCTGGGTTGAGGTTAATTTTAAAGTACAGGGCATTCAGAATAAAATGGCGTATGCCGATACGGCCAATTTTATGCATAATAAAATCTATCCTTGTGCAAGATGTTTTTTACGTCCTGAAGTTGCAGAAGCTTTAGAAGAAGCAAATCAGATAGCAAAAGATAAAGGATATGCTCTTGTGATATATGACTGTTATCGTCCGTATGGGTATCAAAAAATAATGTATGATATTGTAAACGATCCTCGGTATGTAGCGCTGCCGGGAAAAGGTTCTAATCATAACCGTGGCCGCGCAATAGACTTGTCTTTAGCAGATGAAAACGGAAACCTTTTAGATATGGGAACGCTTTTTGATGATTTCACTCAAAAATCGCATTATGACGCTGAAGGCCTTACTAAAGAAGCGAAAAGAAACAGAAAATCACTTCGCAATATTATGAAAAGAGCTGGTTTTACGCCCTATAATAACGAGTGGTGGCACTTTGATTATAAGAAGCAAAATTATGAAACGGCTGACTTCCGTTGGGATTGCGATTGATTAATTGTCGGTAAAAAGCAATTATTCATAAAAATCTTCTTTTTGAATAATTCTCAAACTATATTTGTCATTATACAATTTCATTATGGAACTTAAACTGCATAAGCCTATATGCTTTTTTGACCTTGAGACTACAGGTACGGATATTTCCAGAGACCGTATCGTAGAGATCTCTGTGTTAAAAGTTTACCCTAACGGTAACAAAGAAAGCCGTACATGGCTTGTAAACCCAGAAAGGCCTATACCGCCTGCTACAATTGCTTTTCACGGTATTACCGATGATAAAGTAGCAAATGAACCTACGTTTAAAGAGTTGGCTCACACTATATATAATATGATCAAGGATTCAGATCTTGGAGGGTACAACTCTGACAGGTTTGATATTCCCCTATTGGCAGAAGAACTGTTGCGTGCAGGCGTAGACTTTGATATGAAAAACAGGGTTTCTGTAGATGTGCAGACTATTTTCCATAAAAAAGAAGAACGTACACTAAGTGCTGCTTACAAATTCTATTGTGGCAAAACACTTGAGAACGCCCATACAGCAGCGGCAGATACTAATGCTACTTATGAGATACTTAAGTCGCAATTAGAACGTTATGAAGATCTTGAGAATGATATGAGATTGCTCTCTGAATATACTACACGAAAAAAAGCGGTAGATTTTGCCGGATTTATAGTACTGGATGCCGATGGTGAAGAGATATTTACTTTTGGTAAACACAAAGGTGCAAAGGTAAATACAGTGCTTGAGCAGGAGCCCGGATATTTTGGCTGGATTCAGAATGCTGATTTTCCGCTGTATACCAAAAAAGTGCTGACGGCTATTAAACTCCGAAAATTAAACAATAAACTGGCTTAATATTTTCCCCATTTATTATGAAAATAATCTGCATAGGCAGGAATTATGTAAAGCACATAGAAGAACTGCAAAATGAAAGGCCAGACGAACCTGTTATTTTCTTAAAGCCAGAGACAGCAATCGTATTGAAGAAATTTCCATTTGTTATACCTGAGTTTAGCAACGATATTCATCATGAAGTTGAGGTATTGGTGAAAATAAATAAGGTTGGTAAATATATTGATGCTAAATTTGCACACAAATATTATGAAGAAATAGGGCTGGGAATAGATTTTACTGCCCGCGACCTACAGGCAAAACTTAAAGAGAAAGGATTGCCTTGGGAAAAAGCAAAAGCCTTTGACGGATCGGCTGTTGTTGGAGAGTTTGTCTCTAAAACAGAATTTGCGGACCTTGATAATATTAATTTTGAACTGACCAGTAATGGCAGTGTTGTGCAAAAAGGAAATACACAGCATATGCTATGGAAGATAGATGAGATTATAGCTTATGTATCGCAGTATTTTACGCTCAAAAAGGGCGATATTATTTTTACAGGTACTCCGGAAGGTGTAGCCAGAGTGAGTACAGATGATGTGCTGGAAGGATTTATTGAAGAAAAGAAATTATTCAGGATACAGGTAAAATAATGGCGCTATATTACAATTTATCAAAAGTATACGCAATCTCAGACAATGACGTTGAGTTTGCTAAACAGATAGTGGTTCTTTTCTTAGAAGAGGTGCCTGCTGAAATGAAGAACATTAAACATGGTCTTAAAGAAAAAGACCATAATAAAGTGTACCATGCTGCGCATAAAATTAAGCCAACTCTCGACCTTTTAGGTATGGATCTGGCTTATGAGGATGTGCTGGCCATAGAAACCTGGGGCCGTGGCGATGGAAAAAAGAAGGAGATTAAGGAGGTCGTAGGCAGCCTTAAAGAATATATTAGCAAGACAGTGAAAGAACTTAGAAAAGATTATGACCTTTAAATAATGAAAGCAGCGGTTGTTACCATAGGTGATGAGATACTTATAGGGCAGATTACAGATACTAATTCGGGTTACATCGCTAAGGCGCTTGACAAGATAGGTATTGGAGTGTATGAAACACGTTCTGTAAGCGATGAAAGAGAACATATCCTGGATACACTTGCTTACTACCAGAATAGGGTGGATGTGGTGATTATTACAGGTGGATTGGGGCCTACAAAAGATGATGTAACTAAAGTTGCCTTCTGTGAATATTTTAATGATCATCTTGTTCGTAACGAAGAAGTTGAGGCCCATGTAATAGCTCTTATAGAAAAGGCTATGAAGAGGCCGGCTTCGCAGATGAATAAGGATCAGGCGTTACTGCCGTCTAAAGCTCAGGTGCTCCATAATGCCGTGGGTACTGCACCGGGTATGTGGATGGAGCGTGGAGATACTGTTTTTATTTCATTGCCTGGAGTTCCGTATGAGATGAAATACATCGTAGATAATGAAATTATACCACAGCTTGTGGCAAAATACAAAAGGCCTTATATAATTCATAAAACTATAATTACGCATGGTCAGGGCGAGAGCCTCGTAGCCGAACGTATTGAAGACTGGGAGAACAATCTGCCTAAGTTTATTAAGCTTGCTTATCTGCCAAATCCTGGAAGAGTAAGGCTGCGTCTTAGTGCTCGGGGTGAAGATGAAGAATTTCTTCAAAGCACTGTTGATGCTGAAGCAGAAAAGCTTAAAGGCCTGATTGGCGATATTATTGTAGGATTTGATGAAGGAGAAACCATTGAGGTGGTTTTGGGAAAATTACTGAAACAAAAAGGTAAAACTATAGCCGCAGCTGAAAGTTGCACAGGCGGTAAAATTGCCCAGATGATAACATCTGTAGCGGGATCATCGGCCTACTTTAAAGGAAGTGCTGTAACCTATGCTACTGATGCTAAGGTAAATATTCTTAAAGTAGAGCAGCAGCTCATAGACGTTTTTAGCGTAGTTAGCGCGCAGGTTGCCGAAAACATGGCGCTTAAAGCAAGACAGCTTTTTGGGTCAGATTATGCTGTCTCTACAACAGGAAATGCCGGGCCTTTAAAAGGTGATTCGGCGGTAGAGGTAGGTACTGTTTTTATAGGCATAGCTACTCCTAAAGGTGTATTTAGTGAAAAGTTAGACTTAGGTCAACCCCGTGAAAAGGTCATAGAAAGAGCTGCTAATAAGGCTCTTGAAAAGATTTATCAGGAAATTTTAAAAAACTAGTTGATTAAGTTTGTGTAATAGTTTTATTTTTCTTTTCTTTGCACCCTGATTTTGAATAACGATATAAAAGCGAGAAATAATGTCAAGAGTTTGTGCCCTTACCGGTAAAAGAGCGATGGTTGGAAA
>Ga0157370_10000450_pt1 | contig 51371 bp, 42 predicted proteins | sample C35metaG_FD_113463 | JGI IMG/M metagenome (GOLD analysis project Ga0157370, IMG submission 113463) | Corn rhizosphere microbial communities from Kellogg Biological Station, Michigan, USA - C3-5 metaG | ecosystem: Host-associated > Plants > Roots > Rhizosphere > Soil | place: USA: Michigan...
CCCGCTGTGGCTGCTTCCTTCCGGACCTGACCAGGTTAACGGGTAATCGTTGCGGGGGGACCGATGGGGGTCACCATAACGCGTGCCTTCAAGGCTGAAGGCCGCGCCATTGTACCGGCTTGTTTGGAACTTACAACCGCCTCGTGCGGTTTAAAAACGCATCCACTACAAGCACTTGCGATGCACGGCTTAGCGTCCGCAGCCGGGGTATTTTTTCCCGGCGGTGGCGTTCGGCAGGCCGAGGAAGTCAAGGATGTGCGGCGTTACGCCATCCACTTGCAACAGCGGGGTGGCGCTCAGGTCGCCGACGCAGTACGCGGTTTTGCCGGGGTTCTGGTAGCTGTTGTTGAGGATCAGGATGGTGCTGCGCTCGCCCGCGCTTTGCCCACCGTGGCCGCTACCGGTGCCGCCATGATCGGAGGCGACCACGATCAGCCATTCTTCGTTGGCGTAGCCCGGACGCGCGGCAAGGGTGTCGAGCACCTGTTGGATCTGCGCATCTTCGCCGCGGATTTTGCTTTGGTAGAACGCGTTCATCGGCTCGTAGCTGGCGGCATGAATATCGACGTTGTGCAGGTAGTAGAAAATCGCGGTCGGCGGGTTTTTCCAGCCAAGCCAGCCCTTCACGGTGTCGGTGGCCTGCTGGGAATTCTTCGCGCTGTTGGCAACCACGAAGTCGGCGCCCACGGGCTTGAGGTTGTGGGTGATGTTGAACCAGTCGCCCACCACGCCAACGGTTGCGGTCGGGTACTGCTGCTTCAGCAGATCGAACACGTGCGGTTTGCGCATGGCCAGATCAATCGTATTGCTCGTCACGCCATGGGCGTCGGCCCAAAAGCCGGTGAAGGCGCTGGCCCAACCGGGGCCGCTGACGGTGTCCTGCACGCCGCCGGCCAACACGTTGCGGTGAAAGGCGCCGCCATCGGCCAATGCACTGAGGGCCGGCGTGGCTGCGCAACCTTGGCAAAACAGGGCGTCGCCGCGCAGGCCATCCATGCCAATAAACAGCACGTGTTTGTTGCCGGGCACCGGGTTGGCGATGCCTTCGCCCGCTACCAGAAAATAATGGTCGTACGGGTTGCCGGCGTAGTTGGTTTTCAGCCCGCCGACGTCGCTGGCGCGTTTGTCGCTGAGGTCGCAAGCGCTGGTGGTCTTGTTGAAGTCGAAGGATTTGCACCAACTGCTGCGGCTGGCATCGGTGCAGGCGCTCGCGCAGTCTTTTGGGGTGACGTTTTTCAGGTTCTCGACGTTGTAGCCGGAAATGGCCGCATTGGTAACCCGCGAGAAATTTACCAGCGGGTCCGGCTTGAGCGAGTAATGGTCGTAGGGGTTGCCGCTGTAGTCGGTTTTCAGCCCGCCCACGTCGCTGGCGCGTTTGTCGCTGAGGTCGCAGGCGCTGGTGGTTCGGTTGAAGTCGAACGACACGCACCAGCCTGAGCGATCACTAGCCTGGCAGGCCTCGGCGCATTGCTGCGGGGTGACGGCTGTGAGGTTTTCGCGGTTGTAGCCGGAAATGGCGGCGTTGGGTGTCAGGCTGAAATCAGCCAGCCCGCTGGCGTGGGTGACAGGCGCCAGCCAGGCGGCAACAAGCGTGAAGGTCAGGCGCAGGAAGACAGGTTTCATGGCGGTTCCGTGGCGATGAAGGGAGTTCGCACGGTAGAAAAGCGAGATGACCGCGCGACTATCAAATCCATACGCAAAGTTGCTGCTCGGTATTGACTCAACCTATGCCTGGCGCGAGGCGGGATGCCTGAACAGCGCGGCGCCCCCGCCCTTTCGGCTATATAGGCGCCACGCTGACAGGGTGCGGTGCTGGTCTGCGGTTCAGCTCGCCCCACACGCAGGGTGCTTGCGGCCTTCCGTCTGGTTGGGCAACCGGAAAAAATCAAAAATATGCGGCGCGCTGCCATCCACTTGCAGCATCGGCGTAGCGGACAAATCGCCAACGCAGTAACGCAGCTTGGTCGGGTTTTTGTAGCTGTTGTTGAGAATAAGCGGGGTGCTGCGCTCCCCCGCGCTTTGGCCGCCGTGGCCGCTGCCCTGGCCGCCGTGGTCGGAGGTGACCACGATCAGCCACTCTTCCTCGGCATAAGTAGAGCGCGCTGCCAACGCATCGATTACTTGCTGAATCTGGGCATCCGCCGCGCGGATTTTGCTCTGGTAGTAGGCGTTCAACGGCGCGTAGCTGTTGGCATGAATATCCACGTCGTGCAGGTAATAGAAGATGGCAGTCGGTGCGTGTTTCCACTTCAACCAGTTTTTCACGGTGTCCGTGGCCTGCTGGGAGTCTTTACTGCGGTTGGCAAACACGAAATCGGCTTTGGTCGGCTTGAGGTTGTGGGTGATGTTGTACCAGTCGCCTACCACACCCACCGTGGCGGTTGGGTAGGCCGTCTTGAGCAGATCGAACACGTGGGGCTTGCGCATCGGCAAGCCAGTGTCGTTACTCGTTACGCCGTGCTGACTGGCCCAGAAGCCGGTGAAGGTGGTCGCCCATCCAGGTCCACTGAAGGTGGATTGCACCCCACCGGCCAACACATTTCCGTGGAAGGCGCCGCCGTTTGCGAGGGCGGTCAAGGCCGGCGTAACCGCGCAGCCTTTGCAAAACAACGCATCACCTCGCAGGCCGTCAATACCGATGAACAGCACATGCTTTTTGCCGGGGACCGGGTTGGGAACGCCTTCGCGCTGGCCCACGAAGTAGTGGTCGTAGCCCCAATAGTTGCCTCTCAATCCACCGACCTCGGTGGCCCTCTTGTCGCTCAGGTCACATTCTTTCTTGTGGGTGTAATAGTCAAAGGATTTGCACCAACTAACGCGGCTGGGGTTTGAACAGGCGCTGGCGCAGTCTTCGGGGGACACGTCCTGAAGGTGCTGAACGTTGTGGCCTTCGATGGCTGCATTGGCCACGAAGGTGTAGGCCGGCAGTGCGTTTGACTTGAGTGAGTAGTGATCATACGGGTGGCCCGAATAGTTGGTTTTCAGGCCGCCTACCCCGTCGGCGCGCTTGTCGCTCAAGTCGCATTGCCAACTGTATTTGTAGTAGTCGAACGAAATACACCAGCCGGCGCGACTGGCATTGGAACAGGCGGCTGCGCAGTCCTCGATTGATACGTTGGACAGGGACTCGACGTTGTGGCCGTCGATGGCGGCGTTGCGCGTGTGGGTGTAGGCCGGGAGCGCGTTGGTTCTCAGAGCATAGTGGTCGTAAGGGTTGCCGGCGTAGTTGGTCTTGAGGCCGCCGACGCCACCGGCGCGTTTGTCACTCAGGTCGCATTTTCTGGCGCTCTTGTGGTAATCGAAGGAGGTACACCAACTGGCGTAGGTGCCCTGGCAGGCCAGCGCGCAGTCTTGCGGAGTGACGTTGGCGAGCTGGTGGCGGTTGAAGTCGAGGATGGCGGCATTGGGGGTCAGGGTGAAATCCGCCAGCCCGATAGCCTGGGCCGTTGCGGGCAGGCAGGCGGCCGCCAGCGATAAGGCACAATACAAAAAGACAGTTTTCATGGCAGGTCCCAAGTGATTGAAATCGTTCACGCGGGGAAAAGCCTAACGTGAGCTGTGCCGGTGCAAGCACAAGCAAAAAGCCAGGGCGTTTGCCCTGGCTTTTTAATTAACCCTTAAAAATCAAACGGGTAGTGAAATTCATGTGTAGGACGCTTTACGCGTCAGGCCGCACCTGCCTTTTACACTCGGAAGCTTCCCACCAGTTTTGCCAGCCCAGTCGACAGTTCAGAGAGGCGTTGGCTGGCTTCGGTACTTTTCTCTGACGTCGCCGCCGCTTCATTGGACAGTTCGCGAATGTCGCTGATGTTGCGGGCGATTTCTTCGGTGACGCTGCTCTGTTCCTCACAGGCCGTGGCGATTTGCGCGGCCATGTCATTGATGCGCCCGACCGAGTCGCTGGATTCAGACAAAATCTGGTCGACACCCGCCGCGCGGTCGACGCTGTCGCGCGCTTTGATGCTGCCCGAGTCCATCGCCTTCACGGCGTTCTGCACGCCCACCTGCAAGCGTTCGATCATGTTCTGAATGTCTTTGGTCGAGTCTTGCGTGCGGGCAGCCAGGGCGCGCACTTCATCAGCGACCACGGCAAAACCTCGCCCCTGCTCCCCTGCCCGCGCGGCTTCGATGGCGGCGTTCAGCGCGAGCAAGTTGGTCTGTTCGGCGATGCCCTTGATTACGGCCAGCACCGCGCCGATGTTGGCGGTTTCCTGTTCAAGGGTCTGGATGGTGCCGGAAGCGCTTTCTACCTCCTGGGCCAGCTGGCGCATGGCGCTAATGGTCGCGCCGACCACCTGAGCGCCTTCGCGCGATTGCACTTCGGCAGTGCGCGCGGCGTCGGCGGCATTCTGGGCGTTGCGCGCCACTTCATTGACCGCTGCGCTCATTTCGGTGGCGGCCGTGCTGACCTGGTCGACGGCGGCGTGCTCGCTGCTGATCAAGCGGTCGTTGGCGGCGGCCATGCCGGCCAGGTTTTGCGCCGAGGCAGCCACTTCGCCGGTGACGCGGCCAACCTCTTTGATCAGCGGCTGCAGCTTGTCGAGGAAGCGGTTGAACGCCGCGCTTAGCTGGCCCAACTCGTCACGGGACAACACGTCCAGGCGCACGCGCAAATCGCCGTCGCCATCGGCGATCTGTTCGATGCGGTGCAGCAGGTTTTCCAGAGGACGGGTCACCAGAATCGGGAAGCCCACCACCAGAATCAGGCACACCAGCAGGCCGAACGCGACGATGCCGCCTTGCTGCCAACTGAGCTCTTTACCTTGGGTGATGGCGGCGGTGCCTTCAGCATTGGCGGCGGCATCTTCCAGCTCGCCGAGCTTGTCGATGGCGTCACGCATGGCTTCGAACTGCGTTTCACTGGTGCCGAAACTCAGCGCGCTGGCGGCGTCGGGGTCGCTGCCCGCCAACTGCACGACATTGAGCGAGGTGGCCTTCCAGGTCGCATAACCCTGGTCGAATTGGGCGACCAAGGCTTGGGCCTCGGGGCTGGGGTCCATGGCGGCGTATTTGTGCACGCGGTCGTAAGCCTGCTGCATGTTCTCGCCATGGGAGGTTTTCAGCCCGGCGATGTGCTCGCCGGCGGCTTCATCAAGCAAGCTGCGTTCGGCCACGAATGCTTGATACAGATCGCGGTCGGCATTGAGCAACAGACTGATGGCGGGCAGGTAACGGTTGGTCAGCTTGCCGCTGGAATCGGCGACCTGAGTAATGCCTCGCACCCCCAGCACGCCCATCAGTACCAGCAGCACCGCCAGCACCAGAATGGGCAGGGCAATTTTCCAGCGGAAACCCAAGTCGGCAAACACGCGCAGCATGATGATTCTCCAAGCGACAGAACAACTCTTTGCAAGCGTAGACGCTCGCCGCGTTTTTATCGGGCGCGTTGGAGGCATTCTGAGATCACCGCCGCACACCACGCTTGTGAGGCTATCGGCCAGCCGTGGCGGCGCCTGAAGGTCGCAGGGAAAAATGCCCGAGGTGCCTGATCGGCCAAGGCTTTTGTGCTAGCGTGCCGGCTTTCGCGCAGCACCCTTTCCGTAATCGTTTAAAGGAACAGCCAGCATGGCCATGAGCAAAGACCAGTTGATCACCGATATCGCCGAAGCCACCGACGCCTCCAAGGCGACCGTGCGCGCCGTGTTGGAGCAACTGAGCGAGATCGTCAGCGACGCGCTAGAGAACTACGACGAAATCACCCTGCCGGGCATTGGCAAACTGAAAGTCGCCGACCGCCCTGCCCGCACCGGCCGCAACCCGCAGACCGGCAAGGCGATCGAGATTGCCGCGAAGAAAGTCATCAAGTACGTGCCCGCCAAGGCATTGAATGACGCGATCAATTGAGGATTGGCTGAACAGCATCGCGGCTAAAGCCGCTCCTACATTCCGCCTGTAGGAGCGGCTTTAGCCGCGATTGGTTAGCAGGGTCAAGCCTCGATGCCATACCCCGCCAACGCCCGCAAAAACTCGGCTTCGTCGAGCACCTTCACACCCAGCTCATTGGCTTTAGCCAGCTTCGAACCCGCTCCCGGCCCGGCCACTACGCAGGTGGTTTTTGCCGATACCGAACCCGCCACCTTGGCGCCCAGGCTTTCCAGTTTTTCCTTGGCAATGTCGCGACTCATGATTTCCAGGCTGCCGGTCAGCACCCACGTTTGCCCGGCCAGCGGCAGCCCTTCGACTACGCGCTTTTCACTGTCCCAATGCATGCCGAATTCGCGCAGCTGCGCTTCTATTTTCAGCGCACGTTCGCGGTTCTCGGCGACGGCGAAGAACTCACGCACGGCATTGGCCGGTTTTTCGCTGAGGGCTTGGCGCAGGTCCAGCCAGTCGGCCTCGAGCACTTTTTGCAGCGACTCGTCAAACTTCGCCGCCAGGGTCTTGGCGCCGGTGGGGCCAACGGAAGCAATATGCAATTTGTCGAGCAACCCGGCCAGGGTGGTGCTGGCGGCATACTCGGCGCCCAGTTCGCCCTGGCCCTGAATATCGAGCACCTGTTCAAGCTGCTCGATCACGCTCTGGTTGTGGCTGTCGCTGAAGAATTCATGAATTTCATACGCCACTTCCAGCCCCACGTCTGGCAGGTAGGTGAGCACTTCGGGTAACGCTTGTTTGATGCGCGCCACCGAGGCCAACGAGCGGGCCAGGACCTTGGCGGTTTCTTCGCCGACGTCGGGAATGCCGAGGGAAAAGATAAAGCGCGCCAGTTCAGGCTTGCGGCTGTTTTCGATGGCGGCCAGCAGGTTTTTGCTCGACAGCTCGGCGAAGCCTTCGAGTTCTACGATCTGTTCGAAGGTCAGCTTGTACAGGTCGGCTGGCGAATGAATCAGGCCTTCGTCCACCAACTGCTCGATGGTCCTGTCGCCAAGCCCGTCGATGTCCATGGCACGGCGCGAGACAAAGTGAATAATCGCCTGCTTGAGCTGGGCGCCGCACGCCAGACGGCCGACGCAGCGGTACACGGCCCCTTCGCTAACGGTTTCGCGGCCCTTGCTGCGTTTGATCAGCTGCGTGCGCTCAACGTGCGAGCCGCACACCGGGCACTGCTCCGGCACGTGCACGGGTTTGGCATCGGCAGGGCGGCGGTCGAGCACCACTTGCACCACCTGCGGAATCACGTCGCCGGCACGGCGAATGATGACGGTGTCGCCGACCATCACGCCCAGGCGCGCCACTTCGTCCATGTTGTGCAAGGTGGCGTTGGCAACCATCACGCCTGCCACTTTTACCGGGCGCAAGCGCGCAACCGGTGTCACCGCGCCGGTGCGGCCGACCTGGAATTCCACCGCGAGCAATTCGGTGAGCTCTTCGCTGGCGGGGAATTTGTGAGCGATGGCCCAACGCGGCTCACGGGCGCGAAAGCCCAGCTCGCGCTGCCAGGCCAGGTTGTTGACCTTGAACACCACGCCGTCGATTTCATAGGCCAGCGCGTCGCGCTTCTCGCCGATGGCGCGGTAGTAGTCCAAACATTCCTGCGCGCCCTTGGCCAATTTCAGCTCGCGGCTGATGGGCATGCCCCAGTCTTTGAGCGCATTGAGAATGCCGATGTGCGTGTCGGGTAATTCGCCTTGGACCTGGCCGATGCCGTAGCAGCAGAATTCCAACGGGCGCTTGGCGGTGATGCTGGAGTCCAGCTGGCGCAGGCTGCCGGCGGCGGCGTTGCGTGGGTTGGCAAAGGTTTTACCGCCCTGCTCCAACTGACTGGCATTAAGGCGTTCGAAACCGGCGCGGGACATAAACACTTCGCCACGCACCTCCAGCACGCTGGGCCAGCCGCTGCCGTGCAGTTTGAGCGGGATGTTGCGCACCGTGCGCACGTTGGCGCTGATGTCTTCGCCGGTGCTGCCATCGCCGCGCGTGGCGCCGCGCACCAGCTTACCGTCGCGGTACAGCAGGCTTACGGCCAGGCCATCGAGTTTGGGTTCGCAGCTGTACTCCACCGTGGCACCGGCACCGAACAGGTCGCCGGCCGGAAGTTCGTCAGCCAGGCCTTCGCGCACGCGGCGGTCGAAATCCAGCAGGTCTTCTTCGGCGAAGGCGTTGCCGAGGCTGAGCATCGGCACTTCGTGCTTCACTTCGCCAAAGGCCGATTGCGCCAGGCTGCCGACGCGTTGCGTGGGCGAGTCGGGGCTGACCAGTTCCGGGTGTGCGGCTTCCAGCGCCTTCAGTTCGTGGAACAGGCGGTCGTACTCGGCGTCCGGAATGCTCGGTTCGTCCAGCACGTGGTAGCGGTAGTTGTGCATGTCCAACTCGCTACGCAGTTGGGCGACACGGGTGGCGGCGGTCTGGGCGTCGGTCATAACGGAAGTCTCGAAACGAAAAAGAGCAGCCGAAGCTGCTCAGTCATTCTAGATCTGCGTAGGAGGTAGCTTGCTGGCGATTGCTCTATCAGCTTCGCGAGCAAGCTCGCTCCTACAAAAAACAGCGGCTGGCTATCAGCGCTTATTGGTCAGCGCTTTGCGCTCGAATTCAACGATGCGCTGGCGGTAGTGTTCGATGGTTTGCGCGGTCATCACACTGCGCTGGTCATCTTTCAACTCGCCGCTCAATTCATGGGCCAACTTACGGGCCGCCGCAACCATCACATCAAATGCCTGTTTAGGATGACGCGGACCCGGCAAGCCAAGGAAGAAACTCACGGCGCGGGTGCTGAAGTGGTCGATATCGTCCAAATCAAATGTGCCGGGTTTAACCCCGTTGGCCATGGAGAACAATACTTCGCCATTGCCGGCCATGCTTTCGTGACGGTGGAAAATATCCATCTCGCCAAAACGCAGGCCACTTTCCAAAATGTTCTGCAACAGCGCCGGGCCATTAAAGCCTTCGCCTTCGCGGGCAACTACGTTGATGACCAACACCTCTTCTACGGGCGGCAGGTCTTTGCTGTCTTGCGGCACGCTGGGATTACGTTTTTTCGGTTCAGCATCGTCAACCGGATTCAGCAGGGTTGGCACCGGCTCTTCGATGCCCAGATTCAAATCGCCTTGGCTTGGCTCAACCACTTTGCCACGGCGACGATTCAATTCGCGCGGGCTCATGGCCGGCAAATCTTCTTCTTCGATTTTGGGCTCGCTGTGGCGCTCGAGAACACGCGGCGGGCCCAGCAGTTCAGGGGCGCCGTCATCGTCCGGAAGGTTGGAGAAACTGCGGTCCAACTTAAATTTCAACTTGCCTTTACCACCGCGCATGCGCCGCCAGCCATCAAACAGAATGCCAGCGATAACAATGATGCCGATGACGATCAGCCACTCCCGCAGACCGATTTCCATGTAATTCTGTAGCCCCTGAAAAAATAATAATAAAGAAGGGCATCCGCCCTGTGACTCAACCCGATGATTCGATAAAAACTGCCGTCAGTAACTTCAGCCTGCGTGTATCAACTCCATGTTCTGACAGACATTTCCTGCATATAAAAAATAGTGGGCAATAAGCTAGCACGACGAAAGGCAACTTTACACCGCTGTACGCGTTATGCCTCCACCAAAGCCAAGGCTTCTTCGACATCTACTGCGACAAGCCGCGAGCAGCCAGGTTCATGCATTGTTACGCCCATCAACTGATCGGCCATTTCCATGGCGATTTTATTGTGGGTGATATAGATGAATTGCACCGTCTCTGACATCTCTTTTACTAGCCGCGCATAGCGCCCGACGTTCGCGTCGTCCAGCGGCGCATCCACTTCGTCGAGCATGCAAAACGGCGCCGGATTGAGTTTGAAAATGGCAAACACCAGGGCCAACGCGGTGAGTGCCTTTTCGCCACCGGATAACAGGTGAATGGTGCTGTTCTTCTTGCCTGGCGGGCGCGCCATGATGGTCACGCCGGTATCGAGCAGGTCTTCGCCGGTCAGTTCCAGATAAGCATTGCCGCCGCCAAATACTTTCGGGAACAGCGCCTGCAATCCGCCGTTGATTTGGTCAAAGGTTTCCTTGAAACGGTTGCGCGTTTCCTTGTCGATTTTGCGGATGACGTTTTCCAACGTGTCCAGCGCTTCAACCAGGTCGGCGTCCTGCGCGTCGAGGTAGCGCTTGCGCTCGCCCTGCTGTTGATATTCGTCGATAGCCGCCAGGTTGATCGGCCCGAGCCGCTGAATGCGCGCAGCCAGGCGCTCGAGTTCTTCTTCCCACGATTTCTCGTTGGCCTCGCTCGGCAACGTGCCCAGCACGCCGTGCAGGTCGTAGTTGTCTTCCAGCAATTGGTCCTGAATGGCTTTGCGGCGCACGGTCAGCGATTGCCATTCCATGCGCTGCTGTTCCAGCTGGGTGCGCAGCAATTGCGATTGCTGCTCGGCCGAGGTGCGGCGCTTTTCGGCGTCGCGCAGTTGGCGGTCGGCATCCTCCAGGGCCAGGCGGGCGAATTTCAGTTCGTCTTCCACGCCCATGCGTTTGTCGAGCAACTCTTCGAGCTTCATGCGCAGCTCTTCCAGCGGCGCGGCGCCCTCGTCGAGGTTGAGGTTCAGTTGCTCGCGTTTTTCGTGCAAACGCTCGGCTTGCAGCTCCAGCCGTTCAAGCGCCTGGCGCGTGGAGTCGTGTTGCGCCTTGAGCGAGCCGAGGCGCACGGCCAACTGGTGCGCATGGTCTTTATGCTGGCGGGCTTCCTGGCGCACACGGTCGAGGCGTTCGCGCAGGGCGTCGCGCTGGGCCATCAATACTTCGCGTTGTTCAGTGTCGAGGGCCATGGCGTCGAGCGCATCTTGGAGCTGAAGACGCCCTTCGCCGAGCTGTTCGGCCTCGATGGCGCGCTGCTCGCCCAACTCAACCAGTTCTTCGTCGAGCCGACGACGGCGCAGGGTCAGTTGTTCGACCTTGGCTTGGCCTGCCGACAATTGCGCCTTCAGCTCGCCCTGACGGCGCGCTTCGTCTTGCAGACGGCGGCGTTGTTCTTCGCGGCTTTGCTCATGTTGCTGCTGGGTTTCGCGCAGCGCTTGCAAGCGTTCGTCGAGGCTCGCCAGGTTGGCTTCACGCTCATCGCGCTCAAGCCCCAACCGCTCAATTCCCTGACCGCGGGCCAGCACGCCACTTTCGGCCTCGCTGGCGCGACGCACCCGCAGAAAATGCCGGCCAACCCAGTAACCATCGCGGCTGATCAGGCTCTCGCCCTCGCCCAACTGAGCGCGCAGCGTCAACGCGTCATCCAGCGTGTTGACCGGTTTGACCTTAGCCAGCCAGGGCGCCAGATCGACACTGGCTTCGACTTTATCGAGCAGGCTGCCAGCCACTCGCGCGCCGCCCTTGGCGGGGCTGAGCAGGCGCAGATCACCTTGGTCGAAGCTGGCGAAATCGAGCGCACCTAGCTGCTGCGAATCGTCCAGCAACACGGCTTGCAGATCGGCGCCTAGCACGGTTTCCACCGCCAACTCCCAGCCGGCTTCGACCCGCAAGCCTTCGGCGAGCCGTGGACGTCCGTTGAGTTGTTGTTCGCGCAGCCAGTCGGCGGTGCCTTTGCCTGGGTCGAGCGCGGCTTGTTGCAACGCTTCCAGCGAGGCCAGGCGGCCGTTCAGGCGTTGCAGCTCGCCTTGCGCCTGCTGTTGCGCCTGGCCGGCCTGCAGCAGTTCGCCGCGCAGTTGTTCCAGGCGTTCCACCATGGCCTGCTCGGCGTGCTGCAGCTCTTCCAGCGTCAGTTCGCTGCTGGCCACTTGCTCGCTGAGCTCGAGAATGGCGGCGTCTTCGGGGTCGGCGGAAAGCAGCACCAATTCATCGTTAAGCCGACGCTGGCGCTCGGCCAGGCGTTCCAGGCTTTGTTCCAATTGCTGAATGCGCGACTGCTGCACTTCGGCCTGCCGCCGGGGCTCGGCCGAGCGCAGGTTGAAATCGTCCCATTGGCCTTGCCAGCCTTGCATGGCGCTTTCGGATTCTTCCAACGCGGCGGCAGCTTCTTCAGCGGCGGCGTTGGTCATTTCCTGCTCCGGCGCCAGCAGCGCCAACTCCTCGCCGAGGGTGGCGAGCAAGGTGCGGTCGTGGCCCAGGTGAGATTCGGTTTCCAGGCGCGCGCGTTCGGCTTCGTTGAGGTCGTCTTGCAGCTGGCGCAGTCGTTGCTGGCCGTGCTGGATGCTTTGCTCGACACGGGCGATATCGCCGCCCACCGAGTAGAAGCGGCCCTGCACGAGGTTGAAGCGTTCAGACAATTCATGGTGGCCATCGCGCAAGCGCTCGATGCTCGCATCAGCGTTGCGCTGCTCGGCCACCAAGGCTTCGAAACCGATTTCCTGGTTGCCGATGACTGCTTCGCGCTGCCCCACTTGCTCGTTCAGCGCCTGCCACTTGAGCGCCGACAATTGCGCTTTGAGCTGACGTTCTTCGGCTTTGTATTCCTGGTACTTCTCCGCCGACTGCGCCTGGCGGTGCAGACGGTCGAGCTGACGTTCCAACTCTTCACGCAGGTCGGTCAGGCGCGCCAGGTTTTCATGGGTGCGGCGAATACGATTTTCGGTTTCGCGGCGGCGTTCCTTGTACTTGGAGATGCCGGCCGCTTCTTCGATGAAATTGCGCAGGTCTTCGGGCTTGGCTTCGATCAGCTTGGAGATCATGCCCTGCTCGATGATCGAGTAGCTGCGCGGGCCCAGGCCGGTGCCGAGGAAAATATCGGTGATGTCGCGGCGCCGGCATTTGGTGCCGTTTAGGAAATAGGTGTTCTGGCTGTCACGGGTGACGCGGCGGCGGATAGAGATTTCGGCATAGCCGGCGTACTCGCCCACCAGGGTGCCGTCGCTGTTGTCGAAGATCAGCTCGATGCTGGCTTGGGTGACTGGCTTGCGCGTGTTGGAGCCGTTGAAGATGACGTCGGTCATCGACTCGCCACGCAGGTTCTTCGCCGAGCTTTCGCCCATCACCCAGCGCACGGCGTCGATGATGTTCGACTTGCCGCAGCCATTGGGCCCCACCACCGCCGCCATATTGCTGGGGAAGTTCACGGTGGTGGGGTCGACGAAGGATTTGAACCCCGCCAGCTTGATGCACTTGAGCCGCATAGCGCGCTGTCCTTAGCCGGGTACGGTTAGCGTTCTGCCATGGCGGCCAGCACCATTTGGCAGTTGTGTTGGCTATAGGCCGTGAGGGTTTCGCGCACCTGGGCCGGGTCGCGCGCGATCACGGCTTGCAGCAAACCGGCGAAGGCATTGAGGAACTGGCTCATCTCGCTTTTGCGTTTTTCCAGCGCCAGGTGATACGTGCGGCTCATGGCCGGCAGCAGATTTTCCAGGGTTTCTTGCAAATACGGGTTGTTGGCGAACGGGAACGCAGCGCGCATGACGTCGAAGCTGCTCTGCACAAAACTGTCGATATCGCGGGCTTCGGCATGGGCCATCAATTGCTGCTGGATGGCCACGAAAGGCTGTAGATCGGCCTCGGTTTTCCAGCGCTCGGCCACGGCGTAACCGAGCAGGATGTACAGCTCGATTACCAGGGCATAGAGGCTTTTGACGTTGTGGGGCGTCAGCTCGCTCACGTGCGCGCCACGACGCGGAAGAATGGTGATCAGGTGGCGACGCTCGAGAATCAGCAGCGCTTCGCGTACCGAGCCACGGCTGACATTCAGCGCCAGGGTGACCTTCTGCTCCTGAATGCGCTCACGCTCTTTCAGTTCCCCACGAATGATGCGCTCGGCGAGATGGTGAGCTATCTGCTCCGCAAGGCTGTCAGGTGCTTTGAACATAGGTGTCCTAGTCAGGGGGAACTACTGCGCTCGGTTATGCGGCGTTGAAAAGCAAACGCAAAATGCTCATTGGCAAAAGCCAACTCCGCTTTTTCGTTTACTTTTCGCCTTGCCTACCCGTCGCTCGCTACGTTCCAAGCAAGGCCGAAAGGGAGACCAAATGCAGGCCAAAACGGGCGCGAGTGTAACACAGCGTGTTACCGCTCCAAGCGGCGGCAAGCGTTACAGCCAAGCGGCTTGCCGTCCAAAAGGTGGGGCTGGGAACGGCGTTTGCCGAGGGTGATTGTCCTACAATTTCAGGTGTCGACTCCCCTCTAAAAACAATGGAGCTCACCATGTTTGCTTTCCTGCCCTCCTCTTGGATGATCGCCCTGAAAAAAGCCGGTTATTGGATTTGGCTGATCCCCGTGCTGGGCGTGCCCATGAGTTATTACTGGTCGCTGGGTAGCGCCCACGCCGACGTCTGGGCCTATCTGGTGGTGACCGTGGTGTTCGGTGTTATTCCAATTCTGGACGCCATTGTCGGCCGTGATCCGGCCAACCCCGATGAAGTGGCCGACGTGCCGAAAATGGATAAGCAGGGCTACTACCGCCTGCTCAGCCTGGCCACGGTGCCGTTTCTGCTGGGCATGCTGGCCTGGGCCGGCTGGGCGTTTGTGCATTACGAGGCATGGAGCTGGGTCGGCCGGCTGGGTTGGATTCTGTCGGTGGGCACGGTGACGGGCGCCATCGGCATAACCGTGGCGCACGAGTTCATTCACAAGGACCCGCAACTGGAACAGAACGCCGGCGGCTTGCTGCTGGCGGCGGTGTGTTACGCCGGTTTCAAGGTGGAGCATGTGCGTGGCCACCATGTGCATGTATCCACGCCCGAAGACGCGTCTTCTTCACGCTTCGGCCAGAGCCTGTACGCCTTTTTGCCCCACGCCTACAAACACAACTTCCTCAATGCCTGGGCGCTGGAAAAAGAGCGCCTGCAACGCCGAGGTTTGCCGGCGCTGCATTGGCGCAATGAGTTGATCTGGTGGTACGTGATCAGCAGCACGTTTCTACTCGGCTTCTGCCTGGCGTTTGGCTGGATGGGCGCATTGTTTTTCCTCGGCCAATCGTTCGTCGCGCTGACGCTGCTGGAGATCGTCAACTACGTCGAGCACTACGGCCTGCACCGCCGCAAACAGGCCAACGGCCGTTACGAGCGGACCAATCCGCATCACTCATGGAACAGTAATTTCTTGCTGACCAACCTGTTCCTGTTCCACCTGCAACGCCACTCCGATCACCACGCCTACGCCAAGCGCCGCTACCAGGTGCTGCGCCATTTCGACGACAGTCCGCAGTTGCCCAATGGTTATGCCGGGATGATTGTGCTGGCACTGTTTCCGCCATTGTGGCGCCGGGTGATGGACCCGCGTGTGCGGGCGTATTACGCGGGGGAAGAGCATCAGTTGAGTGAATCGCAGTTGGCATAACAAACTCAACGGCTCTGCACCCCTCGCCCGCTTGCGGGAGAGGGGCTGGGGGTGAGGGCCGGGCCCGACGCAAACCTAAAATCAACGGCCCCTCTCCCTAACCCTCTCCCGTAAACGGGAGAGGGGACTTGGCCGTACGCAATTCAGCTCCCCTCGCCCGCCTGCGGGAGAGGGGCTGGGGGTGAGGGCTGGGCCCAACGCAAATCTGGAATCAAAAGCCCCTCTCCCTAACCCTCTCCCGTAAACGGGAGAGGGGACTTGGCCGTACGCGACTCAGCTCCCCCCGCCCGCCTGCGGGACTGAGGGGAACAACGGTCGTTACGTCCGGCACCCCGCAAACATATCCAGCCCCTTGTCGTACACCTTGGTATTCACCTGCAACAACCCGAGCATCGAGCTGAACAGGTTGTCCTGGCTCACCGGCTGCTCGCGCTGCCCTCTCAAGCAATCGGCGTTGAGCTGAAACTCCTGCTGATAGCTGTCGGAAAACCAGGCCAGCATGCCGATGTGTTTCTGCTGGTCGGGCGCCATCATGTAGGGCGTGCCGTGCAGGTACAGGTTGTATTCGCCCAGCGACTCGCCGTGGTCGGACATATACAGCATGGCGCTGTCGACGTTGCCCTGGTTGGCGCGCAGCACGTCGATCAGGCTCGAAAGCACGTGGTCGGTGTACAGAATGGTGTTGTCGTAACCGTTGACGATGCTTTCACGCGAGCACTCGTTCAGCGCATTGCTGGTGCACACCGGGGTGAATTGTTCGAACGCTTTCGGGTAGCGCTTGAAGTATTCCGGGCCATGGCTGCCCATCTGGTGCAGCACCAGCACGGTGTCGTCTTTCAGGTTGTCGAGGGTGTTCTGCAGGCCCTGCAGCAAAATTTCATCGTGGCATTCGCTGTTAGCGCACAAGGCCGGGTCTTTAAGGTCGCTGACGTCGACGAAATTCACCCGATCGCAGGTGCCCTTGCAACCCGACTGGTTGTCACGCCATTGCACGTCGAGCCCGGCGCGTTTCAACACGTCCAGCAGTCCTTCTTGGGAATAGGCTTTGCCGGCGCTGTAATTGCTGCGCCCCAGGTTGGAGAACATGCACGGCACCGACACGGCGGTTTCCGTGCCGCAGGAATGAGCGTTGGGGTAAGCGATAACGCCGGGCTGGGCTTTGAGTTTCGGCGTGGTGTCACGGTCGTAGCCCAAAATGCCGAAGTTGTCGGCGCGGGCGCTCTCCCCGACCACCAGCACGGTTAACGACTTGTGCCGATGGCTCTGCCAGGCCGGCGCTTTTACGGCGTCTTCGCCGAGGGTGCGAAACGGCTGTTTGCCGGTGGCGATTTCTTCGCGCAGCAAGTTGAAGGAAGCGCCCACGTAGTTGCTCGGCACCACCATCAAGCGCAGTTCATGGTGATTGCGGAAAAACGAGGCCAAGCCTTGATAGTTGGCCATCGCCACCACGCCCAGCACCGCTACGCAGCCCACCGTCACCAGCAGTTTGCTCAGCAGCTCGCGAGGCCAAGTGCGGTAATTCACGGGAATAAGCCAGAGCACCGCCACCGGCAAAATGCCCAAAAACAGCACATAAGCCGCCAGCTTGAACGACAACAGGTCACGCACCTCGGTGGCGTTGGTCTGCGCGGCGTTGCGCAGCATTTCAAGATCGACCACCACGCCGTATTCGTTCATGAAATAGGCAGCGCCCGCGCTCACCAGTAGCAACAAGCTGAGCACCGGTTTGAGCACCCAGCGAAACGCCAGCAGCGTGAGCGCCAGGTTGAACAGCGCCAACACGATCAGACCAAAGGCCACACGCGTGATCAACCCCGCGCCTGTGCTCGGCGTAATGCTGAACACATGCGCCCACAGCACGGGATTGCAGGCTAATAACAGAAAGGCGCTGCCGACCAGGGTCAGCAATTCAGGGCGTATGGCCTTTACTTTAAGCAGTGAGTTCACGGTGCGATTCCGCCCAGGTTGAAGTGGGGCAGATGCTAGAAACGCAACGATCAAAAATTCGTTAAAAAAACCTCAACGTTTGGTTGGCCAGAAAATACTTACAGCCAAGAAAGATCGGGCCTTACAGGACTACAGGAAACGACTGCTCGTCGGGCACGCGGATTGCTTGACCAAAGAGTCAAATATTTTATTGACCCAAAAGTCAGAATTCTCTAGATTCAGCTCCAATCGCGTGTCAGAAAACACGCTGTACAACAATAAAAGTGCCTGGAGGTCGTCCTTGATCCAGTTTTTACTCAACCGTGAGCTGCGCACCGAGCAGCGTCTCGACCCGAATGTCACCGTGCTGAATTACCTGCGTGAGCACCTGGCCAAACCCGGCACCAAGGAAGGCTGCGCTTCCGGCGACTGCGGCGCGTGCACCGTGGTGGTGGGCGAGTTGGACGACTCGTCCGGCACCCCGCGCATTCGCTACCGCACCCTCAACTCCTGCCTCACGTTCGTTTCATCGCTGCACGGCAAACAACTGATCAGCGTCGAAGACCTCAAGCATCAAGGTCAACTGCACAGCGTTCAGCAAGCCATGGTCGACTGCCATGGCTCGCAATGCGGCTTCTGCACCCCGGGGTTTGTGATGTCGTTGTTCGCGCTGCAAAAGAACAGCGACGGCTTCGACAAGGCGCAAACCATGGAAGCGCTGGCCGGCAACCTGTGCCGCTGCACGGGCTACCGCCCGATCATCGACGCCGCCGAGCAAGCCTGCTGCCAGAAACAGCCGGACCAATTCGACGCTGCTGAAGCTGAAACCATCGCCAAACTGCAAGCCATCGCCCCGCAAGAAACCGCCGAGCTGAACAGCGGCGACAAGCGTTGCCTGCTGCCGCTGACCATTTCCGATCTCGCCGACCTTTACGCCGCCAACCCGCAAGCGCGTCTGCTAGCCGGTGGCACCGACCTGGCGTTGGAAGTCACCCAGTTCCACCGCGAGCTGCCGGTGATGATTTACGTTGGCCACGTGGAAGCAATGAAACGCGTCGATTTCGCCGACGATGCCATCGAGATCGGCGCCGCTACGCCGCTGTCCGACTGCTACGGCGCGCTGGCCAAGGAATACCCCGACTTCGGCGAACTGCTGCACCGCTTCGCCTCGCTGCAAATCCGTAACCAGGGCACCTTGGGCGGCAACATTGGCAACGCCTCGCCCATCGGCGACGCCCCGCCGCTGCTGATCGCCTTGGGCGCTCGTGTGGTGCTGCGCAAAGGCAACCAGACCCGCAGCCTGCCGATCGAAGATTACTTCCTCGATTACAAAGTTACGGCGCGCCAGGAAGCCGAGTTCATCGAGAAAGTCGTGGTGCCGCGTCACCAGAGCAATCAGGCGTTCCGCGCTTACAAAGTGTCGAAACGACTGGACGACGACATTTCTGCGGTGTGCGCCGCGTTCAACGTGGTGGTCGCCGATGGCGTGGTGCAAAGCGCCCGCGTGGCCTTCGGTGGCATGGCTGCCATCCCGAAACGTGCCGCTGCCTGCGAAGCCGCGCTGCAAGGCGCCAAGTGGAGCGCGGATGTAATCGAACTGGCGTGCGACGCGCTGGCCAATGATTTCAGCCCGCTGAGCGACTTCCGCGCCAGCAAGGAATACCGCCTGCTCACCGCACAAAACCTGCTGCGCAAATTTTTCCTCGAGCTGCAAACTCCAGACGTCGAAACACGGGTGACCGCTTATGTCTAACCACCACGCCCCGAAAAGCCAGGAAGAACTGGCCGAACTGTTCCGTGCCGGCATCACCACCGGCGTAGGCCGCAGCGTTAAACACGAAAGCGCCGACAAGCATGTGTCGGGCGAAGCCGTTTACGTTGACGACCGCCTGGAATTCCCGAATCAGCTGCACGTTTATGCCCGCCTGAGCGACCGCGCCCATGCTCGTGTGACGAAAATTGATGTGTCGCCCTGCTACCAGATTCCTGGCGTCGCCATCGCCATCACCCATAAAGATGTGCCCGGCCTGCTCGACATCGGCGCCGTCGCGCCCGGCGATCCGCTGTTGGCCGACGGTCTGGTGCAATACGTTGGCCAAGTGGTGATTGCCGTGGCCGCCGACACCCATGAAAACGCCCGCAAAGGCGCCATGGCCGCGATCATCGAATACGAAGACCTGGAGCCGGTGCTCGACGTGGTCGAGGCGCTGCGCAACAAGCATTTCGTGCTCGACAGCCACCAGCACCGCATCGGCGATTCGGCCAGCAAACTGGCCACCGCCCCGCGTCGTTTGCAGGGTTCGCTGCACATTGGCGGCCAAGAACACTTCTACCTGGAAACCCAGATTTCTTCGGTCATGCCCACCGAAGACGGCGGCATGATCGTCTACACCTCCACGCAAAACGCCACCGAAGTGCAGAAGCTGGTGGCCGAAGTGCTGGACGTGCCGATGCACAAAGTGGTCATCGACATGCGCCGCATGGGCGGCGGTTTTGGCGGCAAGGAAACCCAGGCGGCGAGCCCGGCGTGTTTGTGCGCCGTGATCGCACACCTGACCAAGCGCCCGACCAAAATGCGCCTGCCGCGCGTTGAAGACATGCAGATGACCGGCAAGCGCCATCCGTTCTACGTGGAATACGACGTGGGCTTTGACGAAAACGGCCTGCTGCATGGCATCGAAATCGAACTGGCCGGCAACTGCGGCTACTCGCCTGACCTGTCGAACTCCATCGTCGACCGCGCCATGTTCCACTCCGACAACGCCTATTTCCTCGGCAACGCCACGGTGAACGGCCATCGCTGCAAGACCAACACCGCCTCGAACACCGCGTATCGCGGCTTCGGCGGCCCGCAGGGCATGGTCGCCATCGAGCAGATCATGGACCACATCGCCCGCGACCTTGGCAAAGACCCGTTGGAAGTGCGCAAGCTCAACTACTACGGCAAAACCGAGCGCAACGTCACCCACTACCACCAGACCGTCGAGCACAACGTTATCCACGAGATGACGGCCGAACTGGAAGCCAGCAGCGACTACGCCAAACGCCGCATCGAAATTGCCGAATTCAACAAAACCAGCCCGATTCTGAAAAAAGGCCTGGCCCTGACGCCGGTTAAATTCGGCATCAGCTTTACCGCCAGCTTCCTCAACCAGGCCGGCGCGCTGATCCACATCTACACCGACGGCAGCATCCACCTGAACCACGGCGGCACCGAGATGGGCCAGGGTCTGAACACCAAAGTGGCGCAGATCGTCGCCGAGGTGTTGCAGGTGGACATCGCCCGCATTCAGATCACCGCCACCAACACCGACAAGGTGCCCAATACCTCGCCGACCGCTGCCTCCAGCGGCGCCGACCTCAACGGCATGGCCGCCAAGAACGCGGCGGAAACCATCAAGGCGCGCCTGGTGGACTTCCTCACCCGCGAGTACCGCGTCACGCCGGAAGACATCGAATTCCGTAACGGCCAGGTGCGTGTGCGCGACCAGTACCTGTCGTTCGAAGAGATGATTCAGAAAGCCTACTTCGGCCAGATTTCCCTGTCGGCCACCGGCTTCTACCGCACGCCGAAAATCTTCTACGACCGCAGCAAGGCAGCGGGTCGGCCGTTCTACTACTTCGCCTACGGCGCGGCGTGCATCGAAGTGATCGTCGACACCCTGACCGGCGAATACAAATTCCTGCGCGGCGACATCCTCCACGACGTGGGCGATTCGCTGAACCCGGCCATCGACATCGGCCAGGTGGAAGGCGCGTTCGTGCAAGGCCTGGGTTGGCTGACCATGGAAGAGCTGGTGTGGAACGCCAAAGGCAAGCTGATGACCAACGGCCCGGCGAGCTACAAGATTCCCGCCATCGCCGACATGCCGCTGGACCTGCGCGTGAAGCTGGTGGAAAACCGCAAGAACCCGGAAGACACCGTGTTCCACTCCAAAGCCGTGGGCGAGCCGCCATTCATGCTCGGCATCGCCGCCTGGTGCGCCATCAAAGACGCCGTCGCCAGCCTGGCTGACTACCGCGTACAACCCCTGATCGACGCACCGGCTACACCGGAGCGTGTGTTGTGGGGTGTGGAGCAGATGCGGAAGGTGATGAAGGAACAGAAGGCCAAGGCAGCCGCAGCAGTCGAGACCGCCTGACGCAAACCTACTGTGGGAGCGGCTTTAGCCGCGATGCTCTTGAAGGTCAAAAGCATCGAGGCTGAAGCCTCTCCCACAGGAACGAAGATTGAACAAAAAAACCGGTGAACAACAATGACAACACACACCGCACAGACAACCGCCCCAGCCGCGCCGCAGAGCCCTGAAGCCCTGCCGCGTCTGGTGTTACTGGAACAGCCCGCCGCGCCCGCGAAAGCCGATGACGACTGGCGCCTGTCCCGTTCCGCAAAACCGCTTCGCACTTGGAGGCTGAGCAAATGAGTTGGATCAGCGCCCTCGCCGACTTGCAGCAACAGGGGCAACCCTGCGTGCTGGTGACCATCATCGAAGAGCTGGGCTCCACACCGCGCAATGCTGGCTCGAAGATGGTCGTCACTGCCGACCGCATCTACGAAACCGTGGGCGGTGGGCACCTGGAATTCAAGGCGATGGAGCTGGCCCGCGAGATGCTCACCAACCGCACCCAGGACACGCGCCTGGAGCGCTTCAGCCTCGGCGCCAGCCTGGGCCAATGCTGCGGCGGCGCCACGGTGCTGCTGTTCGAGCCCATGGGCCAGCCGCAAGCGCAAATCGCCGTGTTCGGCGCCGGCCATGTGGGCCGCGCGTTGGTGCCGTTGCTGGCGAGCCTGCCCTGCAAGGTGCGCTGGATCGATTCGCGGGAAAACGAGTTTCCCGAACACATTTCGCAAGGCGCCACGAAAGTGGTGAACGACGAGGTGGTCGATGAAGTGGAAAACATGCCGCCCGGCAGCTACTTCATCGTCATGACCCACAACCACCAGCTCGACCTGGAACTGACCGCCGCCATCCTCAAGCGCAACGACTTCGCCTACTACGGCCTGATCGGCTCGCAAACCAAGCGGGTGAAGTTTGAACACCGTCTGCGTGATCGCGGCTTCAGTGCCGAGGTGATGCAGAAAATGCGCTGCCCAATGGGCATCGCTGAAGTGAAAGGCAAGCTGCCCATCGAGATTGCCGTGTCCATCGCCGGCGAGGTGATCGCCACCTACAACGCCAACTTTGGCCAGGGTGAAAAAAGCGGCGAGAGCGTTGCCAAATTGATGCCCGCTTCGCGCCGCGCCAAGGCGTAGATCGCTTTATTGGGCTGAGCTGCACGCAACGCCCAACGACACCGCATACCAATAAATACGTACTACGAGACTGCCCATGACCAGCCAAGTGAAAGCCTACCGCGCCGCCATCCTGCACAGCATTGCCGACCCCGCCCTGGTGGGCGACGCGCAGTCCTATGAGTATTTCGAAGATGGCGTGCTGGTGGTCGACAATGGCCACGTCGCCAAGGTCGGCCACGCCAAGGACCTGCTGCCGACGCTCAACGGCGTGGACGTGATCGAATACCGCGACGCGCTGATCACCCCAGGCTTTATCGACACCCATATCCACTACCCGCAAACCGGCATGATCGCCGCCTATGGCGAGCAGTTGCTGGACTGGCTGAACACCTACACCTTCCCCACCGAAAAACAATTCGCCGACCCGGCTCACGCCGCCGATGTCGCGAATATTTTCCTCAAGGAACTGCTGCGCAACGGCACCACCACCGCCCTGGTATTTGCCAGCGTGCACAAGCAATCGGTGGACGCCTTCTTCACCGCCAGCGAGGCGCTGAACCTGCGCATGATCGCCGGCAAAGTGATGATGGACCGCAACGCCCCGGACTACCTGACCGACACCGCGCAGTCGAGCTACGACGACAGCAAAGCGCTGATCGAGCGCTGGCACGGCAAGGCGCGTTTGCACTACGCCGTGACCCCGCGCTTCGCTCCAACCAGCACACCCGAACAGCTCACCGCTGCGGGCAAGTTGCTGCAGGAATACGACGGGCTGTACATGCACACGCACTTGTCCGAGAACGTCGACGAAATTGCGTGGGTGAAATCGCTGTTCCCGCAGCAGAAAGGTTATTTGGATGTGTACGACCACTTCCAACTGCTGAGCGAACGCTCAATGTTCGCCCATGGCGTGCACCTGTGCGACGAGGAATGCCAGCGCCTGGCAGAGACCGGTTCGGCTGTTTCCCATTGCCCGACCTCAAACCTGTTTCTCGGCAGCGGCTTGTTCAACCTCAAGCAGGCTGAGCAGTTCGGCGTGAACGTGGGCCTGGGTACGGATGTGGGCGCCGGCACCAGTTTCTCCATGCTGCAAACCCTGAACGAAGCCTACAAAGTGCAGCAGTTGCAGCGCAACAAACTGAGCCCATTTAAATCGCTGTACCTGGCCACTTTGGGCGGCGCTCAAGCCCTGCGCCTGGACGACAAAATCGGCAGCTTCGCCAGCGGCAACGACGCCGACTTTATCGTGCTCGACTATCACGCCACGCCGCTGCTGTCGTACCGCTTGCAGCAGGCCAAGGACTTGGAAGAGAAACTGTTTGTGCTAATGACCATCGGTGATGATCGCGCCGTGAAGGAAACGTTTGCGGCTGGGCAGAGTGTGCATAAGCGCTGAGGGCGATTGCGGGCACATTACCTGGTGGGAGGGTTAGGGTGAGGGGCGCGATTTGCGTCTAATCCGAAATTCTGGATCCCCGCGTGCGCGAGGATGACGGATGTTTTTTGCGGCTTTCGTTGTTATGCCGCAAACGCGTGGTAAGTCCCCTCTCCCGCTTGCGGGAGAGGGTTAGGGTGAGGGCAGCGATTTGCGTCTAATCCGAAATTCTGGATCCCGAATCGTCGGACCGCCGCCTACGCGAGGATGACGGATGTTTTTGCGGCCATCAGCGCCATTCCCCTGACCGCAGAGGTCCCGATGATTCGCGGTCCAGCTCCGTAGGTTGGGTCGGTCCGCGCTCGGTGAGCCGCAGGCGAAACCCAACATTCCCGAAAACAAAAAACCGCCCGAAGGCGGTTTTTTTATACCGAAAACAACCTACCGAGGCGCCGCCGAGCGCGGTGCCTTCTTCTTGGTTTGCAGCAAGTGCGAGAACACCGCATGCAAATCATCCGAGGCGCTGTCTTCGTCGAGGTTGAGCTTGCTGTCGATGTGATCCATGTGATGCATCATCAAACTCACAGCCTTCGCCACGTCGCGCGCTTCAATGGCATCGATGAGTTGATTGTGCTCATCGTAGGAACAGTGCGAGCGGCTGCCGCTTTCGTACTGGGCGATGATCAACGAGGTCTGCGACACCAGGCTGCGCTGGAAGCTGATCAGCGGCGCGTTCTTCGCGGCTTCGGCGAGTTTCAGGTGGAATTCGCCGGAAAGACGAATGCCGGCACCACGGTCGCCACGGGAAAAACTCGCCTGCTCATCGGCGACCATCTGGCGCAATTCGGCCAGTTGCTCGGCGCTGGCGTGTTCAACGGCCAGTTCGGTAATGGCGCGTTCGACCAGACGGCGCGAGTAGAAAATCTGTCGCGCATCTTCAACGCTTGGGCTGGCCACCACGGCGCCACGGTTGGGGCGCAACAGCACCACACTTTCGTGAGCCAGACGCGACAGCGCGCGACGAATAATGGTGCGGCTGACGCCAAAGATTTCGCCCAACGCTTCTTCGCTCAGCTTGGTGCCGGGCGCCAGGCGCTGTTCCAGAATCGCATCAAAAATATGCGCGTAAACGACGTCATCCTGAGTGCCGCTGTGGCTGGCTTTGCCAGTACGCGGTTGCTTCTTGAGGGGCTGCAATTGTTCGTTCATTCGGGCTCGCGTCAGAAGTTCTGCGGTCATGCGCGACTCTACTGCTTCTCCCCCCAGGGCTGGCAAGCCTCGGCGGGTAAATAGAGAGGGTAAAAATACCGGCGCATTGTACACAATCTAGCCAGCAGCTCCTAACTGCACGAGCTAGAAGTCAGACAGATCACTAGGCAAATACAGACCCCACCTACAGCCTTCTTAGTTTTTTCGGGCGTAACCGGACAAAAACTCCGGCGTTTTTACGCTTAAAGCGTCGCTATTCAGCTAAAACCGAGGCTCGGATGGCCCCTCCTCCCTCGACCATTGCACAGTCCATGAATCTATAAACCATTGATTATTAACGAATTAATCCAAATACATTGCGCAAACTGTCGCATACAATTCGCTTATCCCTTTAAGAACAATCAATCCGTTCGTTTTGCGCAACAATAAAAACATTAATTGCTTTTTTTGTATACAAACGCATAATCGCGCTCGAGTGACTTCCTGACCAAAGAGTCAACAAAGCACCTGCAAGCGCACCACGTAAGCCACCTACCTCAGAGCACCGCCACCCTTCTTACAGGCGCGCAGTACTCGGTGACCAAAATAAGAGAAATGAGGAGTACCCCGCTGTGGAAAGCACCAAACAAGAACAACTCTATGCTGCGAAGCCCGCGCGCACTGGCCTGTTGGAACGGCTGTTCAAGCTGTCCTTTCACGGCACCACCGTCAAAACCGAGCTCGCCGCCGGCCTGACCACCTTTATCACCATGGCGTACATCATTTTCGTCAACCCCAACATCATGGCCGACGCCGGCATCGATCACGGCGCGGCTTTCGTGGCCACCTGTATCGCCGCCGCTTTCGGTTGCTTCCTGATGGGCCTTTACGCCAACTGGCCGGTTGGCCTGGCGCCAGGCATGGGGCTGAACGCGTTCTTCACCTACACCGTGGTTGGTACCATGGGCTACAGCTGGCAGATCGCGCTGGGGGCGGTATTCCTCTCGGGCATTCTGTTTATGATTCTGACCTTCTCGCGTATCCGCGAATGGCTGCTCAATAGCATCCCCGCGAGCCTGCGGTTTGCCATGGGTGCCGGAGTCGGTCTGTTTCTCGGCCTCATCGGGTTGAAGACCGCAGGCATTGTGGTGGCCAGCCCTGAAACCTTGCTGAAGATGGGCGACCTCACCGCCGCTGGCCCGCTGCTGGCAGCCATCTGCTTTTTGATGATCGCGGTGTTGGAATACCACCGCGTGTTCGGCGGCATTCTGATCAGCATTCTTACCGTCACGCTGGCGGGCTGGGGTTTGGGTATCGTCGAGTTCGGCGGCATCTTCTCCATGCCACCAAGCCTGGCCCCGACCTGGCTGGCCATGGACATTTCCGGCGCACTTAACGTCGGCATGATCAGCGTGGTATTGGCCTTCCTGTTCGTGCACATGTTCGACACCGCCGGCACCCTGATGGGCGTGGCGCAGCGGGCGAACTTGGTGGACGAAAACGGCCACATCGAAAACCTCAGCCGGGCGATGAAAGCCGACAGTACTTCCAGCGCCTTCGGTGCCCTGGTGGGCTGCCCGCCGGTGACCAGTTACGTAGAAAGCGCCGCGGGCGTGGCCTCGGGCGGTCGCACCGGGCTGACGGCGGTAACCGTTGGCGTGCTGTTTATTGCCGCGATGTTCTTCGCTCCGCTGGCCGGCATGATTCCCGCCTACGCCACGGCCGGTGCGCTGATTTACGTGGCCATGTTGATGATGAGCGGCATGGCGCACATCGACTGGGAAGACCACACCAACACCATCCCGGCGATTATCACCGTGGTGATGATGCCGCTGACCTTCTCGGTTACCGACGGCCTGGCCATGGGCTTTATCACCTTCGTGGTGCTCAAGCTGGCCACCGGCAAACACAAGGAAATCACCCCAAGCCTGTACGTGCTGGCGATTATCTGCGCGTTGAAATTCGCCTTCTTGTAATCTTCGCCGACGCTCAAACTGCTCCACGAGCCCCGACGTTAAAGCGTCGGGGCTTTTCTACATCTGAAGAGGCCCGCAATGAACCTGGACACCTGGCTGTTATTTAGCAGCGCCGCGCTGATCGTCATTCTGATTCCCGGCCCGTTGTCGCTGCTCATGGTCAGCAACAGCCTGAACTACGGCCTACGCCGCTCGGCGCCGGCATTTCTCGGCGGCGTCAGCGCCTCCATCTGCCTGCTCAGCGCTTCCGCGCTCGGCCTGGGCGCCCTGCTGCTGGCGTCGGAAAAACTGTTCAGCATGCTGAAAGTGTTGGGCGCGTTGTACTTGTTTTACCTCGCTTACCAGAGCTGGCAGGAGTCGCGCGAAGCGGCGAAACCGGCCAACGCCGACGACCAACCGCTGACCGCACCGAGCCGGCGCAGCATGTTTCTGAAAGCGTTTGGTTTGGGCGCGAGCAACCCGAAAGACATCCTGTTTTTCGCCGCTTTTCTGCCGCAGTTCATCAGCGCCGATCAGCCCATGGGCAATCAGCTACTGGTGATGATCGCCACCTGGGCGGCGCTGGATTTGGGCTGCAAATTGTTCTACGGCTTGAGCGCGCGTGGCGCTGCGACGTTTTTGCGTTCGGGCAAGGGACAGGTGTGGTTTAACCGGGTCAGTGCGGGGTTGTTTGCGGGGGCGGGAACGGCTTCGTTGTTGAGTCGCTGAGGAAGCGGCTGGGAAGTCGCGATGCGGGTGGATCAAGCGCATCGCGACTGAAATCGCTCCTACACGAATGTTGCCATCCGCAGCAGCGCCGGACCCGCCACTCCCCTGTAGGAGCGACTTCAGTCGCGATGCTGTTGATCTAACGTTCTAGCTGCCGCGATACGTCGAATAGCTATACGGCGAAATCAGCAGCGGCACATGGTAGTGGTCCTGGCCGGCATCGATGCCGAAGCGCAGTACCACCACATCCAGAAACGCGGGTTCTGGCAGTTGCACACCACGGGCGCGGTAATAATCGCCGGCGTGGAAGTGCAGCTGATAAACGCCCGAGGCGTAGTCCTCACCCTGTAGCACCGGCGAGTCGCAACGACCGTCGTCATTGGTGTGCAGGGTGTTAATCAGCACCACGGACGAGCCTTCTACGCGGTACAGCTCGACTTTGATGTTGCTACCTGGGCAGCCGTGAGCGGCGTCCAAAACATGCGTGGTTAAACGTCCCATCGGTTCCGGGCAACTGCGCCAAACGCAGTCGCCGCGCCTCCTCTATGCAGGTGAATTCGAAGCGCCACACCGGCATCAAGCCAGGGCGCAGCGGGAGCATACCATGCGCACTTAAGATTTCGAGACATTCCATACGAAAATTGTACACAATCAACCACAACAATTTTTCCGCGCAAGACCTGCCCGTTCGCAGCGCGCCAATGGCGTCCGTGCACCGCATTGGCACACCGCAGGGCTAAGCACGGGCCTTGAGCTAAGCTTCATGGCAATCAGAAAGTGGATAAATTGGTGAAATTTTCCATTTACAAAACATCCATCACTTTGTATACAATCAACCCATCACGGTCGCCTACGCTTACCCGGCCTTCGCTGCGACCGCACTATTCATAAGAAGGAACACCTGCAGTGAGCGCTGACTACCCTCGCGACCTGATCGGTTACGGCAACGACATCCCCCATCCGCACTGGCCCGGCAATGCCCGCATCGCCATTTCCTTTGTGCTCAATTACGAGGAAGGCGGCGAGCGCAACGTGTTGCACGGCGATAAAGAGTCCGAGGCATTTCTGTCAGAAATGGTCGCCGCTCAGCCGCTGCAAGGCGTGCGCAATATGAGCATGGAGTCGTTGTACGAATACGGCAGCCGCGCCGGGGTGTGGCGCATTCTCAAGCTGTTCGAGAAAACCGGCATTCCGCTCACTGTGTTTGCCGTGGCCATGGCCGCACAACGTCACCCGGATTTGATCCGCGCCATGGCCGCTGCGGGCCACGAGATTTGCAGCCACGGCTACCGCTGGATCGACTACCAGTACATGGACGAAGCGCAAGAACGCGAACACATGCTGGAGGCCATTCGCATCCTCACTGAAATTACCGGTGAGCGCCCGCTGGGCTGGTACACCGGCCGCACCGGCCCGAACACCCGGCGCCTGGTGATGGAGGAAGGCGGCTTCCTCTATGACTCCGACACCTACGACGACGACCTGCCCTACTGGGAACAAAACAACCCGACTGGCAAAGCACACCTGGTGATTCCGTACACCCTCGACACCAACGACATGCGCTTCACCCAGGTGCAGGGTTTCAACAGCGGCGATGACTTCTTCAACTACCTCAAAGACGCCTTCGACGTGCTTTACGCCGAAGGTGCCGAGGCGCCGAAAATGCTGTCTATCGGCCTGCATTGCCGCCTGATTGGCCGCCCTGCCCGCCTGGCGTCGTTGCAGCGTTTTATCGAATACGTGCAGGGCTTCGAGCAGGTGTGGTTCGCCCGCCGCGTCGACATCGCCCGCCACTGGCACGCCACCCACCCCTTCAGCCAAGAGAGCGCGAAATGAGCCGCTTCCAGACCCTGACCCCTTCCACGCTGAGCCGCGAAGCATTCGTGGCAGCCTTTGCCGACATCTACGAGCACTCGCCCTGGGTGGCCGAAAAAGCCTACGACCTGGGCGCCGACAGCAGCCTGGACGACATCGAAGGCCTGCACAGCCGCATGGCCGACATCCTGCTCAGCGCCGATCACGCCGCCCAGTTGGCACTGATCAACGCTCACCCGGACCTCGCCGGCAAAGCCGCTGTGCGCGGCGAACTGACAGAAGCCAGCACCTCGGAGCAATCCGGTGCGGGCATCCACGAATGCACGGCTGAAGAGTTTCAACGCTTCACCGAGCTGAACGACGCCTACAAAGCGAAGTTCGCGTTTCCCTTCATCATGGCGGTCAAGGGCAGCAATCGGCACCAGATTCTCGCAGCGTTCGAGGAGCGCATTCACAACTCCAAGGAAGCAGAGTTCGAGCGAGCGCTGGCCGAAATCAACAAGATCGCGCTGTTCCGTTTGCAGACCCTATAAGGCCTGCAGTTCCTGACGCCGCCACCTCTCCCCGCCCCATCTAAGGCAGACAAACAATGAAAGCTTACGCCGTACCCTTCGAGAAATACGTCAACCTCGCCGACGCCCGCCTGGGCACCAAGGCCATCTCGGTTACCGATGACTGGTTCGCCGACGTCAACCGCCTGTTCCAGCCGACTCCGGCGGTGTGGAAAGAAGGCGTGTTCGATGACAACGGCAAGTGGATGGACGGCTGGGAATCGCGCCGCAAGCGCTTCGAAGGCTACGACAGCGCGGTGATCAAACTCGGCGTGCCGGGTTCGATCAAGGGTGTGGACATCGACACCAGTTTCTTCACCGGTAACTTCCCGCCGTCGGCGTCCCTGGAAGGCTGCTTTGTAGCCGAAGGCGACCCGAGCGACAGCACCGAGTGGACCGAAGTACTGGGCGCCGTGGAGTTGAAAGGCGACAGCCACCACTACCACGAAATCGCCAACAGCCAGGCGTTCACGCACCTGCGCTTCAACATCTTCCCGGACGGCGGCGTGGCGCGTCTGCGCGTGTACGGCGTGCCGTTCCGTGACTGGTCGAACGTGGGCGACAACGAACAAGTCGACCTGGCCAGCGCCTTGAACGGCGGCCGTGCCCTGGCCTGCTCCGACGAACACTTCGGCCGTATGAGCAACATCCTCAACCCGGGCCGTGGCATCAACATGGGCGATGGCTGGGAAACCGCACGCCGCCGCACGCCGGGCAATGACTGGGTGATCGTCGCGCTGGGCCACCCGGGCGAAATCGAACGCATCGTGGTCGACACCCTGCACTTCAAAGGCAACTACCCGGACAGCTGCTCGATTCAAGGCGCCTTCGTTAAAGGCGGCACCGACAGCCAGATCGAAACCCAAAGCCTGTTCTGGCGCGAACTGCTGCCAAGCCAGAAACTGCAAATGCACGCCGAGCATGAGTTCGCCGAGCAGATCAACGCACTGGGCCCGATCACCCACGTACGTTTGAACGTGTTCCCGGATGGTGGTGTTAGCCGTCTGCGGTTGTTTGGCAAGGTTGCGAAATAAATAGGCTCACGCCGCCCAGTCCCCTCTCCCGTTTACGGGAGAGGGTTAGGGAGAGGGGCTCTTCGGCGCAGATCAGCGTTAAGCCTGGCCCTCTCCCCCAGCCCCTCTCCCGCGCGCGGGAGAGGGGAGTCTTAATAACGAATAATGTAGAAACCAACATGCGCAAACTGATCATCGAACCGCTAACCAAAGAAGCCTTCGCCCCGTTCGGGGACGTCATCGAAACCGAGGGCAGCGACCATTTCATGATCAACAACGGCTCTACCCGCCGCTATCACAAGCTGGCGACGGTTGAGACGGCGCAGCCGGATGACAAGGCGATCATCAGTATTTTCAGCGCTGAAAAGCTGGAATACCCGCTCACCATCGGCATGTTGGAGCGCCATCCGCAGGGCAGTCAGGCGTTTATTCCGCTGCTCGGCAATCCTTTTCTGATCGTGGTCGCGCCACTTGGCGATGCACCTGTATCAGGTTTGGTCCGTGCTTTTGTCAGCAATGGCAAGCAGGGCATTAATTACCATCGCGGCGTTTGGCACCACCCGGTGCTGACGATCGAAAAGCGGGATGACTTCCTGGTGGTTGATCGCAGTGGTTCTGGCAACAACTGCGATGAGCATTTTTTTACCGAGGATGAACAGGTTCTCCTCAACCCCCACCAATAAGAGAAGCTCGGCAGCCGGCCAGCCGGTTCCGGGAAGAGGTAAACACTGTGGAAGCACATTTGATTGAATGGGCGAACCTGGCGGTGCGCTGGGTTCACATGATTGTCGGCATCGCCTGGATCGGTGCGTCGTTCTATTTCGTCTGGCTGGAAAACAACCTCAACCGCGCCAATCCGCGTGATGGCCTGGCCGGTGACTTGTGGGCGATTCACGGTGGCGGTATCTACCACCTGGAAAAATACAAACTCGCCCCGCCGAAAATGCCGGACAACCTGCATTGGTTCAAATGGGAAGCCTATTGGACCTGGATGTCGGGCGTTGCCCTGCTGCTGATCGTCTACTACCTCAACCCTTCGCTGTACCTGATTGCGCCCGGCAGCGACCTCAGCCCGGCCGCCGCCATCGCCATCGGCGTGGGTTCGCTGGTCAGCGGCTGGTTTATCTACAACTTCCTCTGCGACTCGGCGCTGGGTAAACAACCGGCCCTGCTTGGCCTGGTGTTGTTTGTTCTGTTGGTGGCCGCAGCGTTTGGCCTAAGCCAGGTATTCAGCGGGCGCGGTGCGTACATCCATGTCGGCGCCATCATCGGCACCATCATGGTCGGTAACGTGTTCAACACGATCATGCCGGCCCAGCGCGCGCTGGTGAAAGCCATCGAAGAAAACCGTACGCCCGACCCGGCCCTGCCGGCCAAAGGCCTGCTGCGTTCGCGCCACAACAACTACTTCACCTTGCCGGTGCTGTTCATCATGATCAGCAACCACTTCCCGAGCACCTACGGCAGCCAATACAACTGGCTGATCCTGGCGGGCATCGCGGTATTGGCAGTGATCGTGCGTCACTACTTCAACACCCGTCACCACAGCAACAGCTTCAGCTGGGCCTTGCCGGCCGGCGCGCTGGGCATGATCTGCCTGGCGTTCGTTACCGGCCCGAGCCTGTCGACCATGAATGGCGCGGGCAACGAACAAGCCGCTCAAGCCGTCGAATACCAACCGCTGCCCGCCACCGCCATTGGCGGCAAAACGGCCAAGGAAGCCGCCGAAGAAGCGGCCAAACAGCCGGCGCCGGCAGAGCAACCGGTGGCTCAGGCAACCGCGCCAGCCGGTGCTCCGGGGTTCGACAAAGTGCATGAAGTGATTCAAGTGCGCTGCACGGTGTGCCACTCGCAAAAGCCCACCAACAGCATGTTCAGCGCGGCGCCAGCGGGGGTGATGTTCGACACGCCTCAGCAGATTCAGCAAATGGCCCCGCGTATTCAGGCGCAGGCTGTAGCGACCCAAGCCATGCCGCTGGGCAACCTGACCCAGATGACACCGCAAGAGCGGGAGTTGATTGGTGCCTGGATTGCCAAGGGTGCGCAGGTGAACTGAGTGGTGCCCTAATAAAAAAACCGCGCCTTGTGCGCGGTTTTTTTATTCATGGTTTTTTTGTAACGGCTTGCCCTCTCCCCCAGCCCCTCTCCCGCAAGCGGGCGAGGGGAGCCAATCGGCGTTTTTTCTATATCACCGTTCGGCCCCCTCTCCCTCTGGGAGAGGGTTGGGGAGAGGGTCGCGGACGCTACAACACGTTCGGTTCTATCTCCAACTCAACCCCAAACCGCGCCCGTACATCCGCCTGAATGCGCTTGGCCAATGCCAGCAGTTGCTCGCCGGTCGCATTGCCGTAGTTCACCAGCACCAGCGCCTGAAGCTTGTGCACGCCCGCATCACCGTCGCGAAAGCCTTTCCAGCCGGCCCGTTCGATCAGCCAGCCGGCCGCCAATTTCACTTGGCCATCGGCCTGCGGATAAGCCACCACATCGGCATGTTCTTCACGAACCCTGGCGGCCAGTTCAGCGCTCACCAGTGGGTTTTTGAAGAAGCTGCCAGCGTTACCGAGCACTGCCGGGTCGGGCAGTTTTTCGGCGCGAATGGCGCAAATGGCGCGGCTGACGTCGGTGGCGGTGGGCGTGTCGATGCCTTGCTCGGCCAGGCGCTGACGCACCGGTCCGTATTCCAGATGCAGGTGCTGCTGACGGTTCAAGGCAAAGCGCACGCGCAGGATCAGCCAACGACCGGGCTGCTGTTTGAACACGCTGTCGCGGTAGGCGAAGTTGCAGTCGGCCAGGTTGAACTCGCGCAGCGCGCCCGTCTGGCGGTCGAGCGCGGTCAGGCTGTGGAACACGTCTTTAATCTCAACGCCATAGGCGCCAATGTTCTGCATCGGCGCGGCGCCGACGGTGCCAGGAATCAGGCTGAGGTTTTCCAGCCCGCTCAGGCCCTGGCTCAAGGTGGTCTGCACAAACGGGTGCCACGGCTCGCCCGCCTCGGCTTCAATCACCACCTGCTCGGCGTTTTCTACAATGCGAATGCCGCGACTGGCCATGCGCAGCACCAAGGCCTGCACATCGCCGGTGAGCAGCAGATTGCTGCCGCCGCCAATCACCAGCAGCGGTAGTTGACGCTCCTCAGCCAGTTTCAGCGCAGTGCGAACGTCGTCATCGTTATGGGCCTCGGCAAACTGCGCCGCGCGTACATCGACGCCAAAGGTGTTGAAGGGTTTGAGCGACACCTGCTCCGCCACGTTCATAGCCGGCCTCGCACTTCGTTGAGCAATTGCGCGCCGGCGTGTTCGAGCAGGTCGAGTACGTGTTCGAAGCCGTCGGCGCCGCCGTAATACGGGTCGGGCACTTCGTCGGCATCCAGTTGATAGCGACGCAGATACAGGTCGAGTTCAGCGCGGCTGTTGGCCGGCTGCAGGGCTTTGAGGTCGGCGAAGTTGCTGTGATCCATGGCCAGGATCAAGTCGAACTGCTCGAAGTCCGCCCGGCTCACCTGCCGCCCACGCAGGGCGGAAAGGTCGTAGCCGCGCTGCAAGGCGGCGGCGCTGGCGCGGCTGTCGGCGGGTTTGCCGACGTGCCACGGGCCGGTGCCGGCAGAGTCGACATGCACCTGGCCATCAAGCCCGGCGTTAAGCAGTTGCTGGCGGAATACGCCCTCGGCCGAGGGCGAACGGCAAATGTTGCCCAGGCACACGAACAACACGCGCATCAGGCCCCCAGCAGGCGCCGAACGCGCTCCAGGTCTTCCTGGGTATCAACACCGGCTTGCGGCGCTTCCAAGGCATCGGCCACATGAATGCGCTCGCCGTGAAACAACGCGCGCAGTTGCTCCAGGCATTCGGTGTCTTCGAGCCAGCACGGGCCCCAGCTCACGAAGTTGTGCAGGAACTGCGCGCGGTAGGCGTAGATGCCGATGTGGCGACGGTACGGCACGCCTGCCGGCAACTGCTCGCGGTTGGCGGCGAAGGCGTCACGCGCCCATGGCAACGGCGCGCGGCTGAAGGTCAGGGCCAGGCCGTTCTGGTCAGTGACGACCTTGACCACGTTGGGGTTGAACAACGCGGCAACTTCTTCAATCGGCTCGGCCAGCGTGGACATGGCCGCTTCCGGATGGGCCGCGAGGTTGGCGGCCACCTGATCGATGACGGCCGGCGGAATCAGCGGCTCGTCGCCTTGCACGTTGACCACTATTGCATCACCGGCCAGCCACAGCGCGCTGGCCACTTCGGCGAGGCGGTCGGTGCCGGAGTTGTGGTCCACGCGGGTCAGCACCACTTCAGCGCCAAAGCCCTTGCAGGCCTCGACAATGCGCGCATCGTCGGTGGCTACCACCACGCGCTGGGCGCTGCTTTTGCAGGCTTGTTCCCAGACGTGCTGAATCATCGGCTTGCCGCAGATGTCTTGCAGCGGTTTGCCGGGCAGGCGGGTGGAGGCGTAGCGGGCGGGAATGACAACGGTGAAGGCTGTGCTCATTTACTTATCCAGGCGCTCGTCGACGTTCAGGCTGCGGGCTTCGGTTTCCAGCATCACCGGAATGCCTTCGCGCACCGGGAAGGCCAATGCGTCGGCCTTGCACACCAGCTCGGATTTATCGTCAGCCAGCTTCAGTGGGCCTTTGCACAGGGGGCACGCGAGGATGTCGAGTAGTTTGGGGTCCATTGCGAATTCCTTTAACGGGTGAATGGAGGGGCGGTCTGCGCAGGCTTAGCGCGCCGGCAGCAGACCCGCAAGACGGTGGTCGAACCAGGCCAGAAATGCCGGCGACGGCACGGCGTCGACCGCCAGGTACCACCAATTGTCAGCGGCGAAGGCGCGGCATTTCACGGCGTCCTTCTCGGTCATTACCAAGGGCAGCGCGGGGCTGAAACTCAGCTGCTCGGCGGTGTACTCGGCGTGGTCGGCGAAGGCATGGGAAATCGGGCGCCAGTGTAACGCCTGCAACGTGTTGACGAAACGCCGCGGGTTGCCGATGCCGGCCACTGCGTGCAGCGCCTGGCCGGGGGGAAAATGCTCAAGCCCCACCCGCTCGCCGCTGCGCAGATTGACCAGGGCGCTGGGTTGCAAGGTGAAACCAAAGCCCTCGGCGCTGTCGGCGGTGGCGCCGTTGAACAGCACCGCGTCGACACTCTGCAAACGCTCCACCGGCTCGCGCAGCGGCCCGGCGGGCAGGCAGCGTCGGTTGCCGAGGCCGCGCGCCGCGTCGATCAAGACCAATTCGATATCGCGCGCCAGGCGGTAATGCTGCATGCCGTCATCGCTGAGAATCAGGTCCAGCGGTTCGTCGGCTAGCAAGGCGCGCACGGCGTTGGCGCGATTCGGGTCGATCATCAGCGGCACGCCGGTGCGTTGCACAATTAACAGCGGCTCGTCGCCGGCCTGGTCGGCCGACTGCTCGGCGCGAACGCGCCAGGGGAACTGCGGGGGTTTGGCACCGTAGCCACGACTGACGACGCCGACCTTGAGGCCACGCTGCTGGCAGTGAGCGATAAGGCTGAGGATCATCGGCGTTTTGCCGGTGCCGCCAACGGTGATATTGCCGACCACCACCACCGGCACGGGCGCGCGGTAACTATCGCCCTCGCCGGCCAGGAAACGCTGGCGTTTACGCGTGACCACCGCCCGGTACAACCACTCCAGCGGCCACAACAGACGCAGCGCGGGATGGCCCTGGTACCAGGCGTTTAGGAGTTTGTCTGAGGCAGCCATCAGCGGCGGACCATCAAGGCGCCTTTGGCGCCTCGATGGTGGTAATGCGCAATTGACTGAAGCCCAGCTTGCCGGCGGCGTCCATCGCCGTCACCACCGCTTGGTGGGTGGCTTTGCCGTCGGCATTGATGGTCAGTGGCAGGCTGTTGTCGCCGGCCGACTCACGCTGCAGCGCGGCCATCAGCGTGGGCAGATCGCTTTTGCTCAGCACCTGATCGTTCAACGAGAAGGTGCCGTCGGCAGCAATCGCCACCTCCAGTTGCTTCAGTTCGGTGGCTTCCGGCGGCGTGCCGCTGGCCGCTTCCGGCAGCTCGATTTTCAGCTGCGTCGGGCGGCTGAAGGTGGTGGTGACGACAAAGAACAGCAGCAGCACGAAGATCACATCGATCAGCGACGTCAGGTTCAGGAACACCTCGTCACGGGCGACACTGTTGGCTCTGCGGCGGAATTTCACGGCTTGCTGTCCTCAACGAAATCGACTTCGCGATCGCCCTGGGTCACTTCCACCAATTTGATGGCTTCCTGTTCCATGGTGACGACGATTTCGTCCACGCGGCGCAGCAGGTAACGGTGGAAGAACACCGCCGGAATGGCCACGATCAGGCCCGCCGCCGTGGTCACCAACGCTTTGCCGATACCACCAGCCAGTTGCCCGGCGTTGGCTTGGCCGTTGTCCATAAAGCCGCTGAAAATTTCGATCATGCCGAACACCGTGCCGAGCAAGCCGAGCAGCGGCGCCATGGCAGCAATGGTGCCGAGGGCATTGAGGTAGCGTTCCATCTCATGGATGACACGGCTGGCGGACTCTTCGATGCACTCTTTCATGATCTCGCGACCATGTTTGGAATTGGTCAGGCCGGCGGCGAGGATTTGTCCCAGCGGCGAGCTGTTGCGCAGTTCCTTGAGCTTGTCTTTGTTCAGCTGTTTGTCTTTGATCATGCGCCACACCTGCCCCAGCAGATGAGGCGGCGCCACGCGGTTAACGCGCAGGGTCCACAGGCGTTCGGCAACGATGGCCACGGTAGCGATGGAACACAGAATGATCGGTAGCATCATCCAGCCACCTGCTTTGACTAGCTCCCACACGGTGTCAACTCTCCTGGGTTTAAAACGGCCTGGTATAGCCGGGTTTTACGGGCCTTATCGGATAGCCCCTACAAAAGTGGCGCCACTCTAGCATAGGGCCGTGGGCGCGCCGACCGTCGCGGTTCTCATTTTTCCCGCCAGAATCGCGCTTCTTTGCGCAGGCCGCTGGCCGACTCGAAAGCGCCCAACTGAATGCGCAGGGCGCCCTGCTCCACGCTGTCGAATACCTGCAAACCCAACGCTTGATAACGGCCCATTACCTGCGGGTGCGGATGACCGAATGCGTTGTGCGCGCCGCGCGACACCAGCACCGAATGCGGCGCCACGGCGCGCAAGAACGCCAGTGACGAAGAGCTTCGACTGCCGTGGTGGGGCGACTGCAACCAATCGGCGCCCAGGCCGGGATGAGCCGCCAGCCACGCGGCTTCGGCAGCGGCATCAATATCGCCGGTGAGCAGCAAGCGCTCGCCACTAGCCATTACCCACACCACGCATGAGGCCTGGTTGCCAGTTTTTGCCCGCGCCCAGCGCCAGGTCTGGAAGTACACACCGTCCCATTCCCAGTGCGCGCCGTTGATGCAGGGCTGGGCGGCGAGCGAAGCGGGCAATTTGTCCGGTTCGCCGCTGAGCACATGGGCAACGGATAAACCGCGTTGCACCGCCAGCGCGCCACCGTCGTGATCGTTGTCGGCATGGCTGATCAGCAGCGTGTCCAACCGCCCGACTCCGAGGCTGCGCAGCGAGGGCACCACCAGCCGTTCGCCGCTATCAAAATCGCCGTGACGCGGGCCGGCGTCATAGAGCATGGCGTGGTTGCGCGTGCGCACCAGCACCGCCAGGCCCTGACCGATATCCAGTTGCAGCACCTCGGCCTGGCCGCTGGGAATGGAGGTCGTCGGCGGCCAGAAAAGCGGCGCCAGCATCACCAGCCCCAGCGCCCGCACCGGCACGCCGGCGGGCGCCAAGGCCAGCAACGCGCCAAGCGCGCCCAGCAACCACACGCCGGGCGTAACCTGCGGCGCCAGCCAGGCCGGATGCCAGGCGGCCACCGCGCTCAGAAACCGAAACAATAGCTCCAGCAAGCCGCCGGCCAGTTGCAGCACCGCCTCGCCCAGCCATGGCACCGGCAATAACAGCGTGCCGACCAAGGCCAGCGGAACGACCGCCAGGCTCACCCACGGCACCGCGAGCAAATTGGCCAACGGCCCAGTGACGCTAATGGGTAGCCCCAGCGCCAGCATTGGCGGCAGCAAGCCGATGCTCATGGTCCATTGCGCGCGTGTCCACGTGCGCCACCACGGCCAGGCGCCGAGTCGCCCGCCGAAAACCCAGATGAGCACCGCCACCGCCGCGAAAGACAACCAGAATCCAGCCTGCAAACTGACCAGCGGCTCGGCCAGCAACACCAGATTCAACGCCATCAGCAGCGGCAGCCACGCCCCGAGGTGACGAAAGCGCAGGCGCCAGATCAGCACCAGCGCCACCATCACGCACGCGCGCTGCACCGGCACCTGAAACCCCGCCATCAACCCGTAGCCCAACGCGCCAAACCCCGCAGCAGCGCACGCGCAGGGTAACCAAGGCAGGCGCTGCGGCCACAGGCCCAAACGCGCCAAGCCCGCGACCAGCCCGTAGAGCAGCGCGGCGAAGAGCCCGATGTGTTGGCCGGAGATAACCAGAAGGTGCACGGTGCCGGTGTCTTGCAAAGCGCGCCAGTCGGCGCTCGACAGGCCAGAATCGTCGCCCAGCACCAGCGCGGCCAGCCCGCCTTGGCGGCCAAAGGCGTCGACCTTCATCAGCCGCTGGCGCACCGCATCGCGCCAACCCAAAGGGCCACTCGCTGCCGTCAGGCGCTCGCCGTGTTTAACCGAGCCTTGCGCCCCGATGCGTTGCGCCAGCAGCCAGGCCTCGTAGTCGAAACCTTGCGGATTGATCAACCCGCGCGGACGTTTGAGCGTAACCGCCAGCCGCCAGGTTTCACCGGCCCTCACCGCAGGGCCGCCGTTCCAGGTCAGGCGCAGACGCGAGGGCAACTGGGCGCGCCGGGCGCTGACCGATTCGAGCTGAAAGCGCACCGCACCGTTGCCCTGCGCCGGCAGGCCGACCACGCGGCCTTGCACCCAGCGGGTCTGGCCATTGAGCTCGGGCGCCAGTCGATCATCGATGGCCCATTGCGCCGACAGGCACGCCCAGCCCAAGCCCAGCAGCGCCAAGCCAAGCGGTCGGGCGCGCGTCAATAAAAGCAGACTGCCGATTACCGGCAATACTGTGATCAACCAAACCGGCGGCAACGCTGGTAGCCAGCGCAGGGCCATCAAGCCCAGCGCCAGCGCGAACATCCCTGTACGCATTTTTTTTACTGCTCCCTGCGCGCTGTCCTTGCGTCGTTTAAAGCAAACGCAGCGCGCTTATTTGTTGTCACAAAGTCAACGCATACAGCCCGCACAATCTGGGCATAATCCGCCTTTTTCCGCCTGCCGAGATGCCCTATGCCGCGCCGCCTGTTTAAGCGCTACATGCCTAATCCCGAAATGATTCGGGAGCACAAGTCGCTGCGCTTTCTCGGCTCGCTGATGCATGACCCCAACCTTTGGCACCTCAATCGTCACTCAGTCGCACGCGCCATGGCCGTCGGCTTGTTCGCGGCGTTCATCCCCCTTCCTCTGCAAATGCTGTTGGCAGCTTCCCTGGCCATTCCCCTGCGCGGCAACCTGCCGATCTCGGTGGGCCTGGTATGGCTGACCAACCCGATCACCATGCCGCCGTTGTTTTATTGCACCTACAAGCTGGGGGCGTGGGTGATGCAAATACCGGCAGGGGAAATTACCGGCACCGTCTGGCCGCGCATCAGTCACTTTTTCGACGATCCGTCGTGGGAGTTGATCCAGATGCTCTGGCATCCGGTACTGGCGCCCTTTCTGCTGGGCTCGGTGCTCACCGGGCTGATTGCCGGTGTGTTGGGGTATTCGTTGACGATGCTCTACTGGCGCTGGTGGGTGCGCAGTAGCTGGAAGAAACGTCAGCTCAAACGGCGGGAAAAAGCGGCGACCTAGTCGCAATTAGCTCTGCAAAAAAGGGCGCCACTTGGGCGCCTTTTTTCGTTGCTGGATCTATCAATGGCGGAACTTGAATTGCAGCTCGGCGCCGTCGAAATACCCCTCGTCCTGATCGCGGCTGCGCTCGTTGGTGATCACCCTGCCGCCCACCTCAAACGGGCTCACATCGCTCGGCTTGTCGGCAAACATCTGCGGCAGCAGCGCCGGGTCAGCCGGCTTGCTCGGCGCGGCACTGGCGCCCGGCGTCACGGCAACTTTCGGTTCAAGGTCTTTAACCAGCTCTTTGGGCAAACGCAGGTCGAGCTTGGCTTTGGGCACCGGGGCTTTTTTCACGGCGGCGCTGGCCTTTTGCTGGGCAGCGGTTTGCGGCTTGGAAACGTGCAGGCGCTGAATTTTGTCCGGCGGTTGCGGTGCCCGCACCGTCACGGTTTTCGGCGTGCTCGGTTCGGCGAGCTGCTTGTCGGTTGCCGGCGTGCTTACCGTTTTCTCCGGCAGCGGTTCCAGCTTGCTTTCGATCAGCGGTTCCAGCGGTTTGATGCGCGGTGTATCGGCCACCTTGGGCGCGGGCTTGGGCGCTTCAGCGGCGGGCTCACGCTGTTCCACGGCCGGCACTTGCGGCGCAGGTGGCGCTTTTGGCGGGGTCGGGTCTTTGTCGCAAGCGGCTAACAGCAGCACGGCAAACGACAGCCCAAGGAATCGGATAGCCATCATGGTTACGGGTCGAACTCGGCAGAGGCCAACATGCTCGCGCGCTCAGCCCTCCCTGGCAAGCGTGCACTCTGGGCAGGATGTAACCACTGCCCTTCTACTGCTGACCACGCGACTGCTGCAATTGTTGCAACTGCGTGCGCACATTGCGCTGCGGGTAACGCTGTTGCAGCGCCTGCAATTGCTGCTCGGCTAGCGCGCTCTGGCCGTCGCGTTGCAACTGCAGAATCTGCTCCAGGCTACGTTGCACCTGCGCGTCATCGCCTGCGGTTTTGCGCGCCAATACCGGGGCTGATGGCTTTGGCGCCGCGTCGACAAACGGCGCGGCGGGCGACACTGGCGCCTCTTGCGTGTCGCTGAGCTGCTCGTTCAACTGGCCGCTGATGACTGCCGGCGCTTGCTTGCGCATTTCCGGGCGAGCAGCGGCACGCTCCTGCACGCTGGCTTTTTTCTCGGCTTGTGGCTCAGCGGCGTAGAAGGCATCGGGGTCGACGGCTTCGGCGTTCGGCGCCATGGCCGGCGCCGGTGCAGGCGTCGACAGGGTGATCGGCGCAGCGTCGTATTGCTGCTCCGGCGCCCGCTCCATGGTGCGTGTCGCCAAGCCCACGCCGATGCCCAAGGTGGCGATGCTGGCAAAGGCCATCGACCAGCGGGCACGCTGGCTGCCGCCAAATAACCAGCCTTGTAAGCGACTCAGTACAGGCTGCTTGGCCGGCACACGCTTGTAGTGGGCGGCTTGAGCCTGGGCGGCGGCGAGAATGCGCGCATCCATGTCCGGCGGCGGCGTTTGCTCGCTGTGGCGGCGGAAATGCTCGAGCATCGTCTGCTCCAGCTCGGCGCTGTCACGCGGTTCGTGTGTCATAGGGATACCTCGTCGGCGGTGGCCGGGTCCGTCAGCAACCGTCGCAACTTGCTCAGGGCATAGCGCAGGCGACTTTTCACGGTCTCCGCCGGCGTTTGGGTCAGGGTCGCAATTTCGCTGACATCCATGTCGCCATGGGCGCGGAGCAGGAACACTTCACGCTGCTCAGCCGGCAGATCATCCAGCGCCGCCTGCAGGCGCTGCTGGTCACGGGTCAGGCTGAGCTGCTGCTCCGGGTTAGGCTGGTGATCGGCCTCGGCGTGCACCTGTTCGTCGTATTCGTCGTGCAGATACTGGCGTTTGCCATGCTTGCGCCAATAGTCGATCAACCGGTTGCGGGCGATCTGGTACAGCCATGTGCTGAATTGCACCGCCTCGCGCTGCTGCGACTCGCTGCGGATCAGGCTCATCCAGGTTTCCTGGAACACTTCTTCGGCAATAGCAGAATCGCCGCATAGGCCGCACAGAAAACGGAACAGCCCCAGGCGATGCCGGGCATACAACTCAGCGAACGCCTGGCTATCGCCCTGCCGATAGCGACGCAACAACTCAGCGTCGCCAATGGCAGAAGCAGAAACAGATGAGTCAGGTGAAGGAGCGGCTGTCACGCTAGTCGACCTTGGCCAGGGTTTTAGGAGAAGAAGTGGCCGCAGTTTGCAGGCTCTGCGCCAGTTCCACCAGTTGCACGAATTCGGCGCGCAGGCCAAAGCGGTCGTCGCCCTTGGCGCCACGGGCCAGCTCGGCGCTGGCGGCCAGGTCGAAGCCTTGGGTGTAGTGGCCGCCTTTCAATTGCTGGGCGAAGGCGGCGACGGCCGCAGCGAAGCGCAGGTCGGCACTGGCCTGGGCGATGGCCGGTGCGCTCGCGTCAGTGGCAATGGGCACTTCCAGCAAGCGGCTCGCGCTTTGCTCGGGCGCTTTGTAGCGGATGCGTACCAGGGCCATTTCGCTGGAAGCGGCGCGTTTGCTTGCCGACTGCTCATAACGCAGCGGTTCCAGCCAGCCTTTGTTGCCAGCGGGCACGATTTCGTACAAGGCCGTTACGGTGTGGCCCGCGCCGATTTCGCCAGCATCGACTTTGTCGTTGCTGAAGTCTTCACGCTTGAGGGCGCGATTCTCGTAGCCCAGCAGGCGGTACTCACTGACCTGCGCAGGATTGAATTCCACCTGGATTTTCACGTCTTTGGCCACGGTCATCAGGGTTGAACTGAGCTGCTGCACCAGCACCTTGCGCGCCTCGCGCAGGTTGTCGATGTACGCATAGTTGCCGTTGCCGGCATCGGCCAGTTGTTCCATCAACTGCTCGTTGTAGTTGTCGGTGCCAAAGCCGAGGGTGGTCAGCGACACGCCGGTTTTGCGCTTGTCTTCGGCGAGCTTTTTCAGGCTGTCGAAATCGCTGATGCCGACGTTGAAGTCGCCATCGGTAGCCAGCAGGATGCGGTTGATGCCGTTCGCCACGAAGCCTTGCTGCGCTTGTTGATACGCCAACTGAATGCCCGACTCCCCTGCCGTCGAACCGCCCGCTTGCAATTGGTCGATGGCGGCGCGGATCTTGGCCTTTTCGCTGCCGGACGTCGGCGCCAGAACCACGCTTGAATCGCCGGCATAAACCACCAACGACACTTTGTCTTCGGCGCGCAGCTGGTCGACCAACAGTTTCAGCGTGCTTTGCACCAGCGGCAGGCCATCGGGGCGGTCCATGGAACCGGACACATCGACCAAAAACACCAGGTTCGCGGGCGGCATGGCTTGGCTTTGCAAGTCCGAGGCCTTGATCGCCACTTTCAACAGCCGACTGTTGGCATTCCACGGCGTAACCGCCAGCTCGGTGCTCACGCCAAAGGGCGTGTCGCCGCTGGCCGGCGGATAACTGTAGGGGAAGTAGTTCACCAACTCCTCCAGACGCACCGCCTCTTCGGGCGGCAGTTGGCCGCGATTGAGGAAACGTCGCACGTTGGCGTAGCTGCCGGTATCGACGTCGATACTGAACGTGGAAACCGGGTCTTGGGCGACGGCGTGGATCGGGTTGTCGGCGAGTTTCTGGTATTGCTCGCGGTTGGCGTCTTGATAATACGGCGATGGCGCATCGGCAGCCGGCGGCGCGGCCATACGCTGGCTCGGTTTGACCATGCCGGCGACCGCCGCGTAACTGGCATTGGGCTCGGCTTTTTTGGCCTCGGCCGGCGCGACCTGCTCGGCCAGCGCATCACGGGAATAGGTAATCGGCGCGGGCGCAACGGGCGCCTGAGCGGCAACCGAGTCGGCTTCCTTGACCGAGCACGCACTGAGCGTGATGGCCAGGCCACCGGCAAAACCGAAAATCAGGGGCAAACGGGATAGAGCGAGATAGTGAGCCATGCGGGCGTCTCCTGGGGGTCCATTCGCTCAGGTAGACGGAGGGGTTTGGCGGGCGGGGTTAACGCTTTTGAAAAAAACGCATTTCGAAGCCCCCGCTAGATCTTCTCGGCTAGAGCCAGGCAAGGCGCCCCGGAGCTTTTAAGCGCAGCGTACTGCAGTACGTGAGCATTAAAAGCGAGGACGCAACGCAGCATGGCCGACGCCCAGAAGATCGTTTCACAGGAGGTTAGGCGTCTCTTGGCAAAGCTGATTGGCTAACATCCCGAGCGTCATCAAGGCCCGCTCCGACTCACGGTTCCATGGAATCCCGCAGTTCAACCGCACGCAGTGGTTGAACTGTTCGGTGTTGCTGAAGATCAGCCCCGGCGCAATGCTGATGCCCTGCTGCAACGCCCGAACGTGCAGGTCTTTGGTATTGACGCGGCGCGGCAGGCTGACCCACAGAATGAAGCCACCTTTAGGTCGCGTGATCTGCGTGCCTTCGGGGAAGTACTGCTGCACGGCCAACTGGAACGCGCTGAGGTTTTTTCTGTACTCATGGCGGATGTAGCGCAGGTGGCGGTCGTAGCCGCCGTTTTCCAGATACGCCGCCACGCCCATTTGCGTGACGCTGCACGCCGAATGGGTGGTGAAGGTTTGCAGGCGCTGAATGTCGTCCTGGTATTTGCTGGCGACAATCCAGCCCACGCGCACGCCCGGCGACAGGGTTTTGGAAAAGCTTGAGCAATACAGCACGCGGCCTTCGCGGTCGTGAGATTTCAAGGCTTTGGTCGGGCCTTGCTCGAACAGCAGTTCGCCGTAAATGTCGTCTTCAACAATATGGAAGTCGAACTCGCGGGCTTGGCGCAGCAGCTGTTTTTGCCGGTCTTCCGGAATGGTGCCGCCCAGCGGGTTGCTCAGTCGCGCAGTGAGCACCAAGGCTTTGATCGGCCATTGGCTGGCCGCCAACTGCAAGGCTTCCAGGCTGATGCCGGTGGTGGGGTCGCTGGGAATTTCGATCACTTTCAGGCCCAGCAAATCCGCCAATTGCAGCAGGCCGTAATACGTCGGCGACTCGGTGGCGATCAGGTCGCCGGGCTTGGTGAGCACGCGCAACGACATTTGCAGGGCATCGACGCAGCCGTGGGTGATGACGACTTCCGCCGGATCAACGACCACGCCGGCATCGCGCATACGGATCGCCACCTGGCGGCGCAGCGGCTCGAAGCCTGGGCTGAACATGTAGCTGAAGGCGCGTGGGCTGTGGAACCGGGTCACCTTGGCCAACTGCTGATGCAGCGCGCGAACCGGCAAGTAATCCACATGGGGCACCGCGGCGCCGAAGGGAAAAACCCCTTCGCGCCGGGCTTCGGTCAGCACTTGGTTGATGATGCTGCTGCGAGTGACCAAGCCAGGGCGCTCTACCCGGGCGATGTCCGGGGTGGCGGCGGTTAGCGCCGGGGTTTGGTGAACGTAAAAGCCTGACTGCGGGCGGGCACGAATCAGGCCCTGATCCTCAAGGTTGGCGTACGCCTGCAACACGGTGGCGTGGCTGACGTTCAGCTGTGAACTCATCTTGCGTACCGACGGCACGCGCTCGCCCGGTTGATACACGCCTCGGCGGATATCTTCGGCCAATTGCTGGGCGATACGTTGATAGAGCAACAGACTGGTCATGGCGGCTTTCCCTGATTGAGCGTGAACACCGATACAGTAGCGAAACAGTCTAGAACTGAACCGGCACAGTTGCAGATTTTGTTTTGCATACAGAACAGGGAGAACCGGGTCGTGGGGCGGCGCTTATCGCAGGCTGGACGTGGGCTGCGGTTTACTGAACGAGCCTGGATCCCCGCGTGCGCGAGGATGACGGTGGTGGGTTTGGGAGACCGGATAACACTGAGGGTATAAAAAAGCCCCGGGCGCTGCGAACGACCGGGGCTGGGTATGAGGCGTTCGGACTACCGATCCGAGCCCAACTTGCCCTGGTCGTCAGAGAACACGATTTCCACCCGACGGTTCTGCGCACGGCCACGGGACGAGGCGTTTTCGGTGACTGGGAAATCGGCGCCGTAACCGACGGCCTGGATACGGCTTTGGTCGATGCCAAGGTCGATCAGGGTGTCGGCCACCGCTTGCGCGCGCGCCTTGGACAGTTCGAGGTTTTCCTCACGGCTGCCCCGGTTGTCGGTGTAACCCTCAACGCGCACCACGCGACGGGGGTTGAGCTGGAGGAACTGCACCAGCTTGAGCAAGGTGCGATTGGCGGCCGGTTTCAACTCGGCATCGCTGGCGTCAAACAGCACGTCTCCCAACGTCAGCACCAGGCCGCGGTTGGTTTCGGTGGCGGCCAGATTGATCTGCTCTTCCAGCCATTTGCCCTGCTGCTGAACGCTCAACAGCTTGGCTTCGCGCAGGTTGAGTTGCAGCCGTTCAACGTCCATTTGCAGCTTGGCCTGGCGTTCTTGATTGACGCTGAGCTTGGTGTGCTCGGCGGCGATCGCGCTGTAGCGCTGGCTCAGGTAGGCGTAATGCTGGACGTCAGCATCGCTGCCCCAGTAGGTGGACAAACGATCAGCGCGCGACAGCGAGTCGCCGGCGCGAATCACATCGCGCGGGGCGTAGCGCAGGGCGTCGGTGTCTTCTTTGACTTTCTGAAAACTGTCGCGGGCGGCTTCCAGGCTTTGCTCGGCATCCGGTTCAGTGGCGCAGCCGGTGAGCAGCACGGTGGCCACGGCGGCAGCAAACAGGCGGTAGGCAATCGGGTTCACTGCATCGCCCCCAGTTGTTTATGAAGGCGCTTGATGCGGGCGTTCAGATCAGCCAACTGTTTTTCACTCTTGCTGGTGAGCACGCGGCCCTCGGCCAGGCGCGCATCCAGTTCGGCTTGTTCGGCAAACATGCGCGCGCGTTTGTAGTCTTGCTCGTTCATGTTTTTCTGCGCCCGGGCCAGCTTTTGCTCAGCCAGAACCATCTCGGGAATCTGCTCGTCGGCGCCCACCGCTTTGGCTTGGGCGACGGCCTGCTCAGTGAGGCGCATTTGTTCGATCGGCGCGGGGTCTTTGGTACAACCGGCCAGCGCCACAAGGGCCACGGCGATTGCCAGTGTGCGTCTATGAATCACAAAAAATTCCTACTGTTTCGAGGGAGTCGCCGCCTGCACTTGCTGTTCTTTCCAACGCTCAAGATTGCGTTCCAGCAGGGCTTGCGGGGCACCAGAGGCGGCCAATTCTGTCATTTTTTTCGCCAGTTGTCCGCGTAGCCACGGCTCGTTGCAAGCCGAGTTGAACGACAACGTCAGGTACAGGCCTTCGCTGGAAATCGGCGGCTCAAGGGCTTCGAGGTCGGCGGTCATGCCCAGGGTTTCGGCCAGGGCCAGACCCGGGTAACGCTCATACAACACGTAGTCGGTGCGTTCCAGCAGCAGCTTTTGGTACGCCTGGGTAAGGCTCGGTACGGTTTCCAGGCTGAGGTTGTCTTTAGCGTAGTGGTCGAAGGCCTGGCCGAAACTGTTGTTCACCAAGGTGCCGCCGGTGTGCAGGCGCAGGTCGTCCCACTGGGCATACGGGAAGCCTTTGCCGCGTTTTACCCAGACCACGCTGCTGGTTTCCAGAAACGCGGGATGCACGTAATCCATGGTCTCCAGACGGGACAACGTGAGGAATGCGCCAGCGATCATGTCGACGCGCCCGGTGCGCACTTCTTCTTGCGCGCGCGACCAAGGGCCGGTGTAGATCACGTCAATGGTGAGGTTGAGTTCTTTGCCCAGTTGCTTGAGCAAGTCGGCGTTGGCGCCTATCAGCTGCTTAGGGTTGGCCGGATCGCGCCATAAATAAGGAGGGTATTCAGGGTTACCAGTCGCCACCAGGCGTTCACACTTTCCAGCAGCAGCGCTCAAGCCTGGCAAACCGGCGAGCAGCAACAACAGCGCGATAAGGTGGCATATCTGCATCAGCGGGTTTCCCGAACTGAACGTTGGTTGGGGGTGACGGCCTGGTGTGCCGACCACACACAGCGTCATGCTAGCTTAGACGAATTGAAATAATTATTGGCGATAAGGACGGTCCATGAAAAAACTACTCGTTGGGTTTGCGATCTGCGTGGCAGCAATTGCCGCGCTGCTGTACTTCTCCCCCGCCACTCTGATGGCTACTGCTCGGTTTGCCGAGCGGCAGATGGCTGGCCTGAGCAACGAGCAGACCATGGTTGGCGACCTGAGCATTCATTACTACCAGGGCGGGCCGGCCGATGCTGAAACCATCCTGATGATTCACGGTTTCGGCGCCGACAAAGACAACTGGCTGCGCTTCGCCAAATTCTTTACCAAGCGCTATAAGGTGATCGCCATCGACCTGCCCGGCTTCGGCGAAAGCAGCAAACCGAATGCCAGCTACGACGTGGGCACCCAAGCCGAACGCGTCGCCGCTTTCGTAAACACCCTGGGCCTAAAAAAACTGCACGTGATTGGCAACTCCATGGGCGGCCAAATTGCCGCGCTGTATGCTGCGCGCCACCCGGAAGAAGTGCTCTCTGTGGGCCTGCTGGACAATGCCGGCATTACTTCACCGAAGAAAAGCGAGCTGTACGAAATGCTCGAACGCGGCGAGCCCAACCCACTGGTCGCGCGTGACGCCGAAAGCTTCGCCAAGCTGGTGGCCTTCGTGTTCGTTGAGCCACCGGCGATGCCGAAGAACCTGCAGCGCTACATGGCTGAGAAGGCGAGCGCCAGAAGTGAGCAAAATGACAAAGTGTTCAGCCACCTGCGCGAGCGTTACATTCCGCTGGAACCGGAGCTGCCAAAAATTCAGGCACCGACGTTGCTGCTGTGGGGCGAAAAGGATCGCGTGCTGGATGTGTCGAGCATCGAGGTGATGAAGCCGCTGCTGAAAAAGCCAACCGTGGTGATCATGAAAGACTGCGGCCATGTGCCGATGATCGAGCGGCCGGGAGAAACCGCCAGCCACTACCAGGCGTTTCTGGACAGCGCGAAAAGCTAAGGTGTCAGGCATAAAAAAACCCGCTCAGTGAGCGGGTTTTTTATTAAGCAGAAAGCGCGGGTTAAACCAGCTTTTCCAGCTCCGGTACAGCTTCGAACAAGTCCGCAACCAGACCGTAATCGGCAACCTGGAAGATCGGCGCTTCTTCGTCTTTGTTGATGGCGACGATGACTTTGGAGTCTTTCATACCGGCCAAGTGCTGGATGGCGCCAGAAATGCCGACCGCGATGTACAACTGCGGTGCGACGATTTTACCGGTTTGGCCAACCTGCATGTCGTTCGGTACGAAACCGGCGTCGACAGCAGCACGGGATGCACCCACGGCAGCGCCGAGTTTGTCGGCCAGTGCGTACAGGTGTTTGAAGTTGTCACCGTTCTGCATGCCACGACCGCCGGAAACGACGATTTTGGCAGCGGTCAGCTCAGGACGGTCGGACTTGGCCAGCTCTTCGCCAACAAAGGACGACTTGCCTGCATCAGCCGGGCCGCTCACTGCTTCAACAGCAGCAGAACCGCCTTCAGCCGCAACCGGATCGAAACCGGTGGAACGCACAGTGATCACTTTCACGGCAGCCGAAGACTGCACGGTAGCGATGGCGTTACCGGCGTAGATCGGACGCTTGAAGGTGTCGGCGCTTTCTACTGAGATGATCTCGGAGATCTGATCAACATCCAGTGCAGCGGCAACGCGCGGCAGGATGTTTTTGCCGTTGGAAGTAGCGCTAGCCAGGATGTGGCTGTAGCTCTTGCCCAGGTCAGCGATCAGCGGTGCAACGTTTTCTGGCAGTTGGTTAGCGTAAGCAGCGTTGTCGGCTACCAGCACTTTGGAAACGCCAGCGATCTTGGCAGCAGCTTCAGCAGCGGCGCCGGCATTGCTGCCTGCAACCAGCACGTGAATGTCACCACCGATTTTTGCAGCAGCAGCCACAGTGTTCAGGGTGGCTGGCGCCAGGGCGGAATTGGTGTGTTCAGCGATAACCAGGATAGTCATTTAGATTACCTTCGCCTCGTTCTTCAGTTTCTCGACCAGTTCAGCAACCGACTTGACCTTGATACCCGCGCTGCGAGCAGCCGGCGCTTCAACTTTCAAGGTTTTGACGGTAGACGAGGTGGAGACGCCCAAAGCGTCTGGAGTCAGAGTCTCCAGCGGCTTTTTCTTGGCTTTCATGATGTTCGGCAGCGACGCGTAGCGCGGTTCGTTCAGGCGCAGGTCGGTGGTCACGATGGCCGGCAGGTTCAACGCAACGGTCTGCAGACCGCCGTCGATTTCGCGGGTCACGTTGACCTTGTCGCCAGCCACTTCAACCTTGGAGGCGAAGGTGCCTTGCGCATAGCCGCTGAGGGCAGCGAGCATCTGCCCGGTCTGGTTGTTGTCGCTGTCGATGGCTTGTTTGCCGAGGATGACCAGCTGAGGCTGCTCTTTATCCACAACAGCCTTGAGCAGCTTGGCCACGGCGAGCGAGTTCAGCTCTTCCGCGGTATCAACCAGAATGGCACGGTCAGCACCCAGAGCCAGCGCGGTGCGCAGTTGCTCTTGAGCGGTGTTCGGGCCGATGGAAACCACGACGATCTCGGTAGCCACGCCTTTCTCTTTCAGGCGGACGGCTTCTTCCACAGCGATTTCGCAGAAGGGATTCATCGACATTTTGACGTTGGCGAGATCAACGCCGGAGTTGTCCGCTTTGACGCGAACCTTGACGTTGTAGTCAACC
>Ga0157370_10000454_pt1 | contig 51268 bp, 49 predicted proteins | sample C35metaG_FD_113463 | JGI IMG/M metagenome (GOLD analysis project Ga0157370, IMG submission 113463) | Corn rhizosphere microbial communities from Kellogg Biological Station, Michigan, USA - C3-5 metaG | ecosystem: Host-associated > Plants > Roots > Rhizosphere > Soil | place: USA: Michigan...
CGTCTTTTCCGAAGTGCCGTTCCAGTTGCCCGACGGACTGGTACATCAGCATCATGCTAACGCCATACTTGCGACCGCGATCGCGCGCCTCTTCAAGCACGCGCATGTAGCCAAGCAGATCGACTTCGTCCAAAATGAACAACGCTCGCCTCGTGAACGCACCATCCGCTTCGACCATCGCGTTGATCAGCGAGCCGATGATCACCCGACCGATACCGGGATAGGACCGCAGGATCGATGCGGGGATGTTGATAAAGACGTCTTTCTTTCCGCCAGCGATCTCGCTCGATTTGAACGTGTTGCCGCAAACCAGTGCCGCGTAATTATCGAGCGACAGCCATTGCGTATCCTTCGATGCCGTCGAATAGACGCCTGAAAACGTTTGCTCAGTCATGTTAACAAAGACGCCGAGCGTTTCACGGATGAAGGCGGACGCGGAGTGTTCCTGTACGTCGCGTAGCATGGCGAGCACGGAGGTTTCCGGCTCGGAGACGATCTGGCGCAGGCTGCGCAGGTTTCGCCGTCCTGCATATTCCGGCGACAGCATCACATGCGCCAGAAGACCAGTCAGCAGATTGTGCGCCTGCGATTGGAAGTAAGAGCCAGTCGACGATTCGAAGCGCAAGCTTTCCGAGAGTAACATGTGCGCGATGCCGACAATGTCCTCTTCCTTTTTTAGCGAGTGCTCGATGCCGTCGAGCACGTTAAATCCCATGACCGGATTTGCCGGATCGAGAACAACAACCTCTCGGTCGAGTTTATCTCTTCGGTGGTCAACGACCATCGGGGCCACCTCGGTGGACGGATCCAGGCAAATGAGGGGACCCGTATATCTGAGCGCCGTCGGCACGACGTTGCTGGTGGTCTTGAAGCCACCGGAGCCCGCGAAGAAAAGCATGTGGGTCGAATCGAAATCCTGAGCGTAGGTCAGCAGCGGGGCTTTGCCGCCACGTCCCCAGGTGGCCGGATCGTTCGGATCGAACGGCAGCTCATGGACGAGTTCCTTGTCCACCCTGTAGCGCTCACCGATAACGATTTCGCCATCATCGGGAAACAGCCGTGCCGCCGCCGACATCGGCAGCCAGTCTGCATCTCCGAATGTTCCGCGCCTGGCGCGCGTCACCTGTTCGGGCACGACGCTGGAGATGCGCGCCGCGACCGCGGCCGCCATGAATCCCATCGCTGCGCCAACGACCGCAATCATGTCGACGAATGATAGCGCCTGATCCCAGGTCAGCACACCGCTCTCTACGAGCGGCTGAAGCCGCCCGAACTCGCGCATCCCGTAAAAGCCGGCCATCAGGAGAAAGCAGAGAAAGCTTGCCAACGCCACGGGCCTCCGCCGATGGAGGGGCAGCGCCCAGACCGCCAGCAGTCCAGCCAGCGGCCCGAACAAAAGGACGGGCAATGGTGACGCCCGAAGGAACCAGTATTGCGTCTTGCCTGTGATGCCGGTCGCCAATTCAGGCCAACGCCAGTGGGCGACGTAAAAGGAAAAACCGGTGACGGCGATGGGAATGATGATAAGCAAGAGGCTTGGACGAGGTTTGGCCTTTCCCTTCATTCCGACGCCTTCGCAAAGCGTTCCACCCTGCCGCTGGATGCCGCGGCCCTGAAGGCGAGCTCCCCGATATCGCGAATACGCCGATGTTCAGGTGTCCCCGGCACGACCCGCTTCATTTCGAGAAGTCCGCCAAGCAGGAAAGCCCGATCGGCGTTCGAAAGGCCCGCGCGAACGACAATGTCACCGAGCAAGAACTTTTCTCTCGCTCCCGTCTTTCGGTCAGATGTCATGTGGAGCCTCCGTTTCCGAACCAGTCGCTCCATTTGCCTGTCCACGCGGCGAAGCAGGTGAGCCAGCGGCCTGCTTCTTCTCGCCGTTGCGAAATCGCGCTGCGATCTCGTCGAAGATGCGATCCACCTCCTCGTCAGCGATCTCCATCTCTGCCAATCCCGACTTCGTTGCCGCACGCGCGAAACGATCAGCTGATTTCACTATTAAAGTTTTTCTTCGTTCGCGAAGCTTCTCAATTTGAGCATCAATATCCATGAGCGCCGGCTTAGTGGCCATAGGCAAGTCCTCTCAACGTCTTTGGAAATTTTCATCCCGTCATTTAACTGACTAGAAAATAGTAGTCAAAAGCGCTACCGTACACAAGCCCACAAACGTCGATATTGGAAATCCCAGCAGGGCCGTCTTCTGGAAAAGCAGCATCGGTCTTGTCAGGCCGATTGATTTGAGGGCGCAATATACGTCGCTGACGCGACGTGCCTGGAAGGACTGGAGACGTTAGTGGCGATCATGTTCGTCAGAGCGCAGGTGATCAGCAGGGGAGCGGGACGCAGTATCGTTTCGGCCGCCGCCTATCGTCATCGGGCGCGGATGATGGACGAACAGGCCGGAACCTCCTTCAGTTACCGTGGCGGCGCGGCCGAACTGAAACACGAGGAGTTGGCGCTGCCGGACCAGGTACCGGCCTGGCTGCGCGCGGTCATCGACGGGAAGAGCGTCGTTGCGGCCAGCGAGGCTCTTTGGAATGCAGTGGACGCATTCGAAACTCGTGCCGACGCGCAGCTTGCCCGCGAGTTGATCATCGCGCTTCCGGAAGAGTTGACGCGATCAGAGAACATCGCCCTTGTGCGCGAGTTCGTCCGGGACAATCTGACGTCCAAGGGCATGATCGCCGACTGGGTTTATCATGACAGGCAAGGCAATCCACACATCCACCTGATGACCGCGCTTCGACCTCTGACGGAACGGGGTTTCGGGCCGAAGAAAGTGCCGGTGCTTGGCACCGACGGCGAGCCGTTGCGGGTCGTCACGCCGGACCGACCGAAGGGCAAGATCGTCTACAGGCTCTGGGCCGGCGACAAGGAGACCATGAAGGGCTGGAAAATCGCCTGGGCGGAAACAGCCAATCGGCATCTAGCGCTTGCCGGCCATGAGATACGCCTCGACGGGCGTTCCTATGCCGAACAGGGGCTCGACGGGATTGCCCAGAAACATCTCGGGCCAGAAAAGGCAGCGCTTGCCCGCAAGGGTGTCACGATGTATTTCGCGCCGGCCGATCTCGCGCGCCGGCAGGAGATGGCCGACCGGTTGCTGGCCGATCCGCATCTACTCCTGAAACAACTCGGCAACGAGCGCTCCACCTTCGATGAACGGGACATCGCCAAGGCTCTGCACCGCTATGTCGACGATCCCGCTGATTTCGCCAATATACGTGCCAAGCTGATGGCCTCCAATGACCTCATGCTGTTGAAGCGGCAACAGGCTAACCTGCAGACCGGCAAGTTGGCCGAACCTGCGGTCTTCACCACACGCGATATCCTGCGCACCGAATACGACATGGCGCAGTCGGCGGAAGTTCTGGCCCGGCGCAAGGGCTTCGGCGTCGCCAACGCGAAAATTGCGGCGGCTGTCAGAACCATAGAAACCGCCAATCCGGAAAATCTGTTCACGCTTGATCGCGAACAGGTGGAGGCTGTCCATCATGTCGCCGGCGACACTGGCATCGCTGCTGTGGTCGGGCTTGCCGGTGCGGGCAAATCGACGCTGCTTGCCGCGGCGCGCGTCGCCTGGGAGAGCGACAACCACCGCGTCTTCGGGGCGGCGCTTGCGGGCAAGGCGGCCGAGGGGCTTGAGGACAGTTCCGGCATCAGATCGCGCACGCTCGCCTACTGGGAACTAGCCTGGCATAGCGGACGCGATCTCCTCGACCGGCGGGACATCTTTGTCATCGATGAAGCTGGCATGGTCTCGTCGCAGCAGATGGCGCGTGTGCTCAAGCGCGCCGAGGAGGCCGGAGCCAAGGTGGTTCTGGTCGGCGATGCAATGCAGCTTCAACCGATCCAGGCCGGCGCAGCCTTTCGGGCAATCTCCGAACGGATCGGTTTCGCCGAACTTGCCGGTGTGCGGCGCCAGCGTGAGGAGTGGGCGCGAGAGGCCTCCCGTCTTTTCGCCCGCGGCAAGGTCGAGGAGGGGCTGGATGCTTATGCGCAGCGGGGGCATATTGTCGAGGCGGAGAGCCGGGCTGAAGCTGTGGAGCGCATCGTTGCTGACTGGACGAGCGCTCGCCGCGACCTCATCCAGCAATATGCCGATAAAGAACAGTCGGTTCGCATGCGTGGTGACGAACTGCTCGTTCTCGCCCATACCAATGACGACGTAAGGCGGCTCAATGAAGCGCTGCGCAACGTCATGAAAGATGAAGGCGCCCTGACCGTCTCTCGTGAATTCCAAACGGAACGAGGCGTGCGGGAGTTCGCCGTCGGCGACCGGATCATCTTCCTCGAAAACGCCCGGTTCCTCGAGCCGCGCGCGCAAAGGCTTGGGCCTCAATATGTCAAGAACGGCATGCTCGGCACGGTCGTCTCCACCGGCGACACGCACGGCGGCCCACTACTATCGGTCCGTCTCGATAATGGCCGGGATGTCATTATCAGCGAAGACAGCTATCGCAATGTCGATCACGGTTATGCTGCGACCATTCACAAGTCCCAAGGTGCGACCGTCGACAGGACATTCGTGCTCGCAACCGGGCTGATGGATCAGCACCTGACGTACGTGTCGATGACACGCCATCGCGACCGGGCCGATCTTTATGCCGCTCGCGAGGACTTTGAGCCGAAGCCGGGATGGGGCAAAATATCCCGGGTTGATCACGCCGCAGGCGTCACGGGCGAGCTGGTCGGAACCGGCAATGCGAAGTTCAGGCCGCAAGACGAGGATGCCGATAAAAGCCCCTACGCCGATGTGAAAACGGACGACGGAAGCGTGCATCGGCTCTGGGGCGTAAGCCTTCCGAAGGCCCTGGAGGAGGCCGGCGTGTCGGAAGGCGACACGGTGACGCTGCGCAAGGACGGTGTCGAACGGGTGACGGTGATGGTGCCCGTCATCGACGAAAAAACTGGAAAGAAGAGGCTCGAGGAACGGACGGTCCATCGAAACGTCTGGACTGCCAAACGGATTGAAACGACAGAGGTTCGCCGGCAGCGCCTCGAGGAGGAGAGCCATCGGCCGGAACTGTTCAAGCAACTGGTGGAGCGTCTTGGCCGCTCCGGCGCCAAGACGACGACCCTCGATTTCGAGAGCGAGGCCGGCTACCGGGCGCACGCCCGCGATTTTGCCCAGCGTCGCGGTATCGATACGCTCTTTGGGGTCGCAGCCTGGATGGAGGACGGAGCGGCGCGGCAGCTGGCGTGGCTGGCGCAGAAGCGCGAGCAAGTGGCGAAGCTTTGGGAGCGGGCGAGCGTGGCGCTCGGCTTCGCGATCGAAAGCGAGAAGCGTGTTTCCTATAGTGAGGAACGAGCCGAAACCCGGACGGCAAAAATTCCGACGGATCGACAATATCTCATCCCGCCGAAAACATTGTTTTCCCGTAGTGTCGGCGAGGATGCCCGCCGCGCGCAGCTTCGCTCGGATCACTGGAAGGAACGCGACGCCATTCTTCGCCCAGTCTTGCAAAAGATCTATCGCGATCCCGAAGGTGCGCTTGCAAGACTGAACGCGCTTGCCTCCGACGCGCGGATTGCGCCCCGCGAGCTTGCCGACGATCTTGAGGCCTCGCCGCAGCGTCTCGGCCGTCTGCGTGGATCGAATCTTCTTGTCGATGGCCGCGCGGCCCGTTCCGAGCGCGATGCGGGGGTGTCGGCCTTGTCCGAATTGCTGCCGATGGCGCGTTCCCATGCCACAGAGTTCCGCCGCCAGGTCGAACACTTCGGCATGCGAGAGGAGCAACGGCGCGCGCATATGTCGTTGTCGATCCCGGCGCTTTCCAAACCGGCTATGGCGCTCCTTGCCGAAATCGAAGCCGTACGCGAGCGCGGTGGCAAGGATGCCTACAAGACGGCCTTCGCCTACGCGGCGGAGGATCGCCTTTTTGTTCAAGAGGTGAGGGGGGTCAACGACGCTCTCAACGCTCGCTTCTGCTGGTCTGCCTTCACCGACAAGGCAGACACTGTTGCCCAGCGCAACATGATCGAGCGCATGCCGGACGACCTTGACCTCGACCGGCGCGAAAAGCTCAATAGTCTTTTTGCCGCCATACGCCGCTTTGCCGAAGAACAGCATCTTGCCGAAAGGAAAGATCGCTCCAGGATCGTTACCGGCGCCAGCGTCGTGCCTGGGAAAGAGACGGTGCCGGTGTTGCCAATGCTTGCAGCTGTAATGGAGTTTGAAACCCCGATCGACCAGGAGGCGCGGGAGAGGGCGCGAGCTGTTCCTCACTACAGTCAAAATCGCGCCGCCCTTGTGAACGCAGCAGCGCGTATCTGGCGCGATCCGGCAGGTGCTGTCGGAAAGATCGAAGATCTGATCCTGAAGGGCTTTGACGGTGAGCGGATCGCCGCGGCCATCAGCAATGATCCCGCTGCCTACGGCGCGTTGCGAGGCTCCGGCCGTATCATGGACAAATTGCTCGCTGTCGGCCTGGAGCGGAAGGAGGCTTTCCGGGCCGTCCCGGAGGCGGCAAGCCGTGTCCGGTCATTGGCCACCTCATTTAGGGCCGCATTTGATGCAGAGAGGGAGGCGATCAATGAGGAGCGCCGGCGCATGAGAATCGCCATCCCGGGACTATCGCCGTCCGCCGAAGATGCACTGACAGAACTCTCAGTGGCGATGAAGAAAAAGAACGGCCGGCTCGACGTCGCTGCTGGCTCGCTCGATCCCGCCATTAGTAAGGAGTTTGCAACCGTCAGCCGCGCCCTCGACGAGCGTTTCGGCCGCAATGCCATCCTGCGTGGAGAGCTGGATGTTTTCAATCGCGTGCCGCCTGCTCAGCGCCGTGCGTTCGAGGTAATGCGGGAACAGCTGAAGGTGCTGCAGCAGGTGGTCCGCATGCAGGCAAGCCACAACATCGTAGCAGAGCGCCAACGGCGTGTCCTCGACCGCGCCCGCTGCGTTATCCGCTGAAACCAATGAACCGAAAGGAGATGAATATGGCTGAACAGGAGTTTTCTAACGACGCAATCGTCCGCGCTGAGGTCGACGCCCAGTCGCGTCATATGCCTTGGTGGTACTCTGGATAGCCGCGATGCGTTGTTCAATTTCGACAAGCCGCGCCTCATCTGTCTCAATAGCAGGGTCGCCTTCAGCGGAGGCTTCGATCTGCGCCTGCAATTCACCGAAGGTCTCCCCAAGAGCCTAAAGCTCGGCCTGTTCTTCCTCTGTGAGCTCTCGTGTTTGCGGATAAATCTGCCCGTAGCCGTCTACGGTGACACCGTCAACATCGCCGCGCGGCTTGAAAGAGTTGCCGAACCTGGAGGCATAGGTGTCTCGCGATCCATCAGAGATCACGTCGTGAAGCAAAGAAGAAAGCTAAAGTTTGAGGACGCTGGCTTTCAGTACGAGCCTTTCAAACCAGTACGATTTCGGGATGGTCTTCTTCGCTGCGGTCGGCGAAGTCTTGCTCATTGTGTTCGAACGGAGAAGCGATTCCGATGCTTGGCTAACACCTGTGCTGAGCTTGTCCCTCATGCTGTTCGCTTGCGGCAATGCGTCTCGTGGCCGGAAGATGGTCAGCCGAATCAGGAGCTTTAATGATCGCTTCGGTAGCTGGCAGTTTCAAGGGCACTTATTTAACCCACTTTGATGGGTTGAATAAATTGAAAATATGCTTTATTTGAACCATTGAAAGGGTCAATTAATGCGCCTGACGCTTCAAACCCATTTTTATGGTCAGTGGCATCACGCCGCGACGCTAGAACTTAAGGACGACGCGGCCGGCTTCCAAGGCGCGTCCATCGTCGATTACGATCTCGACTATTTCGTAACAGTTGCATCTGCGGAGTTCGCGGGTGGAAAAACGGTTCGCGACCATCGCGCGTTATCTGTCCGATATCCCGTTGATCTCGAAAATCGATATAGCTCCAGCTGGCCGCCCTTCCTCTTGGATCTCATGCCCCAGGGGCATGCAAGGCGAAAGCTTGCCGAGCATCTCAGTCTTGCTGAAGGCTCGCGCGCTTCCGATCTCCCGCTGCTTCTGCGATCGGCGACGGGCGGCATAGGCAATATCCGGATCAAAGAAGCGGCGGAGGCCGAGACGGAACGGCTGCGCGGTGTTGAGCGCCAAGGGGTTACAGAAGCGGAAATCCTTGAGCGCTCGGATCATTTCATGGAAGTCGCCGATCGCTTCGGAATGCTCGCCTCTGGCTCAAGCGGCCTGCAAGGCGAATGGCCTAAGGTCTCGATGACCCAAGCGAATGACGGTCTCTATTATCCCGACAGCTTCGTGACTGATGATGAGGCCGTGCGCCACGTCATTGTCAAGCTGGTCCGCAGCAACGAGCCCGTGGACCGCCTTATACTCGAAGGCGAAGCCCTCTATTCGCGGATCGCTCAAGAGATCGGCCTGAATGTGGACGAACCTTCGACCTATGCCGAAAGTGTCCTGATCATTCCTCGGTTCGACCGGAAGAAAAAAGAAGGTGGCGGAACCGTTAGGCTGGGCCAAGAAAGCCTGGTATCCGCGATCGGCGTTGCTGATTTCGGTCATGTCGGCTCGCACGAGGCCTACATCGACGTTTTGCGCCAATATTCTGCCAATCCCTTCGCGGACATTGTCGAATACCTGAAGCGGGACATCGCCAATTTGGCGCTCGGCAATCCCGATAATCACGGCCGAAATTCTGCACTGAGTAAGCACCAGGACGGCACGATCCGCCTGTCTCCGCTCTTTGATTTCGCGCCAATGCGGCTTGCCAAAGAGGGGATCGTTCGTTCCACCCGCTGGGCCATGATGCGGGACGGTGGTCGCGATCACCTTCCCGATTGGAAACGCATTTGCGCTGAACTGATCCCTGATCCTGATGAGCAGAATGCGCTCGCAGCTGAGCTTTCCGTGTTTGCCGGTTACCTCCGGCAAACACCGGCTATGGCGAAAGATATGGGTGGGTCTCCGGAAATTCTGGAGCGTGCAATGGGCCGCTGCATTGAAATCGCGGAGAGCGTTCTGGCGGCGTGCCAGTGATGCCGGAGGACAGCTAAATGGCTCGATGGAGAAAGCCAACGAAAGAGGAAATTCTTGAGAACCGGCGAACACTGGCGGAACGCGCTCGGACTGGCGACTTGAGGTTACCTGAGGCTGTTGTTGAAATCCGAAGGGGGCTTGGTTTGACGCAGGACGAATTCGCCAAGACGCTATCGCTCACCAGGCGCCAAGTTGCTGAGATCGAAGCAGGGACGGCGAACCCAACGCTCGAAACTTTGGGGAAGATTGGCCGATTGTTCGGATTTACTGTGGGGTTTATTCCGAAGGCGCAATGATGGCTGAATTTTCTCGGGGGATGGGCGTTGGTACTACGCAAGTAAGCGACGGCGACCATCAAAAATCAATCGGCTGCTGGAGGCCGCTGGCTGGCGCTTCTTCGATGGCAAGAGCGGTCCCGCGAATGTCGTTCTTGAGCCGAACGTCAAGCTGAAGCCTGAGCACATCGAAAGTCGCGGTGCGGACTTTGAGAAAAGCGCGAAGGGATTCATCGACTTTTTGTTGCTGGGCAACGACGGCAAGCCGCTGATCATCTTGGAAGCGAAATCGGAAGATAAAGATCGTATAGCCCCACCTGCAAGCGTATTCGCGCATTCTGACCTTGCCATCAATGTCGTAACGGCATTTTTCGGAAAGCCCAATCGAGCTTGGTCAATGTGCGAGGAAAACACCGCTTACTGCTCCGAGCCCTCAAAACTGGACCAGTTCATAACTGGAGTTTTCCGCGATAACTTCCCGGTCGGGGAAAAGAGCGGAAGCATGAAGGCATCGAAGTTCTCGGACGCCCAGAAGTCGTTTAATTTTAAGCAGGGCGACGGCAGCGTGCCAGTGGCGAAGATTTGCCGGAATGCGGGGATAGGTAACTTCGCAAGTTGGTCGGCTATGCCCTTAACTCGCTTGTCTTTCCGGGAGAGTTAAGAGGCTCCTGATCCGAAGCCATCTTGTGTTATCCTCAGCGAGTGCTCCCTCCATGGGGCCCCGTCACTCGAGTGCCTCGCCATCGGCGCGGTGCCATTCGAGCTCCGGGAGCAGATGGGTAGCGACCTGAGAGAAGGTTGCCTGCAGCACGGACCGCATCCCGAGGAGTGTCAAAGGATCCTCGGCCTCAATACGAAGGTGAAGGCCACCGACTGCGTGGGTGATGATGACGCGCCCGTCGTCAAAGGCAATCAGTGGTTCAGAATGATTGGTTGTGATTGAAAAAGACCAGCCGCGCAGAGTGCCGCGCAGTAGATCGAGCGTCCGATCCGGATCAGCGATCGACACGAACGTTTCGGAAATGTGTTTGGCCATAAGAAACTCTCGGTGACGGGTCAGACAAATAGCAAGCCCGGAGCAGCGGCAGCGCGTGACGCGAACAGCGGTTGGCGATAAAGTGGCTCATACACTTGGAGTTTTCCGCAAATGGCAGCGAGGAGGCTGCATGAACCCTTTTATGCGACGCAACAGACGATCAAAGACACGGAAATAACCGTTTGACGTTCATCATTCGGCACTCCACGAAGGCGCGGCTAGTGATGACAGTCCTGCAAGCCGCCAAGGTTCACCACAAACATAAAGGTACTTTCGGGAAGCGCTTTAGCCCGGCATTATTCAGCCACGTCTTGCTCGGCAATCTCACGAGCGACGTCTGCCTCAAGCGCCGATACATGGTCACGGCATACCTTGTCCACCAGACCGAGCAGTACCGTTGCTCGCTCGCCAATCCAATCAAGCGCCTCTTGGCTGATTTTGTAATGGCTTGAATAACGTGCCTTTACATATGCTTCGTTGATCGTATTGAACCACGCTCTCTCCCGATGGTGATCGCGAGGGAAGGCCTCGATCAGTCGACGATCCCGTTCTTCCGCGAATGATCGCAGGACTTTCAGGTTGTGGGACGCCGGCGTGTAGTTCGTCATCGTCAAAAGAACGCTGGCATAAGCCTGCTCGATTGCTTGGTGTAGGAGGAATGCTGCCTCATTGATATCTCCTTCCCGGTTGTAGAAGTCAAACCCCTTCTTGTATTTCGAAGCCGCGTTAAACCTATGGTCAAAATGCTCTTTTGCGACTCGCAAGTGCTCTTCCGGTGTCAACATCTTGGGCTCTGCGAGCGGCTTGTCGTCCAGCTCATAAAGCGCGATGCCTTCCTTGCGGATGTCGGAGAAGAAATGCTGGCTCTCCTGCAAAGATGTGTTCACTTCCCGCAGCGAGTGGACGATGATCTGCACGGGTCTCTTTATCATCTTGTCACGGATCAACCTGTCGGCAGCCTTGTACCAATATTCGGCAAAATCCGTCAGCTTGCGGTTGTTGACGATCACAAGAAGATCGAAATCAGATCTATACCCCTTGGATGTGAACGGTTCGTCCACCTGCGTACCTCTGGCATAGGATCCGAAGAGGATGATCTTCAGGATGCGGCCACGCTTTTTGAATTTCGCCGTGCCGCCCTCCAGGGCATCCTCGAATTCTTCGTGAATAATCTCCAGCGCGCGCTGGAGCTCCGTTTGTATTTGCGGGGGAATATGATCGAGCGATGTTTTCATGGTCGGCAAATGTCTTCTCTTCTCCGCAACAGGCTGGATTCGTCCGCCTCAATCTGTAGTTTACATCACACTTTGCTGGCAACAAATGTTGCTATCCGCAAAACCCGCCGCTCATTCTCGTCGCAAGACCGGCCTTCTGAGCGACTACAGCCTGATGCGGACTTACGATATTGCCTGGTCATCCATGATCTCTGACAGAGCTGTGCAAAGTCCCGTGATTTCCTCAGGTGTATGGTCCGAGGTGACACAAACGCGAATGCCGGCCTTCCCCTTCGCAACTGTCGGGAAGAAGATCGCCGAGCCGTAAATTCCCCGATCAAGCAGCGCCCGGGTCCCATTGACGGCACGCTCTTCGGTGCCAAGGTTCACCGTCCGAATTGGCAAGGGAGCTCCGCTTTGCTCTGTCACCAACATCGAGTCCAGAAGTGCGATATTGGAACTGAGAGCCAGCTGTCTTCGCAAAAGCTCGTCGCTGCGGTGTATTGTCAACGAACCTGAAACTGCACCAATTGCCGCAACATTCAATGACGCAGAAAAAGCGTGCGCGACAGCAAAACGACGGAATAGTTCTTCCTGACGCGCCGTACCAAGCATCAACATTCCGCCCGAGGCGCCAAAACCCTTTCCGAGCGACGCGGCTATGATAGTTCGCTCGCCGAGTTCGTTTCCGTATTGTGACCGCACAAATCCTTCACCGTTCTTCCCGCAGATTGATACGCCGTGGGCGTCATCGATGTAGAGAAACAGACCGTATCGATCCTGCAAGTAGCGCAGATCCCGAATGGGCGCATTTCCACCCATCGAGTAGACGCCGTCGCAAACGTAAGCCACGGCCCTGTTGGACCGGCACAACTCCTCCAATGCATCTAGATCATTATGGGCCAACGTACGGACCTGCGTTTCCAGAGCGATTGTGCCCTTGTGAAAGGCGAGTGTTGCGTGCGCGTGACGGTCAAAAACCATCATCGGCCTGATGCCGCCGGTGAGGTGTCCGGAGGCGACGATAGGTAATGCTCCCATGTTCGCCGCCAGCACCGTTGTGTAGGCGATGACCCTCGCCTGGAAGAGATCTGAAAGCGAATTTTCCAAGTCGCGGAGGATTGCAAAATTCAGTCGGGTCCTTGCGCATGACCAGTGCAGTGCCCGGTATTCCTCAATCGCCTTGATCGCGCCGTCTATGACGAGCGGGTGATTGTCGAGGCCCAGATATGAACAACGCACGAAATCTGTGATGCGCTGTGATGGAAAGCCGTCAAAAACGATGTCTACCTGCCTCGCAGCCCTTGGCCGCGCATATAGGGCCATCAAGCCCTGCTGGTGAGCCGCGTTAAAGTAGTCTTGCGCATGATCTATCAATCCCCCGGTGTTTCGGCTTGCGTGCTGCTGCGTTTTGTCGGTCGACATTTCTCAGGTCCCCTAACCAAAAAGATGCATGCAGGATCGGCAAATTATCGCAACGATCAACAAACGCTCTCGGAAGATTTTGAGAAATCTCTGTAAACCTTTGGCGTCATAAACCAGAACGGCGCTTACGCCGGCTGCGCGGCTACATCGATGGCGTAGCCGCTTGATCTCGCGGTTCTGATGATGTCGAAGCCCGCCGCTTTCTTCAGGTGCCGCCTGATACGGCCAATGTGAACGTCAACCGTCCGTGGTTGCACGTAAACCTCATTCGGCCACGCCGCTGTTATCAACTCGTCTCGACTGAACACTCTCCCGGGAGCCGTAAGAAGGTGTTCGAGCAATTTGAACTCAATCGGTCCCAAAGTGAGCTCGACGCCGCTAACCAAAACGCGTTTGCGTTCTGGCCAAAGCTCGATTTCGCCCAGTTTAAGGGATGCGTTTTGTGACGTTGTCGCGACTGGTTGTTGCCGTACAGGGTTTATGCCTTCGAGAAAGCCCAGCAGATGTGGCGGCCAGAATGGGCGGATCAGGCACTGATCCGCGCCTGCACGCATGAGTTCCATATAGGCTTCCGTGTCGCCGTTGGGAATGATGGCAAGTATTGGCAGTTTTTCCGTCTTGTCACACGATTTGATGCGTTGGCAGATGATGGCTGCCCCATGGTGATCGCGATCCACGTCGAGGATCAGTCCGACGATGTCCGGCTGGGCAACTTTGTCGCCGATTTCGTTTCTATCGCAAAGAACCGCCCGCGTGCCCTCCGTAGAGAGAATGTGCTTGAGCATCGCAAAATAGTCCGCGTTCTCCGTAAGAATTGCGACTGCGGCTTTGGTCTCTATCCCGTGCTGCATCTCAGATCCTCAATACATAACGTCTTTTAGTAGCCGTCATATGATGTCACAAAAAATAATGCAATCACCGGTAGCCATCTATGTAAAATAGAATAATCAACAAATTATACCCGATATCCCGGCAAGTCGCTTGAAGTCAGAGCGTATTATGTGACATCATAAAGATGCTTTCTTGCGGCCCATTGCGCTTCATGGGCGGGAAAGCCGTGACCTGATCGAATAGCCATGGGCGAACATGCAGGCGCTGCGCTCTGCATCTCTAAAACGAGCCTGAACGCCCGGCATATTCGTTGTTCCGCGCCGGGTGGCTCGGAGGTTACATGCGTAGTTGGAAAAGTGCAGTCATTGCCGATAGCGCCGGCGATGACATTCTCACGTCTTGCGATGAAGCCGACGCCACGGCAATTGCCAGAATGATTTTCGGTACAGATGCCGCGCTCGCCGTCGCCTTCAGTGCTATTGATGCACGTCTAGACGGGAGGGATCGCGATTTTCTTTTTTGGGCCAGAGTTTTTCGGTCGCTTACTGACGGATGAATTGTGCGCGCCGGATTATAATTTTGTGGCCGAATATCCTGCGGAGCGCACGGTTCTGATGACGTTGTGGCCGTGTCGGTTCAAAGACCGTCTTATTTTGCCGATGTGAATGTCCACCGTACGCGGCTCGACATCGGCATCCTCGGGCCAGCAATTCCGGATGAGTTCGTCACGGCTGACGACCCTGTCTGTGTTTCTTGCAAGATACAACAGGATCCTGAAATGCAGGGGCGAAAGACTGATGTGCGTCTCACCCCGCCGGACCCTGACGGATGCAACATTGATTTCCACGTCATCGAGAAAAACGCTGACATCAGTTGGTGCGGTTGTGTTGCACCGCAGGCCAAACTTGAGAAACTCAAGCAGTTTGCCCGGGTCAAAAGGGCGCCTCACCAGATAGTCAAATACGGATGATTGAACGCCGGCTATCTTTTTATTGTCAAGTGGGAAGCCGACAACTCGAATGTCCGGCTGTTCTTTCTTTACAAGAACCGCTGAGCGGAGCAGATCGTCCATTGCAAGGCAGATCAGTACCGTGCGGCGTTGTGGCTGACTCTTCGCATCATCCGGTAAAAACATATCGAGGCTCGGCAGCAGGTCGACGTCGTGGCCGGCCTGTTCGAGAATGTAACGCAAAATCAGGTAGAGCTCAGGGTCAGTCGTGTGGATTAAGATCGAGTGACGCAAGAGCATCTCCCTTCGCTTTGTTTTCTGCGTCTGACAATTTGTGGGTCAGGCGGGCGTGTACTCGCCGCCGTTGATGTCTATAATCGCTCCATTGATGAAAGCGGCTTCATCGGAGACTAAAAAGCCGACCAGCCGTGCCACTTCTTCGGCCTCTCCTAGTCGCCCGGTGGGTATTCGTTTTACTGCGTCGAGATTGACTGGCGTCGCCGCGGTTCCCGCCATTGGCGTCAAGATGCGACCCGGAGCGGCGACATTGATTGTGATCCCTTCGGCTGAAAATTCGCTGACGAGCGCACGGGCTAAGCCAGCGAGCCCGGCTTTTGATGCTGCATATGCCGCACCGGCGATCATAGGCCGTGTTCGACCTGCAAGCGAGCCGATGAGGACAATCCGGCCAAATCCCTTGTCGACCATACCTGGTATGGCTGCTTGGCAGCAGAGCATGGCGCCCGTCAAATTCACGTCCAGCACATCATTCCACTCGTCCAGGTCAACCGAGGTAAATCGCTTGGCCACACCGTCCGTTGCTTTCGGCGAAATGCCCGCGCAATAAACCAGTAGCGCAGTGGACGACCACAAGGTTTCGACATCGCTAAAGAAATCGGCAACCTCGCCTGGATTTCTGACGTCGCAACAACCGACCAATAGCTGGTTAGATGTTATCTCAGCCTCGAACGACGAGCGCGCGGCCTTCGCCGCGCTTTCTGTCTGCCCAAAAACTGCGACCTTGTGGCCGATACCGAGTAAATGTCGTGCAACCGCCAGTCCCATACCGGACGTGCCTCCGGCGACCACTGCGACTCGGCTCTGGCGATCTCTCGTCATGCCGCACTGTCCATCTGAGCAAAGAGAGAAAGTGCAGGGTGAGCTTCGGGATCGGTCATAACCTCGATCAGCAATGGCAACTTTCTTTTCTTGACCTTTTGTATATGGGCCTTGAGGTCCTGCGGTTGCGTGACCCGGACCGCATCGCATCCGCACGCCTGTGCAATCTTGACGTGATCGACCTCTGCAAAATGGCAGGCGGTTGTGTACTTTCCGAATTTTACAGTTTCGGCATCACGCTGGAAGCCAAGAATCCCGTTGTTCAGCACGATGATCGTGATCGGAATTTGCATGCGGACCAGTGTTTCAAGCTCGGCCCAACTGTGCGCAAATCCCCCATCTCCCACCAGCGCTACAACATCGCTCTGAGGTGCGGCGACCTTGGCTCCGATTGCAAGGGGAACTCCCCACCCAAGTCCTGCAAGACCCCGGGGGGTGAGCACACGTGTCCTTTCGGAAGAAATTCTGAGTTGTCCGAGGACCCACATCGATGAATAACTCGCATCCGCCACCACTGTGGTGTTTTCATCGATAACCCCCTGAAGCTCGGCCATAATCCGTTCGGGACGAAGCGGTGAGGCCTTAGAGCTGTAATAGACCCGGCGATCATCATTAAATTTCCTCCAGCTTTCCCGAAGACGGTCGCAGACAGCCTCGCGGGAAACGGTTCTGTGGTGCAAGTCACAAAGCCTGATCCTTTCACGTAGGCCGGCCAAGGTCTCCCGTGCGTCACCAACAAGACGAATTGCCTCAAAATTCCGCCCGACCTCCTGTGGATCGGTATCTATATGAATAATCTGGGCATCGGGACTGTACTGCCGCCAGTTGTCTGTACCATTCTGGTTAGTCCTCGTGCCGATCAAGACGACAAGGTCCGCTTCGCGAACGATCTCGACCGTGTGTCGGCCCAGTGACTTCGGGCCGACAAGAGATGCCAGTACACCTCCAGAAAGCGGGTGCCACTCATCAACTGAGCCCTTGCCCATATTCGTTGTGAACACAGGTAGCGAGCACTCGTCCTGCAGCAGTCGCAACTGCTGGGCAGCCCCGGAGGCGTGGATGCCGCCGCCTGCTATCACGACAGGTGCGCGGGCGTTCGCTATCGCTTTCGCAGCGATATCAAGATCTTTGTCGGCGGGACGTGATCTGTCGAGCGGCCAATGGCCGAGATTGTTCGTTCTTCTCCTTGTTGGGGCAGTAGATACGGATCGCAAAAGATCCGCAGGAAGAAGCAGGACTGCTGGACCTGCTCTGCCAGACGAGGCGGCGGTGAACGCAGCATCGATGTAGTCGTCTACCCGCTCCTCCACGGAAACACGACGAACCCATTTTGTGCATGACTGAAACAGGCCGATGTGATCGAGGTCCTGAAACGCGTTCCGATCAGTCTGATCACGCTCCACATCCTGGACAAGTGCTACGACCGGGACGCTAGCCTTGAGTGCTTCAGCCAGCGGAGCAACCAGCAGCGCCGCCGCGGGCCCGTTCTGGGCTGCCACGATCCCGATTTTGCCCGAACGCCTGGCGTAACCATCGGCCATGGCGCCACCCATGTTTTCCTGACGATAGGCTATCTGCGTGATACCGATCTTTTCGGCCGCCAAAATGACCGCCGACGGAAGGCTTTGTCCAAAGATTACCTCCACATCATGGCGCCTCAACGCTTGCGCAATACGCTCAGCGACGGTTGTTTCATGAACTGCAGTATCCATTATGCGGCCTCCCGGGCATGTCGATCGAGATTCACGAGGAAATCGTCAAAGACGGAAACAATGTCACCCATGTCATTGTCCGTCATGGGCGTTGATAGCGACGCAGCGGCGCCGTAGGGCATCAAGATCCCATTATTTGCAAAGTGCCTGCGCAGCAGTTTCAGAACGACGTCTTCCGAAGCTGTCGGAATGCTGTCCTGATAAGAAACCGGCGCCACTTTCTTGGCGTGTATTCGAAAAAGCGAAGCCGCTCCCGTCACGCTCAGATTTGCGCCGTGACGTTCGATGCGTGACCTCAACCCCTCGCGAACCAGGTTGCCCATATGTTCGAGACGTTGGAAAGCATCTTGCGTCAGGGCTTCCATCGCAAGACGGCCAGCGACCATCGACACGGGATTTGCAGCAAAGGTTCCGCCTTGCGTCAATGGTGCCTTACTTCCTTGCTTGCCAAAGGCCGACATGATCTCCTGACGTCCACCGACTGCCCCTACTGGAAAGCCACCGCCGATGATCTTCCCCATTGTTACGAGATCCGGCTCCAGACCATAGCGCGCTGACGCTCCACCGAAGCCCTGGCGGAGGTTCAGGACTTCATCCGCGATAATGACGATCCCATGTTGCTTCGCCAGCTTGTTGATTGTTGCGATGAACTCCTGTGTCGGCTCTATGAGACCTGCCCGGCTGGGCATCGGATCGATAAGAATAGCCGCAAGGCGCCCGGCATTCATCGCGATCTGTTGCTCCAACTGCGCGGGGCAGTTAAATTGGAGGAGCACGACGTCATCTATGACGCTTGCTGGCATTCCTGGATAGGCGGCGCAGGGCCTATTCGACGATGCGTGCTGGCCCGCCTCCGCCCAGTCATATGCGCCGTGGTACGCACCCTCCACCCGAGCGATTGCGACCCGGCCGGTCGTTGCTCTAGCGGCTTTGATGGCAAACATGACGGCTTCCGTTCCACTCGCGACGAAGCGGACCTGCTCAACAGCCGGAATCCTGCCTACTAGCAATTCGGCCAGATCGATTTCATGGTTCATCGGATTAGCAAAGCAACTGCCAGTTCTTAGTAGTCCGGCAATCGCTTCAGTTATTGGGGGATAGGCATGTCCGTGGATCAGGGTCGTGAAGTTATTGTTTAGATCTAGCATACGGTGCCCGTCGACGTCGGTCACAAACGCGCCTTCCCCGTAGGCAACAAAGATCGGGTGGGGATCCAGCTCAATTGTCGCGCGTGTGACACCGCCTGGAAAAACGGTGGAGGCGCGTTCAAAGAGCGCGATGGACGTTTGCCGGTCGGTGGGACCTGTTAGCGGCGTATTCGACGATGACAGCATTGAACCATAAAACCCTTGTCCTGGAGGAAGACAGGCAATCTGCGCCCGCCATTTGCAATTTTGTTGCAACAAAAATCTGATGAGTCAATATGTGACGTCAATTTTAAGTTCAGGTTATAATTCGTCTGTCACAGATACGGCGTTGCGAAGTTTGCGGTAACCCTCCCTGATATCGTTCTCTATCGCCGCCCGCACGCCGGCCGGGTCTTTGTCAATAAGAGCCTCAATCGCGACCATGTGATTGTGGACGCCCTGGCGGTTTTGCGCGTACTCGGGGTAGAGGTTGAGAAGTGTAGGGCCAATGCGCGCCCACAGAGTTTCAATCATGCTGAGCAGGCCGGTCAGTCCGGATAGATTATAGATGGCAAAGTGGAATTCCTTGTTGTGCCACAGAGCATCGTGATACCGGCCCGCTGCTAAATTCTCGTTTATAACTCTTTGTATATCAATGAGTTTTCTATTTGTCGCTTCGTCGGGATTCCTTGCTCCGTATTCAGCGGCGGTTCCTTCCAGGGCGATCCTCGTAACGGTGATATCGCGTAATTCCGCCTTTGTGAGCGTCGGAACGATGAGCGTCTTGGGGCCGGAAAAAACAAGTACCGATTCGGTTGTCAGGCGGTTCAACGCGTCGCGGGCAGGCGTCGTGCTCACGTCGAGTTCACTGGCTATCCCCCGGACAGTAAACTTGTGCCCGGGAGGGTAGCTGCCGCGGATCATTCTCTCCCGTAGCACGTCATAAACCATGCTTCCCATGCGCTGGCCTTGGGCGCCGGTATCGCTCTCATCACGTAAAATGTCGATCATTTTCCCCTCATGTTCCGTTGACTCACCACATTTTTGATGTCACAAAAATGGAATGCAAAGTTTTTGCGAACACTATGTGACATCATAAACGCTGTTAGCATCTAATCTGTTACGCGTCGCTGGCTTGGCAAGATAATCTTGAAAGCCGCTCCGAGCACTCGTTTTCACGTTCGTAGCGGCAATAAAAAACGGAGGGGTGAGGTATTGATAGGTGAGACTCTAAATCTTGACGGGCTCGCGAAGAGCTATGGCAACGTCGTTGCAGTCGCTGGTGTTGACGTCCGCGTGGAGCCAGGCGAGTTCGTGTCAGTGCTGGGCCCATCTGGGTCAGGCAAGACCAGCGTCCTAACGATGATTGCCGGTTTTGAGCGTCCCACGGCAGGCAGGATCGTGATCGGCGACCGAGACGTGACCGACCTTGCGCCGAATAAGCGAAATATCGGGATGGTCTTTCAGAAATACGCGCTTTTCCCCCATCTCACTGTCCGTCAGAACATCGCTTTCCCGCTAAAGCTCAGATCGCGGTGGCGCTCCGGATGGAAGCAGCGGGCAGACGACATGCTTGACCTCGTTCACCTTGCCGGTTTTGCTGACAGGTTTCCTTCTGAATTGTCGGGTGGCCAGCAGCAGCGTGTGGCGGTCGCACGAGCGCTTGCGTTTGAGCCGCCAGTTATGCTGATGGACGAGCCCCTCGGCGCGCTTGACAAGAAATTGCGTGAAGCCATGCAGTTCGAAATCAAGCGCATCCAGAGACAGGTGGGAGCAACCGTCCTTTACGTGACGCATGATCAGGAAGAAGCGCTGACGATGTCCGATCGCGTTGCGATAATGCAGGGCGGAAACATCGTTCAGATAGGGGCTCCTTCCAGTCTTTACCACGCGCCCGCAACCCGTTTTGTTGCTGATTTTGTCGGAAAAATGAGCTTCGTCGGAGGAGAGATTGTTTCTTTTGAAGACGACGGGATGCTCGTGCGATTGGCCGACGACGTATTTGTCCGAACCGCTTCTGTCGATGCGTCACGGGCGGCACTCCGGCTTGGTGACGAGGTAATTCTTGCCATGCGTCCCGAGAGGATCGCCTTGAAAAAACGAGGTCCTCGAAGTTTTGGGGCAATACCAGCTCAGATCGAGAGCCTTGCATTCGTTGGATCATTCCATGCGTTCATGGTCCGTCTGGACCTGCCTGGATCACCGCTGGTGGAGGTTCAGGTCGTGACCGGAAGTGAGGTAAATTTCCGCGCCGGTGATACGGTCGATCTCGTACCCGACCCGCAGGCTGTCAGCTTTTTTTCAAAAGAGGAGACGTCTGCGGCATGAGCGCTTCTTCACTCGCTTCCAGAGCAATCGCCAATTTACAAAGCGTGATGTTTTCTACGGTCTCTGCAAAAACATATTCCCATGCAGGCGCATTGCTTTTGCTTATGCCAGCTGCACTCATGCTTTTGACAGGATTCGTTTATCCTCTGGCAAGGCTCGTCGCACTCAGTATGCCGGACATGAGCCTCGAGCTGTACATCCGCATCTTTCGCGACCCACTTTATCTAAACGTCCTGTTCTCCACGACGGTCGTGGCACTTGCGGTTATGTGCTGCTGCCTGCTCCTAGGCTTTCCTGTAGCCTACGCGATGGTCCGGCTCAAACACCCCTGGACCCTCATATTGACGGGATGCGTGCTCATTCCGCTCTGGACATCGGTCTTGGTCCGATCATATGCTTGGATTGTACTGCTTCAGAGAACCGGCATTATCAACCAGGCACTTCTCTCGACCAAGCTCATCGACGAGCCCCTGCGCATGATCTACACACAGGGTGCGGTCATCGTCGCAATGACCCATGTCCTTCTTCCCTTCATGATCATGCCTATCTTTGCGGCACTGCGGGCTATCCCCCCCGAGTACGTTCAGGCGGCAATGAATCTTGGCTCAACTCGATTGCACGCCTTTCGCGCGATCATAGTTCCTCTTAGCCTTCCTGGGATATTTGCGGGCTGCGTTATCAGTTTCGTTCTTGCACTCGGTTTCTACGTCACCCCGGCGTTGGTAGGGGGAGCAGGATCGCTCATGATGGCAACGCTCATCGGTCAACAGACGACTGTCCTACTCGATTGGCCTTTTGCGGCTGCGCTCTCAACCTCACTGTTGGTCGTCACGCTTGCCGTCGTAATCATATTTCGAAGAACACTTTCGCTAAGCAAGGGGCTGAACAGTGGCATCTGATAGTTCAACATTTCCGGTCCGGCCTTCTTTGGCGCGGCCACTGCGCAATGCCGTCGGACGGTATCGCAATATCGTACGGATCTATACCGCAGGCTTCTTCGTCTTCCTGATAACGGTATTCTTGATCCTGCCGACATTTCTCGTCATCCCGATGAGCCTGAATGACGGCAGCTACCTTGCGTTTCCACCGCAAGGCCTCACTTTAAAATGGTATAGGGCGTATTTCTCTGATCCTGACTGGATGTCGGCAACATTGTTCAGCCTGCAGGTCGCATTCGCGACAGCTATCGTGGCAACAACCATTGGCACGACAGCAGCGCTAGCGCTCGCAAAGAGTAGATTGCCTTTTAAGGGGCTTCTGCAAAGCCTTGCGCTTGGGCCAATGATCGTGCCGCACGTAGTTCTGGGTGTATCGCTTTACCTGGTGTTCTCACCGTGGAGAGTAACGGGGACGTTTGCAGGCTTTGTTCTCGCGCACACAGTTTTAGCCATCCCCTATGTCATGATCGTGGTGGGTGCTGCGGTGCAGAAGTTTGACCCTTCGCTCGAACTCGCGGCTCTCAACTGCGGCGCAAATCGATTCCAGAGCTTTTTCCTCGTGATGCTGCCTAATATTGGCCCGAGCGTCGCCGCGGCTTCGGTCTTTGCATTTCTTGCGTCGTTCGATGACGCGACGGTTTCGTTCTTCATCTCTGACATTGGCGGGAAGTCGATTGGACGCAAGATGTTCGAAGATATCGATTTCAATCTCACGCCAGTGATCGCCGCCGCGTCAACCGTGCTCGTCGCGATCTCGCTCGTGCTCATGACGGCAGCGCAACTTCTGACTACTCGAAGCAGACACTAACTCACATTAACTGAAGAGGATTTGAAATGATCAGATCGGATCTGACGCCGAAGGCTTGCCTGAAATCCGCGTTTTACGTGTTCGTCGCCTTCGCTCTCATGTTCGCTCTTGGGCTCGAAAAGGCGAGTGCCGAGCAACGTGTGGTCATTGCTACTACGGGAGGTACCTACGAAAAGGCGCTGCGTGAAGCGTGGTTCAAGCCCTTCACGAAAGCGACAGGAATAAAAGTCGTCACTGTTTCTGGAACAGATGCGGAGAAGCGGGCGAAGGTCACTGCTATGGTTCAAACAGGCAACGTCACCTGGGACCTCTATCTGGATGGCGAAATCCAAGCTGGATCCGACGCACACTTCGCCATAACGGAAGACCTGTCAGACTTTTGCAAGCAGTTCATTAACAGCACGGACCTGCTGGCCGACTCTTGTACGCGCGGCGGGGCGAAATTGCAGTCAACCTCCACCCTTTTGGCTTACAAACTGAATGAGAACGGCAGCAACCCTCAAACTTGGGCTGACATGTGGGATCTGGCGAAGTTTCCGGGTGCTCGAAGTTTTCCTAATTTTGACGATCCATGGAGAGTGTTGGCTGCAGCATTGCTCGCGGACGGAGTGCCGAGAGAAAAACTTTTCCCACTTGATGTAGATCGAGCATTTCGCAAGCTTGATGAAGTCAGGGACAGTGTACAGGTTTGGTGGAGGACGGGAGATCAAAGCGTTCAGGCGTTTCGCAATGACGAGTATCGCGTTGGACAGATCTGGTTGACGCGCGCGAAGGCCTTGAAAGCAGAAGGTTACAAGATAGGCTGGAGTTACGATGGCGCATTTCTTGTGGGCGATCGCATAGCGCTCGTGCGTGGCGCACCGAATCGGGAAAATGCGCTGAAGCTCATTGAGTTCTGGCTAAGGAATCCTGCGGTGCAGGCCAAAGCCTGCGAAACGCTTTCTTGCACTCCTCCAAGCCAGAAAGCGATTTCGCAGATGTCATCTGAGGCTCGCGCCACCCTCCCATCTGCGGCAGATGTTGAAAACCGGATCATCGTCCCTGATGCACAATGGATCAACGCGAACATGGGCATGCTGGTGCAGCGCTGGAACTCATGGATACGCTGAAAAACCGAGGGCGCCAAGGCACCTTCCGTGACGCTGCGAGCGGATGCGCAGGCGGCTCTCTTTGGGCGCCTGCGCCGACCGCGTCACCGCGTTCGCAAGACCACAGCAGAGCAAGAGCGGGTTCAGACGTCGCGTCTCTCTTTTATTTTATGCAGAAGAGATTTTCGCACGATGAACCCGTCATTGTGCAGTCCGCTGTCCGGATGGTGCCCGGCTCACAAACCATCTAAGGCGCCGCGACATAAAACCTTCAGGTTGATCATGTAGTTCGTCCATCCATCCGATCCTCGAGAGCCGCCATGACTGTCGGAAGCCTACGGTGAGCGTTCTCAAACTCGGAACGGGCGAGGAGAGATGCCAGAGGGGAGGGCGACTTTACAGCCAGAAACGGTGCGGTCGTTTAGGCTGTGCGTGGAATATCGGTATCTAAACCGGTTGAGATCCGCCTGCATATCGGTCCATATAGGACGAAGCAGAGATCGAAGAGCCATGGTCCTTTCACTTTCCGGCATCAAGAAATCCTACCAGACAGCCGAAGGCAATATCCCGGTCCTGAACGGCGTCGACCTTTCACTTGAGGCCGGCGAAAGTCTTGCCCTGACGGGGGAATCCGGCAGCGGAAAGAGTACGCTTTTGCATCTGGCCGGCGGCCTTGATTTGCCCGACAGTGGCATCATCACGGTGGGGGGTCGGAAAATAACCGATCTCGACGAGGCCGGTCGAGCTAGCTTCCGACGCCGGGAGGTGGGATTGATCTTCCAGCAGTTCAATCTCATTCCGAGCCTCAATGTCGGATCCAATATCTCGTTTCATGCCCGGCTGGCGGGCCGTTTCGACCCGGTCTGGGAAAAAAGCCTGGTCGAGGTGCTAGGGATCGGAGAGCTGCTTGCACGCTATCCCGAACAGCTCTCCGGCGGTCAACAGCAAAGGGTGGCGATCGGACGTACGCTTGCGGCAAGACCGCCCCTCATTCTTGCCGATGAGCCGACAGGTAATCTCGACGAGGCGACGGCTGATATCGTCATCGATATTATGTTGAGACTGACAAAGTCCGCGCAGATCACACTCCTCCTGGTGACCCATTCCAGCCGGTTGGCGGTAAAACTCGATCGGCGTATCGCGCTGAGTGGCGGGAAGATTTCGCAATGAACTGGACCGCTTTCCGGGCGCTGCTCTCACACTGGCGCTACCGACCGCTTCAGCTTCTCACCCTCATTGTCGGCGTCACGCTTGCAACCGGCCTCTGGTGCGCGGTCCAGGCAATCAATGCCGAAGCCAGAGCAAGTTATGACCGGGCGGCGTCGGTCCTGGCGCAAAACCAGCTGGATCAACTGCTGGCAAAGGACGGCGGCAGAATTTCCTCGCAAACATATGCCCGGCTTCGAAGGGCGGGTTTGCACGTCTCTCCGATCATTGAAGGCGATTACAGGTTTGGTACGACGCGTATCAGGCTTATCGGCATCGACCCCCTGACCATGCCACCCGAAGGAATGGTGCCTGCACCATCTGATCCGTCCGGGCTGGTGGAATTCATCCAGACGCCCGGACAGATGATCGTTTCGCCTGCAACGGCTGCCACATTGAAAGATACCTCTGGCCTTTCCCTTAAGGCACGAGCGGATCTCCCCGACGGCGCAGCATTTGTCGATATTTCCACGGCTGACCGCCTGTTGAAACGCAATGGTGAACTGAGCCGGCTTATCGTTTCGCCATCGCAAGACCCCGATCTTCCGACGATCGGAAACATAGCCCCTGAACTTTCACTCGAACAGGCAAAAAGCAGGCCCGACGTCGCAAGCCTCACGGACAGTTTTCATCTCAACCTGACGGCTTTTGGTTTTCTTGCCTTCGTTGTCGGTCTCTTCATCGTTTATTCCGCAACGGGCCTGTCGTTCGAGCAACGGCGTGGCACGTTCAGGACCATACGGTCGCTCGGGGTCTCGCTTCGCTCCCTGACCGCGATGCTGGTTATCGAAACCGCGCTCTTTGCGCTGGTATCGGGAGCGCTGGGCATTGTCGTCGGCTACGTTGTCGCATCGGCTCTATTGCCGGGCGTGGCCGCGACCCTGCGTGGCCTTTACGGGGCCAGTGTTGCCGGTTCACTCTCGCTGCGGCCTGAATGGTGGATCGCCGGCCTTGCAATGGCGCTGGTGGGGACCGGGCTCTCCTCGCTTCAACATCTCCTCCGCGCCTGGAAGATGCCGATACTGTCCACGGCACAGGGCAGGGCGTGGGCGATGGTGTCCACGAAAAGCCTCCTCCATCAGGCGGCCGCCGGGATGGTTCTGCTTTTTGGATCCGGCGCGCTTGTGCTACTGGGTGGCGGGCTCATTTCAGGTTTCGCAGTGCTTGCAGCGCTTCTTCTGGGCGCTGCACTCATTCTTCCAACCTTGTTGGCACTCGGTATGAAAGCGGCCGAACACATCTCCGGACACGGACTGACCCGCTGGTTTTTCGCCGATACTCGCCAGCAACTGCCGGGTCTTTCCCTGGCGCTGATGGCATTGCTGCTCGCTTTGTCGGCCAATATCGGGGTCGGCACCATGGTCTCAAGCTTCAGGCAAACCTTTGTGGGATGGCTCGATCAGCGCTTGGCCGCAGAGGTCTATGTGACGGCCCGTGACGAGGCTGAAGCTGCGCGTCTGCGGCTGTGGTTTCCCCACCACGCAAGGGCGGTTCTACCCATCTGGAGTACGGAAGGGGAAATTTCGGGGCAGAAGGTCCACATCTTCGGCGTCGCTGACGATGCGACATACAGGGATCATTGGCCGTTGATTTCGGGTGCGCCCGCAACATGGGACCAGATCGCGAGCGGGAAGGGTGCACTGGTCAACGAACAGTTCTGGAGGTCGGGAAAAGCGTCGCCCGGCGCAGAGATAGAAATGCCAGGTGGCTGGAAAGCCCGGGTCGTCGGTGTATTTTCCGACTATGGCAATCCGAGGGGCGAAATCATCATTGGTCTTGATGCCCTTGTCCAGCACTACCCGGACGTGGAAAAGCTGAGATACGGTCTTCGCATGCAGCCACAGGAGGTTGCGGGCTTCAGACAACGCCTCATGACTGAGTTCGGCCTGCGCGAAGCCAATATTGTAGACCAGGCCTCGCTGAAACGGCAGTCTGCTGCAATCTTCGAACAGACGTTTGCGGTCACCGGCGCGCTGAATGTGCTCACGCTCGCGGTGGCGGGTTTTGCCATGTTTTCGAGCCAGCTTACGCTCGCTTCGCTTCGACTTCCGCAGCTTGCACCTGTCTGGGCACTTGGACTTCGTCGCCGCGACCTTGCGATGCTGGAGGTCCTGCGAACTCTTGCGCTATGGCTTGTGACATTCATTGCCGCCATCCCTGTCGGGCTGGGACTGGCTTGGGTTTTGCTGGCAATCATCAATGTTGAGGCTTTCGGATGGCGACTGCCGCTGATCCTGTTTCCGCTGGACTGGCTGAGGCTGGGTCTTGTTGCCCTGCTCGCCGCCATCATTTCTGTCCTGATCCCTGTTCGACGGCTTGCTAAAACCGCGCCGGCCGATCTTTTGAGGATATTCGCCAGTGAACGCTAAAGCCATTCTCCTGCTCCTTTGCGCTTCATGCACTTCCTTGCCCACGCCGGTCATGGGGCAAGGCTTTGCGCGCCTCGGGTCAAATGCCGAAGGCTTCAGCATTCCCACACGCGGCGTTGAACTCGTCTTTCCAAAAGACCACAAGCCGCATCCCGGTTTCAGGATCGAGTGGTGGTACGTTACTGCAAATCTGCAGACGGCCGATGGACAGCGCATGGGCGTCCAATGGACACTATTTCGTTCTGCACTTGAACCTGTCGAGCGCCCCGGATGGTCCGACCCTCAAATTTGGATTGGCCACGCAGCCGTCACGACTGCGAGCCGTCACCATGTTGCCGAACGGCTGGCGCGGGGAGGCGTGGGACAGGCGGGGGTCAAAGGCGAACCCTTCGACGCCTGGATTGACAATTGGCAAATGAAGGCGGGAACTGACGATGCACGGGACGACCTCGATCAGCTTGATTTGAACGCCAGTGGCGAGAGCTTCCGATATCGTCTGAAACTTCAGGCCCACGGGTCTTTGGTGCGTCAGGGGGACAACGGCTACTCCGTTAAATCGGCAGAGGGCCAAGCAAGCTATTATTACTCCCAGCCATTCTACAGTGTCAGCGGTAACGTCTTTCTTGATGGTGAAGCCCATGAGGTAACGGGCGAGGCGTGGCTCGATCGGGAATGGTCGTCGCAACCGCTAGCCTCGAGCCAGACGGGATGGGACTGGTTTTCCCTTCACCTTGAATCCGGCGAGAAACTCATGGCCTTCCGTCTGCGTGACGACAAAAGCGGCTACACCTCCGCCAACTGGATTTCCGCCGATGGCAGGGCGTCTCCCGTCGATCCGGACGACGTTTCGCTCAGTCCGTTGCGAACCGCGGATATCAACGGCAAGAGCATTCCGGTCGAATGGAGCGTGAAGATACCCAGCCGTGGCCTCGACATAAAGACGAAGCCCCTGAACGAGAAAGCCTGGATGGCGACGTCAACCCCCTACTGGGAGGGGCCAATAGAGTTTGATGGAAGCACATCGGGACAAGGTTATCTGGAGATGACCGGATATTAGCCAGTTCAACTGCGTTTGCCGAGATATCGGCTGGAACGGTGCCTGAGCTTACAGACGCCGTCTTATCCGGGTAGGCGCGACACCCCGGACGCGCTCCGAAGGAGTCGTCTTGTGATGACAACCCATTGTTCGGCTTCGTCCGAGCCAGGAATAAGGTAACGCGGTGGATCGTGCATCTGCGGACCGAGGTCTTTTCCCTTGGTGCTCAATACATCGATGATGTCTTTTATGTTCTCGACCCGAACTGCGCCCGGCGCAGCCGTACTCTGCACGCGGGTTACCTGGGGTATTGGTGCACTGGCCCCTACAGCAAAGCTGGGCTCGTCGGCATCGACCATACCCCTACAGGTTACGACTAGTCTTTCTGCGATCGGTACCCAAGCTTTTCAGAAAGCGCGTTGGCAGTGGTGCGAAGCTCCTCACCAAGGCTAGCGATTTTTTCGTCGCTGGCTTCGCTGCGGATCAGACTGATTGCAATGCCGGCAGATGCGGCTCCCGAGTAATCGCGTATGGCAGCCCCAATGCAAAGCATACCTTCGCGGATCTGACCATCGTCGATGGAGTAGCCGCGAGCGCGCGTCAGAGCCAGTTCCTCTTCAAGCTGCGAAAGGCCAGCAACGCTCCTTGATGTCAGAGGCTGTGGAAATTGCGAGAACAACATCCTCAATTCACCGGGCCCCAGATCGGACAGGAGGATCTTCCCGGTGGCCGTAAATGGCGCCGGCAGACGCATACCGATCCGAAACGTGTGTCCAAGAGGCTGAGCCGAGTTGCGACAGCCGATGTAAACGACTTCGCCACCCTCGCGGACGGTGAGGGTCACCGTATAGGGATCGAGATCGTGGCGCTGGGCGAGATGGTCGTTGAATGTCGATACGATATCGAGGTGCGACAGAAAGCCGTTCGCCCATCTGAGCGAGTGGGGTCCAATACGCAGGGTTCCATCGGCAGATCGCGCCAGAAGATCAAGCTCAGTCATCACCGCAAGCAAGCCATGCGCGCTGCTTTTGGGCAAATCCAGAAATCGTGTCAGCTCGGCTGCTGTCAGGTCCCGCGGGGAACCTGCCACAAGATCCAGAATACGCACGGCGCGTCTGAGTGCCGGTACAGTGTCTGATATTTGCGACGATTGTTGATCTTCAGCCATGCACCTTCCTTGACACACTTGGCCGCTTTGGCCCATAGTTCCCTCTAATGATTCAGGTTCAATTAGTTGAACTCTAGTGCGGGAGAGGTCGATGATCAAGCTAAAAAATGCGGCGCTGTTGCGTGATGCCTGCCTGGTGAATGGTCGCTGGCTGAAAGCTGCGGATGGCAAGACGATTGCGGTGGAAAATCCCGCCAACTCGATGATCATCGGTCACGTTCCCTCATTGTCGGCAGATGAGGTTGAAGCTGTAGTCGAGTCAGCAGGCAAGGCATTTTCCGAGTGGAGCCGCCGGGCTGCGAAGGACCGCGCTGCCATATTGCGTCGATGGTTTGATCTCATGGTGGCGAACGCTGACGATCTTGGTGCGTTGATGACTGCCGAGCAGGGAAAGCCGTTTGCGGAAGCAAGGGGCGAAGCCCTTTATGCGGCATCTTTCGTGGAATGGTTCGCGGAGGAAGCCAAACGTGTTTATGGTGATACCATTCCTTCGCCGACCACCGACAAGCGCATTACCATCCTGAAGCAGCCGATCGGTGTCTGCGCCGCGATCACGCCATGGAACTTCCCGGCCGCGATGATCACCCGCAAGGCGGCCCCGGCACTTGCCGCAGGCTGCGCGATGATCGTCAAACCGGCTGAGCAGACCCCTCTCACCGCACTTGCTCTGGGTGTTCTCGCCGAAGAAGCGGGCGTTCCCGCCGGTGTCTTCCAGGTGGTGACGGGCGCCGCACGCGATATCGGCAAGGTGTTTACCGAAAGCGACACGGTGCGAAAGATCTCCTTTACCGGATCGACTGAAGTCGGTCGTCTGCTGATGGCGCAATCGGCCCCGACGATCAAGAAACTGTCGCTGGAACTTGGTGGCAATGCGCCTTTCATCGTCTTTGATGATGCCGATCTGGATGCGGCCGTTGAGGGCGCGATCGTGTCGAAATACCGCAATGCCGGGCAGACCTGCGTGTGCTCCAACCGGATCTATGTCCAGGATGGTGTTTACGACGCATTCGCGGAAAAGCTGGTCAAAAGGGTCGAAAGCCTGTCCGTCGGTGAGGGCACGGAACCTGGTGTTCTGATAGGTCCACTGATCGACCAGGAGGCCGTGGCAAAGGTCGAGGATCACGTTGCTGATGCCCTTGGCAAGGGAGCAAAGATCGTCATCGGTGGAAAGCGTCATGCTCTTGGAGGCACATTCTACGAACCAACGGTTCTGACTGGTGCAACCCAGGCCATGAAGGTTGCCCGTGAGGAGACCTTTGGACCCGTCGCTCCGCTCTTTCGGTTCGGGACGGAAGACGAAGCGGTCGCCATGGCGAACGACACCGAATTTGGTCTGGCGGCCTATTTCTACACCGAGAATGTCCGCCGGACATGGCGTGTCGCAGAAGCGCTCGAATACGGCATGGTGGGCCACAATACAGGCCTCATCTCCAACGAAGTCGCACCATTCGGTGGCGTGAAGCAGTCCGGCTTGGGCCGCGAAGGCTCGCACTACGGCATCGATGAATATCTTGAAATCAAATACCTGTGCTCGGCCATCGGCTGAGATCACGCTGGGAGGATCAGATGACCATCAACCCTTTCGAATTCCGCACCGTTCCCTCCATGCAGGTTGCCTGGGGTGGCGCCCATCGCCTCGGAGAGATTCTTTCCGGCAGGTTTCAGGCGCGCAAGGCGCTGCTGATTACCGATGCAGGTCTCATCAAGGCCGGCCTCATCAAGCCGATTGCTGATGCACTTGCGGCCTGCGGCTTTGACGTCACGATCTTCGACAAGGTCGTTGCTGATCCGCCAGAGCACATCGTTGCCGACTGCGTCGAGTCCGCAAGGCAGATCGGAGTCGATATCGTCATCGGTCTTGGCGGGGGCTCATCGCTCGACATCGCCAAGCTCGTGGCTGTCCTTCTGGTCTCCGACCAGACGCTTGCCGACATGTACGGGATCGGAAACGTTAAGGGATCACGCCTGCCGCTCGTACTGGTGCCGACCACGGCCGGAACCGGTTCGGAAGTCACAAACATCTCCATCATCACCACGGGAGAAACCACCAAGATGGGGGTTGTTTCTCCGCAGCTTTACGCTGATTTCGTTCTTCTGGATGCTGAACTGACGGTGGGACTGCCGCAGGTCCATACGGCTGCCACCGGTATCGATGCCATGGTGCATGCCATCGAGGCTTACACCAGCAAACACAAGAAGAACCCGCTATCAGATGCTCTGGCGCGCGAGGCACTGCGTCTGCTCGGTGCAAACCTGATCGCCGCCTGCAGGAACGGGGCCGACCGGAAAGCCCGTGAAGGCATGCTGTTGGGTGCGACATTGGCAGGTCAGGCTTTCGCCAACTCACCGGTGGCCGCCGTGCACGCGCTCGCTTATCCGCTGGGCGGCCATTATCACGTGCCACACGGGCTTTCCAATGCCCTGATGCTGGGGCCGGTTTTACGCTTTAACGCGAAGGCTGCAGCGTCGCTTTATGCGGAGCTTGCCGACGTGCTGGGTGTTCCGGGTGAAGGGGATGCGGCAACCCGTTCGGATGCGTTCGTTCAGCATATGGAAACGCTGATGGACGAAAGCGGCGCGCCGCGGCGTCTGCGCGATGTCGGCGTGACGGACAACACGCTCGCCATGCTTGCGTCCGACGCAATGAAACAGAGCCGTCTGTTGGTCAATAATCCGGTTGAAGTCCGCGAAGAGGATGCGCTTGCGCTCTACCGCGAGGCGTTCTGACCCATTTCTTACAGCAATATCTTCAGTCCCAAGGGAGGAAAACGAGTGACCGATATCAGACTTTACATGCTTCAGTCGGGTACGCTGAAATGCAAGGTACACAACATCAAGATGAACCAGGGGAACGGTGCAGACTATGAGATCCCCGTTCCGTTTTTCCTGATTACCCATCCGGCCGGGCACACCGTGATCGACGGCGGCAACGCGATTGAAGTTGCAACGGATCCGCGTGGCCATTGGGGCGGCATCTGCGATGTCTATTGGCCAGTGCTGGACAAGGACCAGGGCTGCGTTGACCAGATCAAGGCGCTTGGTTTCGATCCGGCCGATGTCAAATATGTTGTGCAGTCGCACCTGCATCTCGATCATACCGGCGCCATCGGTCGCTTCCCCAACGCAACCCACATCGTGCAGCGCTCTGAATACGAATATGCCTTTACGCCCGACTGGTTTGCTGGCGGCGGCTATATCCGCAAGGACTTCGACAAGCCGGGTCTGAAGTGGCAGTTCCTCAACGGTACGCAGGACGATTATTACGACGTTTACGGCGACGGCACGCTCACCACGATCTTCACGCCCGGTCATGCGCCAGGCCACCAGTCCTTCCTGGTGCGCCTGCCAAACAGCAAACCGCTTCTCCTGACGATCGATGCTGCCTACACACTGGACCACTGGGAAGAGAAGGCTTTGCCTGGCTTCCTTGCCTCGACCGTTGACACGGTCCGTTCTGTTCAGAAGCTCCGCACCTATGCCGAAAAGCATGATGCGACAGTCGTCACCGGCCATGACCCTGACGCCTGGGCGAACTTCAAGAAGGCTCCCGAATTTTACGCGTAAATAGAACGCGCAAGTCAATGGCCAGATACGGCGAGGTTGCATGCAGCCTCGCCGATTTTTATCGTATGAGCCAAGGGCACCGAGCCGAGCGGGACCGAGTATTTCGGCGCATCGGCCTTTTCCGGATATACGCCTTCGTTCAGGTCGCTCGCGTTGTCGCTTCAAGTGCCTGAAAGCTATCCTCTAGCTGCGCGAGTGTGCTCATACGACGTTTTTCGCCCCGGCGTTACGTTGAGCCATCAGGGTTCCGGCTGACAATTTGCCAATACCGGATGGCTTAGAGTAAACTTGTCTTTTTGGTCCAAACTGTCTGCAAATGGAGCAGATCATGGCGCTCACTTAGCGTTCCCCACGTGTCGGGCCAGCCATGCTCCCCAAAACAGGCTTGCAAAAAACCGAAGCGGTTCGTTGAAACCAACGCCTTCCAGCAATGAAATGACCTCGTCTTCCGATCGGGGTGGCTCCGCACCCTGCAGAATCTTGCCCATTTTGGCCTGGACCTCTTCTGGCCCGGCGCCGTTCATACGCCAGCGTGCTGCCCAGGCTGCCATGAGCAGGGGCTGAGACGCATATGCCCGATAATTCCCCGCCACAATCAGGGGCGCGTCAGGATACAGCCGCATTGCAATCTGCGCCAGAACATCCTGCTTTGCGGCGTTCCCTGGCAAATGGTGCAGCACGCCGATCATGATTGCAGCGTCAAACGATGGAGCTCTATCCAGATCGGAGACGGTACCGAGGACGGTCTCCACCCGGTCAGACACTTCGGCCCTGACCAGATGATCGCGTGCGAGGTTGAGCATCGGTGCTGAAGGATCGACGGCGACAAAGGACCATTGCGGTTCCAGCCGAGTGGCGGCGATGATTTCGCCCGCCGTACCGCCGGCCCCGACAACCAGCACACGTGCCGCCGTTCCTTCGCCCAGAGCTGCAGACAGCATGCAGGCGGAAAGCTCGTGGCAGGCGTCATATCCTGCCAGCGCTATCCTGCTCTGTCGTGCGTATTCCCCTGCGCGGGAGGCGTCAAATTTGGCTGCAGAATCCTGTGTCATGCTGTCTCTTGTCTGTTTAGACGTGCTGGCGTGCTTCGCTCAAGGAGGATACAAGATTTGCGATCAGGAAAGGGAGGAAATACATGACTGAAAGTTCAGATTCCGGGCGAAAACATGATCGGTTGACGGCTTTCCTGAAAGCCTTTCATCTTGGCGCATCACGTTGCGATTGTGCTGAAGCCGCTAACCTCCTGATCATCAATGTCCATGGCGCAGGTGAACCGACCCATCTGCTTTATCGCGCCAGATCCACGGCGTCGCTGCCGGATGGCGCAGCTATATGCGCTGGCGCCACAGTGGATTTTGGCGGTAGTGCCAATCCGTTGGTCGGTGCACTGCCAGACGAATTGTGCCTTTCACTTGCCAACGAACCGGAATTGCGCGGTTTGTGTCAACTGATGGTGGCCGAGGTCGAGGTCGCCCGCTGTGGTGGCGGTACTATCGAGGCGCGTCTATGCGAGATCATCGTCGTGCTTGCGATCCGCAAGGCAATAGCGATCGGCACGGTCGATGCGGGATTACTGGCGGGTCTGGCGCACCCCGGACTGCATCCCAGCCTTGTGGCCATACATGACAATCCGGCGCGAAATTGGCGGATTGCGGACCTTGCCGCCATAGCGGATATGTCGCGCGGACAATTCATTTCCACCTTCACGCAAACCGTTGCCCAGTCGCCTATCGCCTACCTCAATGGCTGGCGCCTGGCGCTTGGACGAGCAGAACTGCGCGCCGGACGAAGTGTCAAATCGGTCGCCGCCGGGGTCGGCTTCGGCAGCGCCGCCGCATTTTCCCGCGCCTATTCCCGCAAGTTCGGCTCACCGCCGGCCCAGAGCAAACCACGACCATGAGGCAGAGGATATTAATTCCCGACAGTGCTCCTGCCCTCTCGGCCAATACTGAGGCCACTTTCCAGGGCACGACCGCCGATGCTCGTGTCGAGTGGCACGATCTGGGAGAGAGTTTCCCAGAGGAACGTCCGATTTGGCGACCGTCATGTTTCTCACACGAGATCTTGGGGAAGCTGCGAGCGCGGTATAAGGACGGAGCGCAAGGCAAGCTTTTGGATTAGTTGCTCGCGGCGGCTTTTGGGCGTTGGCGTTCTGGCGCCAAACGGCCAGAATGGGATCGGGTCTGGCAAGCTGGCAAAGCGGCTTCAATCGGTCGTTCGGCCCGCATTAAGTTCACGGAAGCTTCCGTTCGCTAAACCAGCCGATCCTCACAGACGCATCGGTTCACCTTTGAATGCGAGCTAACTAATGGCGTCGACGAGGCGACCCATCGGTTCCTCTTCAGGCGCGCGATCGACTTGCGCGAGAACGCGGAAATGGCAACGCTGCTCTATTGCATGCGTCGCTACCTTTACAGCTAAGGCCCCCCCCGCGATGATTGCTTCCGGGAAGTCAGCCCGCATAGTGAACGGCGATAATGGGGTCGGCTCCGGCCAGTCGGCAAAGCGCCTTCGTGTCGGTCACAGAGGCCATCATGGGACGCGCCTGAAAGCAGGCAACGCTTCGCAGCGGCGTAACACGTCACCTGTGCGCCAGAAGCGGTCATTGGCGCACAAACACTCGCCAAGCCATTATAAAAACCATTCATGGCAGCGATAAAGGCGGCACGGTGGCTTCCGTGGCTTGGAAGGGATATCGTCATTCCGATCACGTCAATCTAGCCTACTCAACGCGCCCGACCTCGTGTAGCGTCGGAATGGGCAGTAAAAGGTTCACCATGTCGCTCCTCGATCCCGACGCAATCCATCCTATCACCCTGCCTGACGGCAGGGTTTATTCGGACACGGTGTATCTAAAGAACGTCGTCGACCATCCTCGTATCGAGGTCGGCGAATACAGCTACTTCACGCATTCTGGAACCCCAGAAGAGACAGCCCAGATACTTGCCCCTTATCTCGGTCACACATGTCGCGAGCGGCTGCTGATCGGCAAATTTGTACAGATTGCTAAGGGTTGCTACTTCATAACCAGCTCGGCCAATCATCCGATGACTGGTTTCACAACATATCCATTTCGAATCTTCAAGCCCGAGACGTTTGGCTACAAGGAACTGCCGGTCAAAGACACGGTCGTCGGTCATGACGTTTGGATCGGCCACAACGCGGCTATCATGCCTGGTGTGCGCATTGGCGCGGGTGCTATCGTGGCCGCAGCGTCGGTCGTTGCTCGCGATATCCCGCCTTACGCCGTGGTTGGCGGCAATCCCGCTACCGTGATTAGAATGCGTTATCCCGCTGAGGTGATAGATGTCCTGCTTCATATTGCTTGGTGGGACTGGCCAATCGAGAAGATTGAAGCCAATTTAGCATCTCTGAGTAATGGTGACCTTGACGCTCTCAAAATCGCCTAGTGCCGGGCTCGCCATCTCGTAATGTTCGCAATCGGCCCAAGGCTGTCATGTCGCAGAAGCGCCATTTGGGGACCTTGACGGTAGGACATCCCGCCGTATCCTCACCCGCAGTTGCAACGGGGTGACCGCCATGGCTGAGGTAACAGAACACACCATAGATCGGGGCGATGGCGCTCGTGTTCAGCTATTCCAGGCGCGTGCTTCGGATCGACGAAACGGAGCGATACTGTTCGTTCACGGTAATCAGGGAGGACTTCTATTAGGTGGACAGGAAGCGGTCGAAGATGGATCGCTCGTCCGGTTCTCCTCGCGCCTCGGCATAACAGCGGCCGCCGTATCGCAGCCTGGTTTCGGCACATCGGACGGACCAGCGGATTTCTGCGGACCGTCGACACAGAAAGCGATTGTCGCGGCGTTGGATTTCCTCAAGCGGCAGCCATCGGTCGATCCAGAGCGTATCGTACTTTATGGCAACAGCCGTGGGGCTGTCGCCTCTGCCATGGTGGCAACCAAGGTGGCCGATCTCAAAGCGATCATACTGACTGGAGGCGTCTATGACTTGAGAGACGCCTACAAGACAAGTGCACGAGGCCTGCAAGAGGCTATCCGAAACGAAGCAGGTATCTCAGACGAGGCCTTCCTGGATAGATCCGCACTCTATCATGCTCATAGCATCCGATCAGAAACCCTACTTCTCCACGGCAAATATGATGATCGTGCATCGGTCGATCAGGCTGAACGATTTTCCGAGGCTCTTGCAAGGTCGGGGGTCCTTGTACGTTTTCACGCGCTTGATGGCGGTCATCGGCTTCCCCGCGATCAGGTCACTCCCATTCTCCGCGATTTCCTTACCCGAGTGTTCGCACCGATGGCGACTATTCATTGATGGTCGTCCGCTTAGGGCCGACTGCCGTCTTCCGCTTTGCGCCAATTGCGGCGTCTTGCAAGCTCGTTTCAAGGTTCAGCCGTAGTAACCCGATATGCCATTCCCAGCGATCGCGGAGCAGTTTCTTTGAAGCCAAATTTTTCGTAGAGTTTGTTCGCCGGAACGTCGGCGATCAGACTGACATAGGCCGAGACGGGCAGCTTTCGCGAGACATACGACATGATTGTCTGCATGATGGTTTTCCCCAGTCCTCGTCCCTGATGGTCGGGATGAACAGCGATGTCGACAATCTGGAAAAAGCAGCCTCCATCGCCGATCAATCGCCCCATCCCGATTGCCGCGCCTCGATGCATGACAACGACCGAGTAAACCGTACCCGTTAGCCCTAACCGGGCAGCCTCTGGCGAAAACGCACTTAGCCCGGCGACAGAACGAAGGTGCAGGTACTCTTCTACTGTCGGCAAACGGGACGCGGTGCTGTATTGCGATTGTTCCATCTTATCGGACGCTTTCCAAATTGAGCCCATAAAGTAGCGATTATTTGCCACTCCAAACAGGGTCAGTTGTCAATGGACGTTCAGGACCGAGCTCGACTTCCTCTCCGGGCCGAAGGTCGTCTTCCGCTTCGCGCCTTCATTCCAGTCACAGACACCGTGTTTGCCCGTACCTAAATGCAGACATGGCTTTACATCCCGGTGCTTGCTGCTTGCGCTCGCACGAGCAATCGCTCCGCTGGACGGTTGGGGGAAGGCATCCCGCGGCAATTGACGGTGCGAGACGGCTGTTATTCCCCCTATCGGCACAAAAGTTACCCTCACGGGTGACGATGGCGGCAGTGAAGTTGCCAACGCAGCGTTTGTATGGCACCTCGTTTACATGCCAAATTTGCGAACGACATAAGGATGCGACCGTGGGAGACGAAGTTTGGGGGACGTTAGTCAAAGAATTCTCTGATGTTCCAGACGCGTCGGCCATAACTCGCATCACTGTGCGCCTTGTGATCGCGGCGGTACTCGGTGGGGTTCTCGGGTTCGAACGCGAGAGCAAGGGCAGAAGTGCTGGCTTGCGGACTCACATGTTGGTTGCCGTAGGTGCTGCACTTTTCGTTTTAGGTCCACTGCAGAGCGGCATGCAGATCGGCGATCTGTCACGGGTACTGCAGGGTGTCGTTCAAGGAATAGGCTTCCTCGGCGCGGGTGCTATCATAATCCGCTCGGCGCAGCGGGAGGTAGAAGGGCTCACCACAGCGGCCAGTATCTGGGCGACAGCCGCGATTGGTGTAATGGCCGGCCTGGGAATGGAGGTAACGGCCGTCTTATCGACCGCGATCGTCTTGGTCATTCTCGCAGCGGTGCCTCACATCTTGCCCACGCCATCCGAGACGGACTCAAAGTCTAGTGGGGACGATTGACCGTAGGACGACAGCGAAGATGTTTCGGCCTCAACTCAATCTGTAGCAGGTACCGCGAAAAGGCTGAAAAGCGCCAAAAACGGTCATGCGACCTGTATTATCGTCGGGATCCCGCGATTGAGGGAGTTGGCGACTGTGCACACCGACCACGCATGATCGATCAAGGCTTTCGGATCGGAGCCGTCCGATGTCTCGCACTTTACAGATAGCACGGCTTTGGTGGCGACCAGCGGTACACCCTCTAGGTCAAGTGTCACTGTTACGGCAATTTGTTCGATTTTCACGCCACGTTCATGGGCGACATAGCGTAGGTCATTACAGTAGCAGCCTCCTATTGCTAGAGCGAGCATTTGGCCGCCATTGAAACCGAGACCCAATCCCCCGGCCTTGCCTTCCGGCCGATCGATGACCACCGTATGGCCGCCAGCCCAACCCATCGCTGCCTCAGTGCCGGCGACGTTCCGCAACTCGATGACCGACCGCACCATCACATAACTCCGTCCATGTCTGAGCTTTGCAAGTTCGTGGCAAACGTTGGCGTGGTCAACTGTGTTTTCGAGCCTGTTCTTTAAAAGATAAGGTTTGAGGCCGCTCGGGGCGGCTGCCAATTTGGCGAGAGTGCACCAGAAGCGGCCGTTCCGGCAACAGAGAGTCCAACTTATGGCTGGGTGCCGTTGACTTAAGGAATGCCCGCAATTTCGGGAAATGCTACACTTCTGATGTCCACCATGTCGAAGCTAATGAAAGGTTGGCTTGGCTCAATAACGCAGTTTTGGCGGCATCCCGTTGAGCGCCAACTACCACAACTTGTGCGAACCCCCGCCGATTTAGCTCCGATTTTGCGCGCTGTAACAATGCTGCACCCGCATCGTGCCAACGATCTTTAGCAGCAACGCAGAAGTCATCGATCAAAGCGGTCGCCCCACCCGGATCGTATACTTGCGGAGTTGGAAACTCTCGCGCGATAAGAAAACCGACGATCAGTGTGTTCTCAACGGCGACAAGAGACACGTTGTGCTCATCAGAGAACAGTTTTTCAAACCATGAAAGAGTCGAAGCAGCTGAGTTAGCGGCTTTCTTCCAAAAGCGCGGCTCGTAGTTCTCGTATTCTTTGCGTCTTGCGTCGACAAGCTCCACGCACCGGAGCGCATCCTCTTTCGAGGCATTCCTAATTTGCATCTGGCTAACCTTGTGGCTGCATTCATCTGCGATGGCAGCCAGTACAGTGTGGCAAAACACCTCTGTCAACATCTGCTATGGGCCAACGGCCGACTTGGCGCGGAAGCGCCAAGAGCAGTCATAAGCTTCCCGAAAAAATGAGCGAATGCTATTGCTCGTTAGTTGGCATCTGATTGCCAAGCCCACTTTGACCTAGACGTGAGTGAGAGGGATGGATGATATACTTGGTGCGACATGGGCAAACAGAGTTCAACGCAGCCGGGCGATGGCAGGGCCAACGCGACTCTGCGTTGACAGCCCTCGGCCTCGCTCAAGCTTCCCAAGTCGGGGAAATTTTGAGGAGCAACGGGTTAGATCAGAGTACCAGGATCGTAACCAGCCCGCTCGGACGGGCAATCCAAACGGCAACGATTATCGCCGCAACTTTGGGGGTTTACGTACCCTTAATCACTGATGATCGTCTTAAAGAGGTCGGGATGGGGTCATGGGATGGGCTCACTGACAACGAGATCGAAGCGCAGTGGCCGCATGCAAGAGATGGTCTTGGTCGCAATGAGTGGTTCTTTCACTCATTTGATGGCGACCGCTACGACGAAATGTTCGCCCGCGTGCGGGCGGTGTTGAGCGACCTCTCGAACGACATCCATGCTCCCACCGTTGTTGTCTGTCACGGAGTAACGAGCCGGATCATGCGGGGCATCCACAGCGGTCTTTCCAAGAATGAGATGTTAAATCTGGAAGTCCCTCAAAACGCTGCATTCCGGCTATTACCGGCGGGGATGATGGAACGTCTAAGTTGACCCAGCTGCAGGATGAACCCGAATGGCGGGTTTGGGCCAAGTAGTGACGAGATATGCTACTATTGGTCGGCCTGATGGAGGCGACGCGGCGGGAGGAGTGGCGGAGGATTCGGGATGGATACCGTCGCACTGCGTAATCGTTCTCCATGGAACAAGGGAATTCTGGTCGGACAGAAGCGACCACTGCAGCCAAAGAACGTTTGGTCGATCCGCGTCAGGCTCGAAATGAGTGGGGCGACCCGAGAGCTGGCGCTGTTCAACCTTGCCATCGACAGCAAGCTCCGCGCTTGCGACCTGGTCGAGCTGAGGGTTGAGGACCTATGGTGGGGTAGTTCGATCCGGGACCGAGCGATCATCCAGAAGAAGACGAAGCGACCCGTGCAGTTTGAGGTGACGGAGCAGACGAAGACTGCGCTCGTGGCATGGCTTCCCTTCGTTCGAAGGAACGGCGGCAGCTATCTATCTCCAAGCCGGTGGAAGACGTCGCATCATTTGTCCACGTGGCAATACGCTCGGATTGTCCACCGTTGGGTCTCGTCTATCGGACTTGATGCCAGCGCCTACGGCACCCACTCCATGAGGCGAACCAAGGCAGCGCAAATTTACAAGAAGACAGGTAACCTCCGGGCCGTCCAGATTCTGCTCGGTCATACAAAGCTGGAAAGCACCGTTCGCTATCTCGGCGTCGAGGTGGATGATGCCCTCAGAATTGCCGAGCAGATCGAGCTATAGGTTCTTGACCATCGGCAATAGCCGGTGGTCTCTCTCTCGCCAATTGCGGTCATGGTCCGTGCGGCGCTAGATCAATGGCGAGAACAACATTCGGCACCTGGATGCCTTCGAACTCGAACAAGAAGTTGCCAGCTTGGTGGAAGCCGTGGGACTCGTAGAAGGCCAGCGCGTCTCGATTGGCATGATGTACAGTGAGATACATGCTCCGGTGTCCGCTCTGGACCGCCACATCCATCGCGTGGCGCAGAAGCTCCGCTCCGATACCCTGTCGCTTGTGATGCCGACGCACATACAGCGTCCCCACCTCTACGGTGCCATATCGCAGATCGAGAGCCACCGGGTCTGTGACGACCTTGAGATAGCCTTTGACGAAGTTTCCGTCCGTATAGACGAAGATATGGATGCTCTCATTCAGCAAGGTTTCCGTGAATGCTTTGGGCGAGTACTCCTCCAGCAAATGCGCCGCGAAGGCGAAGGAAACACCCTCCGTCGCATAGGTGTCCAGCCACACCTCGGTCGCCAGCACCGAAAGTATCCCCGCATCTTCGACATCGGCCTCTCGAATGGCCGGATTCATCCCTAACCTCCATTATCTGCTCTGCCGAAGGTTGAGGGTAACTCATCGCCGACGCGATACGCAATCGTCATGGCGCGAAAGCGCCAACAGCGGTCATGGAATTTGTATCAATGAGCAGCACCAGACTATTAACCGCTCGCTACTCTCCGTCTCGTAGCTCGCCTTCGGCGAGGTAGGCGTCGCCGTGCTTGCGGAGCCTGAGTTCTGAATCTGTTGTCGATTTGCTCCAACGTTTCCCTCGCGGAATAGGCTTGCAGCTCGACGAGCTGCTCGAAAAGCTCCAGCCCAAGCTCGCGCGTTTCATCGCCAAGACGATGAAGGGTTATTGCGAGGTCGACGAGTTCCGAAGCGGAGCTCGCCGTGCTTGTCCTGACATTACCTAGTTCGTCGCGCCAAGCCTCCACCAGTCGCCTGGCGATTCTCGCAACAAGTAGGGCCTGATGTGGCAGCAGTGTCTGAAGTCGATCAACCACGAATGTGGCATCGATCTTAGGAGCAGTCGCCATATTCGCCTCGATACAGCTCAGCAAAGCGACCCAGTCAGGATCGGGTGCAATCTCGTCGACAAGGCGAAAAAGGTCGAAGAGGCAATCCCAAGCGCGACCTCTTATCAGGGGGACGAGGCGAACGAGCACTTCGGATGCAGATCGGCGACACTCGATATCTGGAAACAAGTTGACTGCGGCATTGACTACGCCGAGGCGGGTCGAGTCCGTCCCAGGCCCGAATGCAACAGTCTCAAGCATTGATCTTGACCACGGTAGCTCCGGCTGGACAAACGCAATCAGCGCCGTCAACTCTCCTGCGAGTTGCTCGAGATATTCGTCCCCCGAAGCTGCCCATTCATCCAGATAAAGCCGCACGAATTCCGGATGTTGCCAACGAAGATGGGCAAAAAGAATGGCAAGTTCACTCGACTTGCACAGCGTGGGGTATGCCGAAATTAGCTCGTTCAAGAGCTGTTCAAGTTCTGCCTTATCGGTCGGCCGTATGTACCGGAACCAATGAAGCAGGGCCTTCCACACGCCCTCAGGTTCACCGCGCTCCTGTGCGCCTTTCAGAATTGTCAGGATGCGGTCGTGCTCTCCCGCGAGCAGCCGTGCATGTAGAAGGACATCGAGCATCGGGAAGTTTCCCGACGGCAACATGGTAGCGCCACCCAGCCCCCATAATATGCTGCGCGCGCCGCTCTCATCATTCTTCGCCGTTGCGGTCGCTCCTATGTCCAAGAGTTCGTCCTCTTGGTCGTCATCTATACCCTCGCCTTCCTCCGGTTTATTCGAGGCTTGAGACATTGGCTCGGCGAGCCACCTCTCAATGATATCGAGCGCGTCAGATGGGATCGTGAACTCCCGTCTGATGAGTCGCCCGACTGCTCCAGAAGCCGAGTTCCGAAACTCGTTGCCAGCGAACCCCTTGGCGTCGAGCTCTTCGATTAACGCCAAAACGAATTTAGGGTCGGATGTCTCCGCCATGGACTCCAGCGCATATCCCGCTGCACGGCTTGCGATACTAGGATCGAACTTGCGAATTAGGCGGGCTGCGCGCTCCAGATCGATTCTAGCAAAATCTGCAAAGGCCCGCGATAGCTGGATGTTGCCGCCTTTCATCATCCTATTGGGGTGATCCCACCCCGTTTCGTCGGGCACTTCGCGGAATGCGTTGATGATCTGATTATCCTGGGCCTTCGCGAGTTGCTCCGCCGAAATTGGCGAGCCAATCCAAGACGGCCCATAACGGCCGACGCCATCGTCCGATCGAGGAAAACGACGTCGTTCTTCCATAACAAGGCGATGGGCTGGCTTCGGCAGGCGTTCAGATGGCAGCGCAGACAGCACGCCGAGCCTGATGCGCCGAACCCGGTCGTTGAAGTATCTCCGGCCCTTGGCGTCCAGATGCGGGTAAGGTCTGGGGGCATAAGCGTAGACTGCGGCAACGAAGGTTTCGATTTCTTCGTCGGTCCACTGGGGACTTACCTCCGCCACGAGGCGCTTTGTCGTCCCAGACGAATCTTCGTGATTCCCGAGTTTGAAGCGCCTTTTGTCGCCCAGAAGGAAGGTGTGGGCGCGGTGTGCGTAAACGTCCGGATAGAGCGCGAGCACATGCGCAAAGAGGCGCTGGGCGGGACTGAATGCATCTCCGTCATGTAGAGCCAACCATTTCAGGAAACCATCCTCGTTCGATAGAGCGAGAGTTTCGAGCGCGACACGGATAGCACTCAGGAAAGGATAGTCCGTCTGACCGCGACCACGGTCCTCCTCTTCGAACCGAAAATCCATGGTGTATTGTAACGGGTAAGCTAGACTGTCCTCATCACTCTCAAGGTCTCGCAGCGCCTTCATCGCTTCGACGAGCCATGGCCAGAGAGCGTCAAGGAATAGCGCGGGATTTTCGGTGCCCAAGGATTCGAGTACATCCCATGCATTAGGTTGCTCGATGAGACTGGTGATCGGCTCCCGCGGCGACGACCCGATACGCCATTTCCAGTATCCCTCTGCATCGTTCTTCGGTGCGGCTGCAACTCTTTTGGCGGCCTCGAGCTTGGCTTCGCGAAGCTCCTTATCGAGCCTGAAGCGCACGAGCCGCAAAGCGACATCCGGTTGAGCGACGCCGATGGTGCTTATCGTGAATTCAAGACTGTGAACCGCGATGTCGGTGCGATCGATCAGTGTTCTTGCGATTTCAACCATTCCGTCGGTCCAAATCGGCGCTCGGCTCAATGACGCCCATGTGAAACCGTCTCTCTCCGGATGGTGCGCCCAGTTTCTCGCGATCAGACGCTCTACATCGACGGGAGCAAACGTCCACGCCAAATTGAGTACTCGGAGGGCCACGACAGCCTCTTGGTCGTCGTTCATCGCAATGGGAACGTCCGTATCCTTGTATCGAGCGAACCACCCCGCACTCCCCGCCATTGCCATGAAGGCAGCGGGCCGCCGGTCCGATGCGAGCGCTTCATCGAAGAGCTTCGCCTCCGCGTCATTCGGCGTAACCTGCTGACCAAGGAACTCCACAAGGAGTGATTTGAGGTGGAGTCGAAGACCATCCGTATGAAGGAGAGTCTTTATCTCGTTCTCATATCCGACAGGGTCGGCCTCGCGAAGATAAGTAAGGGCAGACCACAGCTTGGGCCTGACGAACAACGAAGCCTGTCTTGTGATTGCGAAGTCCGACAGCCGCCCCTCTGTGAGTGTAAAGGAACGTGCGAGAGCATGCTCGAACATGGTTTGGTGTGAGAATCCGATCTTGTTCCCAGGATGCCCGAAGTCGGAGAGCAGCCCGGTGCCCACAAGATAGTTGATGTCTTCGGAAGACTGATCAAACCGCGCGGCGGGAAGCCATAGCACCTCTCTTTCTGCCATTTTGTCGGCGATGTCAGTGACGAGTCGTGAAAGTCGCGAACCGTTGACTTGCCGTGTGATCGTCTCAGCCCACATTTGATCGAGCATCAGCTGATATTTGCGGAACGGCTCGCTATTTTTCTCTTCCAATCTGAGGAACGTGTTGAGCGCCTGTGGCGATCGCAGAACTTCCTGCGCATCGCTTGGCCAACCAGCCGGTTCGTGGCCGTGCCGCTCTAAGACGGGAACAACTTCAGACCAAGTTGGCAGCTCGAGGTGAATTGTTTCGGCCTTGATTGTCTTGAGACGGGCATCATGTTCAAACTCGAATTCGCGCGCGGAGAGGACCACGTGCACATTCTTGCTGCCGCTTACACGTCGTACTAGGCTCAGCAGTACGCTGAGACGGCCGGTCTTGATGTCTGTATATCCCGCGAGAGCGTCAAGCTGATCGATCAAGAGCACGATGGGCCGTAATTGGCTGATCCGCCAGATCATGGCGCTAGGACTGATCGACAGCCCGAGCCATTTTGCGAGATCGTCTTCGGTCTCGATCGTCGGGTCAAGAAAATCCGCCTTGATCGCCAGAACCTTCGTGCCTTCCGTCACGAGCGCATTGGCGATTTCTGCCAGCAGCGATGATTTGCCAGACCCGGGAGGTCCGAGGACTGCTTGCGTCGTGGAATCCTGCGACGCGATGGCCTGAAGCACCTGCCCAGCTTCGGGGCGGACGAAATGGGTTCCGTCTGGAAGGGTCTGGGTCCAATCCAACAAGTCACGCGGAACACGATCAAGTTCACCGTCTCGCATTCGCCCCTGACGGAACGACTGCTCGTCAACGACGCTCGTCAGAACGGCGTTGTGCTCGCGAAGAAGCAGGGATTTCGTTTCCGAGGTGTCGATTATAGCCTGATCTTCGCTGGTACCGCGGATGAACATCAAGAACGAGCCACGCTCTGAGGAAAGAAGTTCCATGCCGGCATTGCCAGTTATCGACCGGAGGGATGCGATGATCGCGTCGACCCTCTGAACATGGAAGTCGTCCGCGTCACCCTCGAAATTCAGTACGATTACGCGCGTTTGGACCTTCCTCTCCTTTGACAGAACGAGTGCTTCGTCCGGCGGAGCGGTCAGGTTGCCGTTGCTGGGCGATCGAACCGCCCGCTCAGCGTTTCGACGTTCAACTTCCACCTCCCAATTCGCTTTGCTGTATCGAAGTTCCTGAGGGGAAATAGACATGGTGAGCTGCGTATCTGAACGATGCGCGAGGTCGTGACATGTTGGACATAGGACAATGAGGTTGTCGTATGAATTATCCTGAGAGATCGAATACTCTTCGATGTGATGAACAATGAAGGATGAGCCCTTCTCCCCTTTGCAACAATTGCAAAGGTAGTTGCTCCTGTCGAGCAGGGACGAGAGTACCCTCTCGTCGATCGGCTTCCGAACGATGGCAGCTTTGAGTGCTTTGGCCTCTTGTGCAGTAAAGCCTTTAGCCACGATGTCTTTTTGACTTGAAGCCCTTATCTTCGTGACGGTGAGACCTGCGTCTACGGCGCGTCGTCCGAGGTCTTGGGACACACCATATTGCAGTAACTTGGATAGGTTCGTTTCAAGCCTAGAAGCCAAGATATCCTCGAGACCCGACGTTTTGTTGAGGGATGAAATGGTCGAGCAACGCACCCTAGCGGAGTCACGCTTAGCTAGAGAATAGACTTCAAATGCCCCAAGGGACTTATCCCGCATTATTTGGTTTAAAAAATTACCCCGTAAATCCGACGATGTTCACCACCATCTTACAAACGGTGCGCCCTACGTGAAGCCGCCGCAAACTGATGAGAACCGCAGTCATGCCAGCCAGAGAGCGGCGGGTGGAGAAAATCCATCCGATCTTGAAAGAACTCGATTTTCGACAGACGCTACGGTGATGTCCGCAATGGGCCTACAGGAGACGCTCTGCTGCAAGAAGGGTTGCCGTCGGCTTTTCCGTCATCCCCGTTGCTCGGTTTCTTGCTATTTTTCGCTGAGTGTGTGTTGAACCTTACATCCTGCGCTCGGTACTCTTCAGTGAGCTGGAGAGCCCGGAAACGCGACTGGCCTCACGCTGCTGCAAGACATGCCGGGATTCGGCAAGTATCTCACGATACCTTTGGATCTTGGTTGCTTTCATCCTGAATAAGTCGTCGACTGATCCCGTTGCCTGCTGCACCGGAAAAGCCACTTCGTTTTCCAGAAGGTCGAGCAAAAGGTTTCGCATCACTGCGTTTTCTTCTCGAAGTTTCGCGAGCTCAATAGCTTTCCCACTCGACTCAAATTTCCGTGCGATAGCTGTGTCAATATCGTGTTCGACAAGCAGAATCTTGGCGGCATAGTACCGGCAAGCAAAGAATGCTGTGACGAGCGCGCATAACGCGATGACAATGTAGATCATTTCGACCTCCAGGTTATCCTGAAAGTCGATATTCGGAAGCCGGATTTCAATACGCGATTCACTCGGCAAACCAAAATGGCTCCTCTTTGATGAGGAACCGGGGCCGTAAACGTATCAAGTTCATCGTGATTGAAACGGTGATTGTCAGACGCTTCAATCTTACATATTTTGGCGTCTTGTTACCTTAGCAGGTACTTTGCCTTCCTCGCGGGGTATGCGAGAGGCTCACCATTTTCCAAGATGAAACCCATACGGTACATGCATCTGCGCATTTCGGGAGAGCCATATGCACCTCCATAAATACCGACGGGGTGGTATGATGGGTAAGATTCAAAACTGCATCTGTTGAGTGCTGAACGATAGGCGATCTCACGTACGTAGTCACCCGTAACCGGAACCGTACCGTAAAGATGCCATTGAGTACGTGCTTCCGCGACTGCTCCCGTGAAGGTAACGCCGAGAATCACGCTTAGAGCCAGCTTGAGTTTCATGACACGCCTCCAAACAAACAATTATGACGAGCAACGGAGATTTCGTCCGGTTTGTTCCCTCGCTCAGACGCAGTTGCGCAATTGTGGTCTCTTCGCCCCCACGGCCGGAGTGCATGCCACTTGCTTTTCCTCTTTGGGCCAACTTCGGGAGTGACTTCAGCTTTGCGCCTTCGTACCGGCTATTCAGATCAGTCCCGCCATCTCCTGAAATAAGACGTAAGTAAAAAGTTGTGGCGACGTTCCTGTCAGGAACAGTCTGGCAAAATTTGGCAACACTACATTGTTGCCGATTCTCTACATTCCCAACGAGCGCCAAGCAAAAACCCCGCCGGGGATGGCGGGGCCGATCACGCCGTTTAGATGCGGGATTTAAGCGACAGCGAGTGCTTTCTCGATATCCTGCACAGAATGGCCAGTCAGATCTTTATCCAGCTCTCCAATGAGAACGTCCGACAACGACTTATGGTAGCCCTTGCGCATCTCACCCAATGTGCGCGGTGCCGCGATAATCACCAGACTTTTGATCTTGCCCTCAAGCACCTGCTTGTTCAGCATATCCGTAACACCTGCGCCAAACCCGTCTTCATCTTGCTGACTATCGTCGGGATTAGCCGAGCTACTGGAATGTCGGGCGCCAGAAGAGATCTTCGAGCTGTCGATCGCCGGATCTGGCAACGCTGTCAGATTGACAGTCGCCGCATCTCCGTCGTTCCGAAAAAGGCTAAGCTTTTCGCCATCGGCAACGGCAACGACCGTGTTCTGCGGAAGGTTCATGATGATCTCCTTGGTGAGCAGCTCGAGCCCAGATGACCGACCCTGCTTGTTTCTGTCAGAAAATAACCCCGCTACAGACCATCCGTTCCGCAGCCGGCCCGACAAAACTACAGGATTGGCGTATCGCCGTGATCAGTCGCCCCAGCCAAATGCTTGATGGCCTGCCTCGCGCCATCGCTGTGGCAGAGGGTCAGTCGAGGCTGCTGTACTAGGCACATACCCTTGGAACGAGGTCGGCAGTATGCGTCGGCAGCGAAAATCTTCCGCGACAATGCTGGTGAGCGGTACGGCACATGCCGACCCTCTAATCTAAAACGGCGTCCACATTTAATACTGTATAAAACATACTTGGTAAAATCACGCATTTCCGGTCGCCGCGGCACCGCCAAGCGCGGCAAAAACCTGCGGGGAAAACTCAAACTGTCTAGCCGTTCCTCGTCCCATTGAGTTTCTTCCCAGCGTTTCCGTAAGGATGCCCCGCCGGACCAAGAGTTCAATGGTTTCGATCACCCCACCACGCGTCATTCCGGTAATATCAATCACATTTGAAAGCGTTAACTTCTGATGCGCCTGGTGCATCAGATAGAGAATATTCATCATGCCTATCTGTTTGATGCGCGACTGCGCCGATTCACCGTCGATCGGCTTCTCCAGGATTTCACGCACCGCAAATACGGACAAGGCCTGACTCTGCCATCTTTCACTTAAATTGCTTGCCATCGTTTTAACTATCTATTATTTGCATAGTCAAATAATTGAGACGAGTCGCCGTTCAGTTGAGGCGGATATTTAGGAAGACGGAGGGTAGGGGGCATGAAGGGCCTTTTCTTTCGAATGATCATCGCAGCGTCAGGGTTCGTTTCACTCTATACCATTTCGGAGCGAAGCGCTCGTGCCGACGAATGGGGGTGCCAGGTTATCCTGTGCTTATCCAATCCCGGCGGTCCGACCCAGTATGGCGAATGCAGGCCGCCCGTCGAGAAGCTTTGGAGGTGGTTGGCAAAAGGGCGTTCGTTTCCAACTTGCGCGGGCGTGGGTTTTCAGACCTCTCGCCCTCTTTACGAACCATACTACTGCAACGCCGGCTACCGCTTATCTGCTGGCTACGGTCCCAGCGGACGTGACGCGACGTGCATTTCCACGTCGCTGCAGGCCGTGAGCGATGACTTTTGCCAGCGAGATCGAGACGGTGGCGATCCGAACAAAGGCTCTGTCACGTCACCGAGGTGGCAAAGGGTAGACGGGCGATACCAATGCCTGGCCAATACCGTGGCGCGACCTCTGGTCCGCGAGAAACCTCGATACGTCGATGTGACGATTGAGGGTGTCGGCACGCAGAGGGTGTGGTTCTGACATGCCCGTTGTCTTCTCAGATCTTGCGCAGACCTGCGCACCCTTCGTTGCATCGGAGGCGCTTGCGGGTGTGGTCAGCCCCGAAAGCCGGTTCGCTCTGTTCACCATCAGGATCAACAGCCGGGCACCGCTCGGGCGGCAACCTGCGACCAAGGCCGATGCAATCGAAGTCGCCGCATCCTCGGAGGCAACATGCCATGACATACACATTGGTCCCGACGGGGTCGGGCCGGAAGAACTGCGGAGATTGAACCTCTCGATAATAGCCGCTTTCGCTCGTTGCCTTAACCTGAACGCTCCAGCGACGCCATTCGACGGCTATTGCTGCCTCTCGGTGAAGGTGGGTGCTGACAGTCCCAGGGCCGAGCAGGTGCTGCAATCCTGCTATGGACGTGACGATCCGTCGGTCGGGGGCGTGGTCAACTATGGCGATCAGGTTCGCCGCGAAATCGAACGGTTCGGGCCGACAGTGGCTCGATTTACAATCGGCGACACGGGAAAAGGGTTGCAGACAAACGTGTCGGCGAATTCTTCCAAGCAGACGTCGTTGCCGAAGTGGTGGCGGAAAACACTCCGGGGGAAGCACACGCGATCTCGGCGGCGTCCGCGTGGGACGTCTTCAAGACCCGAAGCCGTTCATCCGTCCTGGTGTTTCAAGACAATCAATTGGAATTGGAGCAGAGTGAATGATAATTAGTTCCCGGATCAGACCCGTCGTCGC
>Ga0157370_10000457_pt1 | contig 51070 bp, 39 predicted proteins | sample C35metaG_FD_113463 | JGI IMG/M metagenome (GOLD analysis project Ga0157370, IMG submission 113463) | Corn rhizosphere microbial communities from Kellogg Biological Station, Michigan, USA - C3-5 metaG | ecosystem: Host-associated > Plants > Roots > Rhizosphere > Soil | place: USA: Michigan...
ATTGCAACGCCGGGAAGATTACTCGATCTGATTGCACAGAAATTTATTAATTTAAAAAACATAAAAATGTTTGTGCTTGATGAAGCCGATCGCATGCTCGACATGGGTTTCATTCATGATGTAAGAAAAGTAATCGCCATTCTTCCGGAAAAAAGACAGACATTATTTTTCTCTGCCACAATGCCACCGGAAATCACCAGGCTTTCTGCTTCTATCTTAACCAACCCAATAAGAGTAGAAGTTGCTGCCGTTTCTTCAACCGCGGATAATGTGGATCAACATATTTACTTAGTTGAAAAAAATGATAAGCGCCAGTTGCTGATTCATCTTTTAAAAAACGGAACCATTCATAACGCCCTTGTTTTTACCCGCACAAAATATGGCGCTGATAAAATTGCCAAAGAACTTTTCAGGGCAAATATAAAAGCAGATGCGATTCATGGCAACAAGACACAAGCTGCGCGGCAAAAGGCTTTAAACAATTTTAAAGAAGGGAAAATCCGTGTGCTGGTGGCAACAGATATTGCCGCCCGCGGAATTGATGTGGATGAACTGAGCCACGTGATTAATTTTGAATTACCCAATATTCCCGAAACATATGTGCATAGAATCGGTCGTACAGGCCGCGCGGGAAATTCAGGATCTGCGCTTTCTTTTTGTGATATGGAAGAACGAGCTTACCTCCGCGATATTCACAAACTGATTAATAAAACAATTCCTGTTGTGGAAGATCATCCTTACGCAAGTACGATGCAATTCGTACAAACGCCGGTTGTTGCAAACAACCTGATGAACCGCAAACCTGCCTCCCACAGTGGTTTCAGAAGACAGAGAAGCTGGAGCCAGGGAAGATAGTAGGATTGATTTGCTGATGTGCTGATCTGAAAATGATTTTACAGCGACAAAGCCCGTCCGGCCACTTTAACCGGGCAGGAAATAAATGCAATTCATGTTTTCTATAATTAAAAAATATTACCGGATGAAACATCCGGTTTTTTATTTTAAAAAGGTTTTATAGAATTTTATACATTGACTGAATATTTGAATATTTATAAACCCATTGGAACCAATTTAGAAACCTTAGTAGAAAGTTTCGTTTCTATTATTATCAAACCTTATTACCATATTCTTTTGATATCTTCATCACTTTAAATAAGTAATAAGGCTGAAGGACTATTGATTTTTTTCCAATGAGATTTCGAGCAGCATCCTTTATGGGCGCTTATCCACCCTTTGTATATTATTTATTATTCTAAGGTTTTATAATAAATACTGGCGCAAAACTTTTTTATTTTTACTTTCAAAAAAAGGAATGTATAAACAAAAATTGTTTTCAATCTTTATTGCTTTTACTTTCTTTTAAATCGGCTGTAACAATGGATCTTAAAAGGTTTCAGAAAAATCTGAAACTAAACCAACAAATGAAAAAGCTATAGAAAAAAGTTTTTCAGGAACATTTTCCCACACTACTACACAACCATTCCTTCGGAATGCTAAAATTCCTTTTCACAAACTTACATTGCAGTAACGAAATAAATATCAGCAAGCTATGGCTCAATACAGATGCACCTGATTGGATAAGCAATAGCTGAAGGCATCCTGACATTATTAACCCATGTGTAAGCCATACCTGTAAAAAAAAAATTTGCACGCTTCAAAATTTTATTGGAAAAAACATTAAATTGTGTAATCATTTTTCTTCTGCCAGTGAGATGATAAGCAAGCCTTATGAACAAGCAGAATAACAAAAAAAATAAAAGTGAAGATGATAACAGCAGGTTTACGCCTGCTTCGGGTGTCGCACGCAAATTGAGCGATTTTACCACTACTTCTGACGTTCTAAAACTCATTCCGCTTTCTGTAATTATTGGGGTTTTCGGTGCTTTTATCGCACTGTTTCTTCTTGATCTTATTGCGCTTATCAGCAACCTTTTATATTATCAGCGGCTTGATTTAAACCTTACTTCTCCAAGAAATAATACTCTTGGATGGTTAGCTGTCCTGATCCCGATGGCCGGAGGATTAATTGTAGGATTTATGGCGCGTTATGGTTCAGAACGGATTCGCGGCCATGGTATTCCGGAAGCGATGGAAACTATTTTGGTCGGTGGCAGTAAAGTGGAACCGAGCCTTACGATTCTTAAACCAATTGCCAGCGCAATTAGTATCGGAACTGGCGGTCCCTTTGGTGCCGAAGGCCCGATTATTTTGACAGGAGGAGCAGTAGGTTCTGTGTTGGCACAATTTCTTAGTTTAACTGCTATTGAGCGACGCAGCCTGCTGGTAGCAGGTGCTGTGGCCGGAATGAGCGCTGTTTTTGGAACACCGGTTGCCGCGGTAATTCTTGGAGTAGAATTGCTTTTGTTTGAGTGGAAACCGCGTTCTTTTGTTCCTGCCGCAATTGCCAGTATGGTTGCAGATGGTGTGCGCCATTGGTTTGTAAATGAAGGTTGGATGAGGGCAGAACCTTTATTTCCGGTGGCGAAAATGACACAATTAGGAACTACCGGATTATTTGATGCAGTGATATTGGGTATCATTTGCGGTGGAATGGCATGGCTGTTGACAAAAGCTGTTTATGGTGCAGAGGATGCCTTTCGCAAACTGCCGATTCACTGGATGTGGTGGCCGGTATTGGGCGGGTTAATTGTCGGTATGGGTGGTGTTATAGAGCCGCATGCATTGGGAGTTGGTTATGATACGATTGCTGATGAACTCGCCGGAAACCTTGCTGTTACTACATTGGTAAGTATTTTCGTGGTTAAATTAATTATCTGGGCTGTTGCTTTAGGTTCAGGAACCAGTGGAGGAATACTTGCACCGATTTTAATGATGGGTGCCGCTTTGGGGGGATTACTCGGATTGGTTTTTCCGGGAAAAATTCCTTCAGAATGGGCTTTGCTGGGAATGGCCGGGGCTCTTGCCGGTGTGATGCGATCGCCTTTTACTTCAATCGTTTTTCCTATAGAATTAACGCATAGCACCAATTTGTTTCTTCCATTATTGATTACTGTTACTCTTGCCCATCTGATAAGTGTGCTCACTCTAAAACGATCTATTCTTACAGAAAAAGTGGCACGTCGAGGATTTCACGTGTTGCGGGAATATGCAGTGGAACCACTGGAAGTTTTATTTGCAGAAGATGTGATGTCAACAAATATTCTGACCATACGAACGGGAACTCCGATGGATGAAGTAAAGGAAATGATCCAGGCGCAGCATGATATGCGAAAGCAACGTTTGTTGCCTGTTGTAAATCTGGAAGGAATTATTCTTGGCGCTGTTTCCTGGCAGGATGTATTGGAAAAAGCTTGTGGCGGAGACCTTTCGGGCAATGTAGATGATTTTATGCAAAGGGATATTATTACCACTTTTCCGGAAGAATCTCTTCGTTCGATTGCTGATAGAATGGCCACTCATCATGTTGGCGTTCTTCCGGTGGTTGACCGCGAAAAGAGAGGAAAGCTGCGGGGATTGATCACTCAGTTTGAATTGCTGGAAGCACGCGATCGTATTTTGCAGGAAGAAAGAAAACGCGAGCGCATTTTGAAAATGTGGTCTATCTACCGCTATGGAAATCATGAGCATTCTGCGATTTCTTCTTTGCAACATTATTTTAGAAATTCTAAAGATGCAGAAGAGAAAACCTGATGGTTTTATTTTAAATGAAAAAAACCATCTCTGTTTCTGAAGATGGTTTTTTTTTATTATTGGGGAACTTTAAATTGAAGTAATGATTTTACTTTTTGGTTTTGCTTCCATCATTTCTACACTACGTGTTATGAAGGCTGTGAGTTCATTTCCTTTCAATAATCCTTGTGAAAGCAATGCGAGATCAGCAAGATTTTTTACCAGTTTTCCCTGCTCATCCACTTCTGATTCTTTTAAAATCTTCTGATAAATCGGATGGTTGCCATTCACCGTTAAGGTTACTTCTTCAGGCATATTTCCATAAAAACTTCCCATTCCGCCAGCGCCGTTCATGGCCATGTCTTTCATTCTTCTCATAAATTCAGGTCGTGTTGCAATCACCGGAGCAGATTCCGAAGAGAGGCCTTTAATTTCAACAGTTGTATGTAATTCCGGATTTTCAAACTTAAATAATTCTTTCAGTTTCTCCTGTTCATCTTTACTTAAAACTGATTCATTATTCTCATTTTTATCAATAAGATTTTCGGTAATATCCGCATCTACTCTTACAAACTGAACATCTGTCCATTTCATTTCCATGTTGTTGATAAATGCAGCATCCACAATGGTTTCAAGCTTTACAACTTTATATCCTTTTTGTTCGGCAGATTTTATAAAAGCATTTTGCTGCACCGGATCCGTAGTGTATAACATTACCAGTTTGCCCTCTTTATTTTTCTGCAAGGCCTCTGTTGCGGTTCTGTATTCCTCAAGCGTATAAAATTTGCTGCCGTTTGCATCTTCATACAAATTAAATTTGTTGGCTTTCTCTAAAAACTTATCATCGGTAATCATTCCATATTTTACGAAAAGACCGAGGCTTTCCCATTTTTCTTCAAATGATTTTCTGTCTTCTTTAAAAAGTTCTTCGAGCTTATCAGCAACTTTCCTGGTGATATAAGAGCCGATTTTTTTTACATTGGGGTCGCCCTGTAAATAGCTCCTGCTCACGTTTAACGGAATATCAGGGCTATCAATAACACCATGCAGCAACATTAAAAATTCAGGAACAATATCTTTTACTTCATCCGTTACAAACACCTGGTTGCTGTATAATTGAATTTTATCTTTCTGGATCTCATAGCTCTTTTTCACTTTCGGGAAATAAAGAATCCCGGTAAGATTAAACGGGTAATCCACATTCAGATGAATCCAGAATAATGGGGGTTCGCCAAAAGGATATAATTCTTTATAAAAATTCTGATAATCCTGTGTAGTTAAATCCGCAGGTTTTTTTGTCCAGGCAGGATTGGGATTATTGATTTGTTTGTCTTCAAAGAAAATAGGAACCGGTAAAAAACGGCAGAATTTTTCCAGCATGTGACGGATTCTGTCTGGCTCTAAAAACTCTTTGCTTTCTTCATTTATATAAAGAACCACATCAGTGCCACGCGATTTCTTTTTGGTTTCTTCTAAAGTATATTCGGGGCTGCCATCGCATTCCCATCTTACTGCTTTGGCCTCTTCTTTATAACTTTTTGTAATAATTTCTACCTTATCGCTTACCATAAAAGCAGAATAAAAACCAAGTCCGAAATGCCCGATAATATTGGCTTCATTTTTCCCTTTATATTTTTCCAAAAATTCTTCAGCACCGCTAAAAGCTACCTGGTTAATATATTTATCCACTTCTTCTTCTGTCATTCCAACGCCTTTATCAGAGATGGTGAGCGTTTTTTTATCCTTATCAATTTTCACATGAATATCGGTGTTTCCAATATCACCTTTTACTTCGCCAAGAGAAGATAATGTTTTTAATTTTTGCGTAGCATCAACCGCGTTACTTACTAATTCTCGGATAAATATTTCATGATCGCTGTAAAGAAATTTCTTAATAATTGGAAAAATATTTTCCGTTTGTACCCTTATATTTCCTTTTTGCATAAATAATTTTTTTTATCAGTTTTTTACAAAACAAGTGCCACTCATTACATTTCTGTCAGGATGGCATCAAAAAACAGGTAGAAATTTTTTTCATTGTTAACAAAAGAATGGAAATAAAATTTATAAAATATTCACTTCTCTTTCCAGTTCGATTCCGAATTTTTCTTTTACAGAAATTTTTATCTTTTCACTTAAATTATAAATTTCGATTCCGGTTGCATTTCCATAATTCACCAATACCAAGGCCTGTTTTTCATAGCAACCGGCATCATCTTTTCTGTAACCTTTCCACCCGCATTTTTCTATTAACCAACCTGCAGGAATTTTAAAATTTTCTTCATCAAGTTTATAAAAAGGGATATCCTTCTCTTCATGTTCATGCAATCTATGCAATTCATATAATTGATGACTACTAATAGCAGGATTCTTAAAAAAGCTGCCTGCATTCCCAATTATTGCAGGGTCAGGTAATTTAGAACTTCGTATGCTGATAACTGCGTCGGATATAGCTTTGACGCTTAAATGAACAATGTTCATTTTTTCTAATTCTGCCTGCAGAGCTCCATAAGAAATATTAAAATCAGGATTTTTTCTTAAACGATAAGTAACATTTAAAATGGCAAACTGATCTTTATATTTGTTTTTAAAAACACTATCACGATAGCCAAATCTGCAATCATTGGCTGAAAATGTTTCTACTTCTTTTTCTTTTAAATGAAAAGCTTCCAGTTCATGAAAAACGTCCTTTATCTCTACTCCGTAAGCGCCGATATTTTGCATAGGAGAAGCGCCCACATTTCCAGGAATAAGAGAAAGATTTTCAAGGCCGCCAAGATTTTTCCGTACGCAAAACATTACTAAATTGTGCCACTTTACACCTCCACCTGCTTTAACATAAACATAATTTTTATCCTCCTTAATGATGTTCATCCCACATATTTCATTTTTCAGGACAAGTCCATGAAAGTCTTTGGTAAAAAGGATGTTGCTTCCTCCCCCAAGAATCATTTTAGATATGATCTTTTCATTATTTTCGATAATTGATTTTAATTCATCCACATTAAAAAACGTTGAGAAATATTCAGCAATAGCGTTAATGCCAAACGTATTATATTTTTTAAGTGAAAAATCTTTTTGAACTTGCATAGACTTTAAAAATTGCCGGAAAAATAACTAAATATGAATGAATTAACAGCAGTAATTATTGGCGCCACAGGGTTAACCGGAAATCTGGTCGTGGAAGAATTGCTGAAAGATGATGATTTTACAACGGTACGGGTATTAGCAAGAAGAAATGTAAACATCATTCATCCGAAATTGCAACAGGAGATTTTAAACTTTACTAACGTGGATGAATACGCGAAAAAGTTTGGTGAAGGCGATATTATTTTTTGTTGTATCGGAACAACTCAAAAAAAGGTAAAAGGTGATAAGAATTTATACAAACAAATAGATTATGATATTCCTGTAAATGCAGCAACCATAGGAATTGCAAAGGGATTTAAAAAATTTCTGATTGTATCTGCAATTGGTGCTAACGAAAATTCCTCAAATTTTTATCTTAATTTAAAAGGCAAAACTGAAAATGCATTAAAGCAATTTCATTTTGATAGTCTTGATATTTTTCAGCCATCTATATTAAATGGAAACAGAAATGAAACCAGGATTGGAGAGAAAATTATCCAGAGCCTTCTGGATATAGTTTCGTTTTTATTTTTAGGGCCTTTAAAAAAATATCATGCTATTGGTGCTGATAATGTTGCAAAAGCTATGGTTTATGCAAGCAAACAAATCAAGAATGGTGTGCATTATTATTCTTACCAGCAAATGATGGAAATGGCTAGAGAATATAATGCTTCAAAGGAATAAAAGACTTTTCAAAAAAGTCTAAATACATGGTAAAGCATCTAAGTACATTGCAAAATCAGAAGAATTGAATCTACTCATTAAAGTTTATAAACAGTTACTCAATCTTAGTAAAAGTGACGATTCAGGGAATATGCTTTATTACGTTACTTTGAAGCATATAGCAGTTTGAAAAGCACAAGTCTCTTTTTAGTTAAAATGCAAATAAGTTCAAAGTATGTTTTTAATAAAAGCAAATTAAAACGGATCAACATCCGGAATAACCACAACGCTTCTGAATCTTTTTTCTGATTTCAAAACGTCTATGTGATTGCTGATTACTTTTTTTTGAAGTTGCAAATAGCCCGCATCTTTTTGTAATTTTATCATAATCTCCATGAGATACATATTCCTGATTCGGTTTACAACCGGAGCAGCAGGTCCAACCAACTGTGCAAAATCTTTTTCTAATGAATTGGCCAAAACATCGGCGGCTTCGAACACTACTTCTTTAATAGTATGTTTTAAAGTAATGCGGATGAGACGGCTAAATGGCGGATAGAAAAATTGTTTTCGCATCTCCATTTCAAAATCATAAAACTTCAGGTAATCATGCTGCTGCACAAATAATAAAACAGGGTGATCAATCTTTGAAGCCTGAATGAGAACCAGCCCCTGTGCGGCTTTGCGGCCCGCTCTCCCACTAACTTGCTCCATTAATTGGAATGCTCTTTCATTCACTCTGAAATCGGCAAAAGACAATAATCCATCAGCATCCAGAATGCCAACCAAACTTACTTTTTCAAAATCCAAACCCTTCACCACCATTTGTGTTCCGGCCAGAATATCAATGCGATGCTGCTCAAATAATTTAATTAAAGTATCATGCGCATTTTTGCCTTTTACCGCATCTACATCCATCCTGGCTATCCGGTTATTCGGAAAATCTTCCGTCAGTTCTTCTTCAATTTTTTCTGTTCCAAAATTTTTTTCTTTCCAGTTTACGCTACCGCATGCGGGGCATGAAACCAGTTTCGGATAAGTGTTTCCGCAATAATGGCAATGAAGTTTATTCGAATATTTATGCAAAGTTAATGTTACAGAACAATTTTCACATTGGGGAATAAAACCACAGGTGCCGCAAATTAAAAAAGGTGCATACCCGCGCCGGTTTTGAAAAAGAATTACCTGCTTATCATTTTGCAATGCAACTTCAATTTCCGCTTTTAATTGCGGAGAAATCATCACTTTTCCTTTCTTTGAAGCTGCCACCGTCCTGGTATCTATAATTTTTATTTCAGGCAATTCAGTACCGCCAAATCGCTCAGCAAGTGTTACCAAACCGTACTTATTTTTTTGCGCATTATAATAACTTTCCAAAGAAGGCGTGGCACTTCCCATCAAAACTTTTGCATGAAAAAGAGAGGCGTAATAAACAGCGGCATCGCGTGCATTGTAGCGTGGCGCCGGATCCTGTTGCTTGAAAGAAGGATCATGTTCTTCATCAATTACAATTAAACCAAGATTTTTAAAAGGAAGAAATAAAGCGCTGCGGGCGCCAAGAATAATTTTTAATTCCCCTGTCTTTATTTTATTCCAGATTTCTATTCTTTCATTATTATTAAATTTAGAATGATAAATGGCTATGTTTCCTCCGAAATAAAGTTGCAGCCGGCGGATAATTTGCGCTGTTAGTGTAATCTCAGGAAGAAGATATAAAACTTGTTTTCCCCGGCTCACAAATTTTTCTATTTGCTTAATGTATAATTGCGTTTTGCCACTGCTGGTAACACCATGAATCAAGCAAACTTCCTTTTTTTCAAAAGCAATGTCCATATCGCTTAACGCTTTTTTTTGAGAATCATTCAATTCAAAATTGACGTTCATTTTTTTAGGAAGCGATTGAATGCGATCAGTATTTCTTCTTTGAACAAACAAAATATTTTTATCGGTTAAAGATTTTAATTGCGCAGCACTTGCACCGGATTTTTTTAAAAGCTGTGTTTGGGAAACTTCACCCTCTGTTTTGGAAAGATGTAAAAAACTTAATAACAATTCCAATTGCTTTGGTGCCCGTCCAAATCCGAAAGCCGGATCATCCATCAGTTTGCTTAGCTTTTCATCAGATGAAAATTCAGCGTTCAGCAACACAAAGTTTTCTTTTTTCTCTTTGTATTTATCAGTTAATGATTCCCATACAAAACAAACTTTTTTTTCAATCAGTCTTTTTATCAAAGGATAAACATGGATGATATTGGCAATCTGTTGCACTTCAGTAATCTTCAATTCTTTTTTTATCAGCAATGCTTCTGCCAGCAGATATTCTTCATCGTCCAATGAAGAAAAATCATCGCCATATTCTTCATTATAAATTAAAATGGCCTCACTGCTAAGTTTCAAATGAGTTGGAAGCGCCGCTGTCATTACTTCTCCTTCGCTGCACATATAATACTCGCTAAGCCATTTCCAAAGCTGCAATTGCTGTGGATAAATTACTGGTTCATCATCTATTACATTCAGAATTTCTTTTGTTTCATAAGGTGGCTTCTCTTTGATGAAAGATTTTATGATTCCCGCATACTTTTTATTTTTCCCAAAAACAACTTCTGCACGGCTACCAATCTGTATTTTCTTAATTAATTTTTCAGGAACAGCATAGGTATAAGTTTTCGGAAGAGCAAGCGGCAAAATCACATCCACCCAGGTATTTATGGGAGTTTCAATTTCATTAAATAAAGATTGATTTGGGCTGTCAGTGATCATTCATGCAAATATATTATCCAACCGTGTGAGTAAATAAACAAATTACAGTGATTGCTGTTTATGGAAGAAATGAAATTTCTGTTGATTAGGCAAACCGGTTTATTTTAAATCTCAGGAAATGTGAATTGATTGCAGTATAATATTTTGGATGATTTCAGATTTTATCATAACCATTTTCAACCTCTTCAATAAATTCAAAACCTAATCAAGTCCTTTGTACTACATATCATTCAAAAATCTTAGTGTATATCTATGATCACTTTAAAAATAACTGATAAAATTAAAGATTCAATTCAATATAAATGCCTAACTCTTCAAAACAAAATGAAAAAGTATTGTTCCGTTTTCGATATCATTTTGAGCCGGAGGAAATTTTAACTGCTTCGCTTTTTCCAGAGCAATATTTCTAAGAGAAGAATTTGAGGTAGTGGTTCCTTTTGCAATAGCAGCGCTGGTAACAGTTCCCGCTGCATTCACCTTTATATCTACATATACTTTTGCATTTTCGTTAAAATCGCCCTGCATATTTGGAAAATGAATGGGCCTTCTTCCTGAAAGTCCGCGTACAACACTCATTCCGCTTCCACCCCCAGGTGAATTTCCATAAGCATCTGGTTTCCCATCCGGACTTCCGGCATCGCCATTGCCTGGTTTATACCCCTGGTTTCTATAACCGTTATCTTGGGTAGCTCCGTTTCCCCCATTTCCTGTACCGCCTTTATACAAAGGAATTTTCGGCTTTCGGGGTGCAGGATTTGGATTGATAATTGGTGAAGGATTGATATTTTTAGAAGGCTTTAACGCAACCTCTTTGTTTTCAATTTTAGCTTTTTCATTTTTCTTTTCAGATTTTACAACAGGCGCTGCATCTGTATTTTTATCATCTTCATCCGCCTTTATATTTTGCGATGGTTCTTCTGTTACTTTATGTGCAGCAGTGTGATGCGAAGCGACACTTTGATTATCCGGAGCCCGCTCGCCTTTTACAAGCGGCTGCACATCGCCCATTCCTTCCTGTTCATTACCCAGGTTTACATCAATCAAATCCAAAACAGTCGGAGTCGGTGGCACCTGCATGGGCCATGTATAAAAAATAGCGAGGATTAGAAAGAAGCCAATAACAATGGCTGTGTACATCAAAGCTTTCCTGTTTTTTTCAGCTTCGAATTCATGATTTATGGCATGTGCTTCCAAAAGAATAAATTTATTTTCTGTTCAAATTTAATTAATAGATAAAAACATTAGTGTTTATAAATGTTAAAAGAAAAAAGTGTTTTACTAAATGAAATCTAAAGACGAATTTAGCACACTAATTACATCAATTTGAAAATGCCCCAAAATTGTTTCATTGTTTTCACATTGCGGCGAGTGTTTAGGAATAGATCCTTTTCCCAAAAAGCAAACTACCTATCCGAACCATATTGCTTCCTTCTTCAATTGCTGTTTCATAATCGGCGCTCATCCCCATGCTTAAAATGGTGAATGACGAATAATGAATGGGGAATGGTGAATATGTATCAAAAAGAGTTTTCAAATGATGAAATTCTTTTCTTATAATTTCTTTATTGTCTGTAAATGATGCCATTCCCATCAGTCCTTTTATAGAAATATTTTTGAAAGGTTTTTCTGATTTTGAACCAATGTTATTTGTATTATGCGCATTGTTAATAATTGTATTTAATTCTTCCTCATCTAATCCAAATTTCGTTTCTTCTTTAGCAATATAAACCTGCAAAAGGCAATCAATTATCCGGTTGTTTTTTTGGGCTTCTTTATTAATTTCTCTTAATAATCTTTCACTGTCCACACTGTGAATTAATGAAATAAAAGGCGCAATCTGTTTTACTTTATTTGATTGAAGATGTCCGATAAAATGCCAGTGTATATCTTTAGGAAGTTGTTCATATTTCTCCACCAATTCCTGTACATAATTTTCTCCGAAATCTCTTTGTCCAAGGTTGTATAATTCTAAAATTTCTTCCACAGGTTTTGTTTTGGAAACCGCAATCAGCGCAACTTTTTTTTCTTTTAATTCCTCAGCTACCTTTTTATATATTTCAATGTTTACAGACATTTTTTTCCATTTTGTCTTGCGACTCAAATCCTGTGAGAGCCACACATTTTCACATTTTCAAATTAACAACATTATTTCAAAATTCCCCTGCTAATCACAATCCTCTGTACTTCACTCGTTCCTTCATAAATCTGTGTGATTTTTGCATCCCGCATCATTCTTTCCACATGGTATTCTTTTACATAACCATAACCGCCATGAATCTGAATCGCTTCTGATGTAGTCCACATCGCGGTTTCGCTTGCAAAAACTTTTGCCATTGCCGCGCTTTCTGTATAATCAATGCCGGTATCTTTTTGCCATGCTGCACGATAACACAGCAATCGTGCGGCATCAATCCTTGTTGCCATATCGGCAATTTTAAATTGAATGATCTGGTGATTTTTTATTTCTGTACCAAATGCTTTTCTTTCTTTTGAATATGCAACGGATCTTTCCATCGCTCCTGAAGCAAGGCCAAGCGCCTGAGAAGCAATTCCGATGCGGCCTCCGGACAAAGTCTTCATCGCGAATCTGAATCCAAAACCATCTTCTCCAATCCTGTTTCCCTTTGGCACTTTTACATCTGTAAAGGAAATGCTGTGCGTATCGCTTCCCCGGATTCCCAATTTGTTTTCTTTTGCGCCAACTTTTACACCTGGCCAGCTTTTCTCAACAATAAAAACATTAATTCCCCGGCTACCTTTTTCAGGATGTGTTTGTGCAATTACCAAATAAACAGATGCTGTATTGCCATTAGTGATCCAGTTTTTTACACCGTTTATTAAATAATAATCTTCCTTTTCTATTGCAGTAGTTCTTTGTGAAGTGGCGTCGCTTCCGGCTTCCGGCTCGCTTAATAAAAATGCGCCAATGTATAATTCACCGTTTTTTTTCCCCTGCGCAAGCGGCGTCAAATATTTTTTCTTTTGTTCTTCTGTACCAAAGGCTTCCAAACCATAACAAACCAAACTGTTGTTTACACTCATGCAAACACTTGTACTCGCATCCACTTTACTGATTTCTTCCATAGCCAAAACATAGCTGATGGTATCTAATCCAGCGCCACCATATTCCGTCGGAACCATCATTCCCAGAAATCCTAAATCAGCAAGTTTCATCACCTGCTCATAAGGAAATTTCTGATGTTCATCCCGTTCGATAACTCCAGGAAGGCATTCAGTATTGGCAAAATCGCGTGCTGCCTGTCTGATCATCAATTGCTCTTCTGATAAAGTAAAATCCATAACTATTTTTTAAGTCCTGCAAAAGTAAGGCTAATTAGCTGATGTGGTTGATGTAAGAAATTCGTTCGAAGAGCTCCTTTGGAGAGAACATCAGAAGATGTTATGTGGCTCAAGGGGAGAATATAAATACAAAAGCGCAGACCGGAGCCTGCGCCTGAAAACTCATTTTTATTTCTTTTCTACAGAGTCGGTGAACCCATTTTTATTTAAACTTCATTACAGTCGCGATACTATCTGCCATTTGTAAATTCATCTGTAATTTTGGTAAATATTTATTTGCATAATTAACAACATCACTCTTATTGCCTTCGCTTATCTCATTTTGAAAATCTGAGATAGCTGCCTGATGGTCTTTAATTTGATTCACAATATAAACAGAATCAAACATTCTTCCGGAAAGACCTCTTAAAGTAACCAGCAGGGCTGCGTGCATTGAATCGACAGAATCCATTACAGGAACACTTAAGTTACTGCCCAATGTTTTTAAATCATTTTGTGCATTCGTGTAATCCGTTACCATCTGTTGGCCGAATGCGCGTATTGTTGCGGAGTCAGATGTAGAATCTGCAAGTCCTCCTGCCCGCACTGCGGCTGTGTTACTAAGCGAAGCATTGGAAATAAATGTCTTGTCCTGGCTGGATAGTGTTTGAGTGTTGTTGCTTTTACTCTTTTTGCAAGCAAAAAATGTGAGGCTTGCAGCAATGCCAAACAATAATACTTTTGATGTGATTTTCATACATTAATTTTTTTAGGGTAAGGAAAAAGTTTTTAATTGTTGGATAGAAAAACAAAACACATGCTAAAATTGTACTGTTTTTTTTAAAACCTTTAGTTTCAGAATATTATTCGTTATTTTTTTTTATGCTGTTGCAAAAATTGTGAAAACGAATGGACAAATCGGAAAAAAGCCTTTTTAACGGGGAGTGAATTTTAATTTATCAGAAAGCAAAAAATCAAAAAATATTATTTCTGCTTTTAATGGGTTGCATAAATGTATAAAAGAGAAATACCGTTATTAATTTATTTTCTGGTAATTCTTTAAATAGAACAGATGTATTTAAAAGACTAATTGTTGTTTAATTATTATGGCTTATCATGAAAATAAAATGCAATTGCAAAAATTAAAACTATTACAAAGGCGATGGCTATCAGAATAACTACCAGCCTTAATTGCTTTTTTAAAGGAGGAATGCCTTGCTTTTTCAACTCCGGTGGCTCCGGAAATTTTTCTTCGTCATATTCCATTATGTTTCTTTTTAATTTTTTAATAAATAACTATGCCAGAAATATTGCAGCAAGCGTTGGTTTGCTCCTTTTTCTGGCAACAAAAGGATGTAATAAACGCCGTCCATACAATTTAATTTTCAATATGGTAATCATTCTTATATTTAGCGTTTTTAAACCATTCTTTTTTTAAACTTTACCCAAATACCAAAAAACTCAACCTGATGAAATCAAAGCTTTTGAAATTCTCTTTCCTGTTTTTATTAATTACCGGCAGCATTACTTTAGCTTTTGCATGGGGCCAGTGGGGGCATAAACATATCAGCCGCGCAGCGGTTTTTGCCTTGCCTTCCCAGATGCAAAAATTCTTTTACAATCATATTGATTATATTACAGAAGCCGCTGTAGTACCAGATCTGAGGCGTGCTATTATCAATGATAAAAATGAAAGCAACCGGCATTTTATTGATATTGAGGATTTCAAAATGCCTATCAGCGATTTTCCACAAACCACAGAAGAGGCAGATAAAAAATATGATAAAGCTTTTTTGGATAAATCAGGAATCCTTCCATGGTATATTCAAACGCTGACAGCAAAACTTACCAACGCTTTTAAAAAAAGAAATAAATCAGAAATACTTTTTATTGCTGCCGATTTATCACATTATATTGCCGATGCACATCAACCGTTGCATACTTCATCCAACTACGACGGACAATTAACCGGGCAAAAAGGAATACACGCTTTGTGGGAATCTATGCTGCCTCAGATGTTTGGAAGTTCTTATAATTTTAAAACAGAACCGGCAAAATACATCGCTGATATTCCTGCCGAAACCTGGAAAATAATTGCTCAATCCCATTCTTTGGTTGACGCGCTTCTTGCAAAAGATAAAGAAGTAAGAAGCCGGTTTACAAAAGATGAACTGTATAAAAAAGACAGTTCAGGCAAAACGGTTATGTTTTATAATTCTCCGGTTTTTTCCGATGAATATGCTGCGCAATTCAATGCCGCTTTGGAAGGAATGATTCAGCAACAATTGCGGCTATCTATTTATGATGTTGCTTGTTTTTGGTACACCGCATGGGTAAATGCCGGAAGCCCCGATTTACTTTCCTTGGACGACCCTCATCTTACCAAACAAAATAAAAGAAATTATAAGCTTGAGTTGAAAACCTGGGAAAAAGGGAAACTTCTGAATCTTTCCAGCAGGAAACCTGAAGAATGATTTATAGAATGAATAAAAAAGGAAAAAAAGAATTTGAATTATTTTCTGCTTTACTGGCCGATTTTCTTGTATTTTTAAAGAAATAAAAATTATATCCAATACTGCATTAAAAAATAAGATTAAAAGTATCGAAGAAATGGATCTGGTTCATCCTCAATTTGCATATCAAATTCTAAGAAAACTTATTTAAACAAGAAAAATACGGAAACATTAACATTGAAAAGGATTTGATTGGTCGAAAAATTGAAGAAGGCATTAAGCAACCGGACAATGGAGAAGGATCCGGTTTCGACCATCGCTGAGATATTTTTTTATTTTTTTACCTTCGCCACCTCAAAAAAACACTGAATTTTATTTTATATGCTCACCTATTCTCGTTCCGTTTCGGAGAAATTAGCTATTCCCGAAAAACAAGTCATTGCCGTTTTAGAATTATTAGCTGAAGGCGCTACCATTCCGTTTATCGCACGATATCGAAAAGACAAAACCGGCGCTTTGGACGAAGTGCAGATTCAAAAGATCCAGGAAGAAGCAAAGTTTCAACAGGAATTTTCTGAGAGGAAAATTTTTATAGAAAAGACAATTACTGAACAGGGAAAAATGACTGATTTTTTACAGGAAAAAATTAATGAGGCAACGACTATAAATGAACTGGAAGACATTTATTTGCCCTACAAACCAAAACGAAAAACCAAAGCGCAAACTGCGCGGGATAATGGTTTGGAACCGTTGGCATTGTTGTTATTAAAACAGGAAAATATTGCTCCGCAAAAGGAAGCCATAACATTTATCAATGAAAAAATAACTGATGCAGATATGGCTTTACAAGGGGCAAGAGATATCATCGCAGAGCTGGTAAATGAAGATGCAGAAGTGCGCGCAAAAATGAGAAAATTATTTGAGCAAACTGCAACAATTCAAAGTAAAATCCTTAGCGAAAAAGAAGAAGCAGGAATTAAATACAAAGATTATTTTGATTTTGCTGAACCTGTTTCTAAAATACCTTCACACCGTATTTTAGCAATTATGCGCGGCTTCATGGAAGGATTTTTAAAAATGACTATTTCGCCTGATGAAGAAACGGCTTTATTAAAAATAGAAAATCAATTATTAAAAGCAAATAATGAAGCAGCAGAACAGGTAAAGAAAGCGATCAAAGATTCTTATCGCCGTTTGTTACAGCCAAGCCTTGAGAGTGAATTCAGAATGGCTTTAAAAACAAAAGCAGATGAAGAAGCGATTAGTGTTTTTGCAGAAAATCTGCGCCAGTTGTTGCTTTCATCACCACTGGGAAGTAAAAGAATTCTGGCAATTGACCCGGGATATCGCACAGGTTGCAAAGTAGTGGCATTGGATGAAAAAGGCGAATTGCAAAAAACAGATTTGATTTTTGTACATGAAAAGAATTTCAAATTAACCGAGGCAGAACATAAAATAAAAGAGCATATTTCCAAATATGGTATTGAAGCTTTTGCAATCGGCGACGGAACTGCAGGAAGAGAAACAGAGCAATTCATCAAAGGATTAAATACAGGTTTGCCTGTGTTTTTAGTGAATGAAGACGGTGCTTCCATTTATTCCGCTTCAGAAATTGCAAGAGAGGAATTTCCAGAGCAGGACATTACGGTTCGTGGCGCTGTAAGTATCGGCCGCAGGCTGATGGATCCCCTGGCAGAGCTGGTAAAAATAGATCCAAAAAGTATCGGCGTCGGGCAATACCAGCATGATGTAAACCAGGTAAGGCTGAAAGAAAAACTGGATCAAACAGTGGTAAGTTGCGTGAACGCCGTTGGTGTAAATCTCAACACGGCCGGAAAATATTTATTGAGTTATGTAAGTGGTATCGGACCTTCCATCGCTGAAAACATTGTGAATTACAGAAAAGAAAAAGGCGGGTTTACCAATCGCAAACAATTAAAAGAAGTGCCTCGCCTTGGTGAAAAAGCCTATGAACAGTGCGCTGGTTTTTTAAGAATAAAAAACGGCAACAATCCGTTGGATGAAAGTGGCGTCCATCCTGAATCTTATAAGATTGTGGAACAAATAGCACGCGATGCCGGCATTGCTTTAAAAGAAATAATTGGCAATGAAAATGTGATAAATAAAGTTCCCTCCCAATCTTATGTAACCGAAAATATCGGCCTACATACATTGCAGGATATTTTAAAAGAATTAAAGAAACCAGGACTTGATCCACGTCATCAGGCGCAGGTGTTTGAATTTGCCAATATTTATTCTATCGAAGACGTAAAAGTTGGAATGATTGTTCCGGGACAGGTAACCAACCTCACCCGTTTTGGTGCTTTTATAGATATTGGTGTGAAACAGGATGGCCTTGTTCATGTTTCTGAAATTGCATACAAATACATTACCGATCCGGGTGAAGTTTTAAAGTTAAATGATAAAGTGAGGGTGAAAGTGATGGAAGTAGATTTGCCAAGAAAAAGAATTGCATTGTCTATTAAACAAACACAGGAAATGCCGGAAAGCCGTCAGCGGCCAGCTTTCAGCAATAAGCAATCAACTTTGAGCAGTCAGTCGCGAGATCAGCAAAATCATTCAAAGCAAATCGAAAAAGAAAGTGGAAACATGAAAGATGCAATCAGTTTATTGAGAAAGAAATTTGGAAAATAAACCGGCACATTCTGGAAGAAAATGCAATGGATTCTATTTATTAACTGGCTGAATGCGATAATCTTGCTCTTCTAACCGGTGCATATCTTTAGAAATTTGTTTTGTTTGTGTTTTTATCTTTATTCAAAATATCAAAATAAAGATTGGAATGAAATGTGTAGAAGTATGATTCAAAAAGGTGCGATACCTAAATCAGTGTCCAAATATTTAGAATGACATCAGAACAGCAAAGGCTTCAGGAAAATTTACATAAAAAAATACCGCTTGAACAATGGGGCCCTTATGTAAGTGAAAGGCAATGGGGAACGGTTCGTGAAGATTATAGTTATAACAGTGAACCCTGGAATTATTTTCCGTTTGAACAATCGCATTACCGGTCTTATTTGTGGGGCGAAGATGGCATCGCAGGTATTTCAGATTATTTTCAAAATCTTTGTTTTGCCATTGCTTTATGGAATCGCAAAGATGGTATTTTAAAAGAACGCCTTTTTGGGCTTGCAAATAAGCAGGGAAATCACGGGGAGGATGTGAAGGAACTGTATTATTATTTAGATAATCTTCCCACGCATTATTACATGGAATATTTATATAAATATCCTCAACAGGAATTCCCTTATGAAAAAATAAAAACTGAAAATAAATTACGGTCAAAAAGAGAACCGGAATATGAAATTCTGGACACTGGTATTTTTGATAACAACGAATATTTTGACGTTCGTGTAACCTACGCCAAGCAAGACTCTCATGACATTTTTATTAAAATAAATATTTACAACCAATATTCGGAAAGCGCCGGAATTACCGTGTTGCCAACACTATGGTTTTACAATCGTTCGAGCAATGAAAATTTATCAGAAAAACCAGTAATTACCTCTGTCAATAAAACTACAGTAAAAGCAACTCATCAAAGATTAGGTACCTATTTTTTATATTTTCAGCCACCACGAACCAGTTTATTTACAGACAATATAACCAATGCAAAAAAAGTTTTTGGCAAAACAAATACAACTCCTTTCGTAAAGGATGCTTTTCATAACGCCATCATCAACAAAAAAAATATTGGAGCTCTTCGCAAAAGAGGTTACGGGACAAAATTTGCTCCTGTTTATGATTATAGTATTGAACCAGGTGAATCAAAAACGATATACCTGCGTTTATCAGACAAGGAAATGGATAATGCTTTTGAACCTGGATTTGAAAATATTTTTTCATTCAGGAAAACAGAAGCGGATGATTTTTACAACGCGATAATTCCCGATAGTATTCCTCATGACAGAAAAAAAATTGCCCGTCAGGCCATGGCAGGATTGCTTTGGAACAAACAGTATTATCATTATGATGTTGAAAAATGGCTGACCACCAGCGATGGAATTACTCCTGTAAATGACGGTAAGCTTTTTGGCCGCAATCACGATTGGAAGCACCTGAAAAATCAGAATATTATTTCAATGCCCGACAAATGGGAATTTCCGTGGTATGCAGCATGGGATCTTGCTTTTCATTGTATTCCCCTGGCCATTCTAGATCCTTGTTTTGCCAAACATCAGTTGCTGCTGATTATGCGTGAATGGTTCATGAAACCTGATGGGCAATTACCTGCATATGAATGGCATTTTAGTGATGTAAATCCCCCGGTTCAGGCCTGGGCAGCGTTACAGGTTTATCGAATTGAAAAATCACAAAGCGGCAAAGGAGATATTTCTTTTTTGAAAAAAATATTCCATAAACTCATTATTAATTTCACCTGGTGGATCAATCGGAAAGATGCCAGTGGAAATAATATTTTTCATGGAGGATTTCTTGGATTGGATAATATCGGCCTTTTTAACCGGAGTATTGAATTGCCTGGAAACCGTCGCCTGGAACAGGCTGACGGCACAAGCTGGATGGGAATGTATGCATTGAACATGATGGATATTGCTTTGGAAATTGCAGCTGTGGATGACGCTTTTGAAGATACTGCAACCAAATTTTTCGAGCATTTTGTATTAATTGCAGAGGCTTTAAATCAATATGGTTTATGGAATGACGAGGACAAATTCTTTTATGATGTTTTTGGACTTACCGATGCAAGCCCTGTCCATTTAAGGATTCAATCTATTGTTGGACTCACCACATTATTTGCAGTTTCTACCATACAAAAAGAAGTGCGCGATCTGCTGCCCGATTTTAAAAAAAGAAGCAAATGGATAGAAAATTACCGGCGCAAAAACAACCGTTTCTGGCCGAATGAAGAACGCGCTGAAGGAAACACTATTTTGTTATCGCTTGTTCCACAGGAACGGTTAAAAAATATTTTACAGCATTTGCTTAATGAAGAAGAATTTCTTTCGCCCGGCGGCATCAGAGCTTTATCAAAGTATCATGAAAAAAACCATTATACAATCACACTTGAAAATGTACAATATTCGATTGAATACGATCCCGGCGATTCAACTTCTGATCTTTTTGGTGGCAACTCCAATTGGCGCGGCCCTGTTTGGGTTCCCATTAATTACCTTATCATACAATCCATAAAAAAGTATGGAGAGTTTTATGGTGATGAATTATTAGTAGAATGCCCTACCGGTTCGGGCAATCAGATGAATCTCAAGCAGGTAGCGGATGAGCTGGCGCGAAGAGTAATCAGTTTATTTGAAAAAGATGCAGAAGGAAAAAGGAGGCTAAATGGAAAATATAATTGGTTTTATCAGAGGCCTGAAAATCAGGATCTTATTTTATTCTATGAATATTTTCATGGTGATGATGGCAACGGCCTGGGAGCCAGTCACCAGACAGGCTGGACATCGCTTGTTGCTTGTTTGATAAATGAACTGGCAAAGAATGAGTGATTTTATATTATGAAATAGGAAAGGGTCATATTTGCCCGAAATAAATTTCAGAATTGATAAGGCTAATAAAAATTGAAGATTTTCATTATACTAACGGCAATGAACAAACGTAATTTTATTCTTATAAAACCAATTGCCCAAAAAGCTTATTCAATGTTTCTTCCGCATCTTTAGTAAATCCGGGATGAACTTTGGAGGTTTGTATGATTGTACTTCTTGTTGCTGTTAGCCAGCGGAAACGCTCTGGTATTGGGAGTTTGGCAATCGGGCCCGCATTAATTTCTCCACGGCAAATACGTACAAATGTTTTCAGATATTCTTCTACTTCCTGTATATCCAGTTTATCACAAAAAAGGCGAATCCTTTTTTCATTCAAATGATAAACCGATTTTAAAAATTTTTGATCGCGGCAATATAACACAACGCCCACATTCAGGAATTCCTCGCGTTCTACACGAGGCACAATTCTGATAACCGCATATTCATATAATTGATTCCCGTGCATGCTTCGCTTCTTTTACAAAAATTTCTGAATGGGCTATTCTGGTTTCTAAAAATTCAATATATGCTTCCCGGTGTTCCTGTACAGAATTAAACTTGTCCTCTCCTTCCAGCCATTCATTAGGAATAAAATTCACAATATCAGTGATCAATTCTTTTAAAAGAATTTTTTTTAATTCATCATCTGCTTTGTCCAGTTGTGATGCCTCTGGCAACAGCACATGATCTTTTACCAATAAAAAAGGTTTTACCGCCTGCTCTTTCCAGTTGTGCCACGAATGATGAAAATAAAGTGAAGCGCCAAAATCAATGAGCCACAATTCTTTGTACCAGATAAGCATGTTTGTATTTCGTGAAGTACGGTCAACATTAGTAAGAAGGCAATCAAGCCAAACGATCTTTGAAGCAAGTTCAGCATCAATGTTCGAAACAGCCGGATCAAAAGTGATGGAACGGGACAAATAATGCAGGCCGAGATTGAGGCCCACACTCGCACGAAGTAAGTCCTGGATCTCTTCATCCGGCTCTGTGCGGCCAAAAGCTTCATCCAGATTTGCAAATACAATTTCAGGAACTTTCAATCCAACAGCCCGTGCTATTTCTGCTCCAATCAATTCAGCAATCAGCGCCTTCTTCCCCTGCCCTGCCCCACGGAATTTGAGGACATAGAAAAAGCCGTCATCCGCTTCAGCAATAGCAGGCAGCGAACCACCTTCGCGCAAAGGCGTTACATATCTGATCACATTTACCGTTCTGATTTCAGGAATATTATATGCCATAAAATTGGAGCACAATTTACAGTAAAGGAAGAAATAGTGGAATTTGTATTTAACCTTCTTAGGAGAAGCCCTTATTTTCGGAACATAAAGATAGTTTTGTGAATTAAATAAAGAACTTTGTCTTTTAAAGATTGAAGTGTTTAGAAACAAAAAAATCATAAATAACTTTCCAAATGAGAAGTAAGATTGCAAAGAATACAGGAAGAAACAACCGAAGAAATACGAATACTCATTTACAACCTTTTAAATCAAAATGGAATGAACACTTCAATAAATAACAGATACGATGCAGTAGAAAAAACTATTTTTGATGATGGACTGCGCATTTTAGCCATTGATGTGTATCAGGAATTGGATCTTATGCTTATTATTTTAAACACATCTGCATACTTCGTCAAAAAATTTCCTCCCATCCAAATTTAAAAACAGCAAGTAACGACGCATTAAATGAATATGAGATAATTGCTGATGGTACAGGCATTCACTTGCCGTCGTTGGATGAGGATTTAAGCCTGAAAGGGTTCTTGCGGGATGAATTAAGAAATATGGTAAAAGGAAATAAAGGATTTATTGCTGCATGATATAATTACCACTTTTTGCACGGTTCCTTTGTTTGGGAAGCGTTGGGTTTTACCACTCAGCCAATAGCAATGGTGAAATAGTGTGTCAGAACAGCTGTAAAAGAATCGTCCACCTTTCCCTTATTTGATAACCTTCTGTAAACTGGAAGTTATTTACAACGCCACATCATCGCATGGTTGTACAGGATCATAGCCCAAACGCAGCCATTGAAACAATGCAGATACAAGTCTTGTCTGTATCCCCCGGAAAGGGAATTACCGGAAGTAATTGCTGTCTCAACATTTGCCAATGCCGGAGGCCTTACCAAATTCACCGGCTCATTTTTTGGTAGCTTTTGTTTGCTTTACTTTACCCGGGTCAGTAGGTATATAATACTTATCGCCTGCTTTATAACAAATCAGGTTATCTATCCGTCCTGTTAATTGTACATTAATTTGTGAGGGCATTTTAGTATTATCTAATTTATGAATAAAGCATTACTCTTACCGGTTTGAAGTATGGATGCTGCCTGTTTAAAGCATGGATCTTCCCCGCCAGAGCCCAGTCAAGTCCGGGGTAAGTCCGGGATATGCCGGACTTACCCCGGACTTGATCGGTGCTAATCTCCTGTATTAACGGAGGAAGATATTTATTTAGTGTGAAGTAGTGTTGAAAGTGTTTGGTTTTTATTTCTTCCAATCATTCAAAAGCCTTCTCAAAACAATAATTTCTGCTGTATGATAACTGTTGTGATCGGCTAAGACCAGCGCTTCGCGTAAAAGCGTTTGTCCATCACCGTTAGGAATACGTGTATATAAATTTTCCCGCGCGTTTTTTATCAATTCAATAAAACTATGGCGGTCTTCTTTTATCTGCTGCACACATTTTTTCCAGGCGCCTTCTGATGACGGCATTTTTTGCGAAGGCCAATATGCTACCGGCCATTCAGGAGATTTATAATCAGGGTTGCGTGAAAATTCCAAAATATCCCACTGAGAAATGCGAATGTGTTCTGCAAGTTGCCAGATATTATAAGGCAGTCCTGCCGGAGTTTTTGACAACAATTCAAAAGGAATGTTTTTCAAAGCATCGTCTAAAGTTGCATGAGCATTGCCTTTAGTCAAAAGATCTGTAAGATTGGAAATGAGAAGTTCATTTTCAGATTTTTGTGTTTGCATATTTTTTATTTTAAAAAATTATTTTAGTTACTGTAACTTTTCATCCTATTATTTCGTTGCACAACTATCCTTCCAAAAATTTAAAACAAACAATCATGAAAAAATTAATGATTCTCCTTTTTATGCTGATAAGCATCGGCACATTTGCACAACCCTGGCAAAATATAACAGGTAATGGAAACGTAAAAAAAGAAACACGCCAGGTGAGCAGTTTTACATCCTTATCTTCTCACGGTGCAATGGATATACAGATTTCTTACGGAAATTCAAACAGCATCGAAGTACAGGCTGATGAAAACCTGCTTCCGTATATTGAAACAACAGTAGAAGACGGAAAACTCACTATTAAATCAAAGAAAAATGTAAATCTGAAATCCAGTTCAAAAATAATCGTATCTGTTTCGATGACAAAAATAAATGGGCTTCAACTTAGTGGCAGCGGCAACATCAACGCAACCGGAAATTTTACTTCTGATGCAAAAACAAATATGATGGTTTCCGGTTCGGGAAATATAAAATTAAATTCAGGCAGTTTTAAAGATCTGGATCTAGCACTTTCAGGCAGTGGCAATATATATCTAAAAAAAGGGACTGCTGATAATATTACTGTCTCTATCAGTGGTAGCGGAAATATTGATTGCAGTGGAATTAACTGCAATAATGTGGATGCAAAAATCAGTGGCAGCGGAAATGCCAGAGTGAATGCTAATAAAAGCATTGATGCAAAAATAAACGGCAGCGGAAATGTATTTTACAAAGGCACTGCAACAAATATTACCACAAAAGTGGTGGGGAGTGGAAAGGCGATAAAGATATAGTCACCGTTTTTAATCAAGATTGACAAGGCCGGTAGCTTTATCTTTACTACTGGCCTTATCGGTGTTTCATCTCTTAAAAATACTAAAGATTATTTTGATATTTTTCAAAACCTCACCACTTTATACTTCACATAATCTTTATCATTTTGAGTATTGGTATATGCGACTAACGCAGAATTTTTATCAATACTTTTTATCACAGGAAATGTAGCATTGCCTTTATCGGATGTAATATATTCTTTTACAGGATCATTTCCCTGTGCATCTCTTAATTCTATTCCAATTCTCGATGAAGAAATATCGCCTTTTGCAAAATTCTCATTCCACACGATGGCCACATTATTATGATCTATTGAAGATATCTGGCAATGGCGCGAGGCAATCCCACTCACCATTGCACGCGGAGAAAATGTTTTTCCTTCGTTCGTTGAATTGCAATAATATATACCACCATTTCCGCCTCCGGTAAACCAGGTAAACTGAACTCCATCTTTATTTTCTGTCATAGCAGGGCCGGTATGTGGACAACCATTTATCACCCAATCATCTTTGCTGATTCTTTGAGGGGTAGAAAATGTTTTTCCATTATCTGTTGAAACTGTATGTACCATATCGCGAATGCTGTCATTGATTATTGCGCGATAAAGAATGTGAATATTTTTTTTGCTGTCAACAAAAAGATCTGTTCTGCAACATGGGCAACAAGGTTCGCTCACCAGTTTTTCATTCTGAAACCCTTTGCTCCCGTTTGTTTCAGCCAAATATAAAGCTGATCCTTCTTCCGTTGTTTTCTTTCTGTTATCAAGCCAGCTAATAGCTACTTCTCCATTTGAAAGTAAAGCCATATCAAAATATCGCTGATCATAACCTGCAGTGTCACTTACTAATTTTTGAGCCTTTGTCCATGAAACGCCATTATCAAAAGATTGTGAATAACAGACTAAATCAGCGTAAGGGTTTTTAGGATTTGGATTTCCCGATGCCCATACAGCAATTATTTCTCCGGAAGGTTTGAAAATAATTTTCGGTATGTTTTCTCCATGAGGATGTATGTTTTCACTCCCGGGAATCACAATTGTATTATCAAATGTTTTTCCCTCATCTTTCGAAATTGCATAACAATAAACAGCTGTGGAAGAATCAATTTTCCTGATCCAGCTTAAAACCAAATTTCCGCTGTTATCCTTTGTAAGATAGGGACACGAACCTTCTGAAGTATCTATCTGTACTGCATTTGAAGCAATAATATTTATTTTCTTTTCACTATTGAAACAGGATTGTAAAATAAATGCTATGCTGATAAGTAATAAAAATATAATCTTTTTCATCCTGATATTCTTTAAAAACGCTTTTGTTGTAGTTTAAGCGCCTGATTTAATAATAATCCAATACTTTAATAATTCAATAATCCAATATTTCAATATCAGATATTTTATTTATGATTAAAATGATAGCCAATTCCTACTGTAATTGTTGATAATTCCCCTGGCCGGTATGAAGTACCATATGCACTTTTCTCAACCGTTACCGCATAATTTTTGTTGGTAAGATTGATCCAGTTTACCCATGTTTCAAAACCTTTAAATTCATACCCGGTTCTTGCATTGAAAACGGTGAATCCCTTATATTTTGAAGTATTTTGCGGATCTGTGAAGTATGACCCAAGGCTTTCACTTTCCAGGCTAATTCTGAATCCTTTCAAATAACCAGGTTTATAGCTTATTTCTGCATTCATAATATAAGCAGGAGATTGTGGCATTTCATTTCCTGAAAAAGCTTTTCCCTGCTGAATATAATTTACATATTTATGTTTTGCAACGGTGCCGCCTACACGAAAATTAATTTCTTTTACGGGTGCATATTTCAGATTTAACTCAATTCCTTTGTGGCTCGTTATTCCTGCATTTTCATTCACATAACTTCCATCAGCAAGCCTGGTACTTACAATTTCATTTTTGCCATCCAATTGATAAATTGAAGTTTCTACAGAAGCTTTATTTTCAGCAAATGCAAGCCATCCGCCTATTTCATAATTATTATAAGATGAGGGTTTTAATGTTGGCACTTGTACACCTCTGTATAAATCGTTGATATTTGGTGGGGCAAACCCCACGCTATAGTTAATGTAAATTCCCCTGTTATTTCCGAAGTCATAAGTGAACCCAGCCTTTGGTGTGAAATGATCAAAATGATTGATTGCATCCGGCGCTCCGGAGTAAGCTCCAGGCGGCAAATGATTATTAAAATTATAATCGAGCCGGTCATAACGCGCTGCCATAATAATTCTCAGTCTTTCAAGTGGATTGTATTCAACTTGCGTGTACGCAGCAGTATTAAGTAATCCAACATTATAATCTGTAAGTACACTGTCAGTTTGTTGATATTGATCATAAATGTCATCTGCTTCTTTATGAATATTTATAAATTGCGCCAGATACGTTGCCGGGCTGTAATCCACACTAATCCCGGTTGTCCATTTTGTATGTAGAGAATTTATTTTCTTTGAATGTTGGATAATTGCACCGTAACTTTTAAAAGCATCATCATTTATTTGACCTGTTGCTTTCGAAGGACTTCCTGAAACATTGGTAATTGAATAAAAAGGATTTTGACCGACGGAAGTGTTCCTGTAAAAAACAGTAAAATTGGTATTATTATTTTCATCCCATTTTTTCGAAAGAGTGCTTCTAAACCTGAATGCATTTGCTTTCCGGTAAGTGAACCGGTAAAAACTATTATAATCTTCATTGTAAAAATGGACACTGTCTAAGCCGCCTTTCTGATCGGTTTTGTAATTAATATAATCGGCAACAGTTACCAGTTTTGTTTTATCATTAAAAGCGTAATCCGCTCTAAATGTCAATGCTGTTTTAGTAAAATTATTATGCTCTCTTTCAGGCTGATTCTGATCTGCATCATATCCGCCAAAATAAATTCCCAGTTTTTTATAAGTATTGCTGATATTGAAATCAGTGCGTTTATATCCACGTGTTCCTGCTCCCACTTGAATTTTTCCGGTAAGAAAAGGAGAAGGAGATTGGGTAATAAAATTAAGCGCGCCACCAACTGCCTCACTTCCATATAAAGAAGAAGCAGGACCTTTGATCACTTCAATTCTTTGCAGAGACGCCTGGTTTATTTCAATTAATGCATTGTGATTAAAATCGCCAACTGTTCTTATCGGAATTCCGTCTTCGAGGTAAAGAAATAAATTGTTGTAACCCAATGGCTGCCTTACACTCATACTGTGTTGCTCATTTCCCAGGTCAACCATAAAAACGCCGGGAATTTTATTCACCAGCATATCAAGCCTTGTGGCTTTTGTATCATTTATCTGTGTTTTGGAAATCACATCAATAGCAACAGGAACCTCGGTTCTTTTTTGAACTTCCCTGTTTGCAGAAACAATCACTTCATTCAGATTGGTAAAAGACGGCGAAAGAGAAATCACCATTTTTTCTTCCTGCCCCCCTGAGCCGGTCAGGCGGGTGTTTACCAGCGTATTTAAACTGTAATATCCTACTGAAGAAACGCGGATGCTATCCGCATTTTCAGATATGGAAAAATTTCCATTCCTGTCGCAAATTGTGTTCGAATTATTTTGTAAATCTGTAACCGTTGCGCCTTGCAAAGGCTGATTGGTAGCAGCATCTACCACTTTTCCCATTATTCTATTCTGGGCATATGCCGTGCTGATTGCCATCAATAGCAAAGCAGAAAGGCATGAATGCTTATTCATCATGCATTAATTTTTAAATAAAATAAATACTTCATCCTTTTTAAGGATAAATCATACAATAATTATAAGGTGGTAATTATGCAGAAGGCGGATGAAATATAAAATGCGGGAAAGATGAAACAGCATTCTCATTCTTAATAAAATAAGCTGGCCTTGCAATTACAACTGCGGTTCTGAATGAAAAAGGTTGCGGCGGGAAGAAAGGTTGCACGTCAAATCGTTCGGTTTTGGAAACCGGTGATTGATCCTGTCTTTCCTGGTCTTTTAATTTTTTTGTAAGATAACACTTGCCATTACAATGCATTATCGGTTTATTACGGTTCACGCAGAGATTTTTTGCAATGTAAGATCGGTTCAGAAAGAAATCTGCCTGGATAATAAACGTACTGAAAGTTTGAATAAAAATACTAAACGTTAAAAATATGGTTGCAAAAATCTTCAAATTGCTGATCGCTTTTTTATTTGGATGCAAAGATAATTCCTAAAAAGAGAAGACATTCATATCTCAATATGATCGTTGTCATTAGTTAGAATGATTTGAATCTAATTCGTTACAAAAACTATCATAATTTTTTCAATACTTATAATTTAGAGCGAAACTGTCTTTCAGCTCTTTTAAATTTTACTTATTTTTGCAAATTGCTTTTTTCGCAATTCATCATTGTAAAAAAGAGCGTTTTTAATCATAAACTTTACTTTTTTGGCACTACCCTATTTTATTAAATACATCTATAATTCAGGCACAGATGAAGTAATCCGCCGTGGGAAAAAAATATATTCCCAACGATTTGTGGAGCTTGTGGAGCATGATGAACTCATGCATTCGGTTGTTTTCAGGGTAAGGGATGACAGTTACACTACTTTTTACAAAGTGCAAATTGAAAAATATGACGACCCAAAGACTTTTTCAGTCCGTTGTAGCTGCCCTTACAATATCAGCGATATTTGTCGTCATGAAGCTGCGGCATTGATGCAATTGCAGGATTTGGTTGACAAAAATTTATTGGATTCAGCAGAAGGAACGCCGGTTTATAATCAAAAACATACGGTTGTTAAAATAAAATTTATCGATCTTAAAATGATTCGCATGCTTACCGGCATGGAAAACTATACCGCCGCTGAAGAAATTTTACGAAAAAATAAATGCAACATTACTGAGGCGGCAAATGAAAAAGTAGAAGCAAACCTGGAAACTAACGGACAAACCTTTCACATCATTTTACAAAAAAACGATGAACGGAATTTCGATACCTCCTGCAATTGTAATGAAGGTGATCATGCATTATGCAAACACAAAACAGCTTTATTTCTTCAGTTACTAAACAATTGGGGCCCTTATTATTTTGACAGCATCCGCAATTGGGATAAGGAAAAAAATAAGCTGCTACAAGGATACGGATACAGTCTTGAAGATAATCTTTCCGGGAAATTTGAATTCATTTATAAAGATGGAAAACCATTTTTAAAAGTAATAGATTCTTCTATCAGAAGGGTTTCTGCTCCTTTGCCGGCACGGATTGGAATACCCGTGGAAACTGCCGTTATGGAAGAAGATACAAAAATTATTTCCGCAAAAAACAAACAGATCACTCTGGTTTTTAATGCCAATGAAAAATCATTTCCTTTTGTTTCTATTGATGTGGTGCAAGGTGATTATGATGAAGAAGAAAATAAATTTACCGGACGGATAGAAAAACTTGATTTATCTAAATTTATCAATACAAATGACTTCAATGACAAAGACAAACAACTGATTCAGCAGGCAAGAAAACTGCAACCATCTGAAATTAATAAATACCTGAACCGCAATTCACCTTTCAGTGGTTTTTGGGAAAATATTATTCATGATGAAAATGAAGAATTGCCGCAGGAAACAAAAATGCTAATGGCAGAATTCATCCATCCAAAACTAAAACGCATTTTTGAAGAAAATGAAAATAAGCCGGTTTTTTATTTACCACAAGGTAAAATTTTCACCACTCAAAATCTTCAACCCATTGATCTTTCATCTGAAAAGCAGGTTATTGAGTTTTCTATTTCCACTTCCGGCGACGAAAAATTAATGGAAAGTCATCTAAACCTGGAACAGGAAAAAGTGAAATTGTCAGAAAATCAATGGAACAGCGATCTGTTGTTTCTTCATGATAAAACATTTTATTTATGGGAAAGACCGGAGCACATTTTATTAGTTGAAAAATTTAAGAATACCCTTCATATTCCCAATAATGAATGGCCATCTTTTTTAAGAGAAGTGGCGCTTCCGCTTTTTAATGATTATACGGTTTCTTTTGCACCATCATTGATAAAAGAAACAAAAGAAGGTCAGCCGGACATTAGCGTAATGTTGATTGAAAAAGGCGATTATTTAATGTTTCAGCCCGTATTTACTTACAAAGGTTTTAGTGTAAAAGCAAGTGATAAAGAAACGATTATTGTGCCCGACAATGATAAAGTTTTGATGGTGAAACGCAACAAGGAAGCGGAGCAGCAGTTTATTTCAAAACTCGGCAGCCTTCATTCTCAATTCATAAATCAGCCACAAAATAAAAGCCTCGTGTTGAAAGGTGCTGACGTGTTGAAAAATAACTGGTTCTTTTTATTTGTAGATGCGATGAAGGAAATGAAAGTGCCGGTTTATGGGTTTGAAGCGTTAAAAAATTTCCGTTTCAATACAGCAAAACCTTCTACGCACATTCATCTCAGCAGCGGAATGGATTGGTTTGATGCAAGAGTGGAACTGGCTTTTGGCGAACAACATATTGGCATTGCGGAGATTCAAAAAGCCCTCGCTAATAAACAATCTTTTGTCCAGCTGAATGACGGCTCGCTTGGTATTCTTCCGGATGAATGGATTAAAAAATATGCGCTGCTTTTTAAAGTAGGTGAAGGGAAAAATAACCGGCTTCGTCTTTCCAGGTTTCATTTGAGCGTGATAGATGATTTATATGACCAGCGCGATGAGCAGGAACTTTCTTTTGAACTGGATGAGAAGTATGAAAGGCTTCGTAATTTTAAAAGTATTCCTGAAGTCCCGATTCCGGAGCAATTGGAAAACCGTTTGAGGCCTTATCAACTTTCGGGTTTTCATTGGTTAAATTATTTAAACACCGTTGGTTGGGGCGGTATTCTGGCCGATGATATGGGTTTGGGGAAAACCGTTCAGGCGCTTTCGATGTTGCAGCATTTTGCTGAAGAAGAAGGAAGTTTAAAAGCACTGGTTGTATGTCCGACAACATTGATTTATAACTGGGAAAATGAAATCCGGAAATTTACGCCATCACTTACCTGGCGCATTCATCATGGGAATACGCGTGCAAAAAGGAAAGAAGATTTTAACGATGAAAACATCATTATCACCACTTATGGAACTTTGAGAAGCGATATACAAATGCTGATGCGCATTCCATTTGATTATGTGGTTTTGGACGAATCGCAGGCAATAAAAAATCCAGCATCAAAAGTTACAAAAGCGGCCGGGCTTTTAACAGCCCGCAACCGGATTTGCATGAGTGGTACACCTTTGCAGAACAATACTTTTGATATTTATGCACAAATGAATTTCTTAAATCCCGGCTTATTGGGAAGTGTTGAATTTTTCAGAAATGAATTTTCTACACCAATTGATAAACTGGGCGAGCAGGAACAAAAAGAACATTTGAAAAAATTACTTTATCCTTTCATTTTAAGAAGAACAAAAGAACAGGTGGCAAAAGACCTTCCTGAAAAAACGGAGACCATACTTTTTTGTGAAATGGAAACGGCTCAAAGAAATGTGTATGATGCTTACCGGAATTCTTACCGCAATAAAATTCTGGGAGCGATAGACGAGCAGGGAGTTGGGAAATCGCAACTTACCATTTTACAGGGTTTAATGAAGCTTCGCCAGATTTGTGACAGTCCGGCAATCCTGAATGAGGAAGAAAAATATCCAAACGATTCTATAAAGCTTGAGGAATTGACCCGGGAAATTACGGAAAATATTGGCGAACACAAAGCCTTGATATTTTCACAATTTCTAGGAATGCTTGCATTGATCAAACAAAAATTAATAGAAAATAATATTGAATTTGAATACTTTGATGGAAGTACTTCAGCTGCTGATCGCGAAAAAGCGATTCAGAATTTCCAGGCAAATGAAAAATGCCGTGTGTTTTTAATTTCTTTGAAAGCCGGTGGTGTCGGGCTTAACCTGACCGCTGCTGATTATGTTTATATTGTAGATCCATGGTGGAATCCGGCAGTGGAACAACAGGCGATTGACCGTACACACCGTATTGGTCAAACCAAAAATATTTTTGCTTACCGGATGATATGCAAGGATACGATTGAGGACAAAATTTTACAATTACAGGAACGCAAACGTATCCTTGCAAAAGAATTAATTTCAGACGATCAGACTTTTGTGAAGAGCCTGACCAAAGAAGATGTAGAATATCTTTTCAGCTAAAAGATTTAAGAAGTAATAAAATCTTTCAACCTTTGAAATTCTCTTTTGTTTCCGGACTCAAAAAGAGCTACAAAATTTTTAGCCAGTTGGCTGAAGAAAACAGAAAAAGCTGATTTTCTTTGGTAAACATTGTTTTTCATAACATGGGATTTAAAAAAATGAAGAATGTTTTGAGAGGATAAAATAAATAAATTGTTGAATGTTTTAAAAGAGCACTTTCACTTTTTTATACGTTCCGTAAATTCCACAAGTCACTTTTTATTAATCTTTTACCACAAGCCTTCGTTATGCCGGAATTTCCGTTTTGTTTTACTACAATGCTTTGTATTGTAATAAACTGGTGTTTGCACAAGCTTTGAAACAAACGATTTTAAAAAATTATTTATAAAAACCGCTGATTGATTTATTTTGTTATTCATTTTGAAGAATTGGAATAGATAACGGAAAGAAATTATGATTTATTGTTTTATATAAAAAAAATTTGCAGAGATGATGATTTACTGACAATTTTATTGACTTTTATAAAAATGAATCATGTTTATTTGTCCCTTTCCTTGTATTTTATTTAAAAATACCGGGGTTAATTCCGGGAAAAAACAACACTTATATTGATGCTATTTTTATAATAGTAATTTTGTAACCATTTATTTTTTATTAAATCAAAAACAATGGAAGCAAAAAACAGCAATGTCGGAATTTATGCACGTCATTTTTATCCTTATATAAAACTGGTAGAAAATGAAGATTTAAAAACAGTTTTACAAAATCAAATGCAAGAAACTGAAGATTTTTTTAATTCAATTCCTGAAGAAAAATATCTCTATAAATATGCAGAGGGTAAATGGAGTATCAAAGAAGTAATCCAACACATCATAGACACGGAAAGGGTTTTCGTATATCGGGCATTAGCGTTTTCAAGAAAAGATGTTCATATTCTTCCTTCAATGGATGAGAATAATTATGCCGCAAATTCAAATGCGGATAGTAGAAAATTCCAGGATTTAATTGATGAATTCTTAGCTGTAAGAAAATCTGCCATTTTCCTTTTTAATAGTTTTTCTTCTGAACAATTGGACGCAGTTGGAAAAGCAAGTGATTATGAAATGAGCGTAAAAGCAATGGGATATACGATTGCCGGTCATGCGGCTCATCACATTAATATTTTAAAAGAAAGATACCTGGTTTAATTTTTTTAAAACCTATTTTAAAAAATTATCCGTGAAAATATTTTCAGTTTCACAAATAAAAGATTGGGATCTATATACGATTCAACATGAACCGGTAAAATCCATCAACTTAATGGAACGCGCTGCGAGCGCTTGTTCTGTATGGATCATAGAAAATTTCGAAGAAACGACTTGTATCAAAATATTTTGTGGAAAAGGGAATAACGGTGGCGACGGCCTGGCGATGGCAAGACTTTTATCTGAAAAGAATTATGATGTTTCTGTTTTTATTTTAGAAAATAAGAAGGCTGGCTCTCCTGATTTTGAAACCAACCTTAACCGGTTAAAAAAGATATTCGTAAAAACATTTTTTTTAGAAGATGTAAATTCTTTTCCTGTTTTATCAAAAGATGATGTAATCATTGATGCAATATTTGGAACAGGATTAAATAAAACCCCAACCGGCTTAATTTCAACCTTGGTAAATTATATTAATCAAGGCACAACAAACGTTGTATCCATTGATATTGCAAGTGGTTTGTATGCAGATAAAAGTTCTGAAGGAAATGCAATCATCAAAGCAACTTATACACTCGCTTTTCAAAATCCGAAACTGGCTTTTTTAATGCAGGAAAATGAATCTTTTGTGGGTAAAGTTGTTTTATTAAATATCGGCCTTTCAAAAGAATTTGAAGAAAAAGAACAAGCACAATTTAAATTTGTTGACAAAAATATCATTGATAGAATATACACTCCAAGAAATCAATTTTCCAACAAAGGCTCTTATGGAAATGCATCTTTATTAGCGGGAAGTTATGGAATGATGGGAGCCGCGGTCCTCAGTGCCAGAGCGTGTTTACGAAGTGGTGTTGGCAAACTCACTTGCTACATTTGTGAAGCCGGATATAATATTTTACAGACCTCCGCACCTGAAGCAATGTGTAAAATTTTTGGAGATAAATTTATCAAAGATCCAAAAGATTTTACCGATTTTGATGTAGTTGGAATTGGCCCGGGAATTGGGAAATATGAATCACATAAAAAACTCTTACAGGATTTATTTTCAAATTTTAAAAAGCCGATAGTCATTGATGCAGATGCATTAAATGTTTTGAGTGAAAATCAGTTTCTTTATAAATCAATTCCAGCACACAGCATTATCACTCCGCACCCAAAAGAGTTTGAAAGATTATTCGGAAAAAGCGATTCAGATTTTGACAGAATGAACCTTGCATTATCAAGAGCAAAAGAATTGAATATTTATATCGTTCTGAAAGGTCATTATACTTTTATTGCCTCACCTGATGGACAAGGATTTTTTAATTCAACTGGTAATGCAGGAATGGCTACAGCCGGCGCCGGCGATGTACTCACCGGAATAATTACTGGTTTACTTGCACAGAAATATTCTCCTTTAAATGCTGCTATTTTCGGAGTTTATCTTCATGGGCTTGCAGGTGACATTGCTGCAAAAAATATTTCTGAAGAAGCTTTAATCGCTGATGATATAATTGAAAATACCGGGAAAGGATTTAAGGAAATTTCTTCACAATAACTTATACGTATAAAAATATTTTGTTTGTAGTATAAAAATATTAATTTTGTTTTTTAAGAAAATGCTATGGACAATAAAATAACGCTCAGCTTTGATGAATCAGTCATTTCAAGGGCAAAAGAATATGCAGCAGATAATGGCATCAGCCTTTCCCGCCTGATAGAATTCCTGTTGAAAAAAGTAACTTCCTCTCACTACAATGATCTTGAAGATTTCCCTATTTCAGATTGGGTATTCCAGGTCGGTGAAGGTCAGGCAGAGTATCACACAAAATCACAAAAAACCCGGAAGAAAGCAAAAGAAGAATTCTTTAAATCGAAAAAATGAGAATTTTTTTAGACGCTAATATTTTAGTTTCGGTAGTGAATAAAGAATATCCTTTATTCACTACTACCGCACGTATTCTAAGCCTTGCAGACAAAAAAGGATTTCTTCTTTACACATCACCGGTGTGCCTGGCAATTACATTTTATTTTGCTGAAAAAAAATTTAAAAGCAAAAAAGCAAAAAGTAAAATTCAAATATTATCTGAACATATTAATATCACTTCAGTTGATGACAGTGCGGTTTCAGAAACGCTTAAAAACCGGGCTATCAATGACTTTGAAGATGGATTGCAATATTATTCGGCACTGGAAAAAAATTGTAATTGCATTATTACCGAAGACGTGGATGATTTTTATTTTTCGAAAATTGAAGTATTAAAAAGCGAAGAATTTTTTAAAAAATATTGTTTAAAAATCATCTGAAAATGGTGTCAGTTTTCAAATATTAAAATCTGAAAGAAATATATTGCCATCATAAATCACAATTCCAACAATCTTATCTTTGTTCCTTCACAAACCAAAAATTTTCAATCATGCCTTCATTTGATATTGTTAGTAAAGTGGACCTTCAAACGCTTGATAATGCAATCAACACGGTTTCCAAAGAAATTAAAAACCGTTTTGATTTTAAAGGGAACCATGTAGTTATTGATCTCAATAAAAAGGATTTAAAACTAAACCTTGAAGCAGACAGTGAAATGAAACTTACACAGATCATTGACGTGCTCATCAGCAAAAGCATGAAACAAGGACTGGCGGCTGAGATTTATGATCTGAAAAAAGAGCCGTATCAAAGCGGAAAAGTAGTGAAAAAAGAAATTCCTGTGCACAATGGCATCAGCCAGGAAGATGCGAAGAAAATTGTTAAGTTGATTAAAGATGAAAAATACAAAGTGCAGGCTTCTATTATGGATGACATGGTGAGAGTTTCCGGAAAAAAAATTGATGATTTGCAAGCGGTTATTCAAGCGTCTAAAGGCTGGAATTTAGGTCTGGCGCTACAATATGTGAATATGAAAAATTAGGAACTTGCTTTTTTTCTTTGTTTATTGAAAGGGAGTAAGAATGAATTGTTTGTTTAATGTAAAATTAAGTAAACCGGCATTTTCGCTTCTCAGAAAGATTAATTTTGCCCTATCAAATAAGTGCTTTCAGACGCTTTAGCTTACCTGGTGAAGGGGAAATGTTTTATTTTTTTTAGAAAAAATATCAATTCATTTTAAAATCTACTGGTATGCGACACAAACTTTTCTTAGCCATTTTAATGCTGGCATTAACTTCAACTTCTGCACAAACTTTACAAACCTGGAATTGGGATTCTTATAAAATGAAATTCAAGGCGCCCGACAATATGATTGTTCAGCAAAATGATGCTACCGGTTACCAGGCTACGAACAATAATATTACGCTGGATATTTATCCCAGAACCGGTGAAAATCTGACTTACGATGGAATGAAACGTGCAATTATTAATTGGGCTACCCAGGTTTCGCTAAATTATGATCCAGGTACCCAACCGATCTATCTGAGCAACATAAACCGTTATTGGGGATGTGCAATTGATGGTGTCAAAGAAGGTTTTTCTGCTTCAGCGCTTCTGCTGATAAATCCAGATTACCCCGATCTGAGTTACTATGTATGGATTTCGTATTCACCGGAATATTATCATGATGCAGTGACGATACTTAAAAGTTTTGAACCTCTTTAAACAAAATAAAAAATTCAGACTTAAGATTCACATTATTACTGTCCTTACTGGAAAAGGGAAGTTTCTTTCCAATTTCCATGATTCACCATTTTATCAATATAAATTTTATCTCTTTATATCCTTCAGCTTCATACAATACACCAATTTTTTTCTTTGAAATTTTTACAATATCAGAATAGCCAGTGTTTTTTGGTTCAATTAAAAACTTCTTTTTCCATGTTTTTCCTTCGTCAAAACTGATGCGTAATGTAAGACTGTCGCGATTTGAAGTATCATCATTGTTGCAAAAAGCAAGAACAGATTTACGATTCTTCGTTCCGAGATTTAATAAACTTCCTTCGCAGATTGGATCAGGTAAATTATGGTCAACATAAGTCGTATCCCACTTTTCGCCGCCATCTTTGCTTAAAGAAATAATCCGGAATTTTCCTGTCTGATTTCGGCTGTTCATCATCAATGAATTGTTAGTCAATTGCGCTGCTGTACTTTCATTTGATCCTTCAAACGGAACGGTTTCACTAAGATGAAAAGTTACTCCATGATCATCCGTATAATATCCATGCGCCTGGTAATCTCTCAATTCAGGTTTCGGATCTCCGGAAGAATGATTGGCAGCTACGTAAATTCTTCCTTTATATTTTCCTTCTTCAAATTGCAAGGCATGTCCGGGTGTATTTGCATAAGTGCGCCAGTCTTCTTTAAAATTCCAAAGCGGATTTATTTGCGGTTGATTAATTCTATTAACCTGATTAGTAATATCAACCGGTTCGCTCCATGTCTTTCCATTGTCAATACTTGTTTTGTAAAATACATCGCGATGGCCTTTGCCTTTTCTTATTTCCATCTCGTGTCCATTGCCAGTATTATAAAAGAGAAAAATTCTTCCCAGGGGAAATCGCGGATCAGTAAAATCTACAACAGGTGCAGGATTCCCGGCTTGCAGGCTGTCATTGCTCGCAACAATTTGCAAAGTGGTCCAACTTTTTCCGTTATCTGAACTTCTCTTTAAAACAATTTTAATATTGCCAAAATCTCCGCTGCCGTTTACTCTTCCTTCACAAAAAGCAAGCAAATCGCCGTTTGGCGCTTTTATTATTGCCGGAATACGAAATGATTTGTAACCTTCTTTCCCTGAAACAAAAACGGGAACGGCTTTGGATTGAGCAAAAAGTTTTCCAAAAGAAAATAGTAATAGAAATAAAATGGCAGCGATTTTTTTCATTATCAAAATTTTATATTGAAATTATTAGAAGTTTTAAAGGAAAAATAATCCGTGAAAATCTGTGTAATCTGTAGAGAAAATAGTTCGTGGAATTTAGTGCATTTCATGGCTAACTCTTTTCAAATTCTTCCAGCAATTTCCAGCAATACCATTCCTGTCTTGGCAGATGAAACGGTCCTTTGAACAAATTACCTTTTGCTGTTTGCGCAGCCGTTCCATCCCGGTGCAGATAACCAAACCATTCACCAAATTCTTTGTCATGGAATTTCGCATATGCATAACCGTTAACCTGCTGATGCCATTCTTTATATTTTTTGTTTTCAGTCATCGTGTAGGCGAGTAATGTTGCAATAATCGCTTCATTTTGCGGCCACCAGAATTTCATATCCTGCCAATATTCCTGCACAGGTTTATTATAAACATCCCGAAAATATAAAATGCCGCCAAGCTGTTTGTCCCAGCCGCGCTCCCACATATAATCGAGCATTTTACAACCAAGCTCAATTAAATGCGGATCATTATTTCTGTATTTCGCTTCATGCAAAATAAACCATGCCCCTTCAATGGCATGTCCTGGATTCAAAGTCCGTCCATCAATGTGATCAATGATACTTCCATCTGGAGCCACTTGCTCCATCACACATTTGATATCATCTTTCACAAAATAAGTTTCAATTTCTTTGATCCATTTTTCAATCCATTCATCACAGCGCGGATCCCCAATTGTTTCTCTTAATTGTTGTGCAGTATTCATCATGATCATCGGCACACCAATTCCTTTGGAAGGACGTGTGTCTGAAAACTTCGGGGTAAGTTTTAAATCTCCTTTTGCATAAGCAATGCATTTTCCAAAAAGTCCTCTTGCACGCATCGCCATTTCTTCATCGCCGCTTGCTTTTGCATAAGCAGCAAAAGCAATGACCGCGAATGTTTCAGAAAAAAAATATCTTCTTTTTCGAATCGGTTTTCCTTCGCGTGTTACATGAAAAAACATTTGTCCGTCTGAATCAAAGCAATGATTTAACAAAAAATCAACCCCTTTTTTGGCACCATCAAGCCATTCTTTTTTTGGTTCTACCGTATTATACAAAGTTGCCAAAAGCCATGCAGCACGGCCTTGTATCCAAACGGCTTTATCATCATCCAGCAAACTTCCATCTCTTTCCCGCATTAATAAATATCCGCCAAATTCATCATCAATACTTTTTGGAAACCAAAAAGGAATGGTATCGTTGAGCAATTGATTTTTATAAAATTCTCTTTGCTGGTTTAAATAATCGTTGTCTAAATTCATTCTTAAATTATTGGATCATTAAATTATTACTTCTTCTTTCCTTTTGTGTGATCTGCGCTTTTACTCACTAATAGCTTCATCAAATCTCTTCCTAAAACGTCGTATCCATCAGCATTTGGGTGCAAGCCATCGCTTAAAAATAATTTGGCATTCACTTTATTTCCACCTAAAAAATCTTTGCCAAAATCAACATAAGCGATATGATTTTTCACAGCCATTTCTTTTATTTTTTTATTGATCACAGACACATGCTCTTCCATTTTCATACGTGGCAAAATTCCAACCATGATGATGTTTACTTTTGGTTTTCTTTCTTTAATTACCTGAATCAAAAACTGTAAACCTTCTACAATTTCTGAATCATTACTATTTGCAGACAAATTATTGGTACCAATCATCAACACTATATTTCTTCCATTGAAATCATCAAATTCTCCATGATAAACACGCCACAAAACATTTTCAATCCTATCCCAGCCAAATCCGGCATTCTGCACTTTTAGAGGCTTTACATATTTATTCCATGCTGCGTTACCACGACTTACATTATATGCAGGCGTTCCTCCAAAATAATGAATGATGGAATTTCCTATGATCAGATTTTCTGGTGAATTTTGTTGAATATCTTCTTTCACCTTTTTGTGCCGGCTGATCCAATCGTAGCCATCGCGATATTGTTCTACCGGAATTTCTGTTGAAATCTTTCCGGCAGGTTCATTCAATATTTTGCGAATCTTTTGTTCATAAGCCACCGCATATTTCATCATGCCGATATCGTTAGGATGCAATCCTTCAGTGGTGGAATTAATATCAAAACCAATTTCTTTATCAGTAAGTAAGTAAATATTTTTCATTCCCGATTTCTGTAATTCATTGAAAATTTTTTCAATTACAAGGCTGCTATGGTGATATTCATTCAATCTTGCTGTATCCATAAAATAGGGCGCATAACCAATCGCATGCTCAGTAAATAAGATTGGAACATTTTTATTTCTTCCAAGCAATTTATTGACACCATACAGAACGCGGTTTTTAATTTCCTCATCCGGATAACCTTTCGTAAGATTCGGCATGCAATCAAGAATGTACATTTCAGCATCCACTTTTGCCATCAGATCAAAGATGGGTTTTTCAAATCGTCCGTTACCGGAAAAGCCAAGATTGATAACGGTTCTGTCGATATTTCTTTGCAAAATATTTGTCCATGCAAGCCCCGGCCGGGAGGCCACAGCTCCCTGGAGAATAGAAGTGCCATAAGCTACAATCGGTTTCTCTTTTCGCTTTGGGGCAAACGCAAAAGAATCTTTTTTATTAACTCCGATTGATAACCACTTCACAGAATTGTACAATGGCAAATACAAATAAAAATCTGCAACGCCGGTGTTATTTTTTGCAAGAAATAAATTCTTAAAAATATATGAACAAGTATCGCCGAAATGATAACGGCCCGGTGCCCAGTTCCAGTTGCCGTTGACATCCAGAGCAAATAAATCAACACCACTAACACCTGTTGACGGCATGTGCGGCATTGAAAAATTGGTGCTGACTAAAGTATATTTCACAGAGATTTCTGTAGCCGAAGTTTTAAAGTGAATAAATTCTCCGGCGGTATTTTCAGATAAATCCCAAACAGGTTTTCGCACACTGTCTTTCATTGAAATTGGAAGACGATGAAAAATATTGGATGAATCTAACAAACAAACTCCTTCAACAAATTGTGGGTCATACCATCTGGCTTGTTGTTGAGAAAATGCTTGTTTAATAAATATAACAGCCAATAAAAGAAAGAGATATTTTTTCATTTCAATTTTATTTAGTTGTCATAAAATTATTGGATACACTTCTATTAGCCGTATTTATTTCAAATGAAAAAGTACTTGCCGGTAAACCTGCCTCATTCTGCAAATTTGCACGGGAAAAGGGTTTGAAGCCATACAACACATTAATGATCTTATCTTCTTTATTCAAATACAAAATGACTTTATTATCTTTTATTTCTGCCTTCGGCGAAAAAATTTTCCCCATTTCATTCATTACTTCAAAACCGGTTAAAGGCTCACTATTTCTGGTGTGTAATTTTTTTGCATTGGTAAAGTCAATCACAATTTCTTTTCCGGATTGAGAAACTTTTTGAACTGTTGGACCATTTGCAACAATATTTTTATGATAGATATTTTTTAAAGCAAGCAGCCCCAAACGCTCTCCTACAGGCTGTTTGTGAGCCGGATGCACGTTTAAAGAATCTCCAAGGTCGCTGGAAACCGCCATAAAAGTATTCGGGATCTTCAAAGACATTTTTCTTTGCATGTCTCTGAAATAAGGCCATGACGGGCGATCAATAGAAGAAAGTTGCACAAGATAAAATGGCAAATTTTCTTTCCACAATTTTCTCCATGATGCAATTAATTTTTCAAAATTATAAGCATATAAATCCACATTATGTGCATCACTTTCGCCCTGGTACCACAAGATGCCTTTGATTGGTGTATTGATGAATTTTGAAATCCCTGCTTCATAATTATAACAAGGTTCATAAGGATGACGTTGACGCGGATCTTTTGAATTTTCTATATTCTTTGAAGCGCGTTCACGAACCCACGGCATAATAAAATCAGATTTTCGCCAGTTGTATAATTCATCTACAAGGTAATTATCAAACTCCATTGTATGCCTGTCCATAAACGAAACAATTGGAGCGCCACCTACTGCCACTTCAATCAAACCAATTGGAACATTTTCTTCATGCTGAATCTTTTTCCCAAAAAAATATCCGATTGCAGAAAACGTTGAAGCGGTTTGCGGATTACATTGTTGCCAGTTTCCGGTAAAATATTCCAGTTTATTTACTTTATCCAAAACTGACGAATCCCATGCCACATCATCTGTTTCCCGGATCGCGTTTAATTGAAATAACCTTATGTTTTTATTCGCTGAATTTTCAATTGCCTGCTTGCCTTCATAAGACTGATTCAATCTGAACAACATATTCGACTGGCCTGAGCACAACCAAACATCGCCCATTAAAATATTTTGGAATTCAATTTTTTTTCCTTTTGATTTCACAATTAATGTGTAAGGGCCGCCGGCTGGCAACGGATTAAAAATAACTTTCCATTTTCCGTTAGAATCAGATTTTGTTTTTTTTGTTCCCGCCCAATTACTTTGTTCGGGCAGGTGCTTATTGTCCGAAGGACGCGTTGCGTGAAAAGAAATCGTTATCTCTTCATTCGCATTTGCTGTACCAAAAATTGGAATCGGTTTATTCCGTTGTAAAACCATATCGCTTGCAAAAACAGAAGACATTTGTAAACCCTCATAATCTCCTGAAATAGCAGAATACACGGTCTTTGCAAGAATAACTGCGCCTTCTTTATCTGGATGCAAAGCATCCGGAAATAAATCAGGATGATAATAAAATGGTGTATGCAAATCAATCAAACCGGTATGATTTACTTTAGCAATTTCAGGGATCAGGTTCTGAATCTTCCAATACCAATCTCTTGTGCCAGAACGAAATCTTGGATGATCAATAAAGATTGGTGTCATCAAACAGATATAAACTTTTAGATCAGGATTTGCTTTCCGCAACGTGCCTATTAACCATGAATAATCGCCGCGAAAATCGTTGCTGTAATTATTCCAGTCGCGCGGATCGGTATCATTTAATCCCAAATGAATGATGGCAATATCAGGTTTCAATTGTATCGCTTCGCTAAATTCTTTTGTTTTAAAATAAGGATTATGGCCTTTGCGCAAAAGCGTAGCACCGCTGTGTCCAAAGTTTATTACTTCATATTTTTCTCCTAACATTTTTTGTAACTGAACCGGATAAGATTCTTTGGAAGGATCTTTTAAACCATAACCATAAGTGACGGAATTACCAATGCAGGCGACTTTGATTATTTTATTTTGAGCAGAAACATTGAAAGAAAAAAAGAAAAAAGCAGTTATAGAAACTAAAAATATTTTTTTCATCTTTTAATTTTTTAAATCCAGTAAACAAAGGAATATTGCGAACTCCTATTTAACCACCGGACGCTTTTGCCGAATCAATAGTTGCACTTTTTGGCCTTAAAAAAATCAACTGCACAACCACCGCAATCAACACAACTCCTCCCAACATTGCGAAACTTTTAGCTAGATTTCCTGCATCAGAAGAGCGGCCTAAAAAATCGGTAATGAAAGCTCCGAAGAATACACCAACCATATTCATCAATCCATATCCTGTGGCTCTTAATTTTTGTGGAACAAACTGACAAAGTATCGGCATATTATTGGCATCAAACATTCCAAACCCAAACCCAAAGCAGATTGCAGCGGCTGACAAATTAAATATCGAATGTCCAAAACCAATTAATAATAAAGCAGGAATTGTTAAGCTCAATCCAATCGCGCTGGTATAAATCCGGCCGCGAATATTCTTTTGAATCCATTTATCAGATAAAAAACCACCAAAAAGCACACCCACTAAGGAAGATATCGCAATCCAGATAGTTGCCCTGGGCCCCGCTTCGGACATAGGAATATCCAGGCTTTGCGAAAATAAAGTTGGAAGCCAGTTTTTGATAGCCCAACCCGGTAAACTGGGCACCGCGAAATAAAAAAGTATTATCCAGAAAGCAAAGCTTGAAAACAACATTCCTAATCCTTTGAACAACGGAATTTTTTCATTGACCAACATTTTTGTTTGACCAATTACATCTTTGTCCCTCTTTTCTCTTAAAAAAAGAATTAGAATTATCGAATAAATAATTCCGGAAATGCCAAACCAATGGAAAGTAGTATGCCACGTGAAAGCCGCAGCCACCGTAGCTCCAAAGCCTCCAAGCGCCTGCCCGAAATACAATCCGGTCATGTGAATTCCTATAGCAAGCGACCTTGTTTTATCTGAATGAAAATCTGCAATGAGTGATAATCCGGCCGGAATATATAAGGCTTCACTGATTCCCATAATGGCGCGCAACCAATACAGCTGGTGAAAAGTGGTGGCATAACCCATTGCGAATGTAACGCCCGACCAAACAAACAAACTTCCTACAATCAACCATTTCCTGTTGAACTTGTCAGCGATGATTCCGGACACCGGGCTCATAAAACCATACACCCACATAAAGATTCCCATCAGGTATCCGAAATTCGTCGCGGATTGCAATTCATGAATATCTAATTTCATAGATTCCTGCATGGTAGAAAGCATTTGCCTGTCCATATAATTCAGCAAAGCCACTACCCAAAGAAGCCCAACAAGAATCCATTTATAGTTTTTCTTTTCCTGCATAAAGAGTTTAAAGGATCACTGTGAATTTTCCTTTTTTGAAATTTTTCCCATCATCACATCGGGGGTTCTTACTCCCGGCTTTATTTCTCCGTTGGAAACTATAATATTACCTTCCCATTTTACGTCAGTGGTTGTAACATGCGCCGGGAAAGGCAATTCACCTATTTTCGCCCATGCATCACTGTTAGTATTATAAAGCAATAAACTTCTGTCAAATCCTTTATGATGAATGCTTAAATCATTTTTTTCTTTAGTGAGTTTTTCTTTTTCTTCCCGGGTTTTTGCAGCCGCTATTTTTGCAATCAGCATTTCTATTTGATGAAAAGTTTTTCCATTATCACTACCTGTAATTAAAATTTTATTTTCTCCCAGAGCGACTCCTGCAGCCGCCGATAGGTTGATTACATTTTTGCCATCTGAAATGTCAGCACATTTTTTCCATTCTTGCTTTTGCACATCAAAAGCAAAAGTAGTGTGATGCAAATCACTGATCCCGGAAGAGGTTTTTGATCTTCCGCCAATGATAAAAATCTCTTTTTGTGATTTTGCATTTTGTGCAACAGCAGTTCCATTCGCAAGTGCAATCGGAAGATCCGGAAGTTTTTTCCAATGAAGATTCTTATCCTTTAAATCCAATGAAAAAAAACTGTTGGAAGAAGATTTTTCTTCATCGCCTCCGGCTGCAAAAACAACATCATCAATATTGGTAACAGCCACATTTGTGAGCGACAAAGGCAGATCGGGCAAGGGTTTCACTAAAACTTCACTTTCTTTTTCATTCCATGTTAATAAAAAACATTTGTTAGAAATTCCGTTTTCATTTTCTCCACCAACATATACAATTCCTGAAGGAGTTGATGTATTTCCACAATAAGCAATGGGTTCAGGAAGAACGGATTTTACTTTATCATTCCAGCAATATTGGCCTCCTTTTTTTTGCAGAATAAAAATGGAATTATAATAAGTTTTTTTCCCACCTTCCCACGGTAATCCATTGGGAAAATTAGAACCGCCGGCAATAATGAGAACGTTATTATTTACGCCATTAATCGCTCCGGCAAGTCCTAACGATTTTTGATTTTTTTCTAAAGAAGGAACAACAGCAATTTTTTTCCACGAGATATTTATTGCGGTCTGCGCGGATAATTCAGAGGTTAGCAACATAGTAATTACAATAAAAGGAACAAAAAGACGAGTCATTATTTATGCTTTAGTCCGGAAATTATTTAGAGCAAAAGCTACTGAAATTTATTTGTTCTACCTCTTTTTTGAATGAATCAAATTGTTCGGCACTCATATTTTTTACGGGCAAACGAAAGCCGCCACAATCTATTCCAACTAATTTCATAAACGCTTTTCCTGTAGCAATGCCGCCATATTTTCCCAGCAAAGAAATCATATCGATTGATTGCTGTTGCAGCGATTGAGCTTTCTTCAAATCATTATTATTAAAAGCATCGATCAAATCATAATACAATGGCGCTGCATAGTTGAAAGTGCTGCCCACAGCGCCTTTGGATCCAACAGCCAAAGCAGAAAGCATATTTTCATCACGCCCCCAAAGCATATCATATTGACCATTTTGAAAATGCAGGCAGGAAAGAAAATCCATAAAATCTTCGTGGGTGTATTTGATTCCTGCAAAGTTTGGAATCTTTCCTGCCACATTTTTTAACAGGTCAATCATAGAAAAACCGACTCCGTTTAGCACCGGAATATGGTAATAATAAAATGGTATTTCGGGAACGGCATCAGCAATTTCTTTACAGCATTCAGCAAGCATTTGAACATTTGCAGGTTTAAAATAAAATGGCGCCGTGAAAGAAACGGCATATAATCCCTCCGCTTTCGCAAAGAGGGCAATGTCTTTACAATCCTCAATGCTGGTACCACCGACCAAAGCCATTACCTTAAAATCGTTATCTCCTTTAGTTGCATCAGCCCATGCTTTGATCACAGATTTCTTCTCTTCTGACGTCATTGAAACGCCTTCTCCTGTTGAGCCGCAGATGAATGCGCCGGTGACTTTATTTTTTTTGAGAAATTGATAGTATGAAGGAATTAGATCTGCATTCAATGAACCGTCTTTTTTCATTGGAGTGAAGGGAGCGGCGATGAGACCTTGAAGATGTTGTATTTCCATTATAGTTGGTTATTTTAATTTTATATGATTCTGAATTAAGAATACAGTTATTTGCTTAACATTTCAAAAATAAAAACCGGTATATTTATTTGTTTACTGCAAAAAGAATGAAACATAGAAAAAAACCTTCCATTATGAAAGGCTTTTTCTTTATCATAAAATTAATATCCGGGAGTTTGAGTGTACAATGGATCAAAGTTCAACATGGTAGTAGAAATTGGCAATTCCAAAGTTGGGCCTTTTCCAGATGTAACCGTAGCTGGTGATAAATAATTAGGGTTGATATAATTGAAAACCCATTTATCACCACATCTTCTGAGTGCCCACCAACGTTTTCCTTCTCCTATTTCTTCCCTCAATTGCTCTTCCAATGTGGCACGGATATTATCATCAATGCTGCCGGTAACGTAAGGCGTATAAGTAGGGCCATAAGCTCTTGAACGGAGACTGTCAATTTCAGCAGAAGGATCTTGTCCAAGTTTTGATTTGGCTTCAGCCATTAGCAGCAACACATCTGCATAACGGTAAATAGGGAAATCATTGGTATAAACCTGGTTTGTACCGGAAGCGACTCCTGAAAATTTGGTTAAGAACACGCCTCTTACCTGGTATGGTGGAGCAGTACTATACATTACTCTAAAAGTAGAAGAAATTCTTTGATCAGCAGGCCCACTGGTTAATTTATCGATCATATTCTGGTTCATTCCTACCCGGTTTGATCCGTTGACATAAGGATATTGATACGATACAACCTGTGTTGCATCGTTGTTTTGCGCAAAAGTTAAGGTTGTTGCCTGAATTGCGTTAGCCAAAAATTCAGAAAAAACGGTATTCTGCGCCTGGCTTAATTCATAGTTAAGCGCAAAAATTATTTCCGGATTATTTGCTTTTTTGGTTGGATCAAAAATATCCGCATATTTAGCATCTAATTTTAATGTTGGCCCTTGCAAATTTTCTACAGATTGCAAAACATTTTGTGCAGTGGTTATATCTGCAGTTCCACCGCCACGCACGGTACCGGTCCATAAATAAACATCAGCCTTCAACACAAGGGATGCTACTGCATTCCAATAAACCCGCTTGCCTGCAGGAAAGGAAAGATTTCCATTGAATAAAGTGAGTGATTGCTCTATATCGCTTTTTATTTGCATAAAAACAGAATCAACCGGTGTTCTCGCTACATAAGTTTGGGCGGTACTTTTTATAACTGGTATCGCTTTGGTAATGAGAGGAACACTGCCCCATGTTTTAGCCATTGTGTAATAAATAAAAGCCCTGATTCCGTACATTTCTGCCAGGTACTGATTTTTCGTTGCATCAGGCAAGGCAGTAGTAGCAGAAAAATATTGAATGGCATTATTTACCTGGTAGATTAAACTGTAAAAATTTCCCCAGTTGGAATATGGCGCATTTAATGCACTGATATTCTGATCATACATTTGTTGATATCCACCGTCCAGTGATTCTGTAAATAAACCATCTGTCCATATTTCTGATCGCATTTCACCTAAAACAAATAAGGTGGAATTATAGTTTCTAAGTTGAGCATAGACTCCTGAATATAAAGTAACAAGAGCGTTTGGATTGGAAAGATCAGCTGCAGATAATACATCTTGCGGAACTGCCTGTTCTAACTGCTTTTTGCAGGAAATAATGCCGGTAAAAGATACCATTGCAAGCATTATAACGATTAGAGATTTATATGTTTTCATTCTTAAAATCATTTTATTTAGTTTTTTGAATCCTTTTTTACAAATTGACATTAACGCCTAAAGTAAGACGGCGAGGCAGTGGAAATTTCCCATTATCTACACCTCCGACTTCAGGAAAGTTGCCGCTATATTTGGTGAAATATGCCAGGTTGTTTCCCGTAATATAGAAGCGCGCTCCTTTGATAAAATTGTTCAGGGATTGTTTTAATATTTTTTGATTGATATCATAGCTCAGGGTAACTTCTCTCGCCATCAAATAATCTCCTCTTTCCCAAAAATTAGCAGGAGGATTGTTTCCTGAAGCATCAGTGGCATAGTTTCTTCCCTGGTTCGCCCAATAAAAGCGAGGTAAGGTTCCACTCGTATTATCAGGAGCCCACGTATTTAAAACATCCACCGTTGAATTTTGAGAACCTTGTACCTGGCTTAAACCCCTTAATTTTTCATTATTCAGGATTACAAAACCTGTTGCGAAATCAAACTGGCCATACAAACTGAATCCTTTATAGCTGATATTGGCGGAAAAACCACCGGTAAACTGTGGAGTGGTTCTACCAACATATACGAATTGTCTTGAATCAATGGTATCATTTGGATTTACCTGTTGCCAAACTGCATCCCCCAATTGTTTAAGGTTTTTATGTATATAAGGTAAAAAGGCATTATATACATTTGCATCTTTGTCCAATTGGCTTTGAGAAGTATAAATGCCATCATATTTTGGTGCATAAACTGCATCTAAACCAACGCGCTGGCCTTCCACCAAACCACCTACCTGTATTAATTGGGTTGGATTTTTCGGATCCCAAACCTGCATCGTTCCCTGTCTGTTGCCTGGCAATCCGTTGAAAGGCAGTTTGATAACATAACTGGTAACATGAGAAATATTAGCACTAACATCAATGCTTAAACCACCCGGATTCACTGGTTGTAATACTCTTCCTGTTACACTTACCTCATAACCTTTGTTTTGCAGCTGACCATTGTTATAATACTGAATGCTTGAAAAGCCTGAAGTCACATCCAAAGGAAGACCGGATATTTTGTTGAAAATGTTTTTAATATAATAATCTGCAATGATGCTCACCCGATTGTGGAATAATCCTATATCAGCACCAAAATTTGAAGTAGTTGCAGTCTCCCATTTCAGATCCGTATTAATATAATTGGGATAATAAGTACCTCCCAATCCATTGTACACAGATGTAGAAGGATAGGTTTGATCAGCGGCATAATAATTCTG
>Ga0157370_10000459_pt1 | contig 51005 bp, 42 predicted proteins | sample C35metaG_FD_113463 | JGI IMG/M metagenome (GOLD analysis project Ga0157370, IMG submission 113463) | Corn rhizosphere microbial communities from Kellogg Biological Station, Michigan, USA - C3-5 metaG | ecosystem: Host-associated > Plants > Roots > Rhizosphere > Soil | place: USA: Michigan...
CCCGTGGAGGCCGGTGCCGTTTTCTTCGCCCCCGCCGCCGTCGAGTCTGATGACACGGCCGGTGTCGCGGCATGAGGGGCGCCCGCGGGGTGCCGCGGGACCTCGATAGCAACCGAACGCGGCGGCAGCACCGGCTCAGCGCTTGGCGCCGGAGATATTGGAGTCGCGGGCGTGCTTGCGGGGCTTGCCACGCTCGCCGCCTGCACTGGCTGCGGCTGCTCGCCCCTCGACAGCGTCACAATCCACCACACGCCACCGGCAATCGCGAACACCAGCAAGACCACGGTTGCAGGGACCACGAGCCGCCGCGCCTCGCTGGGCATCTCAGCCTTGGGTATCCGTGTCAGGTCGGGCGGGGCGACGCGAACGCTGTTGGAATACAGAGACTGCAGCTCATCGGCCTTCTCTCCGACGAGCTCGGCGTAGTGCCGCAGGTGCCCGCGCACATACACCGGTGCGCCGAGGGCCTCGAAATCCTCCGACTCGAGCGACTCGAGAATCTTCGAGTCCACATGCATCTTCTCGGCCGCCTGCAGCAGCGTGAGGCTCTTGCGTTCGCGACCGGCGCGCAACCGCGTGCCGATGCCGCAGCGAGTGTCGCCGCCAGCTTGCACGCTCATGAGTTTCAGCCCGGGTTGCGTTCGAGGTCTGAAGCCGCGCGAGCCTGATCGGTGTTCGGGAAATCCACGCGCAGCCTGCGGGAGAAGCGCTCAGCGGCCAACCGATCGCCTTGCGCGTGCGCGACCCTGAAGCCAATGAGCAGCAGGTCCGGTGTCGCATCGAACGAGGCCAGATAGCGATCGACCAGCGAGCGTGCGTCCTTCAACTGGCCGAGCGAGAAATCGGTGTCGGCGAGCTGGAAGGCCGCTTCGGCGAAGTTGGGCCGCACCGCGAGCGCCCTCTGGAACTGCGTCGTCGCCTGATCGTAACGCTTGGCGGTCCGCAGACACACGCCCGCGTTGGTGAAGGCGACCGCCGGGGTGGCGTAGAGCGCGTTCTGCGCCGCATCCAGGAACAGCTTGACGCCCTCGTCGGTGCGTCCGTTCCTGCACAGATACACGGCGTAGTTGTTGAGAGTGTCGGGATCGCGCGGCGCAAGCCGCAGGGCCTCACGGAATTCCTTGTCGGCCTGCGCAGGCTTGCCCAGCCGCTCGTAGAGCAGCGCCATGCCGCTGTGTACTGCCGGGTTGCTCGGGTCCTCCTTCATGGCCCGATCGAGCTTCTCCTGCGCCACCGCGACATCCCCGCGATTCAGGTACGCGATACCCAGCTGCACATTGAGCGAGGCGGCGTCCTGGCGCTTCTTCTCCTTTTCCTTGCTGGTCTCGGTCTTTTCGGTCTTACCGCGCACATCATTCTCGGTGCTGGTGGTCGAGACACACCCAGCGAGAAAATACGCCACTGCTGCACCGAGCAATATCCCGGATCGATTCATGGCTGCACCGCAACGCCAAAGATCTTGTTCCCGAGCCGCACCGTGGTGCGATCGATCACCCGCCCGGCAAGCTGGCCGCACGCCGCGTCGATATCCTCGCCGCGCGTGCGCCGCACCGTCGCCAGCACGTCGCGCCGGATCAGCTCGTCGCGAAACTGCTGAATCGCAGGAAGGGGCGAGCGGGCATAGCGGGTGCCGGGAAACGGATTGAAGGGAATGAGATTGACCTTCGCCGGGTGACCGGCCAGCAGCCGCGCCAATGCGCGCGCCTGGGCCAGGGAATCGTTGACGCCCTCGAGCATCACGTACTCGAAGGTCACGCTGCGCCCGTTCTGCTCGTCGATATAGTGCCAACAGGCTTCGAGCAGCTCGGCGATCGGATGAATGCGGTTGATGGGGACCAGCTGGCTGCGCAGCTCATCATCGGGCGCGTGCAGCGACACCGCGAGGGCTACGTTGATCTCCTCCGCCAGCTTGTAGATCTGCGGCACGAGCCCCGAGGTCGACAGAGTCACGCGCCGGCGCGAGAGGTCGAAACCCAGATCATCCAGCAGGATCCGCATGGCCGGCACGACATTGCGGAAGTTCGCGAGCGGCTCACCCATGCCCATCAGCACGACGTTGGTCACTGCGCGCTCAGTCGCGGCGAATTCCCCCAGCTCGCGCTTGGCGAGCCACACTTGCCCGACGATCTCGGCGGTGGTGAGGTTGCGGTTGAACCCCTGCTGTGCCGTCGAGCAGAAGGAGCAATCGAGCGCGCACCCGACCTGCGAGGAGATGCATAGCGTTCCCCGGTCATCCTCCGGGATGAACACCATCTCAAAGGCCTGGGAAGCGTCCGCCCGCAACAGCCACTTGCGGGTTCCGTCGGAGGAGCTGTGCACGCTCACGATCTCCGGCGGACGGACCTCAGCGCAGCCCACCAGCTGGGCACGGAAGTCCTTGGCGAGGTCGGTCATGCTCTCGAAGGAGCCCTCACCCCGCTTGTAGAGCCAGTTCATCAGCTGCCGTGCCCGGAAGGGCTTGCTCCCGAGCCCCGTGACGAACGCCTCCAGTGCCGGGCGTGTCAGGCCCAGCAGGTTCTCGGGGCTCGCAACGGGGTCGGTAGCCATGGGGGAAGCGCGGCCTCAGCCGCGCGAGTGCAGCTCCGTGGTCCGAAAGAAGTACCCGATTTCCTGCGCGGCGGTCTCGGGGGCATCCGAGCCGTGTACCACGTTCTGCTCGATGCTGAGGGCAAACTCGGCGCGGATGGTGCCGTTGGCCGCTTTCTTGGGATCCGTGGCTCCCATGATCTCGCGATTGCGGGCGATGGCGTTCTCGCCCTCGAGGACCTGAACCACGACCGGTCCGGAAGTCATGTACTTCACCAGGTCCTTGAAGAACGGACGCTCGCGGTGCACAGCGTAGAAACCTTCGGCCTCGCGCTGCGACAGGTGCAGCATGCGCGCCGCGATGATCGACAGCCCCGCCTGCTCGAAGCGGCGATAGACCTCACCGATCAGATTGCGGGAAACGCCGTCGGGCTTGACGATGGAGAGTGTGCGCTCGAGCGCCATGGGCAAAACCTTTCTTGGGCCTGAAGGACAGCCGCGAAGTGTACCTTGACGCCTGGCCCCCTGTGGCCTGGGCAGCCGGCAAAAACCACGCTTTTTGCCGGCGGCAACGAAGCTGATGTCCGACAAACGCAGTTTGGGCGACCGGAAGGTCGCCCCGAAGGGCGCCGTCCGAGGCCGGACGGCGCAAAAAAGCGCCGTAGGGCGACTTTTTTCCCGTGGACTACACCGAGAAACTCTCTCCGCAGCCGCACTCCCCCTTCACATTGGGATTGCGGAAGCGGAAGGCCTCATTCAGCCCCTGCTTCACGAAGTCCACCTGGGTCCCGTCGATGAGCGACAGGCTGTCCGGGTCGACGAACACCTTCACGCCCCGGTCCTCGAACACCAGGTCGGTCGGCTGAATGTCGTCGGCGTAATTGATGACGTACGCGAACCCGGAGCAGCCGGTCTTGCGTACCCCGAGGCGCAGGCCGAGACCATGGCCGCGGGAAACCAGAAAGGTCTTGACGCGATTCGCTGCGGATTCGGTGAGGGAAATGGCCATCGGAGGGGGATCTCAAGCGCTACTGTGCATTCTACCCGTCATTCCCAGCGGCGAACGCATTGCTGCAATGCGTCTTCGACCACCAGCAGACGCCCAAGTTTCTCCACCGGCACATCCTGGGCAGCGGCCCAGGCGGTCGGCGTGCCCGGGACCAAGGCGTCCCGGTGCCTGCCTGGCAGCTGGGAGGCCAGCCACGAGGCCACCGCTACAGTATGGGGGCAGCCATACGACTTAAAACGTGCGGCCTTCACAATGCCGTCCTCGACCGCCAGATCGAAGCGGACCCAGCTCTCCTGACCGGGCCCTCCCGCCTCGCCGGAAACGCTGAAACCGGCCGGTGCCGGCTCGGAAGCGGGCGAGAGTGCCCGCAGGCGACGAACTTCCGCGACGATCGCCTCGGCCGCGAGATCGATGTCCGCCTCCGTCGTATAGCGGCCGAAGCTCAGCCGCAGCGAGCTCTGCGCCAGCTGGCTGTCCCGGCCGAGGGCCCGCAGCACGTACGAAGGGTCTGCCGAGGAGGAGTTGCAGGCAGAGCCGGTGGACACGGCGAGTTGCGGCAGGCCCGTTACCAGGCTCTCCCCTTCCACGCCCTCGAACGACACATTGAGGATCCCCGGCAGGCGCGGCGCGCCCGCGCCGTTCAGGTGTACACCGCCCAGGCTCGACAGACGGCTCCACAGCCGATCCCGTAGCCCCAGCAGGCGCTGCGACTCCGAAGCGAGGCGTTGCGCCATCAGCTCACAGGCCTCCCCGAAACCGACGATCTGGTGCGTGGGCAGCGTGCCGGGACGCAGCCCCCTCTCCTGGCCGCCGCCAAAGCTCAGCGGCTGCAGGAATCCCCGCCGCGAGCGGCGCACGTACAGTGCACCGACGCCCTTCGGTCCGTAAATCTTGTGAGCCGTGAAGGTGAGGAAGTCCACCGCGCCGGCCGTCACCGGGATCCTCCCGACGGACTGCGCCGCATCGCTGTGGAACAGAACTCCCCGCTCACGGCAGAGGGCGCCAATGCCGGCCAGATCCTGGATGACGCCGGTCTCGTTGTTGGCGTGCATGAGAGTGACGAGCACGGTGTCGGGCCGAAACGCGCGCTGCAGCGACTCCAGGGAAATGACTCCGTTACCATCGGGAATCAGCCACGTCACGTTGTAGCCTTGCTTCTCCAGTTGCCTGCAGGCATCGAGCACTGCCTTGTGCTCGATCCGCGAGGTGACGATGTGCCGGCCACGGTCGGCATTGGCATAGGCGGCGCCGAGAATCGCGAGGTTCGCGGACTCCGTGGCGCCGGAGGTAAATACGATCTCCTCCGCCGCCGCATCGATGAGCGCGCTCACCTGAGCCCGTGCCCGCTCGATTCGTGCAGCTGCACGCGTCCCGTACGGATGGGTGGCCGAGGCCGGATTGCCGAAATCCCCCTCGACACCCAGACACTCGCCCATCGCCTGCACAACGGCCGGGTCCACCGGCGTCGTCGCCGCATAGTCGAGGTAGACGACGCGCTCCGGGGCAGTCACTTGCCCCCCGCAGGGCGGCGGCGGTTCTGCACCGCAGTGAGCATGCCGCGCAGGATGTTGGCCTCGTTCTGATCCAACTCCGCACGTTGCAGGAAGCGCCGGATGCGAGCCATCAGGTGCGTGCCGCTCTGCGTACGGTCCCGGAAATCGATTTCCTCCAGCACCTGTTCCAGATGGGTGTAGAGGCGCTGCATCTCCACTGCCGTCGCCAATGGCATCTCGCGCTCAGGCGGGGCCACAGTCGCCCCTCGAGCACGAAACAGCTCGTAGGCGACGAGTTGCACGGCCATCGACAGGTTCAAGGAGAGATACTCGCGGTTGGCCGGAATGCGGATCAGGCAGTGCGCCGCCTCGATGTCCGTGTTAGTGAGGCCAGTACGCTCCGCGCCAAAAAGCACGGCGGACGGCCGAGCCTGCGCCTCACTCACAATACGTGCCGCCGCCTCACGCACGTCGACCACACGTATGTTCGGGTCGCGATCCCGCGAAGTCGTGGCCGCAATGAAGCCGCAATCGGCAACCGCATCGGCAACCGAATCGACGACGCGTGCGCGCGCCAGAACGTCGTCCGCGCCGGATGCCCGCGCCGTCGCGTCGTTGTGCGGGAACTGCTTGGGCCGCACGAGAACGAGCTCCTCGAGCGCCATGTTCTTCATCGCCCGTGCCGTAGCTCCGATATTGCCGGGATGGGAAGGCTCGACGAGAACGATGCGGATGTTGGCCGATTTCATCTGCTGGGCTTTAACTCTTCATTCCCGGTGCGTCAAGTTCCTGTACTCTTCGCGCCTATGCACGACTGGCCCGCGCCCGTGGAGATCGTCAATCCCACGGGGACATCTTCCGTAGTCCTTCTGTGTCCTCATGCCTCTAACTATCTTCCTCCCCAGTACGGCACTCTGGGAGTTCCTCCCTCGGAGCTGCAGAGACACATTGCGTGGGATATCGGCGCCGCTTCCGTGACACGCAGCCTGGCGACCCTGCTGGATGCGGTGGCGTTCCTCGGAACCAGCTCGAGGCTGCTCATCGATCTGAATCGGCCGGTGGAATCCGTCTCCAGCATCGTGACCCGGTCCGAGCACACGGATATTCCAGCAAACGTGGGCATTACGGCGCAGGAGCGCGCGCTGCGCGCCGCACGAGTGTTCAGGCCACACCACCAGGCTATCGCAGAGCATCTTGCGAAACGCAAAGCCGGGGGCCGCCGCACTGTGATCGTGGCCATTCACAGCTTTACACCGACGTACGACGGTGTTGCGCGTGCCTGGCACGTCGGCGTTCTGTTCGCTGCAAGCAAGCCCTTCGCGCAAGCCACCATCGAGCGGCTACGTGCCCATGATGCCTCGCTGAACGTGGGCGCCAACGTGCCCTACACTGTCGAGCCGGACACCGACTACGGCGTGCTGGTCTACGGTGATGACATCGGCAACCCGGCGCTGGAGTTCGAGCTCCGCCAGGACCTGGTGGCCTGTGCCCAGGATCAACAGCGATGGGCTCGCACGCTCGCCGACGCTCTGGCCGTCGATAAGGTATGATTTTCCCGTGCACGCCCTTCTCAATATCGCGGTGATGGCCGCCCGCCGCGCCGGCGAAGTCATCGTCCGCAGCCTGAACCGCCTCGAGTCCCTGACCGTGACCTCCAAGGGCCGCAACGATTTCGTCTCGGAAGTCGATCGCGCAGCGGAGGCCGAGATCATCGCCATCATCCGCAAGCACTACCCCCACCATGCCTTCCTGGCCGAGGAGAGCGGAGCCTCCGGGGACAATGAGACGGTGTGGATCATCGACCCGCTGGATGGAACGACGAACTTCCTGCACGGCTTTCCCATCTTTGCGGTATCGATCGCGTGTCAGCAGCGCGGACGCCTCGAGCACGCGGTGATCTACGATCCCATGCGCCAGGAATTGTTCACCTCCTCGCGCGGCGGCGGTGCTCACCTGGACAACCACCGCATTCGCGTCAGCAAGCAGCGCACGCTCGAAGGGGCGCTGATCTCGACAGGCTTCCCGTATCGGGCGAATACGCGCTTCATCGACTCGTACATGTTGATGCTCAAGAGCGTGATGCAGCAGACAGCCGGCGTGCGAAGGCCGGGCGCCGCGTCACTGGATCTGGCTTACGTCGCAGCCGGGCGCGCGGATGCCTTCTGGGAGATCGGCCTGTCGCCCTGGGACACCGCCGCGGGAACCCTGCTCATCCAGGAAGCCGGAGGCCGCATCGGCACCCTCGCCGGCGGCGAATTCCGCCAGGGCGGCAACGTCCTGGCCGGCACCCCCAAAGTCTATGAAGCGCTGCTGGAGTTGCTCGCGCCGCACCTGCCACCCGAGTTGCGCGAGGAATGAAGGTCCCCCATAGTCCGCGCCAACAACTGTTTGAGCCGGGGGCCCCATGCCGAGCCAGCTGCTGGCGACGAAGTCGATCGACGAACTGCAGGCGGACGACGCCTCCGGTGTCAAGCTCAAGCGTGTGCTGTCCGCAACGGCGCTGGTAGCCCTGGGCATCGGCGCAATCATCGGTACGGGCATTTTCGTGCTGACCGGAACGGCGGCCGCCAATCACGCCGGCCCGGGGCTGGCGCTCGCGTTCATCGTGGCGGGTACCGGCTGCACGCTCGCAGGTTTGTGCTACGCCGAGTTCGCCTCGATGATTCCCGTTTCGGGCAGCGCTTATTCGTACTCCTACGCAACACTGGGCGAAGGCGTTGCGTGGTTCATCGGGTGGAACCTGGTGCTCGAGTACCTTGTGGCGGTGGGCACTGTCTCGGTGGGCTGGTCCGGCTACGTCGTGAGTCTCCTGGACCAGCTCGGCCTGCACATTCCTGCAGCGCTCTCGCATGCCCCCCTGGATCAGGGCGCCGGCCATTTCTCGATCGTCACCACCGGAGCGATCATCAACGTGCCCGCGATCGCGATCGTCGCCGTGATCGCCACCATCTGTTACATCGGCATCAGGCAGTCATCCACTTTCAACATCTGGATCGTCGTGATCAAGGTCACCGTGGTGCTGCTGTTCATTTTCTTCGGCGTCTCCCATATCAACACGGCGAACTGGCATCCGTTCATCCCCCCCAACACGGGTGAGTACGGCAAGTTCGGCTACAGCGGCATCATGGCCGCCTCGGGCGTCATCTTCTTCGCCTACATCGGCTTCGATGCCCTGTCCACGGCTGCACAGGAGACGCGCAATCCGCAGCGCGACATGCCGATCGGGATCCTGGGCAGCCTCGTCATCTGCACCATCCTGTACGTCGTGGTCGCCTGCGTCTTGACGGGCATGGTGAAGTACACCGAGCTCGACGTGGCTGCGCCGGTCGCCCTGGCGCTCGACAAATACGCCTCGCTCCATTGGCTTGGCATACCGGTGAAGCTCGGCGCCATCGCCGGGATGACCTCCGTGATGCTGGTGATGATGCTCGCACAGGCGCGCATTTTCCTCGCGATGGCGCGGGATGGCTTGATCGGCAAAGCCTTCGCGACCATCCACCCCCGGTTTCAGACTCCGAGCTTTGGAACCGTGGTTACCGGCATCTGTGCCGCGCTGATCGGCGGGCTGTTTCCCGTCAACGTCCTCGGTGAGATCGTCTCGATCGGCACGCTGGCCGCGTTCGTCACCGTCTGCATCGGCGTCCTGATCCTGCGCACCACGCGGCCGGATCTTCCCCGCCCGTTCAAGACCCCCGCACCGGCTGTCACCTGCATCCTCGGAGCGATCATCTGCGCGGCCATGATGCTCTCCCTCGGAATCGAGACGTGGCTGCGCCTGGTCGTCTGGACACTGATCGGCGCGGTGATCTACGCCTGCTACGGCTATCGTCACAGCCGCGTCAGAGCCCACATGAACGGCGGCGCGCCGAACGCGAGCCCCGCGACGACTCGCTAGCCGCCCTCGTCCTCGCCCGGCTTGGCACGCGCATCCAGATGTCGGCGCAGCCGGATGTTGATCATCTCCACCCCCACGGAGAACGCCATCGCGAAGTACAGATAGCCCTTGGGGATCTCGAAGTGCAGGCTCTCGCCGACGAGGGCGACGCCGATGAGAATCAGGAAAGCGAGCGCCAGCACCTTGATGGTCGGGTGATGCTCGATGAACACGCTGAGCGAGCCCGACACCATCATCATGACGATGATGGCGACGACGATGGCCGCGACCATGATCGGCAGATCCTTCGCCAGTCCGACGGCCGTGAACACCGAGTCGAGCGAGAACACGATGTCCACGACCGCGATCTGCAGGACGGTCATGACGAAGTTGGCATAGACACGCCGCCGCGTGCTGACCTCGCTCGCGCCTTCCAGAGTTCCGTGGATCTCCAGCACGCTCTTGCCGAGGAGGAACAGGCCGCCGGCGAACAGAATCAGATCGCGACCGGAGACGCCCCGGTCCCCGATGTGGAACAGCGGCTGAATGAGCCGCGTGAGCCACACGATCGAGAACAGCAGCGCGATGCGGGTCAGCATGGCAAGTGCCAGGCCCGTGAGGCGCGCGCGCCCCTGCCGCGGCACCGGCAGTCGGCTGACGAGGATCGATATGAAAATGATGTTGTCGAGCCCGAGAACGATCTCGAGCAACGACAACGTGAAGAAAGCGAGCCAGCTCTGCGGATCAGAGAGCAGGTCGATCACGGCAGGTGATCGACGGCCGTTTTCTTGACTGTGGGAAAGATGTGCTCAGCGGTCAGACCGCAGTCCAGCGCAATGGCGCTGGAGATGTAGATCGAGGAATACGTGCCCGCGATGATGCCGACCATCAGCGCCTCCGAGAACCCTTTGAGCACCGGCCCTCCGAGGAACAGCAGCGCGACCACCACGATGGAGGTCACGACCTTGGTCATGATCGTCCGCGAGAGCGTCTGGTTGATCGACTGATCGAGCACCGTATCGGAAGGCAGGCGGCGGTTGGATTCGAAGCGCTCGCGGATCCGGTCGAACACCACCACGGTGTCGTTCAGCGAGTAACCGACCACCGCGAGCACGGCCGCCACGACCGGCAGATCGAAGGAGGTCTGGGTAAAGGAGAACAGCCCGAGCACCAGGATGGGATCGTGAATGACGGCGAGGATGGCGCCTAGGGACAGCCGCCACGTGTGAAAGCGAAAGGCGATGTACAGGAAAATCAGCAGCAGCGTGGCGCCGAGTGCCTCGGCGGCGCTGGTGCGCAGCTCGCTGCCCACCTGCGGACCTACCACTTCCAGGTCCGTCACCTTGGCGCTGGGGTCGACCGCCTTCAGCAGCGGCTCGAGCTTTGCACGAATCGAGTTCTCGTTCTCCTTCGGGTCGGGAGGCAAGCGAATGGCGATATCGCGCGAGGACCCGAAGTTCTGCACCTGTGGGTCGTGGAACCCGCCGGCGGCGAGCTTCGCGCGCACCCCATCGACATTGGCGGTCGTGGCGAAGTTGGCTTGCGCGTTGACGCCGCCGGTGAAGTCGATCGCGAGGTTGAGCCCGCGGGTCGCCAGTGCGGCCAACGATGCAACCATCAGCACGGCAGACAGCGTGTACCACACCTTGCGTGTGGCCATGAACGGGAAGTTCGTCTGCTTGTGAAAAAATTCCACTGCAACCTCTGAAGGAAAAAGGATTTTGCCGGCTAGATCGGCAGGTGGGCGATCTTGCGACGGCCGCCGTACATGAGCGTGACCAGCGCCCGGCTACCCATCAACGCGGTGAACATCGAGGTCGCGATGCCGAGGGTCAGGACGATCGCGAAACCCCGTATCGGTCCCACTCCGAAAATCCACAACACCACGCCCGCGATGAGGGTCGTGATGTTCGAGTCGGCGATCGCCGAGAACGCCTTCTCGAAGCCCGCGCGGATCGCAGCCTGAGGCGACACACCCTTGCGCAGCTCCTCGCGGATGCGCTCGTAGATCAGCACGTTCGCATCGACGGCCATGCCGACGGTCAGGATGATGCCGGCAATACCCGGCAAGGACAGGGAGAATCCCATCATCGACAGCAGCGCTGTCAGCAGCACGACGTTCGCCGCCAGCACGGCATCCGCCACCAGCCCGAAGACTTTGTAGTAGATGGCCATGAACACGAACACGCCGAGCATGCCGATCTCGAGGGCGAGAACGCCCTTGTCGATGTTATCGCGGCCGAGACTCGGCCCGATCACGCGCTCCTGCACCAGCGCAACCGCGGTGGCCATCGAGCCGGATCGCAACAGCAGCGCAAGATCGCGCGCCTCACCGCTCGTCAGTCCCGTGATATCGAACCGATCGCTGAAGACGCCCTGGATGGTGGCATCGTTGATGACGTTTTCGTCCGTCACGTAACGTGTCACCTGCTTGCCGTCCACGGTGCTCGTCTCGGCATGCTTCTCGATCATCACCACAGCCATGTGGTGACCGACGTTGACCCGGGTGGTCTTGAGCATCGCCTGGCCCGCGCGCGCATCGAGCTTGATGGAGACCGCCGGCCCGTTCTGCGACTGCGTCGAGGTCGCGCTGGTGAGTTGCTCTCCGGTGGCGATGATCTCGCGCTTCAGCAGGATGGGGCGGCCGATGCGCGTATGCGTGTAGAGCTTCGAGCCGATCGGCACGTGCCCGGTCTGCGCCGCCTCGATGGGATTGTGCTCCTCATCCTCCAGGCGGAACTCCAGGGTCGCGATCTGGCCGAGGAGATTCTTGACCTCCGCGGAGTTCTGCACGCCCGGAAGCTGGACATTGATCCGGTTCAATCCCTGGCGCTGCACGATGGGCTCGGACACGCCCAGCTCGTTCACCCGGTTGCGCAGCGTCGTGATGTTCTGCTGGATCGCATAATCCTGGCGCTCGCGGATCGTCGTCGGACTCAAGGTTGCCACCAGCGCAGCGCCCTGGGTGGAGAAGCTGACACCCTGCAACGCGGTATTGAGAGCCTTGCGCGCGGCATCCGCATCGGCACCCGGCGCCAGTGCGATGCGCACCGAGTCGGCCCCGTTATTGCCGGCGGCCACGACCGTCACGTCCTTGAACTGGATGTTGGCCGCCGTCAAGGCGTGGCGCGCGTCCTGGACGTAACCGTCCAGCAGCTGGCTGACCGCGCTGTTGAGATCGACCTGGTAGAGCAGGTACAGCCCGCCGCGCAGGTCCAGGCCGAGCGCCATCGGCTTCAGTCCCAGGCTGCGCAGGAATGCGGGCGTGCGCGGCGCGAACGACAGCGCGGTAACGTAGTTGTCCTTGAATTGCGGGGCTTCGTTGATGGCATCACGAGCCTTGAGCTGATCGGTCACCCCGCCGAAGCGCACCATCATGTGGCCGCTCTCGAGATAACTCGTCTCGAAGGGGATCGCCTTCTGCTTCAGGTAGGTCTCGATCGTCTTGACGGTGTCCGCCGTCATGTTGGAGTGGTCCTTGGTGGCGATCTGCAGCGCCGGATCGTCACCGAACAGGTTCGGCACGGCGAACAGGAAGGCCAGCGCCAGGACGACGGCGATCAGGATGTATTTCCAGCGTGCGTACTCGAGCATGGTCAGGCGCTTTTCAAGGTGCCCTTGGGCATCAGCGAGGCGACCTGCACCTTCTGCACCTTCAGGCGCACACCGTCGGCCACTTCCACCGTCACGAACGCATCGCCGACCTCGACGATCCGTCCGAGAATGCCGCCCGTCGTGACGACCTCATCGCCCGCGGACAGCTTCGACAGCATCGCCTGGTGCTCTTTCTGTTTCTTCTGCTGCGGCCGGATGAGCATGAAATAGAAGATGATGACGAACGCCACCATCATGAAGATGAAGCTGTAGGGGCTCCCCCCGGGGCCCGGGGCCACGGGAGCCCCCTGCGCCCATGCTTCTGGAATCAGACCATTCATGCTTTCACCTGCGAGACGACCCTCACCGGGCGGTGGGGGGCGGCATTATGCCACAGCACCCGCCGCCGCCCGCCTGTGAGCCAGGTAGCCGGCCGCCCAGGCCCAGAACCCACCCGCGGCAATCGCCTCCCTGATCGAGCGCATCAGCTGCAGATAGAAGTACAGGTTGTGGATGGTATTCAGACGCGACCCCAGGATCTCATTGCAGCGGTCGAGGTGGCGCAGGTAGGCGCGGCTGAAATGCCGGCAGGTATAGCAGGCGCAGGCCGGATCGACCGGTCCCAGGTCCGCCTGGTGCGCGCTGTTGCGGATGTTGATCACGCCGGTGGAGGTGAACAGGTGGCCGTTGCGGGCGTGGCGCGTGGGCATGACGCAGTCGAACATGTCGATGCCGCGCAACACCGCAGCCACCAGGTCCTCCGGCCGGCCCACGCCCATCAGGTAGCGAGGACGCTCCTGAGGCATGTGCGGCACCAGCTCTTCCAGGATGCGCAGTCGTTCCTCCTCCGGCTCACCCACTGCCAGGCCCCCGACGGCGAGGCCGGGGAAGTCCAGCTGCAGCAACGCCTCCAACGAGGCGAGCCGCAGCGGGGTGTGCATGCCGCCCTGCACGATGCCGAACAGCCCGCCGGGAGGCTCCCGCGCGGCGGCGTAGTAGTGGGCATGGCTCCTGGCCGCCCAGCGCATGGAGCGCTCCATCGATTCCCGGGCCTGCGCCTCGGTCGCCGGATACGGCGTGCAATCGTCCAGCGCCATGGCGATGTCGGAGCGCAGTTGCAACTGCACGTCCATGGAGTCCTCGGGGCTCAGCCGCACCTCCGCTCCATCCACTGGAGAGCGGAAGCGCACGCCCTCCTCGGTGATCTTGCGCAGGCTCTTCAGGCTGAAGACCTGAAAGCCCCCCGAATCCGTCAGGATCGGATGTTGCCAGTGCATGAACGAGTGCAGCCCGCCATGCGCGGCGATGACGCCCGGACCGGGTCGCAGCAACAGGTGGAAGGTGTTGCCCAGAATGATCTGGGCGCCGAGCCCTTCGAGCTCCTCGGGGGACATGGCCTTCACGGTCCCGTAGGTGCCGACCGGCATGAACGCCGGTGTCTCGACCGCCCCGTGCGCCAGGCGCAGAAGGCCGATCCGCGCGGCGCCATCGGTCCTGAGAACCTCGAATGCAGGCCTCACGCGCGCACCGTCACGAACATCGCATCCCCGTAACTGAAAAAGCGATACCGCGAGCGCACCGCATGCTCATATGCGGCGAGCACGGGCTCGCGCCCGCCGAGCGCGCATACCAGCATCAGCAACGTCGATTCGGGCAGATGGAAGTTGGTCAGCAGGGCGTCGATGACCTGAAAGCGGAATCCGGGGCGAATGAACAGGCGCGTCTCTCCAGTCCAGGGTTGCAACGGTAGCCCCTGCAGAGCAGCAGACTCCAATGCGCGCACCACCGTAGTGCCCACGGCGATCACGCGCCCCCCGGATTGCCGGGTGCGGGTGATCGCCTCACAGGCGGATGCACCGACGCAGACGCTCTCCGAGTGCATGATATGAGAATCGAGATCCTCCGTACGCACGGGCTGGAAGGTGCCCGCTCCGACATGCAGCGTCACGAGTGTCCGCTGCACGCCCAGCGCTTCCGTCGCCTCCACCAGTCCCGCGTCGAAGTGCAGGCTCGCGGTCGGTGCCGCCACGGCGCCGCGTTGACGCGCAAAGATACTCTGATATCGCTCACGGTCTTGCGTGTCTGCCGCGCGCTTTATGTACGGAGGCAGGGGAACGCTGCCCCAGCGCTCGAAGAACTCCAGTGCCGCCGCCGGGAGCTCCACCACCCACAGGTCGTCCCGGCGCTCGAGAACACTGACTGTCCCGCCCGCCGTGGCGATGGCCAGGCCGGGGCGGATCGGCTTGCTGGCGCGCAACTGCACCAGCGCCTGAGTGCCCGGCAGCGCCCGCTCCAGAAAGACCTCCACGCGCCCACCGGACGGCTTCTCGCCAACCAGCCTCGCCGCTACCACGCGCGTGTCGTTGAATACGAGCAAGTCCCCCGCTCGGAGCAGGCCGGGCAGATCCCGCATGCTGCGGTCGCTCAGCCCTCCGGTGAGACCCTCCAGCACGAGCAGCCGGCTGGCGGAGCGCTCGGGCAGAGGTGTCTGGGCAATCAGCTCCTCAGGCAGGTGATAGGTGAAGTCGTCGCGGCGCACCCGCGCATGGTAGTGCACGCCGCGACGTAGCGGCGACTCGCTGTCGCCCTACTCGTTCGGCCCCGTGGGGCGCGGCGCCTGAAACTCGCCATAGCTCCACCTCTGCTCCGGCAGAGTGACCTCGAGGTTGAGCGGCTTGCGGTCTCGCATGATGTGCAGCGTGACTTTCTCGCCGGCCTGATAGGACGCGAGGATGCGCGTCGCATGCGCTCCGCTGGTCGGCTCGCGACCGTCGATGGAGAGGATGACGTCGCCGTCCTGCAGCTTGAAATCCGATCGTGTCGGAGCGCGCACCACCAGCACGCCCTTGTCGGTTCCGAAGTAGCGGCCCAGACCCGCGCTGAGCGTCATCAGCTGCATGTTCGACAGGCTGGGAATCCCCAGCTCGTGGAAGGTAAACACCGGCGAATTCGCCGGCGGCCCGGGCAGCAGAGGCATGCCATTCGAATCCGCCGTCGAAAAGACCATGTTGGGCATCTCCCGTGCGGTCACGACGAGGTCCTTGGGCTTGCCCTGGTGCATCACCCGGATGCTCAGCTTCTCGTTCGGAGCCGCCCCGCGAATGGATCGCACGATGCGGTTCACGCCTCCCTCACCCTTCGCATCCGTGCCGTTGACTGAAACGATGAGGTCCCCGGTGCGAATGCCTGCTTCGAATGCAGGCCCCCCCGGACTTACGTTCACCACGCGTGCTCCTTCGGAACGATTCTCGGCGGCGATCTCCACGCCGATGAGCGCATGGGGCGGACTCTCGAAGCGCGTCTCGAAATGCTCCATGAGGGGTTTGCCGACCTGCATGGAAAGCCGGGCGACCTCTGCCGCGTCGGCGGCCAGACGGCGGCGCGCAGCCTCGAGCTCGACCTCCATCCTGCCAGCCTCGCCTGCGGCCCTACCCGCCTCGCCTGCGGCTCTACCCGCTTCAGCTGCCGCCGCAGCGGCAGCTCTGCTCGCAGTCCGGGCTCTCCTCATCGCATCGTCCGTGCTGGAATATTCGTCGGTGGGGAACGCAGGCACTGCCCCCGGAGCCGGTGGCGCGGGAGGCGCCGGCGCCGCCTCTGGCGCGGGAGGCGCCGGTATCGTCGTCGCGGGTGCGGCGAGTGCCTCATACGGGACCAACCCCGCGGCAACCACTGCTGCACTCAGCATCGTCAGCGTTTTCACAGTTTCTCCTTGCGCGAGGCACTCACGGCGCATTCGCCGCCAACGCTTCGGCATAGCGCACCTGCGCCAGCGAATTGACTAGTCGACCCCGCTCCTGTTGGAGCGCCGCGAGACGTGCGGGCTGCACGTCCCCAAAGTTCGCCGCAGTGAGCATGTCATCGACCTGAGCAATGCGATCCTCCAGGCTGCTCACGGCGACTCGCGTTCCGAATCGCACGATGACCGGCTCTGACGGCAGGCTCGCAAGCCAGCGTTCCGCCGCCTGTGTGCGGGCGTCCGCAACACGCGCAGACTCCTCAGGCTCGCTGTGCGTCACCATGGGTGGCGTCATACGCGCCGCACGGATTCCGCGGCTGTGACTCATCAGAGCGATGCTTCCAACAGCCAGAAGCAGCAGCACGGCAGCACCCGCCGCCATGTAAGGGAGTCCCGCGAAGCGCCGCTCGCCGCCGGTATCGCTCATCTGCGTGCGCCGCCGGAACTCCAGCCAGTCATACGGCGGCTGCGCGTCGGTTGGCAGGGCGCGCAGCCGGTCAGCAAGCCGCCGCTGACTGCGTTCTATGTCGGGGTACATGTCTGTCGATCCACGCTTGGTTCAAACCATTCGCGCAGGCGCACATGCGCTCGCGCCAGCTGCGACTTTGAAAAGCTCACGCTGCGTCCAAATGCCCTTCCGATCTCCTCGTGCGAGTATCCCTCGACCTCGTACAGCCAGACGACGGCACGTGCGGTGGGCGAGAGGCATGCAAGCGCACGTTCGACGTCGAAGACTTCCGCCAGAGGTCCCGGCGTGGCCAGGAGCGGCCTGATGTCCGTTTCCGACTCCGACTGCAGCTCCAGGTACCTGCGCGCGCGGTGCCACGGGGAGCGCAGATACATCAGGCACTTCGTCACCGCTATCTGCCGTACCCACGCACCGAGCGGGGCTTCGCCGCGAAACTGCCCGAGGTGTTGGTAAAGCGCCATCATGGTGTCCTGGAAAAGGTCTTCCGCCTGAGCCCGGTTACCCGAGAGCCGGCGTATCAGCCCGAAGGTGCCCGGAGCGACGGCCCAGTAGATCGCGGCCCGCGCGCGCTCATCGCCCGCCCGGGCCCTCTCCAGGACCTCCTCCGCCACCCTGATCTCGCCCAGTCTGCTCATTGCTCCATTAGATGCGACGGGCCGAAAAAAGGTCGCAAGGGCGCGCCACCGGGGGCGCTCTGGCTGGTGACCTGAGCCCGGCGGACCCCCTATAATCCCGCCCCCCGCAGCCGCAGAAGGCGGCGGGACCCACTCGCTGCCCGAGTGGCGGAATTGGTAGACGCAGCGGACTCAGACGAGACAACTTGAGCCCTCCGGGGAAACCCGGCAGGTGAAGCCCGTCAAAGTCGGTGAAGGCCCCTGAGCGCCCAGGCGCTCGAGCTGATGCCGAGCCAAGCCCCGTAGCGGGGAAGGTGTAGAGAGCAGACGGCGGGCACCTAAAGCCGCAAGGCCATGGTGAAGGCGTGCTCCAGACCACGAACTCGCGCGGATTCTCCGGGCGGGGCGGCGAAAGCCGAAGTGGGATGAAAATCCGCCGCCCTTAAAAGCGTGTCGGTTCGACTCCGACCTCGGGCACCAGGACCCCCTTGATCTTCAGACCATGAACTTCTGCAACCAGTGCGGCGCCAGGGTAGAGCTTCGCGTCCCCCCGGGAGATCACCTCCCGCGTCACATCTGCTCCAGCTGCGGAACCATCCACTACGAGAACCCCCGGCTGGTGGTGGGCTGCGTACCCGAGCACCACGGCCGTATCCTGATCTGCAAACGCGCCATCGAGCCCCGGCTCGGCTTCTGGACCGTACCGGCGGGGTTCATGGAGAACGACGAGACCCTGCAGCAGGCCGCCGCCCGGGAGTCGCACGAAGAAGCCCTGGCAGAGGTCCGCATCGGCTCGCTCCTGAGCGTGGTACACGTACTGCACGCGCATCAAGTCCACGTGTTCTTCCGCGCAAGCCTGCCCAAAGCCGAATTCGCTGCGGGACCTGAGAGCCTGGAGGTCAAGCTGGTGCGCCCGGAGGAGATTCCCTGGGACGAGATCGCCTTCCTCAGCACCGCTTTTACGCTGCAGCGATATCTCGAGGACCGCGATGCCGGCCGCGACCAGCACCATTTCACGACAATCGACCGCCGCCTGCCGCGAAGCTAAGATAAGGGGCTGAACTCAAGGAACTCGCATGACCTTTGTCGTTACTGAAAACTGCATCAAGTGCAAGTACATGGACTGCGTCGAGGTGTGTCCCGTCGACTGCTTCCACGAAGGACCGAACTTCCTGGCGATCGACCCCGATGAGTGCATCGACTGCACGCTGTGCGAGCCGGAATGTCCGGCCGAGGCCATCTTCTCCGAGGAAGAGCTGCCGCGCGGCCAGGAGCAGTTCAAGGCCCTGAACGCCGAGCTGGCGAAGCAATGGCCGGTGATCACGGAAAAGAAGGACGCGCCCGAGGATGCCAAGGACTGGGACGGCAAGCCGGACAAATTGAAGCTGCTGGAGAAGTAAGCGGCTCGCGCCGCCGCGGCGCGCGTGGGCCGGCGACCGGCATGCCTGTGGCGCGGCGCGCGTGGCCACGCGCAATTCTGCGTCTCAGCCGCGAGGATGGTGCTGAGAATGCAGCTCTTTCATTCGCTCGCGAGCGACATGGGTATAGATCTGCGTGGTCGACAGATCGCTATGGCCCAGAAGCATCTGCACGACGCGCAGGTCTGCGCCGTGGTTGAGCAGATGTGTCGCAAAAGCGTGCCGCAGGGTGTGCGGGGAAAGCTCTTTGGCAACACCCGCCTTGCGCGCGTAGCGCTTGATGATGTGCCAGAACGCCTGGCGCGTCATGCGATCGCCGCGGCGTGTCGGGAACAGATAGTCGGTCTGGCGCTCGAGCAGGATCTCGCCGCGGGCGCCGCGGGAGAACTCTACCAGCCAGCGAACAGCCTCCTCGCCGAGCGGAATCAGCCGCTCGCGATTACCCTTGCCGAGGATGCGGATGACGCCCTGAGTGATGTTGACCTGGCCATGGCGCAGATTCACCAGCTCCGAGACGCGCAGGCCCGTCGCATACAGCACTTCGAGCATCGTGCGGTCGCGGCTGCCCAGCGGGTCGTTCACCACCGGCGCCCCGAGCAGGGACTCGACCTCCTCCTCGGTCAGGGACTTCGGAAGCGAGCGCCCGATCTTGGGCATCGCGATCTGGGCGGTGGGATCCTCGCGGATCTCGTTCTCGCGCACGAGGTAACGGAAGAAGCGGCGAAAGCTGGAAAGTTGGCGAGCCGTCGAGCGCGGACGCGCTCCGGCATGCACCCGCCAGGCTATGAAATCCTGCAGATCGGCGCGCGAGGTGCGCGTGATCTGTACGTGACGCTCGGTGAGCCACCGCGCGAGCGCCGTCAGGTCAGCCCTGTAGGCTGCCAGCGTGTTGGAGGACAGACCGCGCTCCATCCAGACAGCGTCGAGAAAGCGAGACACCGCCGGATCGACATCGGCACTGGAAGGTATTGCCACTGCGGCGGCATGGTTGGTGGACATAGCAAACGCAGTATGGTGAGCGGGGCAGTAAGGTGAGCGTGATGACCTTCACATCTACTGCTAAGCATTAACATAAAGAGAACCCGTTCACACTTACGATATGTCCACGGCACGAAACCGGCTCTTCGGGGTGTATGCGATCGGCTTGTTCCTGATCCTGGGACTGGGCACGCTGCTCGCCCTGCTGCTGGTTCCGGGGGTCGCGCGCCGGCGGGCGATCGCACGCGGGATATCGCGGGGGTTCCTGGGGCTCGCCGCCATGCCCGTCAGAGTGGTCAATCCGGAACGGCTCCCCACAACACAGTGCGTGGTCGTCGCCAATCACGCCAGCTATCTGGACGGCGTCGTCTTCACCGCCGCCTTGCCACCGCGCTTCGGGTTCGTGATCAAGCGGGAGATGAACAGCGTCCCGCTGGCGGGACTGCTGCTGCGGCGGCTGGGTTCCGAATTCGTCGAGAGGTTCAATCGCAACCGCGGCGCCGCCGATGCCCGTCGCGTCATGCGCAACGCGACGAACGGCAACTCGCTGGTGTTCTTCCCCGAGGGAACCTTCACGCGCACGCCTGGCTTGCTCAAATTCCATACCGGAGCGTTCGTCATCGCCGTGCGCGCCGGCTGTCCGATCGTCCCGGCGGTAGTGCGTGGAACGCGCCACGCCCTCTCCCCTCTAGGCGGATTGCCTCGCGCGGGCAAGATCGAGATCACCCTCCTGCCCCCGATCCAACCGCCCCCCGCATCGCCTGCCGCCGCCGCGGCGCTGCGCGATCAGGTGCGAGCCGCGATCCTCAGCGAGCTGCGCGAGCCCGATCTCACATATTCCGGCGATACTCACCGCCCACCTGATACAGCGCTCGGGTGATCTGACCGAGCGAGCACACCTTGACGCTCTCCATGAGCTCGGCGAAGACGTTGCCGCCGCCCATGGCCACCTTGCGCAGCCGGTCCAGGGCCGCGGGCGCACGCGGCGCGTTTCTGTGCTGGAAGGCCCGGACCGCGGCCACCTGATCGTCCTTTTCCTGATCGGTGGAGCGGATCAGCTCGGCGGCGCGGTGTTCCTCCACACTCCCGCCGTGGGACAGGAAGGTGTTCACGCCGATGATGGGCAGACTGCCGTCGTGCTTGGCTGTCTCGTACTGCAGCGACTCCTCCTGGATCTTGCCGCGCTGATACATGGTCTCCATCGCCCCGAGCACTCCACCCCGCTCGGACAGAGCCTCGAACTCCTTGTATACCGCCTCCTCCACCCGATCCGTCAGGTACTCCAGGGCAAAGGACCCCTGCCAGGGATTCTGATTGCGGTTGAGCCCGAGCTCGCGATTGATGATCAGCTGGATGGCCACCGCGCGCCGCACACTCTCCTCGGTCGGAGTCGTCAGCGCCTCGTCGTAGGCGTTGGTGTGCAGGCTGTTGCAGTTGTCGAACAATGCATACAGCGCCTGCAGCGTCGTGCGGATGTCGTTGAACGAGATCTCGCGCGCATGCAGGCTCCGCCCGGAGGTCTGGATGTGATACTTCAGCATCTGGCTGCGCGGACCGGCGCGATACAACTCCCGCATCGCGCGCGCCCAGATGCGCCGCGCAACGCGCCCGATGACCGCGTACTCCGGATCCATGCCGTTGGAGAAGAAGAACGACAGGTTGGGCGCGAAATCGTCGATAGCCATGCCGCGCGCGAGGTAATACTCGACGAGGGTGAATCCGTTGGCGAGCGTGAACGCCAGTTGCGTGATGGGATTCGCGCCGGCCTCCGCGATGTGATAGCCGGAGATCGACACGGAGTAGAAATTGCGCACCTTGCGGTCGATGAACTCCCGTTGCACGTCTCCCATCATGCGCAGCGCGAATTCAGTGGAGAAAATGCAGGTGTTCTGCGCCTGGTCCTCCTTGAGGATGTCTGCCTGGACGGTACCGCGGACCGACTGCAGCGCCTCCGCCTTGATCCGCTCGTAGACCTCCGGCGCGAGCAGTTGATCGCCGGTGACGCCCAGCAGTGCCAGCCCCGATCCGTCATGGCCTTGCGGCAGATCCCCCTTGTACCTGGGCGCCGGCAGCCCGCTGCGCTCGTGCAGCGACGCAATTTTCTTCTCCGCCTCGTCCCACCCACCGGAGCTGCGCAGATGGCTCTCCACGCGCTGATCGATGGCGGTGTTCATGAACATCGCCAAAATCATCGGCGCGGGCCCGTTGATGGTCATCGACACCGACGTGGAGGGGTGGCACAGGTCGAAGCCCGAGTAGAGCTTTTTCATGTCGTCCAGGGTCGCGATGGACACTCCGGAATTACCGGTGCGGCCGTAGATGTCCGGTCGCGTATCGGGGTCTTCCCCGTACAGCGTCGTGGAGTCGAATGCCGTCGACAGCCGCGCCGCGCCGTGTCCCGCAGCCAGGTAATGAAACCGCCGGTTGGTGCGCTCCGGAGGTCCCTCCCCGGCGAACATCCGCGTGGGGTCCTCCGCCTCGCGGCGGTAAGGATAGACACCCCCGGTGTAGGGGTAGGCGCCCGGCAGATTCTCGGTGAGGAGGAAGTGCAGAATCTCGCCCCAGTCGCGCAGCTTCGGCACCGCCAGTTTCGGCATGGGTAGCCGTGACAGACTCTCTGTGTAGTTCTCGCCCGTGACCAGGCGATCGCGCACCTTGTAGTGGTAGGTTTTCTCGGTCGCCTCGCGCACCCTGGCTGGCCAGCGCCGCAGCTCTGCGAGGCCTTCCGCGCCTATGTCATCGAGCGCCGCGTTGTACGCATCGCGCATCGCGCGGCTCGTCTGATCGACGTCCGACAGTCCCGCGTCCGAGTACCTCTGCAACGGCTCGGGAAGGTTGGGATCGCGCAGGACCTTGAGCGACTCGTAGAGGCCGAAGGCGCGCCGCGCGGCCTCGACCTGCTGCTCGATCCGCTGGCCCGTATCCCGCCCGTGCTGCGCAATCTCCGCGAGATAGCGGATACGGGACCCCGGAACCAGCGGCTCACGGTCGGTGATCTCCGTCGGCCCGACATCGGACACGGCCCATGAGGCCGCATCTCCTGCCAGGCGCTGCAGCTGGGCGCACACAGCGGCGAACAGACGGTTCACGCCGGCATCGTTGAAACGGCTGGCGACCGTGGGGAACACGGGGATCTCGGCATCAGGCAACTTCGCGCGGTCGGGATGATTGCGTCGCCATTGCTTGCGGACATCCCGCAGGCTATCCGCTGCGCCACGCTTCTCGCTCTTGTTGAGCACGATCAGATCGGCGAAGTCGAGCATGTCGATCTTCTCGAGCTGGCTCGCGGCGCCGTACTCGCTCGTCATCACGTAGAGCGACAGATCCACGATGTCGACGATCTCCGTGTCCGACTGGCCGATGCCGGCGGTCTCGACGATCACCAGGTCGAAGCCCGCGGCCCGGTAGAGGGCGATGACGTCCTTGAGCACCGCCGCGGTGGCCAGATGCTGGCGGCGGGTGGCGAGGGAGCGCATGAAAATGCCGCCGCCCGGCCCAGCCGCGGTTCCCTGCCCTGGAGCGGCCGACTGGGCGTCGCGAGCAGGCGCGGCGGTCTGGCCGGACTCCCCGCTCAGGCTGTTCATGCGAATGCGGTCCCCGAGCAATGCCCCGCCGCTGCGGCGGCGGGTGGGGTCCATCGCGACGACGCCGATCTGACGGTCGGGGAAGTGCCGCACCAGGCGCGCCAGCAGCTCATCCGTCAGGCTCGATTTCCCGGCGCCGCCGGTACCGGTGATCCCGATGACCGGAACCTGATGGCGGGCGCGCCCGAGCGCCTTGCGGATCTGCTCCGCCTGGGCCTCCCCGGCGGCGTCTCCCTCGAGCACGGTGATCGTTCGGCCCAGTTGCGCGGGGTCGCGTGCGTTGAACGGGCGCAGCTCGTAAGGCGGCCGGGATGCGCGCCGCACCCGGGCGAGCACATCCTCGATCATGCCGTTCAGCCCCAGTTGCCGGCCGTCCTCGGGCGTGTAGATCTTCTCCACCCCATAGCGCTCCAGCGCCGCGATCTCCTCGGGGGAGATCGTGCCGCCGCCACCGACGATCACCCGGATGTGCTCGCAGCCGCGCTCGCGCAGCATGTCGACCATGTACCTGAAGTACTCGTTGTGACCGCCCTGATAGGAGCTGACGGCCACCGCGTCGGCGTCCTCCTGGATGGCGGCGCCGACGATGTCGGCGACGCTGCGGTTGTGGCCCAGGTGCACGACCTCGGCGCCGTGTGCCTGCAGCAGCCGCCGGATCATGTTGATGGCGGCATCGTGCCCGTCGAACAGCGATGCGGCGGAGACCAGGCGCAGCGGCCGGGGCGCGCCTTCGGGCACGGCCTGCGGCAGGGCGGCGCTCCCGCGGGTGCTGGCGTTCATGCGTGAATTCTACCCACCGGTAGGTATGGCTACTGTGCAGTATGCCATTATACTCACCCAATGAGCACCCCACGAGCGATCAGAGTCAAGGCAGCGCGGGCGCCGCAGGCGGCCCGGTCATCACCGGCGGGCCGGACCTCACAGGCCGCACGCGTCTCGCAAACGGCACGGCTCTCGCAGACGACGCGGGCTGCGCAGGCGCCGCCGGCCCACCTCGCTGCGGCAACGGTCCCGCCTTCTCCCTGGCGTGCCCGGCGCGAGCGGCTGCGTGACCATGCGGTCAAGCGCGAAGCGGTGATCCGCGCCGCCGCACGCGCTTTCAACCAAAAGGGCTACCACAACACCTCGCTCGATGACATCGCCGCGGCCCTGGAAGTCACCAAGCCGACCGTCTACTACTACGTCTCCAACAAAGAGCAGCTGCTGTTCGAGTGTTTCCTGGCGGGCGTCGAGCAGATCCGCACGGCGTTTCGTGAGGTGAGGAGCCGCGATCTGAGCGCCCGGGAGCGCCTGAACGCCGTGCTGCATCACTACGCGCAGGCGGTGGCCTCGGAGTTCGGCTGGTGCATGGTGCGCACCGAGGATCTGGACTTGTCACCCGCCATGAGCGGCCACATCAAGGCATTGAAGTCGGAGATCGACCACGGCATCCGGCGTCTGATCCGCGAGGGGATCCAGGAGGGCTCGATCCATCCGTGCGATCCGAAGATGGCGGCGTTCGCGCTCGCGGGCGCGCTCAACTGGATCGCCCACTGGTTCCGCGAGAATCACTCCATGACGAGCGCCCAGATCGCCGATGCGTTCGTGACGATCTTCGAGAACGGACTGCTGCCGCGGGCAACGGCGCGCAAGAAGCGCTGAAAGCCGCGGAAGCGCACGAGGTAGTACCATGTCGAGCGACGACGTCGTCATCGTCTCCGCCAAACGAACCCCGATCGGCGCCTTCCAGGGCGTCTTCTCATCCGTGACCGCTCCGCAACTCGGTGCCACCGCGGCCAAGGCCGCCATCGCGGCCGCAGGAGTCGCGCCCGCCGACATCCAGGAGGTGATCATGGGCTGCGTGCTGCCTGCGGGGCTGGGGCAGGCCCCGGCTCGCCAGGCAGCCCTCGGCGCGGGCATCCCGGTCGGGACGCCGTGCACGACGTTGAACAAGATGTGCGGGTCCGGGATGAAAGCGGTGATGTCAGCAGCCGATCAGCTGCGCGCGGGCAGCGCCGACATCGTCCTCGCGGGCGGAATGGAGTCGATGACGAATGCGCCCTATCTGCTTCCGAAGGCTCGCAGCGGCTACCGCATGGGGCACGGCGAGGTGCTCGACCACATGTTTTATGACGGGCTGCAGAGCCCGTTCGACGGCAAGCTCATGGGGTGCTTTGCAGACGCGACGGCCGCGCGCTATGACTTCACGCGTGCAGCTCAGGACGCGTTCGCGGCTGAGTCGGTACGGCGTTCCCTGCGCGCTGTCGAATCCGGCGAATTCGAGGGCGAGATCGCTCCAGTGACCGTGAAGAGCCGCAAAGGGGAATCCGTGGTGGGCCGCGATGAGACCCCCGGCACCTGTGATATCCAGAGGATTCCTGCCCTGAAGCCCGCGTTCGGCAAGGAGGGCACAGTAACGGCTGCCAGCTCGTCCTCCATCTCCGATGGCGCCGCCGCACTTGTCCTGACACGTGCTGCGGTGGCAAGTAAACTTGGCCTGAAGCCCCTGGCCCGCCTGCTTGCGTACTCGAGCTACGCGCACGAGCCGGAGTGGTTTACGACAGCCCCTGTGGGCGCCATCAGGAAAGTGCTCACTCAGCTCGGGTGGCAACCCGGGACGTGCGACTTGTATGAGATCAATGAAGCGTTCGCGACGGTCACGCTGGCTGCCATGAAGGACTTGGGTCTCGATCACGCGCGGGTCAACGTGAACGGCGGCGCCTGCGCGCTCGGACATCCGATCGGCGCGACCGGCGCCAGGATTCTGACGACACTGCTGTACGCTCTGCGCCGCAGGGGCCAGAAGCGCGGAATTGCATCACTGTGCATTGGTGGCGGCGAAGCAGTCGCGACCGCCGTGGAGATCCTATGAAGTTTGCAGACGCACTCGCAGTCGTCACAGGCGGAGCATCCGGACTGGGACACGGCGTAGCGCGCCATGTTGTCGCGCACGGCGGCAAGGTTGCGATCCTGGACGTACAGGAAGGCCCCGGGCAATCGGCAGCCGCCGCCCTCGGGGAGCGCGCAACATTCCTCCGTTGCGACGTCACATCCGAAGCCGAGGTCAACTCCAGCATGGAGATGGCGCGCGAGCGGATGGGCGGTATCAATCTGCTCGTCAACTGCGCCGGCGTCGTCGGCGCAGGACGTGTGCTGGCGAAGAACGGCCCGATGGCGGGAGATTTCTTTGCCAAGGTCGTCCACATCAATCTGATCGGCGCATTCCTGTGCGACAAGGCGGCGGCCGCGCTGATGCAGCACAACACGCCCAACGCGGACGGCGAGCGCGGCCTGCTGATCCATGTCTCCTCCGTGGCTGCCTTCGAGGGACAGATCGGACAGGCGGCCTACTCAGCCACGAAAGCGGGGCTTGCCGGCATGACGCTGCCGATCGCCCGGGAGCTGGCGCGCTTCGGCATCCGTTGCGTGGCCATCGCGCCCGGCATCTTCTACACCCCGATGATGGATGCGATGTCCAAGGAGCTGCAGGAGTCGCTCGCCAGGCAGATTCCCTTCCCGCAACGCCTCGGCAAGCCCGAGGAGTTTGCCTCGCTGGTGCAGTCGATCTTCGAGATCCCGATGTTGAACGGCGAGACCATCCGCCTCGATGGCGCCATCAGGATGGGACCGAAATAGAATGACCGAGAGCGTCTCCCGCGACGTGATGGAATACGACGTCGTGGTCGTCGGAGCCGGACCCGCAGGCCTCGCCTGCGCCATCCGCCTCAAGCAGCTCCAGCCCGGTACCAACATCTGCGTGCTCGAAAAGGGCTCCGCGGTCGGCGCGCACGCCCTGTCCGGCGCCGTCATGGAACCGGGCCCGTTGGATGAGCTGGCGCCGGAGTGGCGGCAATCCCCGCCCAAGCTGTGCGTGCCGGCCAAGCGCGACGTGTTCCGGCTGCTCACGCGCACCGGGAGCGTGCCCCTGCCCATTCCGCCACAACTGCACAATCACGGCAATTTCATCCTCTCCCTGGGGCTGCTCACCCCCTGGCTCGCGCAGAAGGCAGAAGGGTTGGGCGTCGATATCTTCGCCGGCTACGCCGCCGCGCAGCCTCTCTTCGATGCCGGCGGTGCGCTCAAAGGCGTGCAGATCGGCGACATGGGGCTGCAGAAGAACGGCGCGCCGGGCCCGAACTATGCACCGGGCCCGGAGATTCACGCTCGCACGACGGTCATTGCCGAGGGTGCCCGCGGCAGCCTCGCCAAGCAACTCATCCGCAAGTTCGGCCTCGACGCCCATAGCAGCCCGCAGAGCTACGGGTTGGGAATGAAGGAGCTGTGGCAACTGCCCAAAGGCCGCGCCGATCCCGGACTGATCCAACACACCCTGGGGTGGCCGCTGGACAGCGGCACGTACGGGGGCAGCTTCGTCTATCACCTGGACGCCGACCGCGTATATGTCGGGTTCGTGGTGGGGCTGGACTACGAGGATCCGCGCTTCTCCCCGTTCGAAGCATTCCAGCAGTTCAAGCACCATCCGAGCGTGCAGCCGCTGCTGGAGGGCGGGGAGATCCTGGCCGCCGGCGCCCGCACCATCGCCGCCGGCGGTTGGCAGGCAATTCCGCAGCTGGAGATGCCCGGAGGAATGCTCATCGGCGACGCCGGCGGCGGCGTGAACGTGCCGAAGATCAAAGGCATCCACCAAGCCATCCGCTCCGGGATGCTGGCCGCGGAAACACTGGCCGAGAGCGGCTCTCCGGACGGGTTCGATGCGCGCTGGCGTGCCTCACCCGGTGGCCAGGAACTGAAGGCCGTGCGCAATTTCAAGCCGGGCTTCAAGCGCGGCCTGTGGTTGGGCATCGCCAACTCCGCACTCGAGACCGTGACCGGCGGGCGCACGCCGTGGACACTGCGCAACAAGACTCCAGACTTCGCGCGCCTGAAGCAGCTGGACGCACCGGAGCCCGAACGCAAGTACGTCGAACGCACGCTGCCCCCGCGCGACCGGCTGGCTTCCGTGTTCTTCGCCTCCACCACGCATGAGGAGAGCCAGCCGGCGCATCTGAAGATTCTCGATCCGAGCCTGTGCGCGGATCGCTGCGCGCGCGAGTTCGGCAATCCCTGCCAGAAATTCTGCCCTGCCAACGTGTACGAGATGGTCGACGACGGACAGGGCGGCAAGCGTCTGCAGATCAATGCCGCGAATTGCGTCCACTGCAAGGCGTGCGACATCAAGGATCCCTACGAGGTGATCAACTGGACGACTCCCGAAGGAGGCTCGGGGCCGAACTACCAGGAGCTGTAGCCCACGATGACGGAAGTCTGGCGCCCTTCTGCTGCCCGCGTTGCCGCCGCCAACCTGACACGCTTCATCGCGTGCCTCAATTCGCGTCGCGGCACGACGCTCGACGGCTATGCCGAGCTGTATCGCTGGTCGCTCGAGCATCCGACGGACTTCTGGACCGAGCTGGCGCGCTTTGCGGACGTCCGTATCGATTGGGGCGCAGGGCCGGCGCTGGAGAATCCCGGTGCCATGCCCGGAGCGCGCTTCTTCCCGAGCGCACGACTGAACTTTGCCGAGAACCTGCTCCGTTACCGCGACGATCAACCCGCCATTCTGTTTCGTAACGAGAACGGCGAGCGCCGCGAGATCTCGTTCCGGCAACTGCAGGCGGAGGTCGCGCGTGTAGCCGCCGGTCTGTCCGCGTTGGGAGTGGGCACGAACGATCGCGTCGCCGGATTCCTGCCCAACCTTCCCGAGGCGATCATCGCCATGCTCGCAACGACGAGCCTCGGGGCCGTGTGGACGTCCTGCTCGCCTGACTTCGGCGTCCACGGTGTGCTGGATCGCTTCGGACAGATTCAGCCCAAGGTACTCTTCACGGCCGACGGCTACCTCTACGGCGGCAAGACCTTCGACTCTCTCCAGACCATCGCGCAAGTGCTGGCGCAGCTTCCCTGCATCGAGCGCGCCATCGTGATCCCGTATGTGCGGCCCGATCCGGCGCTGGAGGTGCTGGCGGGCGCGGCCGCCCGCGCGGAACTCTGGGATCGTTTCGGCGTCCGCGGAGCGCCACTGAAATTCACCCAGACACCCTTCAACCATCCGCTCTACATCCTGTATTCCTCGGGAACGACCGGTGTGCCGAAATGCATCGTGCACGGTGTCGGCGGGACCCTGCTGCAGCACCAGAAGGAGCATCTGCTGCATACCGACGTGCAGCGCCACGACCGGCTGTTCTACTTCACCACCTGCAGCTGGATGATGTGGAACTGGCTGGCCAGCGGACTTGCGGCGGGCGCCACGCTGGTGCTGTTCGAAGGCAACCCGTTCCACCCGGACCCGGCGGTGCTGTGGAAGATGGCCGCCGAGGATCGCATTGCCATCTTCGGCACCAGCGCGAAGTACATCAGCGCGATGGAGAAGGCGGGGCTCGCCCCCGGCCGCGACTTCGATCTCGGGGCCCTCAAAGCCGTGCTGTCGACGGGCTCCCCGCTCCTGCCGGACAGCTTCGACTACGTGTACCGCGCCGTGAAGAGCGACGTTCAGCTCGCTTCCATCTCCGGCGGCACGGACATCGTGTCCTGCTTCGCGCTCGGCTGCCCCACGTTGCCGGTGCATCGGGGAGAGATCCAATCGCGCGGCCTCGGGATGGCGGTGCAGGTTTTCAATGACGACGGCCGGCCAGTGCGTGCTGAGCAGGGCGAGCTGGTGTGTACCGCCCCGTTCCCATCGATGCCCGTGGGCTTCTGGAACGATCCGGACGGCAAGAAGTACCGGTCCGCCTATTTCGAGCGCTTCCCGGGAGTCTGGCATCACGGGGACTTCGCTGAGCTCACCGAGCACGACGGGCTGGTCATCTATGGCCGCTCGGATGCGACGTTGAAGCCGGGAGGCGTGCGCATCGGGACCGCGGAGGTCTACGCGGCGGTGGAGGGCCTGGCCGAGATCGCCGAAGCGCTCGCGATCGGTCAGAACTGGCACGGTGACGTGCGCATAGTGCTGTTCGTACGCCTCAAACCCGACGCACAGCTGGACGAGGATCTGAAGCAGAAAATCCGCCAGGCCATCCGCACCTCGGCGACCCAGCGCCACGTGCCGGCGAAGATCATCGCGGTGGCTGACATACCGCGCACGCTCTCTGGCAAGATTACCGAGCTTGCCGTACGCGACGTCATCCATGGCCGCACGGTGAAGAACGTGGACGCCATCGCCAACCCCGAAGCCCTCGATCACTTTCGCGACTTGCCGGAGCTCGCGTCCTGAGCTTGCGCACGGAGTACGAGCGACAGGTTGCAGCGCGAGGCTTCACTCCCGATCCGGCGCAGCTCACCGTCGTTGCACGGCTCGATGACCTGCGCGAGCGTCTGATCGATGCACATGAGCGGCAGTCTTCGGTCATCGCCCGATTGATCGGCAAGCTGGGCCATGAGCCCCCGCTGCAGAAAGGCCTGTACCTGTGGGGCAGCGTCGGCCGGGGCAAGACCTGGCTGATGGATCTGTTCTACCAGAGCCTGCCGTTCCCCGAGCGCCGCCGCCGCCACTTCCACCGCTTCATGTACGAAGTCCACGCGCAGCTGCGCACACTGCAGAACCAGGAAGCACCGCTCGAGATCCTCGCGCAGCGCATCGCGGAGGATTGCCGGGTGCTGTGCTTCGACGAGTTCTTCGTCTCGGACATCGCCGACGCGATGATCCTCGCGGGACTGCTGGAGGGGCTGTTCAGCCATGGCGTGACACTGGTGGCGACCTCGAATACGCGGCCCAAGGACCTCTACAAGGAGGGTCTGCAGCGCGCCCGTTTTCTTCCCGCCATCGCGCTGATCGAGAAGAACACCGAAGTGCTGGCCGTGCGCGGCCGTGTCGATTACCGGCTGCGCCGCCTCACCCAGGCAGGCACTTATGTCAAATCCGGGGCTGCGGATGCTCGGCAGCGACTCGAGCGGCTTTTTACCGAGCTGGCGGACGCCGAGGCAGTCGACGCAGCGGCGCACGAAACGGCATCCGGCGGAACCCTGGAGATCGAAGGCCGTTCGATTCCCGTGATCCGCCAGGACCAAAGCATCGTATGGTTCAGCTTCAAAGCCCTGTGCGCGGGGCCGCGAAGCCAGAACGACTACATCGAGATCGCGCGCAACTACCAATCGGTCATCGTGTCAGACGTCCCCGTGCTCGACTCCGATCACGAGAATGAAGCGCGCCGCTTCATCGCGTTGGTGGACGAGCTCTACGACCATCACGTCAACCTGATCATCTCCGCGGAAGCGCCCCCCGACGAGCTGTATCGCGGCGACCGGCTCACCAGGCAATTCGAGCGCACAGTGAGTCGTCTGACGGAGATGCAGAGCGACGAATACCTCGCGAGCGAGCACATCCCCTGACGGCTGACAGGGGTGCCGGCTCTGCAGGTACGCCGGCCGAGGACTATCGCGCGCGCCGCCGGGCGCGCTAGCTCGCGCTTGCCTTTCGGAAGCTCTCTGGCAGACTCTGCCACCACCGAGTTAGCGCTACCATGCGCGGCCCCGGCGATCGGGGCTCGAGGGAGTCCGTGTGCCTGCGAGTCGACCGGGTGTCTCGATGCCGATGGTGTCCCGGCGCCGGCTCTTGCAGAGCGTCTCCGCCGCCTGCCTGACCCTGCCCGCCCTCCTTCACGAGCGCGCTGCGTCGGCGGCTCCCGGGGGCGTGCCGGACTCCTGGCTGGACGTGCGCAAGGCAGGGGCAGCAGGTGATGGCAAGACGATCGACAGCAACGCCATCAACAAAGCCATCGATCGGGTCGCCGCGAGCGGCGGCGGTGTCGTGCATTTTCCCGCCGGCACGTATGCCTGCTACACCATTCGCCTCAAGAGCCGCGTGGCCCTGCACCTCGACCCCGGGGCAACGATACTGGCTGCCTCGGTTCCGCCGGAGGGCCTGCCCAACGGCGGCTACGATGCGCCCGAGCCCCAGGGAGCCTGGGAGCCCTACCAGGACTATGGCCACAATCACTGGCGCAACAGTCTCATCTGGGGCGAAGGCCTGCACGACATTGCCATCTTCGGTCGCGGGCTGATCTGGGGCAAAGGCCTCAGCAACGGGCGCGACGTGAAGGGGGACTTCAACGTCCCGAGCCTCGCGGGAGGTGGCAACAAGTCGATCGCGCTGAAGAACTGCCACAACGTGCTGCTGCGGGATTTCTCGGTGCTGGAGGGCGGCTGGTTCGCGCTCCTGGCCACCGGTGTGGACAACCTGACCATCGACAACGTGCTCGTCGATACCAACCGCGACGGATTCGACATCGATTGCTGCCGCAACGTGCGCATCAGCAAGTGCACCGTGAATTCTCCCTGGGACGATGGCATTTGCCCGAAGAGCTCGTATGCGCTCGGCTACGCCCGCGCCACGGAGAGCGTCACCATTTCTGACTGCTACGTGACCGGCAACTACGAGATGGGCTCGGTGCTCGATGGGAGCTGGAAGCCCATCCCCGCCGGCGCCATCCAGCGCCGGACCGGGCGGATCAAGTGCGGCACCGAATCCAACGGCGGCTTCAAGAACATCGCCATCTCCAACTGCGTGTTCGATCAGTGCAGCGGCCTTGCGCTGGAGTCGGTCGATGGCGCTCGGTGCGAGGACATCACGATCACGGGCATCACGTTGCGCGGCACCGCGAACTGCCCGCTGTTCCTGCGCCTGGGGCGCCGCATGCGCGGCCCGGCCGGCGTGCCCGTCGGCACCCTCGAGCGCGTGATCATCAGCAACATCACCAGCTATGACTCCTCACCGCTGCCCTCGATCATCGCGGGTGTCCCGGATCATCCGGTCGAGGACGTCAAGATCAGCGATGTCCTGCTGCAGCAGGCAGGCGGTGGCTCCGCGGAGCTTGCTCGTCGCCTGCCTCCGCCGCAGGAAGCTGCGTATCCGGAGCCCACGATGTTCGGCGAGCTGCCCGCGACCGGCTTCTTCATCCGCCACGCGCGCAATGTCCAGATGAGCAACGTCGAGATCCAGACCGGCAAGCCGGATGCGCGCCCGGCGTTCTGGTTGCAGGATGTCAGCGGCGCGGATTTCTTTCGCCTGCGCCTGCCCTCAGGACCGAAGTTCGCGCTGGACCAGGTGGCCCGGTTCCGCTCGTTCGGCTCGCGCGGGATGGCCGATGTCAGTTTCGAGGAGCGCCAGTCGCGAACGTTCTGACGCGTCCGGGCCGGCCGGGCGAACGGCCTGAGTCGGTGTAGGCGCTGGCAGTCGCGTGCGATCTAACGCGTCAGTGCGCGCGCTGCAGTGGATCACCGCGGCGCGTACGCGTGCGGCAGTGTCAGCCGCTGACTTCCTTCCGAGCCAGTTCCAACTGCTCCGCAAGGCGCTTCTCGGACACCTTCATCATCGTCCGCAGCTCCTGTGCAAAAAGAGACACGCGGAACTCCTCGATCATCCAGCGCAATTGCTCGAGCTGCTCGCCCGTCCCGGCCAACGAGGGCTGCGCCGACAGAGATCTCAGCGCCGCAGAGAAGGGCTTTACTTTGGCCGATAACTCGGCGTCGCGTTTGAGATTCCCGGCGAGTCGCTCGATGCGTCGCGTGACCGCCTTGAGATACCGCGGCAAGTAGTCCAGCCACGGGTGCGGGGTTACCTCGATGAACGCCGGAGGCAGCATCGTCTGCAGTTGTGCGGTGATATCCGCGATCGCGTCGGCAAAGACAGCGGGAGCGAGAGTACGCAGCGCCGTGCGAGCGGCGCGAAGCTCCTTTAGACCCGACAGCAACGTGGCCGCCAGCTGATCAGCCACTTCGGTCAACGCGCCGCGCCGCGATTCCAACCGCTGCGCAAACTCCGCGCTGCTGCGGGGCAATGCCGCATCCAACGGAACAAAACATTCACGGAACGCTCGCCGCGTCAGCGCATCCGCCAGGGGCATCGCCAACGGGAGACCACTGCTCAGGAGCACCAGCTCGCGGGTGTCGGCGAACCGCTTGTGTACATACTTGGCCTGCTGTGGCAGCGCCAACATTGTCAGGCGCACCAGGCCCGTACGGGAAATTGCCTCGGCGGTTGCCGCATTGCGGGCCTCGGCCAAAGCCACACCGGTCACGCGGTCCTCGATCGCGGGATAGACGATGAGGCGCAGTCGATTGCGATCCACTTCGCGACTCGCCGGAACATCGCCGAAATCCCACTGCCGATGGATGGCATCCGCCGGAGCCGCCGGTAGCGGCGCGTTCTGCACCTTGCGCTTGATCGCCCCCAGGTCGCGACCTTCGGAAACCACGCGATCATCCGCGTCGACCACGCGAATGTTCATCCTGAGGAAGTCCGGGAGCGCGATCGCGGCAAGCTCAGCAGGGGTCACCGCTGCACCGATCCGTTGCGACACCCATCCTGCCAGCCAGGTGTAGAACGCTGGTAAGGCACTTTCGTCGACTTCAGTCAGCGCCTGCCGAGCGTGGTCGGGGACAGGCACGAGGAGCTTGCGCTGCCCCTTCGGCAGACCCCTGAAAACCTCGCTGATCTTCTCGAGCCGCAGACCGGGGACCAGCCAGGCCAACTGCTCCCCGTTCACCATCTCCAGCAGTGGCTCGGGCACGATGAGCGTGATGCCGTCCCCCGGCTCACCAGGCTCGAACCGATACTGCAACGGCAGCCTGTTGGCACCGACGGGCAACTCGTCGGGAAATCGCTCCGGCCCGGCATCGGGAGCGTCACGGCGCATGAGATCGGCGCGAGTCATGTAGAGCAGCCTGGGATTGCGGCGCTCCACTTGCTCCGCGATCGCTGCGCGATTGCGGCGCTCCGCTTGCTCCGCGATCGCTGCGCGATTGCGGCGCTCCGCGTCGATACGCCAGCGGTCGAAGAGCAGGACGGTGTTCACGTACTCCGGGAGCCGGGCGTTGTAGAAATCGACCTGTGCCTGCTCGTCGACCGCGATGTCGCGACGGCGGATCTTGGCTTCGAGACCCTCGATCTCCTGCTGGAGACGCCGATTCGCAAGCACGGCCGGATCGCGCGTCTCCGCAGCGTTGATCAGGTGCTCGCGGATGAAGATATCCCGCGCCTCGCGCGGTTGAATGGCGCCGTAGTTGACGCGCCGCCGCGATGCGAGCGTCAGCCCGTACAACGTGACGGTCTCGAACGCGGCGACAAAACCGCGTGCGCTCACCCAATGCGGCTCGGTGTAGGTACGCTTGAGAAGGTGAGCTCCCGCGGACTCGATCCATTGCGGATTGACCGACGCCACCATGCGAGCGTAGACCCGGGTGGTCTCAACGATACTCCCCGCGACCACCCACTTCGGCGGCCGCGCTGCGAGTGGCGTCCCGGGGGCAATCACAAACCTCGTGCCGCGCGGGCCGTCGTACTCGCGTTTCTCATCGAGGCTGCCGATCGAGCCGAGGAACCCCGTCAGAATCGCCTGGTGCAGGTCGGCGTAGCTGGCGGTCGCGTTTGGCCCAACGCGCGCGCCCGGACTCGGGCGCAGCTGCAACTCCTGCACGGCCTCGGAAAGTTGCGAATGCAACTCCTGCCACTCGCGCATCCGCACGAACGATAAAAAATGCTCGCGACACCACTTCCGCAACTGGTTGCCCGACAGTGCCGCAGCGCGCTCATTGAAAGCATTCCACAGGTTCAGCACGGCGATGAAGTCGGAGCGCTGATCGGCAAACAGCGCATGCTTCTCATCCGCCTGCTGCTGCGCATCGGAAGGCCGCTCGCGTGGATCCTGAGTCTCCAAAAAAGCGGTGATGGCAAGCATCTCGCTGACGCAATTGTGGTGAGACGCCGCCAGCAGCATCCGCCCGAGCCGCGGGTCGACGGGCAGGCCGGCAATTTTGTGGCCGAGGCTGGTCACCCGCCGAGCCTCGTCCATGGCCTTCAGCTCCTGCAGCAGCCGCACGCCATCGTTCACGAGGCGCGTATCCGGCGGATCCAGGAAAGGGAACGCCTCGGGCTCACCCAGCCCGATCGAAGCCATTCTGAGGATCACGCTCGCAAGGTTGGTGCGCAGCACCTCCGGCGGAGTGAAATCCTCGCGTTGCGCAAAGTCCTCCTCGGAGTACAGGCGAGTGCAGATCCCTTCCGCCTCGCGTCCGCAGCGGCCCTTGCGCTGATCCGCGCTCGCCTTGGAGATGCGCTCGATCGGGAGCCGCTGAACCTTGCCGCGCACGCTGTAGCGGCTGATGCGCGCCAGCCCCGAATCGATGACATAGCGGATGCCGGGGACCGTCAGGGAGGTCTCCGCGACATTGGTGGCCAGCACAACGCGCCGGGCCGCATGGCCTTCGAAAATGCGCTCCTGATCGCGGGTCGACAGCCGTGCGAACAGCGGCAGGACCTCCGTGTTGTGCAGCCTGGCTTTCTGCAACTCGTCGGCGGCCTCGCGAATGTGTTTCTCTCCGGGGAGAAACACCAGCGTGTCGCCGCGCATCGCACCCGTTTTCCCATCGAGCTCGCGCACCGCCTCCACGATGCCCTCCGGCAATGACAACTCCGCGGCGTCTTCGTCCTCGGCGATGAGGGGGCGGTAGCGCACCTCGACCGGGTAGCTTCGCCCTGAGACTTCGATGACCGGGGCACCTTCGAAGAAGGCAGCGAACTTACCCGGGTCGATCGTCGCCGAAGTGACGATCACCCGCAGCTCCGGGCGCCGTGGCGAGAGGCGTTTGATGACGCCCAGCAGCAGATCGATGTTGAGGCTCCGCTCATGGGCCTCATCGAGGATCAGGGTGTCATAGCGACGCAGCGAGGCGTCGCTCTCGAGCTCCTTCAGCAGAATGCCGTCGGTCATCAGCTTGACGCGGCATTGCGGGCCGGTGCGCTCGTTGAAGCGGACCTTGTAGCCGACGGCGCCGCCCACCGTAGTCCCGAGCTCCGATGCCAGTCGGGACGCGAGCGCGCGCGCCGCGATCCTGCGCGGCTGGGTGTGACCGATCAGTCCGGCACGGCCCCCGAGGCCGCGCCCCGCTTCCAGGCAGAGCTTGGGAAGTTGAGTCGTCTTGCCCGACCCGGTGGCGCCGCAGACGACAATGACCGGATGATGCGCGAGCGCCTCGAGGATCTCGGCCCGATGAGCGGAGATCGGCAGGGCAGGGTCGTATTCGAGGCGCAGCGCGTCGCTCAAATCACCCCACGCCGGATCTGGTCCTGCTCGATCGATTCGAACAGGGCACGGAAGTTGCCTTCGCCGAAGCCCTCATTGCCCTTGCGCTGGATGATCTCGAAGAAGATCGGGCCGATGACGTTCTGCGTGAAAATCTGCAGCAGCACGCCCTCGCCCTTGCTCGGATTCCCATCGATCAGGATGCGGCGCGACCGCAGCTCCTCCAACGGCTCGCCATGGCCGGGAACGCGTGCGTCGACGGCCTCATAGTAGGTCTCCGGAGAATCCTGGAACGTAACGCCGTGACGGCGCAGGACGTCCACGGTTCGAAAGATGTCGGCGCTCGCCAGGGCGATGTGCTGGATGCCTTCACCGTGGTACTCGCGCAGATACTCCTCGATCTGACTCTTGTCATCCTGCGACTCGTTGATCGGAATACGGATCTTGCCGCAGGGCGAGGTCATGGCGCGCGACAGCAATCCGGTCTGCTGGCCTTCGATGTCGAAATAGCGGATCTCCCGGAAGTTGAACAGCTTCTGATAAAAGCCGGCCCAATGATCCATCCGCCCGCGGTGCACATTGTGCGTGAGGTGATCGATCCGTGTCAGCCCCGCCGACTCGACGCGGAAGGGGGAGTCTACGGGGCGAAAGTCCACATCGTATATCGAGGGGCCGCCGTAGCGGTCGACCAGATAGATCAGCGAGCCGCCGATACCCTCGATGCAGGGAATGTTCAGCTCCATGGGACCTGCGCTCTGGGGACCCGGCTTCGCTCCCAGCTCCAGCGCACGCGCGAAGGCCCCGGCGGCGTCCTTGACACGGAAGGCCATGGCGCACGCCGAGGGCCCATGCTGCCGTGCAAAACGCTGCGCGAACGAGTCGGGCTCGGCATTGATGATGAAATTCACCTCGCCCTGGCTGTGCAGCGTGACGTTCTTGGAGCGGTGGCGCGCCACCACCGGGAAACCCAGGCGCTCGAACAGCGTCCGCAGCAGGTGGGGATCCGGAGCTGTGTACTCGACGAACTCGAAGCCGTCGGTTCCCATTGGATTGTCCATTGGGGAGAATCCTCAAGCGAAATTAGTTTCACGCGCAACTATTATAGTCCTCGCGAGGGATGGCGGAGGCTTGCTGTATAATCCCAAGCTCGCAGTCGGGTGCTGGCGGGGGGCTGTTTGAAGACGGTTGCCGAGTTTCAGATCAAGTACTGCCAGTTCCTCGATGCGCAGGCGAATCTGGCCCCTGCGGCTCCGGCGCTCGCGGCGGACGTACCCGAGCTGCTGCGCATGTATCGGATGATGAGTCTGGTACGCACCTTCGACGCCAAGGCCGTCAATCTGCAGCGCACGGGCAAGCTCGGCACGTATGCGTCATGCCTGGGTCACGAGGCCACTCACGTCGCCGTCGGTGCCGCGATGCGTCCGGAAGATGTGCTCGCTCCTTATTATCGCGAGTACGGCACGCAGCTCTGGCGCGGCGTGCGGATGTCGGAGATCCTGATCTATTGGGGCGGTGATGAGATGGGCAGCTGCTTCAGCGGCCCGCGGCAGGATTTTGCCTGGTCGGTGCCGATCGGCTCGCAACTGCTGCACGCCGCCGGCGCCGCCATGGCGATGAAGATCCGCAATGAGCCGCGCTGCGCCGTCGCGTACGTCGGCGACGGCGGCACCTCCGAAGGTGCGTTCTACGAAGCCATCAATCTGGCGGGCACGGCCGCTCTGCCCGCCGTGTTCGTAATCGTCAACAACCGGTGGGCGATCTCGGTACCGCTCGAAAAGCAGACCGCGGCCAGAACACTGGCGCAGAAGGCCATTGCCGCGGGCATCCCCGGTGTCCAGGTCGACGGCAACGATTTCATTGCCGTCCGGCACGTGATGGATGAAGCGCTGGCCAAAGCACGCGCAGGCGGCGGCCCCACGCTGGTCGAAGCCCTGACGTATCGGCTCAGCGACCACACGACCGCCGACGATGCCAGCCGCTATCGAGGCGCGGACGAGTTGCACGCCGCGTGGCAGCAGGAACCGTTGCTGCGCGCACGCAAATATCTGACCCAGCTGGGTGCCTGGAGCGATGCGCAGGAGGAAGCGCTGAGAGCGGAGTGCGCGCGCGAAGTCGAAGCGGCCGTCGATACCTACGCGAGCGCAGGAAGGCCCCACACCGACGCGATGTTCGACAACCTCTTCCAGAACCCGCCCAAGAGCGTCCGCGAGCAGCGCGAGAGCGCACGGCGCTACGCACTCCATGGCTAAGGTTACGATGATTGAAGCCATCAACCGCGCGCATGCGTGGGAGATGACTCGCGACCCTTCCGTCGTCGTGCTCGGCGAGGATGTTGGCGTCAACGGCGGCGTGTTTCGCGCCACAGCCGGCTTGCAGGAGCAGTTCGGTAAGGATCGCGTGCAGGACACGCCGCTCGCGGAAGGAATGATCGCCGGCATGTCCATCGGCATGGCGACCCAGGGCCTCCGGCCCGTCGCCGAGATCCAGTTCATGGGCTTTCTCTACCCCGCCCTGGACCAGATCGGAAACCACATGTCGCGCATGCGCAATCGCACGCGCGGGCGCCTCACGTGCCCGATCGTGATCCGCATGCCACACGGCGGCGGCATTCACGCTCCGGAGCATCACTCCGAGAGCCTCGAAGTGTTGCTCGCACACCATCCGGGGCTGCGGGTCGTGTGCCCCTCCTCCCCTGCCCGCGCCTACGGACTGCTGCTCGCGGCCATACGCGACCCGGACCCTGTGATGTTTCTCGAGCCCGTGCGCCTGTACCGTCTCCTGAAACAGCAGATCGCCGACGACGGCCAGGCACTCCCGCTCGACACCTGTTTCAAGCTGCGCGAAGGCTCGGACGTCACCCTAGTCACCTGGGGGGCGATGACCGTCGAGACATTGCGTGCTGCAGAGCAGCTGGAGGGCGGCGGCGTCAGCTGTGAGGTCATCGACGTCGCGACACTGTCGCCTATCGACCACGACAGCATCCTGGAGTCCGTCGCGAAAACGGGGCGGCTCGTCATCGTGCACGAAGCACCGCGAAACTGCGGCATCGGCGCGGAGATTGCCGCTACGGTCGCCGAGCACGGGCTGTATGATCTGCATGCGCCGATCAAGCGTGTCACCGGCTATGACACCGTGATGCCGCTCTTCAAGCTCGAGCACGAGTACATTCCGAGCGTCGCGCGGATTGTAGATGCGGTACGCGAGACCCTGAGCACTTAGATCCTGGCCCTTTCACGGAGCTGCCATGACGACCTTCCATCTCCCTGATCTCGGCGAAGGATTGGCCGAAGCGGAAATCGTTCGCTGGCACGTCCAGGTCGGAGATCAGATCAAGGTCGATCAGCCCATGCTGGCCGTGGAGACTGCCAAAGCAGTCGTGGAAGTGCCTGCGCCCTATTCCGGCATCGTCACCGCCCTCCACGGAAAGGCCGGCGACGTGATCGCCACCGGTGCGCCGCTCGTGGAGTTCATCATTGAGGGGGCTGAGCCCAAGGCGACTCAGTCGCTGGTCGCCGACGCGCCCTCCAGCCCGCAACGCGACACAGGCACGATCGTTGGCAGCATGCCCACGAGCGACGAAGAACTCATCGAGCCCTCCGTGACTCAATCAGGTGAGCGCACCATCGCCAGCCGCTCCGGCGGCCGGCTGCGCGCGGCGCCAGCGGCGCGCGCTGTCGCGAAGCGACTGGGAGTCGATCTATCCCGCGTGCAAGGCACCGGCCGCGGCGGTCTGATCAGCGTCGACGACGTCGTGGCAGCGACTTCGTCGTCTGCGAGCGTAACGGCGCTCAGAAGCACGCTGGCTACGCAACGCGGCATTGGTGTCATCTCGAGCAGCGCGGCGTCCGCCGCCAAACTGGCCGCGAGCGGCAAAGGGCACAACGCGACTGCCGTGGAGCCGGAGAAGTTGCGCGGCTTGCGCCGCTCCATGGCGCAGTCGATGAGCCTGGCACGCGACAACGTCACCAGCTGCACGATCTTCGATGACGCGGACCTGTACCGGTGGGGCGTCGGGCAGGATGTGACCACCCGCCTGCTGCGCGGCATCGCCGTCGGCTGCAAGGCGGAGCCGGGTCTCAATGCGTGGCTCGATGACACGGCGCACAGCCGCCTGCTGCTGTCGCGCGTGGACGTCGGAATTGCCGTAGACACCCCCGAAGGGTTGATCGCACCGGTCGTCCGGGATGTCGGCGGCCGCAGCGCCGCGCAATTGCGGCAGGACATCAACAGACTCAAGCGCACGGCGCGCGACCGCTCGATCGGCGCGGAAGATCTCAAGGACTTCACATTCATGCTGTCGAATTTCGGCATGATCGCCGGACGCTACGCGACGCCTGTCGTGGTACCGCCGGCGGTCGCCATCCTCGGTGCCGGACGGCTCACCCATGATGTAGTCGCCGTCATGGGTCGGATCGAGGCGCACCTGCGCCTGCCGCTGTCACTCACATTCGATCACCGCAGCGTCACCGGCGGGGAAGCGGCCCGGTTCATGGCGGCGCTGCTGGCGGACCTGGAACGGGAAGCCTGATGATGCACGGGCAGCCCTCGCCGGATGACAGCCGAGCGCTACGAAGTATTCCCCCCGCACGCGTTGCCCTGATAAAGAAGATCTCTTCGCTCGCCCGCGGGCGCGACGCGAGGAAGTTCCTGGAAGGCTATTTCCACGGCGTCGGTGAGGAAGATCTCACCAGCCGCGCCCCGGGCACGCTCGCCGCAGCCGCTTTGCATCACCTGGAATTCGGATCAGGACGGCGTGCGCCCGGGCAATCGCTGGTGAAGGTGTTCAATCCCGAGCAGGCGCGCGACGGTTTCGAGTCGCCGCACACCCTCGTCATGATCGTCACCGACGACAAGCCCTTCCTGGTCGACTCGATCGGGATCGTGTTCACCCGCGCCGAGTTGGCCGTGCACCTCATCGTTCATCCGGTCATCGAGGTGCGCCGGGACGGCCGCGGGAGGCTCAGCGGCATCGGAACCGACGGGCGTGAGCCGGCGCGCGCCGAATCCTGGCAGCTCTACGAGATCGACCGGCAGACCGATCCCGGGCAGCTCGGCAAGCTCCAGGAGCGCATCGCCACGACTCTCGACGAGGTTCGTGTCGTCGTCGAGGACTGGCAACCGATGCGCGAGCGAGCACGCCAGCTCGTCCAGTCGCTGGAAAGCGAACCTCCTGCCCTGCCGGCGGATGAGTTGGCTGAGGCTCGCAAGCTCCTCACGTGGATGGAAGAGCGGCACTTCGTCTTTCTGGGCTATCGCTACTATCACCTCGAGCGCGGCTCCGCGCAGGACCGTCTGCAGCCGGAGGCGAAGTCGGGGCTCGGGATCTTGCGCGGCCGGCCGAGCGCAAAGGTCACGACCCTGCGCGGGGACGTCCGTGCCCGCGCACGCGACCGCACGCTTCTGAACATCTCCAAGGCCAACTCGATTGCGACGGTGCATCGCGCCGAGTATCTCGACTATGTGGGGGTGAAGTCCTTTGATAGCCGCGGGCGCGTCACCGGCGAGCATCGATTCCTGGGCCTGTGGACTTCCAGCGCGTACCACCGCAGTCCCCGCGACATTCCCGTTTTGCGGCGCAAGGTCGAGAAAGTCATCGAGTTCTTCGACCTCGACCCCCACAGCCACGACGGCAAGGCGGTCCTGAACGTCCTCGAGACCTACCCGCGCGAGGAGCTGTTCCAGGCGGACGTCCAGGACCTCATCCGCATCGTGCGCGGAGTCGTCAATCTCTATGAGCGCCGCACGGTGCGCGTGCTCGCACGCCGCGACCCGTTCCATCGTTTCTATGCCTTGCTGATCTACGTGCCGCGCGATCGCTACAGCACGGAGGTGAGGCAGCGTATCGAGCAGATCATCCTCGACGGGTTCGGCGGCCAGAGCGTCGAGTCGCAGGTGCAGATCTCAGGATCAATCCACGCGCGCGTGCACGTCGTCGTGCGCACCGATCCGGAAGATCGTCGCAAGGTCGATCTCGCAGCGATCGAGCAGCGTGTTGCCCAGGCGGCGACCACCTGGACCGATCGCCTGCGTCAGGTACTGACCCAGAGCAATGGAGAAGCCGCCGGGTTGGCCGTGGCACAGCGCTATCGCCACGTGTTCCCCATGGCCTACCAGGAGGATGTCGACCCTCCCGCCGTGCTCGAGGACATCGCCGACCTGGAGAACCTTCGCTCGCAGCCGCAGACGCTGCGCCTGCGACTGCATCGGCCCAAGTCGCAGGTCTCGACCCGCATGCACCTGAAGGTGACCAAGCTGGGCGAGCCCGTGCCGATTTCCGATCTGCTCCCGATGCTGGAGAACTTCGGACTGCGGGTCATCGCGGAGCGTCCCTACGAGCTGTCCTGGCCGGAAGGCGGCTCGGCATGGATCCAGGACTTCGAGCTCGAGCACCGTGACCGCATGCAGATCGACATCGGCGGTGTGGAGATCGCTTTCTGCGACGCGCTGTCGGCCACGTGGGCCGGGGAAGTCGAGAACGACGGCTTCAACAGGCTGCTGCTGTCGGCGGGACTGCTGGTGCGCGAGATCGTCATTCTGCGCGCGTACTGCCGCTACCTGCTGCAGACCGGCGTACCTTTCAGCCAGGTGTACATGGAGCGCACGCTCGGAGCGAATCCGACGCTCGCGCGCCAGCTGGTGAAGCTGTTCGAGGCGCGCTTCGATCCGGAGTTGGCGCGCATGGCGCGCAGTAACGCCGACAAGCTCATCGCGCAGATCCGCGTGGGACTGGATGCCGTCACCAGCCTCGACGAGGATCGCATTCTGCGCGCCTACCTGACGCTGGTCGAAGCGACGCTGCGAACCAACTTCTATCAGCTCGATGCCGCCGGCAAGCCGAAGGGGTATCTGTCGTTCAAGCTCGACCCGGCGCGGATCCCCGACCTGCCGCTGCCCCGCCCAAAATTCGAGATCTTCGTCTACAGCCCGCGCGTGGAAGCGGTGCATCTGCGCATGGGGTACGTGGCGCGTGGCGGCATCCGCTGGTCCGACCGGCGCGAAGACTTCCGCACGGAGGTCCTGGGGCTGATGAAGGCCCAGAACGTCAAGAACACCCTCATCGTCCCTGTCGGGGCCAAGGGCGGCTTTGTCGCCAAGCGCCTGCCGGCAGGTCCACGGGAAGAGATCCAGGCCGAAGTCATCGCTTGCTACCGCACGTTCATGCAGGGACTGCTGGACATCACGGACAACTTCGCGTCCGGGCGCATAGTCGTCCCGCCGCGTGTGGTCCGACGCGATACCGATGACGCCTATCTCGTCGTTGCCGCCGACAAGGGCACGGCGACCTTCTCCGACATCGCCAATGGGATCTCCGCCGAGTATCAATTCTGGCTCGGCGATGCCTTCGCCTCCGGCGGCTCGGCCGGCTACGACCACAAGGCGATGGGCATTACCGCCCGCGGCGCCTGGGAGTGTGTGAAACGGCATTTTCGTGAGCTCGGCACCGATATCCAGAAGAACGACTTCACGGTCGCCGGCATCGGCGACATGTCCGGCGACGTGTTCGGCAACGGTATGCTCCTGTCGCCTCACATCCGGCTGCAGGCGGCGTTTGATCACCGGCACATCTTTCTGGATCCCGCTCCCCAGGCGGCGGCCAGCTTCGCAGAACGGCAGCGGCTGTTCGACTTGCCGCGCTCGAGCTGGGACGACTACGACCGCAAGCAGCTCTCGCGCGGCGGTGGTGTGTTTCCCCGCACCACCAAATCGATAGCCCTCTCCGCGGAAGTGCGCAGCCTGCTGGGCATGGAGGTGGCCTCCGCCCCGCCCAACGACATCATCCGCGCCATCCTGCGCATGCCCGTGGACCTTCTCTGGAACGGCGGAATCGGCACTTACGTCAAGGCGAGCACGGAGACCAACGCCGACGTCGGCGACCGGGCCAACGATGGCGTGCGGATCAACGGCATGGAGGTCAAGGCGAGGGTGGTCGGCGAAGGCGGCAACCTCGGCCTGACCCAGCGCGGCCGGGTCGAGTACGCCTCCTCCGGCGGCCGGCTCAACACCGACTTCATCGACAACTCCGCGGGCGTCAACACCTCGGACGTCGAAGTCAACATCAAGATCCTGCTGAATCCCCTGGTCGAGTTTCCCGCTGCTCAGTCCGCTGAGCACCAAAAGAGCGCCGGGGTTCGACGCCGCCGAGGGGTCGCCGCCGGCAAGCTCGCTCTCGGGCAGCGCAATCAGCTGCTGGCGCGCATGACCCGGGAGGTCGCCGCGCTGGTGCTGCGTAACAACTACTTGCAGGGGCAGGCGATCAGCACGCTGGAGCTGCAGTCGAAAACGCGCGTGCCCGAGTACCAGAACCTGATGCGCTCGCTGGAGCGCTCCGGGGATCTCAACCGTGCACTGGAGTTCCTGCCGTCCGATGATGAGCTCGCCGAGCGGCGCAAGCTCGGCGCCGGCCTGACGCGCCCCGAGCTGGCAGTGCTGCTGGCGTACAGCAAGATCTGGCTGAACAACCATCTGCTCGCCTCCGACGTGCCCGAAGATCCCTATCTGTCGAACGAGCTGGCGCGCTACTTCCCGACACCGGTGCAGGAACGCTTCGCCCGCGCCATCAGGCGTCACAGGCTGCGGCGCGAGATCATCGCCACCGCAACGACCAACAGCCTGGTGAACCGCATGGGGGCGACCTTCGTGCCGCGAGCCCAGGAGGAGACCGGGGCCAACCCCGCCCAGATTGCCCGCGCGTACACCGCCGCCCGCGAGATTTTCGACATGCGTAAGCTCTGGGCGCAGATCGAAGCGCTCGACACGCGCGTGGCCGCGAACGTTCAGTACGCGATGCAGTTTCAGACCAGCCGGCTGCTGCGGCACATGACCTACTGGCTGCTCGCGCGGCGCAGGTCCGAGCTGCAGGTCGATCAGGCCGTCGCGGAGTTCCGCAAGGGCGTACGCCAGCTCGAAGCGGATATTCCCAACCTCCTCTCGGGAAACGAGCACGAGCGCTTCGAGCGCACGAAGAAGCAGTGCACGGAAGCGGGGGTGCCGCACGAGCTCGCGGGCCGCATTGCGAGCCTGAGCGCGCACAACTCGGCACTCGACATCGTCGAGCTGGCCGGCGCGCATGCAGCGGAAGTCGTGACGACCGCCCGCATCTACTTCGATCTCGGGGCCCGCATCGGCCTGGACTGGCTGCAGGAACAGGTCGAGCAGCTGCCTGTCGAAGGTCCCTGGCAAGCGGTTGCGCGTGCGGGGCTGCGCGACAGCGCACTGCGCATTCACAGGGGGCTGACCGAGAAGATCCTTACGGTCGAGCTCGCCGGGACAGAGGCGGCTCGCGTGAGCGCCTGGCTGGAGACGGCCGGCCCGGACCTCGCCCACTGGCAGCGTATGCTGGCGGACATGCGTGCCGCGGGAGCCGCGGATTTTGCGACACTGTCGGTCGGTATCGACTCGCTGCGCAAGCTGGCCGACTGATTTTTCTGGAGAGACAGACCCATGCCCGGTAAGCCCATTCCCGGTAAGTTAGTGCTGTTGCGCCATGGCCAGAGCATCTGGAATGTCGAGAACCTGTTTACCGGCTGGACGGACGTCGATCTGTCCGAGCACGGGCGCCGCGAGGCCGCCCAGGCGGGCCGCGAGTTGCTGCAGGAAAAGCTCGCGATCGACATCGCCTTCACCTCGGTGCTGAAGCGTGCGATCCGCACCCTGTGGATCGCGCTGGATGAGATGGATCGGATGTGGATACCGGTGGAGCGCAGCTGGCGTCTCAACGAGCGTCACTACGGCGCTCTGCAAGGCCTGAACAAGACGCAGACGGTGGAGAAGCACGGCGAGCCTCAGGTGAAGATCTGGCGTCGCAGCTACGACATTCCGCCGCCGGCACTGGCGGAGGACGATCCGCGGCATCCGCGCCTGGACCCTCGCTACGCGGACGCCGATCCCGCAGAGCTCCCCGGAACGGAATCGTTGAAGGAAACTCTCGCGCGAGTCCTTCCGTTCTGGCACAGCCGCATCGCGCCCGAGCTGCGCACGGGCCGGAACGTGCTGGTCGCCGCGCATGGCAACAGCCTGCGGGCCATGGTCAAGATGCTCGACCACGTATCGGAGAACGAGATCGTGGAGCTCAACATTCCCACGGGCGTCCCGCTGCTGTACGAGCTGGACCGGGAGTTGAAGCCGCTGGCAAGCCGCTACCTGGGAGATCCCGCGGCCATCGCAGCAGCTGCGGAAGCGGTGCGGCGGCAGACGGAAAAGAAGAAATAGAGATTCTTAAGCGGACCAGCCGTCGTATTGCCCACCGTGTTCGGTGGCGATCGAGCTCAGGTGGCGGCCGGTTTCCTGAATCATCTGTGCGATGATCCGCATCGTCTTCTTTGCGTGCAGGCTGAAGCGCAGCTCGGGAGCACCCTCCACCGGCCGCACGTCCACCTGGTACCCCTCACCCTCCAGCTTGGCGCGCACCGCAGCGCACGCAGCCTCATCAGGCAGGGCAAGGAAGAAGTCCACCGGGTAGTCATTGAAGGGGACATACCCCTTGGCGCGCAGCTGCGCCACCATCTTCTCATCCCAACTCTCCGACCTCGACCTGGCGACCTTGCGCAGATTGAAGTAGATGCGCGCGCCGATGATGCCGGCGGCGACGATGAAAGTGAGGATGACGACCCAGGACATGCGCCCTCGCCTACTCGTCCGGCGCGATGGTCACGCGCAAGCCCTCCAGGCTGGGCGTGACCTCCACCTGGCAGGACAGCCGTGAGTTCGACTGGTGATGGGCAAGCTCGACCAGCAGCTCGCGCTCGTCGGACATGGGCGCCGGGAGCCGCGATTCCCACTCCGGATCGATGTAGATGTGGCAGGTGGCGCAGGAGCACATGCCGCCGCAGATGGCCGCCACGCCCCAGTCGTACTCCCGCAGCGTCTCCATGATTTTCAGCCCAGCCTTCGCATCGACCTCGTGCTCGACCCCGTCGCGATCGACGACCCGCAATAACGGCATGCCCGCAAGCCCTAAGGAGACCCCCGGATCGGGGCCCGGTAGTTTGCCGATTCGGGCGCGCTGGCGCCAGCCGGCACCCGTGCGGATGCTGGCACGACGACGGCGCGGGCCCGCGTCGCCTGAGCCCACCAGCCGCGGTCTACAGGGAGCCTGGGATCCCTGCCCCGAGGGCCTGGGCCCGCCGTGCTTCGGCGCCCAGCTCGGCGGGCGTCGGGTCACGGCGTGTGCGCCGCTCCCGGTACCAGAGCCACATGTGCAGATCGAACAGCCAGACGGAGGCGGCGAGTTGGCGCTCGGTCACCTGACCCAGGCCGGAACGCTCCAGCAGGACGTCCGCGTGCGCACGGGCCGAGGGGAAGTAAGAAAGCGCGCACGCGACATCCAGCAGCGGGTCGTTCACGACGGCGCACTCCCAATCGATGAGCACCAACCTCCCGGAAGGGCACTCGATGAGGTTCGAGCCGTGCAGGTCGTGGTGAAGGACGGCCACCGGCCGGTCCGGCGCGCCGCAAAGGCGCCACGCGACGGCCGCCTGCTCCAGGTAGTCCTCACTCAAGGGGCTGCCCGCCTGCTGCAGGCGCTGAGCGTAGTGGTCCAGGGCCTGGAGGAGGTCGAAGCGGCCGGCCTCCGGAGGCGCTATCGCGTGCAGGGCGCGTAGCGTGTCGCCAAGCATGGCCAGACATTCGGGGCGCTCGAAGCTCGCATCGTCCCACGCAATACCCTCGACGAACTCCGTGATCAGCCAACGGTCAGCAGGGTCCGCGTAGACGATGGCGGGCGCCAGGCCGGCAGCGGCGGCGAGACCGTGCAGGACCCTCTCGACATTGCGGTCGGACGCGAGCCAAGCATCAGGCTCAGGGCTGAAGCGCACGACGAAACGCCCCACCGAGGTCCGCACGAGATAGCTGCGATTGAAGCCGCCGCCGGTAAGGGGAGTGATCTGTGCCTGGGTGGGGGAGAAACCGGGAACGTGCGCCAGCGTCACGGCCTCAACGTCCGAGGCTAGCTCGCCGGTAGCGGGTGTCGATAGGTCTTGAGCCATCCCGCAAAGCCTACCGCGGAGACGCCCAGGTACACGATAGACAGCCCTGCGAACAGGTAAAGACCCTGCGCCGCGGACAGGAATGCCAGGGTCGCATCGATCGCCAACCAGTACACCCAGCTCTCGAGCTTCACGCGCGCCATGAGCCACGTGGCCAGCAGGCTCCCCCAGGTCGTGAGCGAGTCCAGAAACGGCCAGGCGGCCTGAGTCTCCGTCGCCAGCCAGCGGGCTGTCAGCGCGCTCGCGAGGACGGTGGCCACGCAGGCGACCAGGTTCTTCCACAGCGGCCACACTGTCACCGAGCGCGTGACCTCACCCTGATCCTTCGACCAGTGCCAGAAGCCGTAGGCGGAGATCACGACGTAGTACACCTGCAGCGCGGCCTGCATGGGCAGCCGCGAGCGTGCATAGAGATAGATCGCGATGGCGGAGGCAAGACCTCCGGTGACCCAACACCAGCGTGAGCGCTTGATCTCCTGCACGGAGGACACGAGCGCAAGCACGACGGCAACCGCCTCCAGCACGGAAATCCCGGCGAGGCCGGCGACTATGCCGTCGATGATGTGGGAAACCTCCGTCATGCCGGCGCGAGCGGCCCCAACACTTTCATCACGAACACGGCCTTGCCGCCGGCGCTGTCGCGCTCGGCGAAGGTCCTGCCGATCTCCGCCTTCAGCACATCAAACAGCCTGTCGTGCGGACCGAACACCTGCGTGCTCAGGCTGTTGGTCACGATGCGCAGATCCGTATGGGTATTGAGCCTGTCGATGAAATCCTTGATCGTGGGGATGAAATCCGCCGCGAGGGGATACAGGCTCATCTCGACCGCGATTTCCACACTGGAATCGGCCATGACACGATCTCCTACTTGAACGAATAGCGCACGCTGGCGCCGAAGGTGCGCGGATCGCCGAGCTGGATGTACAGCTTGTTGTTGAAGTCCGGGGGCTCATCTCCGAAGAAGAACCCCCGCACGGGATAGTTCTTGTTCAGCAGGTTCCGGCCCCACAGATAGGCGGACCAGCGGGCACTCTCCCAGCCGATCTTGGCGTTCACCAGGCCATAGGCGCTGGAGCGCGTCTCGTTGGGAGGCAGATCGAAGTAGTACGACCCCATGCCGGTGAGGTCCAGCCGTGCGAATGCCCCATTCGCCGCGCGGTAGGTCGCGTTGACCGCCGCCTGCCAATGCGGCGCATTCGCCAGCTCCCGCGACACCGACAGCAAAGTGGTTCCATCCGCGCCCTGCTGCACGAAGTCCTCGAAGTAGGTGCGCAACAGGCCCAGCGACGCGCCCAGCTCGACGTGTTCGGTCGCGCGCCACTGAACGTCGCCCTCCAGCCCGTAGTTGTGACCTCGGGCGGCATTACCCGTGTAGAAGCTGAACGTATTCGGATCGGAGGGATCGCTCTGGAAGCTCGTCTTGATCTGCGCATCGTGCCGCTGCAGGTAGAACACGTCCGTGTTCACCCGCAGGCGGTGCTGCAGCAGATCCGCCTTGAACCCGACCTCGAAATTCAAGTCCGTCTCGGGCGCGTAGAACAACTGGTTCGGCAACAAGCCCTGGCTGAGGTTGAAGCCGCCGGCTTTGTAGCCGCGCGCGACCTGCCAATAGAGGGACTCGGAAGGCGCCAGATCGTAAGTGAGCGAAGCCTGTCCGCCCCACAGGGTGTTGGAGGGATGCAGATCTGCCGGAGCGACCGTGCCGCCGATGTAATCGGTGGTCGTGGCGTCG
>Ga0157370_10000462_pt1 | contig 50795 bp, 44 predicted proteins | sample C35metaG_FD_113463 | JGI IMG/M metagenome (GOLD analysis project Ga0157370, IMG submission 113463) | Corn rhizosphere microbial communities from Kellogg Biological Station, Michigan, USA - C3-5 metaG | ecosystem: Host-associated > Plants > Roots > Rhizosphere > Soil | place: USA: Michigan...
CGCCAGCTCGCGGCCGTTCAAGGTCGCATCGCCCAGGCCGTACACACCCGCTTCCGTCTCGATCTTCAACGTGACGAAATTGCGCCCCGGACAGGTCACGATCACACGCGCGGAAATGATCTTAGGCAATCGGAATCCCTTTCAAGCAGCCCGGCTTCCAGGCAGCCGTGCCCGCCTTTCCTCTTCCCACGCTTCAAGGCAATACCGACCTTTATCGGGCTTCTTTGTTGTTAGCGCTCCCATGATATAGCATCCCATGAGGAGTCAATCGGCATAAGCTGGCATGACAAGTAGCCGACCGACAAGAGAGAGGATTCACCAAGATGCGGCTGACGCGCCTTCTGCTCGCTGGTCTGACCATGATTGGACTGACGAGTCCTGTTTGGGCTGACGACGGCTATCGGCTTTGGCTGCGCTACGATCCGTTGCCGGAGACTCGGCGCGCCGACGTGGCGCTGCACGTCGAAGGCGCGATGCCGGAAGGGAAAGATCCGCGCGTGCTGGCCGCAGCGAGCGAGCTTGACCGTGCGGTGTTCGGCCTGATCGGCAAACCCGCCAATGCGGGCGTCGAGCTCAACAACGGCGAAGTGCTGCTCGGCACGCCAGGCGAGTCGGAGACGATCCGCAACCTTCATCTCGATCTCTCGGGTCTCGGCGACGAAGGCTATATCGTGCGCTCGGTCACGCTACCGGGCAGCGTCCGCACGATCGTGGTCGCGGGCAATACGGGGGCTGGCGTGCTGTATGGCACGTTCGCGCTGATCCGCGAGATGCAGCTCGGCCGCCAGCTCGACCATGTCGATCTGCGCTCCGCCCCCAAGCTCAAGCTGCGCGTGCTCGACCATTGGGACAATCTCAACGGGCATATCGAGCGCGGCTATGCCGGCGATTCCTTGTGGGACTGGTGGAAGCTCCCCGACTACAAGGATCCGCGCTATACGGATTATGCGCGCGCCGACGCCTCGGTCGGGATCAACGGCGCGGTGCTGAATAACGTCAACGCGGTCGCCTTGAGCCTGACGCCCGAATATATCGCCAAGACCGCCGCATTGGCGGATATTTTCCGCCCCTGGGGAATCAAGGTCTATCTCTCTGCGCGCTTCACCGCGCCGATGGAGATTGGCGGTCTCAAGACCGCCGACCCGCTCGATCCGCAGGTTGCCGCCTGGTGGAAGGCCAAGGCGGACGAGATCTACAAGGCGATCCCCGACTTCGGCGGCTTCCTGGTCAAGGCCAATTCCGAAGGCCAGCCGGGCCCGCAGGATTATGGCCGCACGCATGCCGATGGCGCCAACGTGCTGGCGGCCGCGGTCGCACCGCATGGCGGCGTCGTGATGTACCGCGCCTTCGTCTATGCCGCGCAGGACCAGGGCAAGGTCGTCGACCGCACCAAGCAGGCCTATGAAAGCTTCAAGCCCCTGGACGGCAAGTTCGCCGACAATGTGCTGGTGCAGGTCAAGAACGGCCCGCTCGATTTCCAGCCGCGCGAGCCTTTCTCGCCTCTGTTCGGCGCGATGCCGCATACCAGCCTGATGCCCGAGGTGCAGCTGACCAAGGAATATCTCGGCCAGGCAACGCATCTGGTTTACGTCGGAGCGCTGATCGACGAATTCCTTCACACCGACACGTTCGCGCATGGGCCGGGTTCGACCATCGCCAAGGTCACCGAAAGCCAGAAGCTGACCGGCATCGCCGGCATCGCCAATACCGGCAGCGATCGCGACTGGAGCGGATCCAGCTTCAACCAGGCCGACTGGTATGCGTTCGGCCGGCTGGCCTGGGATCCCGAAGCCTCATCCCGCGACATCGCCCAGGATTGGGCGGCAATGACCTTCATGCGCGATCCCGCCTTCGTGAAGCCGGTAGCGGACATGATGATGACCAGTCGCGAGGCGGTGGTGAACTATATGACGCCGCTTGGCCTCGCCCACATCATGGGCACCGGTCACCATCATGGCCCCGCGCCCTGGGTGCACGAGCTTGCCAGAGCGGAGTGGAATCCGGTTTATTACCATCAGGCCGACGCGATCGGCATCGGTGTCGACCGCACCGCGACCGGCACTGACGCGATCGCGCAATATGCGCCGCCGATCGCGAGGCAGCTGGCGAACATAGCCACCACGCCCGACAGATTCCTGCTCTGGTTCCATCATGTGCCGTGGAATTATAAGATGAAGTCGGGGCGCATCCTGTGGGACGAGCTGGCGCTCCATTACCAGACCGGCGTCGATCAGGTACGCGCGATGCAGGCGCAGTGGCGCGCGCTGAAGCCGTTCGTGGATGCCGAGCGGTTCGAGAAGACCGACGCCTTCCTCACCATCCAGCTTCATGAGGCCGAATGGTGGCGCGATGCCTGCCTCGAATATTTCGGCACTTTCTCCAAGCGGCCTTTGCCAGCGGGCGTGCCCGCGCCGGCGCATCCGCTGAACTACTACGAGGCGCTCGATTTCCCGTACGCGCCGGGACGATGATCGAACCTTCTCAGATGAAGGCGCCGTAGATCACGTCGCGGATCCGGCCGGTGACGATGTCGACCAGCAGGAGGTCGGGTCCATAGCGCACCCAACGCATGCCTGGCGGCGGCGCGCCCACACCCAGCACCCAATAATCATCGTAATAATAAGGCGTGCGAAGGAAGGTGCGCGGCAGGATCAGCCCGATCGACCAACGGCGATAGCGATAGCCGGACGGATAATGGAAGGGCGGCCGATGGATCGGCCGGAAATGCGGCGGACGCCCAACGCCGGGGCGGTGCACGGGCGGCCGGCTTGGGCGGCCTGGCTGTGGACGACCGGGTTGCGGCCGCGAAGTCTGCGGCGGACCGACCGGGCGCACATGCGGCGGAGTCGGGCGCGTGGTCGGACGGACTGGACCGGGCGCGGGGCGCGATGGGCCGTTTTGGCGATCGCCCGACGGCCGGCCGGGAACGGGCTGACCCTGCGGCGGACGATCACGCTGCGCGCGGTCAGCCTGGGCGGAGGCGATATCGGGCAGCAGGATCAGCAATGCCGCCGAAACAAGAAGGGACCGTTTCATAAGCACTTCCCTCTCTATGATGACGGCCACCTACGCCTCGGGCGCACCGGCGGCAAGCGGAGGACTCGCTCCGCAATGGCGCAATCGTGCATAGGCAATCAGGCGAACTCCACCAGGTCCCAGCGATTGCCGTAAAGGTCGAGAAATACCGCGACCTTGCCATAATCGGCCCGTGTAGGCGGCCGGACGAATTCTATCCCCTTCGCCACCATCGCGGCATGATCGCGGTCGAAATCGTCGGTGCGCAGGAACAGGAAGACGCGTCCGCCCGCCTGATCGCCGACGAACCTTTCCTGCTCGGGCGTGGCGGCGCGCGCGAGCAGGATCGAGCAGCCTTCGGGTGGGCTGCCAGGCGGGGCGACCAGCACCCAACGCTTGTCCTGTTCGGGCTGATATTCGTCGGCGACGAGGGTGAAGCCGAGCTTACCGACGTAGAAATCGATCGCCTCGTCATAGTCGCGCACGACCAAAGCGATATGCGCCAGAGATTGCTGCACGATACGCCTTCCGTTCCGAAGGATCGGCTAGCGAGGCTGCCGCCGGCTGTCGATTGCACTCGCGATCAGTTCGCCATCGGATGCTGCGATAGAGCAGGAATAGTCCACCGCCTTCATCGCGCTTCGGACGATAAGCGCCGAGGGCATTAGTGATTCGAGCCGCGACCGCAGTCATTTCCCAGCCAAGGACATTGAGATCCTCGTCGCTTAGATAGTCGTGAACCAGTTCCTCGATACCATGTTCCTCGCCGAAGGTGCGGACCGCCAAAGCGTCCACGATCCGGCTTTCCGGCCAGTGGTTGTTGCCCCAGGCCCAGAGCCAGTCGCCTGCTTTGGTGCTCGTCGTACCCACGATCTGCACCTCGGCAACTACCTTGGGAACGCCTTGATCCGAGAAGATCAGCGTACCTGCCTCGAGATCATGGTCGTAACGCGGCCAGCTACCGAGCTTGTAGGTTTCGGACAGCGCGGCATTCTTTTCCTGCAGCGCATGAAAGGCCTCATGGCGCCACTCGGGATACCAGTCCGGATAATCCACGTGGCCTAGAGCTTCACGCCGGCCCGGCGGGCGAAATCGAAACGGCGTTCCTCGACGCGCAGGCGGGCGCGATCCATCACGTCGGCCTCGGTTGCGATCAGCAGATTCTGCGTCACGCGCGCGAGGTGATCGCGCATCGCCTGTCGGGCCGTGTCGGGATCTCGCGCCTTCAGCGCGTCGAGCACGATCTGATGTTCGTCAACCGGCGGCTGGATGCCCGCGTCGCGCGCGCGGCTGAAGAAGTAAACGCAGAGCGGCGACTGATAGCGCTTGTCCCACAGGCTCTCGACCAGCCCGACCAGCACGTCGTTGCTGGTCGCCCGGGCCAATGCGACATGGAAGGCACGGTCGGCCTGCTCGCGCGTAGCCTGATCGGTGCGCATGTCGCCGATCCGGGCGATGATCGCCTCCATCTCCTCGATCTGCTTGTCGGTCGCGGCGACCGCGGCCAGCGCCGCAATCTCGCCCTCCAGCAGGCGGCGCGCCTCGGTCACCTCGAACGGGCCGTCGGCTTCGTCCGGGGAAATCGGAAGCGGCGCTGCCTTGGCAGCGACATAGACGCCCGCACCATGCCGGCGCAGCACCAGGCCGCGCAGTTCAAGCACGATGATCGCCTCGCGCACGACCGGCCGGCTGACGCCGAATTCCTCGGCCAGCTCGCGTTCGGACGGCAGCCGTCCGCCGGGCTTGTAGCGCCCTACCTCGATCGCCTGTTCGAGCGTGCGCGCGATGCTTTCGTAGAGCCGCGCATTCGCCCCATCGGCATTCTTCGCCAACGCGTTCTTCTCCCCTGGGCGATCAGATTAGCCGCAGGTCATTTTTCATACAAGTGGATATACCAGATCTACCATTGGTAAGACCAGCTTGTAAGATCATATTGACAGATAAAATCCGACAGGGGATATCTCCCGCCATTGTGATCGCTAACATGGCGACGCGCGTCCGAACCGGTTTCGATTGCGACCGGCCGGCATTGGAGAGGGGAATTTTGGGAATGGACGCCATTTCAACCTTAGGTCGTGCGCAGCGCGCGGCGCTTCTGGGCGCAACCATGCTGGCCGGCCTCGCCACGCCGCTCCATGCGCAGAGCGCAGCACAGGATGCGGCCCCCGTCGCGAGCCCGCCCGCAGCGGCGGCAGCCCCCGCCGGGGATGCGGGCGAAGTTGTCGTCACGGGCTATCGCCGCAGCCTGGCCCAATCGACCAACGCCAAGCGCAACGAGACCGGCTTCACCGATTCGATCTTCGCCGAGGACATCGGCAAATTCCCCGACGTGAACCTGGCGGAATCGTTCAACCGCATCCCCGGCATCACGATCAGCCGCGACATTGACGGCGAAGGCACCACCGTCGCGATCCGCGGCCTGAGCGCGAATTTCACCAACGTCACGCTGAACGGCGCGCCGATCGCGGTCGCGTCTACCGGCGGCGCAGACACGCAGGGAACCGATCGCTCGGTCGATCTAAGCTTCTTCCCGACCGACCTGTTCACCAAGCTGACGGTGGACAAATCCTACCGCGCCGACCTGCTGGAAGGGGGTGCCGCAGGCAATATCGACATCCGCAACGCGCGGCCGTTCGACAATCCCGGCACGCACGTCACCTACAATGCCCAGGCCACCAAGGAGAGCCTGGACAAGAAGTGGGGTGGCCGCGGATCGGTGATCGCCAGCACCACGACCGACACGTTGGGCATCCTGCTCGGCGTCGCGGGCAACCGCACCGAACAGCGCACCACCGGCTTCGAATCGGTCGGCTGGACCAACCCCAATCTATCGGCGGCGCAGTGCGGTGCCACCAGCGGCTGCAACCCAACCGGCGGCGGCAACTGGACGATCCCCGGGACCGTGCCGGTCAATGCCGGCAACGGGCTGACCACGGGCGCCACGATCGACCAGGCCTTCCTGCTTGCGCACAATCCGGGCGCCACGATCCAGCAGATCGACAATGGCATCATCCCGCGTCTGGGCCGCACGCTGGACGATTACGGCACGCGCGATCGCATCAACGCGGTGGCGAGCCTCGAATGGCGGCCGAGCGACGACCTGCATTTCTACCTGGACGGCCTGTGGGGCCGGAAGGTCAACAAGCTGCAGCGGATCGATATGGACTGGGTCGGCCGTAACGGCGCGGCGATCCCGATCAGCACCACCTACGACAAGACCGATTGCTCGGCGGGCTGCACCGTGACCGGCGGCACCTACGCCAATTCGCAATTCTTCCTCGAATATCGTCCCTACACCGAGCACACCAATTTCTGGAGCGTGAACCCGGGTGCGCAATGGAAGCTGGGCAGCAAGCTGACGCTCAACCTGCAGGGCAATTACACGCGCTCGACCTATCATCGGGAATCGCCGTCGGTGCTGGTCATCACCCCGGCCTCGTCGGGCCTGACCGTCACCTACAAGAATGACGGTGGCATCCCGTCGATCGTGTCCAACGTCGATCTCAACAATCCCGCCAATTTCGGCTGGAATGGCGGGCGCGTGAACATCCAGGACGAAAAGCGCCTCAACCTGACCAAGGGCATTCGCGGCGACCTCACCTGGGGCGACGAGAAACTGAACATTCGGGTCGGCGGCAATTATGACGACATTTCGCGCCGCATCACCGGCTACGACAATAGCCAAGCATGGCAGAATGCGGTCTGCGGCGGCAATCCCAACGTGTTCGTACCCGGCCCGAACAGCCAGCCGCCCTGCCAGGGCCTGGCGACGTCGGGCAACGCCGCCGCGCTGACCGCAGCCGCGGCGGCGGCCGGTTATGGCGGAACCTATCCCAGCTATCCGGGCTACGGTACGGCCTATACCGCCGGCCAGTCGGGTCCGATCACCTATGCCGGCTCGCTCATCCCCACCTCGGCCCTGTCGCAATATCTGATGCCCGGGCCGGACGGTTTCATCACGCTCAACTGGCCCGCCTTCGCCAAGGCATCCAATTATGCGCAATTCCACGCGGCCGAGCCGGCTAGCGGCGGCACCAACACCGGCGCCAGCGGCGGCTATATCCGCGAGCAATCGCCCGCGGCCTATGCCGAGGTGAACGGCATCCAGGACATCGCCGGCAGCGATCTGCGCTTCAACATCGGCGTACGCTGGGTCCGCACCAAGCAGACCATCCAGGGCACGGTATCGCTGACCGATCCGCGCAACACGCCCGCTGCACCGGGCGTGGCGCCGGCCGACGGCGGCAAATATCCGAACGTCTCGACCGTCTCGACGACGTCGCAAACTTACACCAAGTGGCTGCCCGCCGCGAACTTCGCGCTCGACGTCGGTCCGCATGCGGTGGCGCGTTTCGCTCTGTCGGAAACGATGACCCGGCCCGATCCGGCGGCGCAGCTGCCGGGCGTGAGCTTCTCGTCGCCGTCGGCCGACATCGGCTCGATCGGCAACCCGGCGCTCAAGCCCTACACATCCAAGAATGTCGATCTCGGCATCGAATATTATACCGGACATGAAGGCCTGATCAGCGTCGCGGCCTTCCACAAAGAGCTGAAGGGCTTCACCGTCAACGGCACCACCACCCTGCCCTTCTCGGCGTTGGCGGTCTACGGCATCACCTACGACTCGCAGTCGCCGACCCAGCAGGCGGCGATCACCGCGCGCGGCGGGCCGGGTGCCGCCACCGTGCAGATCACACAGCAGGTCAATGCCAGCGGCACGCTCGACGTGAACGGCATGGAATTCCAGTGGGTCCAGCCGCTCGACTTCATCCTCGATCCGCTGATCGGGCTGAAGGGTCTCGGCTTCAACGCCAATGCCACGATCGTCGACCAGAAGGGCAGCGGGGCGGCACCAGCGACCGCGCTCGGCGTGGCCAAATATACCTACAACATCACCGGCTATTACGAGCATGGCGGGATCAGCCTGCGCCTCACCCAGTCGTTCCAGAAGGGCGCGCAGGTGAGCGGCCTCGGCCAGAACGGCATTCCGGCGGCGGCCTTCTACACGAAGGATTATCACCAGCTCGACTTCGGCTCGACCTTCGACCTGGAGAAGATCACGGGGATGCGCCACGCGCCGCAGATCACGTTCGACGTGGTCAACATCACCAACGAGTCGCTCGGCAATTACTTCCAGTTCCCCAATGCGACGCAGCAGCTCGATCGTCCGGGCCGCACCTTCATGATCGGTCTGCGCGGTACCTTCTGAGCGCGGCCCATAAGTTCCTCACCTCGAGTGGTCGGTCTGACGGGGCCGGCCACTCATTTTTTTGCCTAAGTCACCAACTCGCGGTAGAGACCGGGAACATGGGGAGGCGGCGACGCCTGCATCGCCGGAGAAAAGGTTGAGCCAGAAGTCTTCACGCCGCCAGCGCAGCGCACCCACGATCAGCGATGTGGCCGCAACCGCGGGCGTTTCACCCATGACGGTTTCGCGCGTGATCAATGGCGAGGCCAATGTCCGCGCCGCGACCCGCGATCTGGTCAATGCCGCGATCCAGCAATTGGGCTACGCCCCCAATCGCGCAGCGCGCAGCCTGGCGGGCGCCGAGGAGCTGCGGATCGGTTTGCTCTATTCCAACCCGTCCGCCGCCTATCTTTCCGAATTCCTGGTCGGCGGGCTCGAACAGGCCAGCCGCGGCAATCTCCAGCTCATGGTCGAGCAGTGCGAGATTGACGGGCATGAGGTGAAAGCAGCCGAACACCTGATCCGCATCGGCATCGATGGCGTGATCCTGCCGCCGCCGCTTTGCGATGCCCGGCCGGTGATCGACGTGCTGCAGAAAGCGGGCGTGCCGATGGTGGTGGTGGCCTCCGGCAAGCCGCCGAGCGATATCAGCGCGGTCAGCATCGACGACGAACGCGCGGCGTTCGACATGACCTGCCATCTCGCAAGGCTCGGCCATCGCCGTATCGCCTTCATCCAGGGCAATCCCAACCAGACCGCCAGCGCACGCCGCCTCGACGGCTACAAGCGCGGGCTCGAGCGGAGCGGGATCGCCTACGACCCCAATCTGGTCGCGGAAGGTTTGTTCACCTATCGCTCGGGCCTCGACGCGGCCGAACGCTTGCTCGACCAGAAAGACCCGCCTTCGGCCATCTTCGCCGCCAATGACGATATGGCGGCGGCAGCCGTGGCGGTCGCGCATCGGCACGGTCTCGACGTCCCCGGGGATGTAACCGTTTGTGGCTTCGACGACACGCCGCTCGCCACCACGATCTGGCCCGAGCTGACCACGATCCACCAGCCGATCCGCGACATGTCCAAGGCGGCGATGGATTTGCTGGCGGGCGAAATCCGCGCGCGGCGCGGGCCGATGCGCCCGGCGCCCAAGCATGTGACGCTGGACTATACCTTCGTGCGGCGCCAGTCGGACGCCGCCCCCCGGCGCAGGCCTATCGCGCAGGCGTAGAGCCTGTTCCGGCAGGCTGAAACAGCGCAGCACAGACCTAAAAAAGGGTCCGCTTCATTACCGACCTTGGTCGGAGAGCAGCAAAGCTTGGGTGGCCGCGCCTTGACTCGCGGGAACCGGGGCGTTGTAGCGCTCCCATAAAACAAGACCAAGGATCGCTCGTTGACCCGCACGCCCGTCAAACCCTTCCGCTCGCGCGACTGGTTCGCCGATCCCGCGCGCAGCGACATGGTCGCGCTCTATCTCGAGCGCTTCATGAATTACGGCATCACGCCGGAGGAGCTGCGCTCGGGCAAGCCGATCATCGGTATCGCGCAATCTGGCAGCGACCTTTCGCCGTGCAATCGCATCCATGTCGATCTGGCCAAGCGCACGGCGGCGGGCATCCGCGACGCGGGCGGCATCCCGATGGAATTCCCGGTCCATCCGATCTTCGAGAATTGCCGCAGGCCGACCGCCGCGCTCGACCGCAACCTGCTCTATCTCGGCCTGGTCGAGATCCTGTACGGCTATCCGATCGATGCAGTGGTGCTGACCACCGGCTGCGACAAGACCACGCCGTCGCAGATCATGGCGGCATCGACCGTCGACATCCCGGCGATCGTGCTGTCGGGCGGCCCGATGCTCGACGGCTGGCACGAGGGCGAGCTGGTCGGCTCGGGCACAGTCATCTGGCGATCCCGCCGCAAGCTGGCCGCGGGCGAGATCGACGAGGAGGAATTCCTCAAGCGCGCAACCGACAGCGCGCCCTCGCCCGGCCATTGCAACACGATGGGCACCGCATCGACCATGAACGGCGTGGCCGAAGCGCTTGGCCTGTCGCTACCCGGCTGCGCCGCGATCCCCGCGCCCTATCGCGAGCGCGGGCAGATGGCCTATCTGACCGGCAAGCGCATCGTCGAGATGGCCTATGAGGACCTGCGCCCGTCGAAGATATTGACGCGCGACAGCTTCCTGAATGCGATCGCCTTCGTCACCGCCGCGGGCGGTTCTTCCAATGCCGAGCCGCATATCATGGCGATGGCGCGGCATGCGGGCGTGGAACTCTCGCCCGACGACTGGACCACGCACGGCTATGATCTTCCCCTGCTGCTCAACATGCAGCCGGCGGGGAAATTCTTAAGCGAACGCTATCACCGCGCGGGCGGCGTCCCGGCCTTGCTGTGGGAGCTGGCGCAGGCGGGCAAGCTCAAAGCCGATTGCCTGACCGTTACCGGCAAGACGATCGTCGAGAATGTCGGCGGCCGCGAAACGCACGACCGCGAGGTCATCTATCCCTATGCGGCACCGCTCAAGGAGCAAGCCGGCTTCCTCGCTCTGTCGGGCAATCTGTTCGATCACGCGATCATGAAGACCAGCGTGATCTCCGAGGAATTCCGCAATCGCTACCTCAATCGCCCGGGATCGGAAGGCATGTTCGAAGCGCGCGCGATCGTGTTCGACGGTGCCGACGATTATCATCATCGCCTCAACGATCCGTCGCTCAACGTGGACGAGAATTGCATCCTGGTGATGCGCGGCGCCGGCCCAATCGGCTGGCCCGGATCGGCCGAGGTGGTCAACATGCAACCGCCCGATGCGCTGATCCAGCGCGGCGTGATGTGGCTACCGACGCTCGGCGACGGCCGTCAGTCAGGCACGTCGGACAGCCCCTCGATCCTCAACGCCTCGCCCGAAAGCGCGGCCGGCGGCGGCCTCGCCTGGCTGCGGACCGGCGATACGATCCGGATCGACCTCAATGCGGGCAGCTGCAATGCCTTGGTCGACGAAGCCGAAATCGCGCGCCGCAAGGCCGAAGGTGCGCCCGCAATTCCCGAAAGCCATACGCCGTGGGAAGAGCTGTTCCGCGAGAAGACCGGCCAGATGCACGACGGTGCGGTGCTGGAATTCGCGCTCAAATATCGCGGCGTCGCGGCCAAGACGCCGCGACATAATCACTAGGCCCCATTTCGCTGGGTCGAGGCAAAGCTCCCTCTCCCCAAGGGGAGAGGGCTGGGGTGAGGGGGAGCGAGGCGCAGCCGAGCGCCAAACCTCATGGTGTGGTCACCCTCACCCAACCTGCAGAGCCGAGGGATCGTCCCCCGGACGATCGCCAAAACGGCTCTGCTCCCTCAAGGGAGAGGGCTTTTGCTGGGATTAAGTCTGAGCGAAATCGACCCAGGGCCTCAGCCTCTCCCCCGAAAAGAGGAGTCCTGGTCGCGCTAGAGGTTGACGCTCACTTCTACGCGAAACTGATCCTGAAGGCGCTACCGTGGCGTGTCGGCAGCCGGTCCGGCACGTCGATGGCAAGCATCGTATCGGTCTGCTGGAAATGCAGCGTCTGGTTCGAGCCGAGCAGCCTGACGCTTCGGACATGGCCCACCTCGCGGCCGGCATTGCGGCCGAGCGAGGCGATCGTCAAACGTCCGCGCGGCTCGCCCAAAGTGATCGCGTAAAGCGTCTTGCCCTTGGCGGTGAAACGGATGTCCTGCGCCGTATAGCGGCCGCTTTCGTTGAAGGAGCCGCCCTTGGTCTGGGTCGGCCCTTCGCCATAGAGGTGCCAAGGGCGCGTGCCGTGGATCGCTTCGCCGTTGACCGCCATCCACTTGGCCAGTTCCGCAAGCAAGGTCTGCGATTCCGGCGGAAGGCTGCCATCGGGATACAGCACCACGTTCATCAGCAAATTGCCGTTTTTGCTGACGATGTCGGCCAGCATGCCGATCACCTCGGGCGCCGTCTTGTAGCTATAATTGTCCGAATAGAACCAATCGCCGTTGGATGTATCGGTCTGCCATGGCCGCGGGTTGATGCCATCCATCACGCCGCGTTCGAGATCCAGCACGCACGCTTCGGGATAGGTTTCGCCCGAACCGCCCCCCTTGCAATTGTAGACCGCCTGGACCCGGCCGTGCCGATCGACGCTGCGATTATAGAGATGCGCGACCAGGGACCGCCCCACCTCGCCGAACGGAAGCCCGCCGTCGGAATAGAGCAGATCCGGCTGATAGGAATCGACTAGGTCGCGGATGCGGTTGAACCAGATCTGATGATAGGCCGGATCCTTCGTGTACCAGGTATCCGCGCCGCCCTTGTACGGCTCGTTATGCGGCGGATGGTAGAGGTCCGCATATTTCGGATTGGCGCCATCATAGTCGACGCCCAGCTTGGGCCAGAACTGATCGTAGAGGTGGCTCGGATAATACCAGTTATGGCTGGCACCGAGATGTTCGGACACGCCGAAGCGCAGGCCGCGCCGGCGCGCCGCGTCGCGCCAGGCCCCGACGATGTCGCGCTTGGGGCCCATGACGGCCGCGTTCCAGCGATGGTGGCGTGAATTCCACAGGTCGAAATTGTCGTGGTGCACGCCCATGCTGACGAAATATTTGGCGCCGGCAGCGACGTAGAGATCCATCAGCGCTTCGGGATCGAACTTCTCCGCCGTCCACAACGGGATGATGTCCTTGTAGCCGAACTCGGACGGATGCCCGTACGCTTTCAGATGGGAGTCGTAGATCGGCTGCCCAGGAATATACATCATCCGGGCATACCAATCGCCTTTGCGGGGAACGGCTTGCGGCCCCCAATGCGCCCAGATGCCGAACTTGGCATCGCGAAACCATTCCGGGGTCTGGTAGGTCTTCAGGGATTCCACGGTCGGCTGGAAGGGACCGGACGCCAAAGGCGCGAGCGTCGCGGGCATGCCGGCCGGGGCTTGCGCCACCGCCTGTGCGCCGATCGTGGCCCAGAGCGGCGCGCCCAGAACGCCCCGTCGGCTTATCGTTCCCATCCTCTTCCTTCCTGATCCCGGTATCGTTGTACGCGACTGTCCGCCCCGTCCGAGAATGATGAGAGTAGACCGCGCCGATCTTCGATAAATCCTCGTTCTCGCGTATGAAATCGCTTTTTATAAGCGCCGTACCGACTTGGCTCTTGCGGAGACCGGATCGGAACAAAAGAAAAGCCCGCCGCTCTCTCGAGCGACGGGCCTTCTTTCTTGCCTGGAAAATGTCGGGAAGGTTTAGCCTTCCATCTGCTCCAGTTCCTTGCCCTTGGTCTCGTGGATGAACTTCTTCACCAGGAAGAAGCTGACCGCCGCCGACACGGCATAGAAAGTGTAGGTTGGGGTCAGGCCGAACTTCGAGGCCATGACCGGGAAGCTCTGCGCGATCAGATAATTCGCGAACCATTGGGCGAAGCCGCAGACGGCGAGCGCCGAACCGCGGATCTGGTTCGGGAACATTTCACCCAGCATGACCCACATGATCGGGCCCCAGCTGGCGTTGAAGAAGATCACGTAGAGGTTGGCCGCGATCACCGCGATCCAGCCATTGTGCACCGACAGCTGCAGATTGCCGGCGGCATCGAGCGAACCCGAATGGAAGGCATAGACCATGGTGAACAATGTCACCGCCATGCCGGCCGAGCCGATCAGCAGGAGCGGCTTGCGGCCGATCTTGTCGACGAACATGATCGTGACGAAGCAGGCCGCGATCGAGACGAGACCCGAGATGATGTTGCGCTGAAGCGCGGTATCCTCGGTCGCGCCCGCCAGCTTCCACAGCGTTTCGCCATAATAGAAGATGACGTTGATACCGACGAGCTGCTGGAACACCGCGATCACCAGGCCGGCCCACACGATCGGGCGGAAGATGGTGCCGGGCGCGAGCACGTCGCGGAAGCGCGGACGGTGATCGTGGCTGAAGCTCGCTTTGATCTCGGCCAGCTTCGCCTTGGCGGCGCTGGCGCCGAGCAAGCGGGTCAGCACGCTTTCCGCTTCGCCGTCGCGCTTGCGCGAGACGAGGTAGCGCGGGCTTTCCGGAATCGTGAAAAGCGCGACCAGGAAGATCCCCGCAGGGATCGCCTGGCAGAGATACATCCAGCGCCATGCCTCGAAGCCGCCCCACCACATATTGGTCGACTTGCCTGCCGCGCCGGCGAGGAAATAGTTCACGACGAATGCGCCGGTCAGGCCGGTGATGATCATCACCTGCTGGATCGTGGTCATGCGGCCACGGATGTTCGCGGGCGCGACCTCGGAGATGTAAGCGGGCGAGAGCACGGAGGCCGTGCCGACCGCCATACCGCCGCACAGACGTGCGATCAGGAAGATGATATGGTCGTGCGAGATGCCCTGCACGATCGCGCCGGCGAGGAAGAGCGCCGCAGCCACCATCATCACGTTGCGGCGGCCGAACACGTCGGCCAGGCGACCGGCGAGGAACGCGCCGATGAAGCAGCCGATCAGCAGCGAACCGACCGTGAATCCTAGGCTCGCATCGCTCAGCCCGAAAGCCGCGCGCAGGCCGTCCTGCGTGCCGTTCACGGCGCCGCTATCATATCCGAATAGAAAACCGCCGATCGTGGCGACCGCCACGATCGCAGCGACGAAGCCCAGGCTGCCCTGGCTTTCCCCTCGCTCCATGTCCCGCTCCCTTCTTGTGCTTTTACCGTTGTTGTTGCCGGTCAGCTCAGCCTGACCAGATTGCCGGCCAGTCCCGGCACGTCCACGTCGAACGCGAAGACGTTCCCGGCCAGAGGTTGGCCGTCCAAAGCGGCCGCGTCGAGCCCCTTTCGTGCGCTGGTGGCGTATATGGTGCACAAATCGGTCCCCCCGAACGCGATTTTGGTGATATTTGCTGCCGGCAGCCGCACTTCGGCAAGAATTTCGCCGTCCGGGCTATAGCGCCGCGCGCGCCAGCCGCCCCATAGGCCGATCCAGACGCAGCCTTCGGAATCGCAGACCGAGCCGTCGGGCCAGCCGTCGGCCTCATCGATCGTGGCGAAGACTTCCGCCGCGCCAACGGTGCCATCGTCCCGGATCGCGATCTTGTGGATCACCCGGCCGAGCGTATCGGTATGATAGAGCGTGCGCCCGTCCGGGCTGACCGCCGGGCCGTTGGTGATGCACACCGGGGGCAGGCCGCTGGCGCGAACCTCACCCTTGTCGAAGCAATAAAGCTGGCCGCTCTCGGCCTCCTCACCGTCGTCCATCGATCCGAACCAGACGCGGCCTTGCGCATCGACCGCGGCGTCGTTGAGGCGGTTGCCGGGGCGGTGCGCCTCGGGCGTCGCGATCACGTCGAACGCACCCGTTTCCGGATCGAAGATCGCGAGCCCCTGCTGAAGCCCGGCAAGGAACTTACCATCGTCCGTGGGCAGGACCCAGCCGACCTGGCACGGGGCTTCATAGCTTTTGTGGTCGCCGCTTTCCGGGTGGAAGCGATGAACCCGATGATTCTTGATATCGACGAACCAGAGCGCCTGTTCGCGAGCGACCCAGACCGGCCCCTCCCCCAAGGTGGCCTGGACCGGCAGGACGCTGCGGACCTCAGTCATCAGCGCCAGCCCGCATCCACGAAATAATCGTGCGCGGTGCACATTTTCGCGTCATCGGACGACAGGAACAGCACCATTGCCGCAATGTCGGCCGGCTGGATGCGCCCGTCGATACATTGCGAGGCGACGATCTCGGCTTCGCCCTCGGGCGTGTACCATTTCATCTGGCGCGGGGTCTGGACGTTGCCCGGCACGATCGTGTTGACGCGGATGTTGCAGCGGCCGAGATCGCGCGCCAGCGCGCGGGTCAGCCCCTCGATCGCGGCCTTGCAGGTCTGATAGAGGACCAGGTCGGCCATGCCGAGATGCCAGCTGATCGAGCCGAAATTGAGGATCACGCCGCCGCCCGCACGCTTCATCGCGGGCACCACCGCTTGCGCCGCGAAGAATTGGTGGCGCAAATTCACGTTGAGGCGATCGTTCCAATAATCGGGCGTGACCTCCTCGACCGTATGACGATCGTCATTGGCGGCATTGTTGATCAACACGTCGATCCCGCCCAGCTTTTCCTCAAGCTCGGCGATCGTGGCCTTGAAGGTATCGATGTCGGTGATGTCGCACTGGCGATAGAGCGGCTTGTGCGGGGCATCGCACAGCCGCTCGACCAGATCGCGCGAAGCCTGATCCGCAATATCGACGAAAGCGACGCGCGCGCCCTGCCAAGCGAACGCTTCGACCAGCCCTTCGCCGATCCCGCTGCCGCCGCCCGTGACGAGAACGCGTTTACCCTTGAGGCTGGGATAGATAGCGCGATTGGACAAATCAGTCGCCGACATAGACGGTCTTCATCTGGGTGTAGAACTCCACTGCGGCGAAACCCTGCTCGCGCGCGCCATAGCTGGAGCCGCGCGAGCCCCCGAACGGAACGTGATAATCGACGCCCGCGGTCGGCTGGTTGATCATCACCATGCCCGCGCGGACATTCTTCTTGAAGTGGCGCGCATATTTCTGGCTGGTCGTGACGATGCCCGACGACAGGCCGAAATTGCCGCGATTGGCGAGTTCGAGCGCGTCCTCGTAGCTCTTGGCGCGGACGGTCGAGACGACGGGGCCGAACACTTCCTCATTATTGATCCGCATGTCGGGATCGGTGTCGGCGATGAGCGTCGGGCTCATGAAGTAACCCGGTGTCTCCAGCTTGAGCTGCTCGCCGCCGGTGACGAGGCGGCCGCCTTCCTTGGTCGCGATCTCGACATAGCGCAGATTCTGTTCGAACTGGCTGTCCGACGAAGCCGGGCCCACCTGGGTATTGGCGTCGAGCGCCGGACCGACCCGGAGCGCCTTGGCGCGCTCGGCAAGCGCGGCGACGAAGCGGTCGTGGATGCCGTCCTGCACGATGACCTTGGACGAGGCGGTGCAGCGCTGGCCGGTCTGGAAGAAGCCGCCGTCGAGCGCGATCGCGACCGCGCGGTCGAGGTCGGCATCGTCGAGTACGACCAGCGGGTTCTTGCCGCCCATCTCCAGCTGGACGCGCGCCTGGCGCGTGACGGCGGCGATGCCGACCTTGCCGCCGACCGACTGGCTGCCCGTGAAGGAGATGCCGTTGATCTCGGGATGGTCAACGATCGCGGAGCCGACACCGCCCTGGCCCAGCACCATGTTGAAGATGCCGGCGGGCGCACTGAGCGATGCCGCCACCTCATGGATGATCTTGGCGAGCGCATGCGCGATCGCCGGCGTCGGATTGGCCGGCTTCAGCACGACCGTATTGCCGAACGCCAAAGCGGGCGCTGCCTTCCAGGCGGGGATCGCAATCGGGAAATTCCAAGGCGTGATCAGGCCATAGACCCCGACCGCTTCGCGCCACACCTCGACATCGAGGCCGGGTCGGGTGGATTCGAGCGTCTGACCATGCCGGCGCAGCGCTTCTCCGCCGAAATATTTGAAGATGCGCGCGGCGCGCATGACTTCGCCCATGCCCTCGGGCCGGGTCTTGCCTTCCTCGCGGCTGAGCAACTCGCCCAGTTCGGCGGCGCGCGCCATGATCGTGTTGCCGACCTTGTCGAGCAGGTCCGAGCGAAGCTCGGGCGAGGCCATCGACCAGGCCGGGAACGCCGCACGGGCCGCCGCAGCGGCGGCATCGACCTCGGCCTTGCCGCCGGCCGGATAGGAAGCGACCACCTCATCCGTGTTGGACGGGTTGATGCTGGTGAAAGGCGTGTCGGCTTCGACTTCCTTGCCGCCGATGAAATGGGTGAGCTTCATGGGTCCTTACCTTGTTATGCGCGTCAGCCGAGCAGCCCGCGCTGCACCAGATTCTGCATCAGCCCGGAAATGCCGAGCGTCCACGGCTTCGCATCCTTCGAATGCGTCACGCGGTTGACCAGCTTGCCGAGCTTGGGGGTCGAGATGGAGACGATATCGCCCACCTTGTGGGTGAAGCCGCGACCGGGATCGTCTCGATCCTGCGTCGGCGCGAACAACGTGCCGAGAAACAGGATATAGCCGTCGGGATAATGATGCTCGCTCATCGCCTGGGCGACGAGATCGGTGGGATCGCGGCTGATCTCGCGCATCGAGCTATGGCCCTTGAGGATATAGCCGTCCTCGCCCTCGATCAGCAGGTCGACCTGCGCATCGCGCACATCGTCCACCGTGAAGCTCGCGTCGAACAGCCGCACGAACGGCCCGAGCGAACAGGAGGCATTATTGTCCTTGGCCTTGCCGAGCAGAAGCGCCGAGCGGCCTTCGAAGTCGCGCAGATTGACGTCGTTGCCGAGGCTCGCGCCGACGGGCGTGCCATGGCTGTCCGCCAGGATCGCGATCTCGGGCTCGGGATTGTTCCAGCTCGAATCGGAGCGGATGCCGACCTCGGCGCCCCAGCCCACGGTCGAGAGCACGGGCGATTTGGTGAAGATTTCCGCATCCGGGCCGATCGCGACCTCCAGATATTGCGACCACATGCCCTCGTCGATCAGCGCCTGCTTGAGCGCCATCGCCTCCTTCGAGCCAGGCTTCAGGCCGCGGATACCCCCGCCGATCCGCCCTTCGAGCATCGCGCGCACCTCGGCCGCCTTGCCGGCATCGCCCCGCGCGCGCTCCTCGATCACGCGCTCGACCGCCGAGACCGCGAAGGTCACACCCGCGGCCTTCACGCATTGCAGGTCCACGGGACTCAGCAGGCGGGGCGTGCCGTCGCTGGACAGGTTCATGCTTTGGAGGGTGCCCAGTGCCCGGCCCTTCGACACGTCGAAGGCGCGATCGGCGACGAGCTGCGCCGCGGTCGGCGCCACGCGGCTCATGTCGTAGAGGGTGCCGTCCTTGACCAGCACCGGAGTCGGGCCTTCCGCGGTCTCGATCCGGCCGAGGAAAAGCCCCTCGCGCCAATCGTCAGCCAGCATTTGCGCCGGCACGAAAGCCGTCATCGTCAAACCTCTCCGCCCAAGCCCCTTGTTAGCGCTACCAATGTTAGGTCCGCGCCTCCGAGTCAAGGGGCGGTAACAGGTTCGTTTTGCAGGGGCCAGTTTGATTGTCGGACAACCGGGCGCCGCGCTAACATGGCGCCCGATTGTTGCCGACGAGCGTCAGTTCTTGGCCTTGTCGACCAGCTTGTTCTTGCTGATCCACGGCATCATCGCGCGCAGCTCCGCGCCGACCTTCTCGATGCCATGCTCGGCCTGAAGCTTGCGGCTCGCCTTCATCTCCGGATTGCCCATGCGGTTGTCCATCATGAAGCGCTGGACAAAGCGGCCGCCCTGGATGTCCGCCAGCACGCGCTTCATCTCCGCCTTGGTCTCGTCGGTGATGATGCGCGGGCCGGTGTGATAATCGCCATATTCCGCGGTATTGCTGATCGAATAGCGCATGTTGGCGATGCCGCCCTCATACATCAGGTCGACGATCAGCTTCACCTCGTGGAGGCATTCGAAATAGGCCATTTCCGGCGCGTAGCCAGCTTCGACCAAAGTCTCGAAACCCGCCATGATCAGGTGGGAAAGGCCGCCGCAGAGAACAGCCTGCTCGCCGAACAGGTCGGTCTCGCACTCTTCCTTGAAGGTGGTCTCGATCACGCCCGAACGGCCGCCGCCGACGGCCGACGCATAAGAGAGCGCCACGTCATGCGCATTGCCGCTCGCATCCTGATGGATCGCGATCAGGCAGGGCACGCCGCCGCCCTTCACATATTCGCCGCGCACGGTGTGGCCCGGGCCCTTGGGCGCGATCATGAACACGTCGATGCCCGCCGGCGGCTCGATCAGGCCGAAATGGACGTTGAGGCCGTGCGCGAAGGCGATCGCGGCGCCGTCGCGGATATTGTCCTTGATGTCCTTTTCCCAGATGCCGGCCTGATGCTCGTCGGGCGCGAGGGTCATGATGATGTCCGCCCACTTGGAGGCATCGGCGACCGACATGACCTTGAAGCCCGCTTCTTCCGCCTTGGCGGCGCTGGCCGAACCCGGACGCAGGCCGATCGCAACCTCCTTCACGCCCGAATCGCGCAGATTCTGCGCATGGGCGTGGCCCTGGCTGCCATAGCCGACGATCGCGACCTTCTTGCCCTTGATCAGGCCGATGTCGGCGTCGGAATCATAATAAACACGCATTGCAATAAACCCCTCTAGGTCGTCACCCCAGCGAAAGCTGGGGTCTCGGCAGGTTGAAACCGGCCTCAGGTTGAACTTTCACCTCCCGAGACCCCAGCTTTCGCTGGGGTGACGGAATGTATAGCGTACTAAAAAGTCTGGTGGCCGCGACTGATCGCGGCGACACCGGTACGGGCGACTTCGACCAGCCCGACCTCGCGCATCAACTCGAGGAATTTGTCGATCTTGTCGGTCCCGCCGGTCACCTCGAACACGAAGCTGGAGATGGTCGCGTCGACCACGCGGGCGCGGTAGACCTCGGCCAGGCGCAGCGCCTCGATCCGGTGATCGCCCGTGCCGCGCACCTTCACCAAGGCCAGCTCGCGTTCGACATGCGCGCCCTCGGCGGTGAGGTCGTGCACGCGATGGACCGGCGGCAGCCGGTCGAGCTGCGCGATGATCTGGTCGATCGTCGCGGGCGCGCCCGAGGTGACGATCGTGATCCGGCTCACGCTTTCGTCCTCGGTCACCTCGGCGACGGTCAGGCTCTCGATATTATAGCCACGTCCGGCGAACATGCCCGCGATCCGCGCGAGGATGCCCGGCTCATTCGCGACCGTGACGGAGAGCGTGTGCCGCTCGATAACTTCTGTGCGGATATGCATCATGGATCCTGCAGTGCGTAGAGAGGAGACGCCGGTCAATCAGACCAGCGCCTTGGCCTCGTCGTCCATTTCCCCCGAGACTTCGTTCGCCTGCAGGATCATCTCGGTATGCGCCGCGCCCGACGGGATCATCGGAAAGCAGTTGGCGAGCTTGGCGACGCGGCAATCGACCATTACCGGCCCCTTATAGGCCAGCATCTCGCCGATGCCGTCGTCGAGCGCCGCCGGATCCTCGATCCGCATCCCCTTCCAGCCATAGGCTTCGGCCAGCTTCACGAAATCGGGCAGCGCCTCCGAATAAGAGTGCGAATGGCGGCCCTGATAGGTCAGGTCCTGCCACTGCCGAACCATGCCCATATATTCGTTGTTGAGGATGAACACCTTGACCGGCAGCTCATATTGCGTCGCGGTCGACATCTCCTGGATGTTCATCATGATCGACGCTTCGCCCGCGATATCGATCACTAGTGCATCGGGGTTGCCGATCTGCGCGCCGATCGCGGCGGGCAGGCCATAGCCCATCGTGCCGAGCCCGCCCGAGGTCAGCCACTTGTTCGGGCTTTCGAAGCCGAAATGCTGCGCGGCCCACATCTGGTGCTGGCCCACCTCGGTCGAGATGATCGGCGCCTTGTCCTTGGTGGCTTCCCACAGACGGCGGATCGCATGCTGCGGCATGATCTCCTTGGTCGACTTCGGGAAGTCGAGGCTGCGCTTGGCCCGCCACTGATCGATCTGCGCGAACCATTTGGACAGATCCGCCGCCTGATGGCCGCGCTTCTTCCAGGTCGCGATCATCGCGGCAATCGCCCGGTCGCAATCGGCGACGATGCCCAGTTCGGCCGACACGATCTTGTTGATCGAGGAGCGGTCGATATCGACGTGAATCTTGCGCGCATGCGGCGCGAACGCGTCGAGCCGCCCGGTCACGCGATCGTCGAAGCGCGCGCCCAGGCAGATGATCAAATCGGCCTGGTTCATCGCCAGATTGGCTTCGTACGTGCCGTGCATGCCCAGCATGCCGAGCCACAAGGGCGACGAGGCCGGCAAGGCGCCCAACCCCATCAACGTCGAGGTGACGGGGGCGCCGGTCAGCTTGACCAGCTCGCGCAGGCCTTCGCTCGCCGCCGGGCCGGCATTGATGATGCCGCCGCCGGTGTAGAAGATCGGACGCTCGGCGGCGGCGATCATCTCGACCGCACTCTCGATCAGCTTTGGATCGGGTTCGGTCTGCGGCTGATAGCCGATACTGGTGCGCGGGCGGTTGTCCGCGGTCGCGGCGACCTGCACGTCCTTGGGCAGATCGATCAGTACCGGGCCGGGGCGGCCGGTGGTGGCGATGCGGAACGCCTCGCGGATCACGCCTTCCAGTTCGGCCGGATCCTTCACCAGGTAATTCTGCTTGGTGCAGTGACGGGTGATGCCGACCGTGTCGCATTCCTGGAAAGCATCCGATCCGATCAGGGCGGTCGGCACCTGGCCGGTGATCACCACCATCGGGATCGAATCCATCAGCGCGTCGGTGATGCCCGTCACCGCATTGGTCGCGCCCGGGCCTGAGGTCACCAGCACCACGCCGGGCTTGCCGGTCGAGCGGGCATAGCCTTCGGCCGCGTGCGCGGCGCCACCTTCCTGGCGGACCAGAATGTGACGGATACGATCCTGCTTGAAGATCGCGTCGTAAATCGGAAGCACGGCTCCACCGGGATAGCCGAATACGACCTCGACCCCGAGATCGCTCAGGGTTTCGATCAATATGTCCGCGCCGGTTCGTTCCTGGGCCATGGCCTTCGCTCGCTATTTGGAGGAGCGGGGCGGGTACCCATGCCGTCCTCAGGTGTCAACCAAAAATCGATCGTTTATTTCGCCTATCGGCGGTTTTTAAGCAATTTTGTTACTCATAAGCCAATTTTGTGGACAAAAAGAAAGCCGCCCGAAGGCGGCTTTCTGGAAACTCGGGTCTGGGAGGTCTGGATCAAGCCGCGGCCAGACGCTCCTTGCGACGCTGGCTGCGAATAAGCGATCCGATGACGCCGAAGCCCATCAGCATAGTCATCCAGCTCGCCGGCTCGGGCACGCCGCCCGGTCCACCGGGATTGCCGCCATGGTTGCTCGGCGGGGGCGCGACCAGGAAGCCCGTACTGCCGTTGAAGGTGCCGAGATGAACTTCACCGCAATCCTGGAACACCTTTGCGACGACGCTGCCGTTGATCGGCGAGCTGCCGGTAATTGTCGCCTTGGGTGCGAGGATTGATCCATAAACCGCGGTGTTCACGGCCACCGTGGTCGCGTCGGTGAAGTTCCAGATGATGTTCTGCTGGACCAGACTGCTATTCCCGACCTCGTTCGCGCCGAAAGTCACGTTTGAGCCCGACACGTTGACGATCAGCGTCTTGCCGTTGGTCGAGTTCGCATAGCTCGGGAGATTGAACGTGCCGCTGGCAAGCTGCGCCGCGCTGATGTCCGCCACCGCGAAGCTGCTCGCGTTTGCCGCGGCGGTGAAGTTGAAATGGATATTGTTGTGATTGCTGCTGTCGAGCGTCGCGTTGGGCGTGAGCGCGCCCAGAATCTGCGACAATGTCGTCATATCCGCCTGATATGCCGCCGTGACGGTCGCGATCGTGGCCTTCAGGTCGTTCGACCCGCCCGCTTTGATCGTCTTGTCCTGCTTGATGTAGGCCTTGTCCTGGGTCTGCACGTTCGTCGCCGTCGTGCCGTAGGTGGCCGTCTTCTTGCTGTTCGGATTGAAATTCTGGGCGTTCAGGCTGCCGGCGACCTGAAGCGTCGCCGTCACGTTGCCATTGTTGATCTGCACGCCGCTGGCATTGCCGCCGACCACCGCCTGGATATTGCTGAGGCCGATACCGTTATTGACCTGCACGTTGGTCGCGTTGCCGCCCACGGTCAGCGAACGATATTTGGACATTTGCAGATATTTGTGGGCGTTGGCGCCGCCGATCGCCACCGGCGCGTTGTTGCCGTTCAGGTTGCCGCCGATGAAAACCTTGCCCTCGACATCCGACTGCAATGTGGCATCGCCGAAGGTGAGCAGGTTGATCGCGCCCATCACGCGCATCGCGGTCGTCGCCTGCCGATATTGCTGCAGGGTGAGCGTGTTAGTGGCATTCGCCGGCGCGCAAAGCACCGTCGCCATCACGGCAACCATTCCCCAACCGAATTTACGCATTACACCCCCAGAAGCGCGAAATACAGGCGCCTAACCCCCAACACAATGGTCGTTTCGCTAGTGCAAAAAAGCCAAAGTGGCAATATCCCGAACGGGCGTTAACCTCCTTTTCAGGCTGGCTTAACCCTCTTTCCCGCCGTGCGCTTGTGCCGCTTTGGGAAGCTGGTGCCGCAACCAGGTACGCTGTCTTTTGGCATAATTGCGCGTGGCCTGTTTGATCGACGCAATCGCCTCTTCCAGCGCAATGCCTCCATCAAGATATTGAATTAATTGACTTACACCAATCGCCCGCATCACGGGGAGATTGGGATCGAGCCGTCGCTCGCGCAAGCGTGCCACCTCTGCGACAGCCCCCGCGGCGATCATCTGGTCGACCCGGGCGTCACAGCGCGCGTAAAGCTCGGCCACAGAAGTTACAATGTTTTCCAATTCGATATCGACCGAATCCGCGATCCCGCCGACGCGCGAATCGCGCCATGCGCCGATCGGCTTGCCGGTGGATCGGATCACTTCCAGGGCGCGGTGCAGCCGGGCGGTGTCGTTGGGGTGCAGCCGCGCCGCGGAAACGGGGTCCTCCTTCGCAAGCGCAGCATGAGTTTCGGCGGCGGATAGCAGGCGGACTTGCGCCCGGACGCGCGGGTCGATTTCCGGTACCGGTGCGATTCCGTCGAGCAAGGTCCGGATATAGAGGCCGGTGCCGCCGACCAGGATCGGCAGCCTGCCCGCCGCCAGCACCTGGCCGATCGCGGCCTTGGCATCCGCAGCCCAATCCGCCGCCGAACAGGCGTCCGCACCATCGCGATAGCCGAACAGCAGGTGCGGCACGCGCGCCTCCTCCTCCGCGCTCGGCCGCGCACTCAGGATGCGGAGGTCGCGATAGACCTGGCTTGCATCGGCATTGATCACGGTTCCGTTCGACGCCTCGGCCAAAGCGATCGCGCGCGCCGACTTGCCGCTGGCGGTCGGCCCTGCAATGAGCGCGATCCTCGGAAGCTCTGAAGGACGATTGGTGGACATCGCGACTTTGATAGCATCGAACGGCGGCCTGTCCTCGGCTGATCTGGACATGGCGCGCGACGCGCTTGCCGGGATCGGCGCCCTACCGGGCACGGCCGCCTGGCTCGACGAGGGCGTCGCCGTCGATCTTCCGTTCGGCCGCGCCGACCGCGCGGGCGCGCGCGCCGCGCTGGAAGGATTGTTGCCGGGGGTCGATGTCGTGATCCAGCCACAGGCCGGCCGCGCCAAGAAATTGCTGGTCGCAGACATGGATTCGACCATGATCACGATCGAATGCATCGACGAGCTCGCCGATTATGCGGGCATCAAGCCCCAGATCGCCGAGGTGACCGAGCGCGCGATGCGCGGCGAGCTCGATTTCGAATCCGCGCTCGACGCGCGTGTCGCCCTGCTCAAGGGGCTGGAGGAGAGCGCGATCGATCGCTGCCATGCCGAGCGGGTGGTGTTGATGCCGGGCGCGCAGTCGCTGATCCGTACTATGAAGGCGAATGGTGCACGAACCGTTCTGGTTTCCGGTGGCTTCACGGTTTTTGCCGATCGGGTTTCGGAAGCTATCGGCTTCGATCGCGCCATCTCCAACCGCTTAGGGCTTGCCGGCGGCGCGCTCGACGGCACGGTCGCGCGGCCGATCGTGGGCTCCGCCACCAAGCGCGAGACCTTGATCGCCGAGCGCGACGCGCTGGGGCTTGCGCCCGGGCAGACGCTGGCGGTGGGCGATGGCGCCAATGACATTCCGATGATCGAGGAAGCAGGGCTCGGCGTCGCCTATCACGCGAAGCCTAAGACCGCCGCCGCCGCGGATGCGCGGATCGAACATGGCGACCTGACCGCGCTTCTCTATGCGCAGGGCTATAAGCGCGCCGATTGGTTGGCCTGAAGTCGCGCCAAGGGCAGGACATGGTCGCGCGTCAGAGGCGCGAGCGCCATTGCGGCCGCCGCAGCGTGGCCGACCCAGATCGCTTCGGCGATTTCGAATCCGATCACGGGTTGATGGGTGGTGCGTAAATGGAACAGGTCAGCCAGCACTTGCCGATCCGGCTCATTAGCGGCGGGCGCTGTGAACAACCCAAGCGGCGTGAACGCCCCTTCCGCAACATCCAGCCCGATCTCTTCGCGCAACTCTCGGCGAAGCGCGGTCAGGGCGCTTTCCTCGTTTTCGACCTTGCCGCCAGCCTGCATGAACCAGTGCGTGCCCGCCTTGCGGACCAGCAACAGTTGGCCTTGGCCGTCCTCTATCAAGCCAGCGGCAATCCGGATGGGCGGTTGTGTCATACCGCGACCATGACCGTCGCCCCGGCGCGTGACAAGCCGGCCCGCGAACCATTTGACAAGATCGCCCGGCTGGATCATTTTTTCACCAGCGCGCCGCTGGAGCGCCGCCTGTCCGCGGCAAGGGAGCCGGCTCCCATCCAGCTAGAAACTGACCTTACGAACCCTTCTTCCGGCCTTTCGTAAGCGGACGTCTGGCAATGGGAAGGAAGGTTTCCGATGCCTCGTACCCTCACGTCCAAAACCAATCTCGAAACGCTTCGCAAGGAAGCCAAGCGCTGGCTCAAGGCGCTCCGCGCCGGTGATACCGCCGCATCAGAGCGGCTCAAGGCCGCATATCCCAAGGCCCCGTCCACACCGGGCCTGCGCGATGTGCAGCATGCGCTCGCGCTCGAATATGGCCAGTCCGGCTGGACAGCGCTCAAGGCGGCCCTGGCCGTGCAGCCGAGCGGGAGCGACACCGACCGGATCGATACGATCCTGCGCCATGGCTGGACCGGCGACATCGCCGCGGCCGAACGCATCCTGACGCGCCATCCCGCGCTCGCCCGCGAGAGTATCTTCACCGCCGCGACCTGTGGCTTGGTGGAGGAGGTCGAACGACAGCTTGCGCGCGACCCCGCTGCCGCCACCCGCCTCGGTGGAGCGCGGCAATGGACCGCGCTGGCGTATGTGGCTTACGGCCGGCTGGATCCCGCCAACGGGCCCGTGATCGCACGCCGGCTGCTCGCGGCGGGTGCCGATCCGAACTTCAACTTCAACGATGGTTGGGACAATCCCTTCTCGCTGATTTGCGGCGCGGTCGGCCTGGGCGAGCAGACCAAGCCCCCGCATCCCCAGGCGGCCGAGCTGGTCGAACTGCTGGTTGCTGCCGGCGCGGAACCTTATGACCGCCAGGCGCTCTACAATATCTCGGTCGCGGGCGACGGGACCGACTGGTATCAGCGCCTCTGGGACCTATGCGAACGCGCGGGCGAGACCGACGCCTGGCGCGCGGTCGATCAAGGTTTTCTCGGCAAGAACATACTCGATTATCTGCTCGGCAACGCGGTCGGCCAGAACCATGTCGAACGCGCGCGCTGGCTGCTCGATCATGGCGCTGATGTCCGCACCACGCACGCCTATAGTAAGGAATCGCTGCACAAACTGGCGCAGCTTTCAGGTTTCCACGCCATGACCGCCCTGCTCGAGGCGCATGGCGTGGAGCCGGTCGCATTGACCGGATTGGAAGCGCTCCTCGCCGCCACAATGCGCAACGACGAAAGCGCCTTGCAGGCGATGCTGGCGAAAAGCCCAGGTCTGGTCCGCCATCCGCATCCCCTGCTTGGGGCTGCCGCGCATGATAATCCGGCAGCGGTCGCCTGGCTGCTTCGAAACGGCGCGGATCCGCATGGCGTCGATGCCGACGGGATCGGTCCGCTGCATCGTGCGGTCCAGTCGGGTAGCGTTGCGGTCGCCGAATTGCTGATCGCGGCGGGCGCGGAGATCGACCTGCGCGAGAATAAATGGCGCGGTACGCCGCTCACCTGGGCGATCGTGCTCGGCCAGCCGCATATGGCGAAACTGCTGGCGCCGCTCAGCCGGGACGCGCGTGGGCTTGCTGCCTTGCCCGATCTCGCCCGGCTGGAAGAGGTTTTGGCCGCCGATCCCGCGCTGGCCAATCACCAGCTGGATGTCGAGGACCGGCCGACACCGCTTTTCTGCCTGCCTGAGGACGAGGATGAAGCGACCGCGGTGGCCGAGATGCTGCTCCGCCACGGCGCGAATCCGTCGACACGCAATCGACAGGGCCGCACCGCCGCCGATGTCGCGCGCCAGCGCGGCCTCGACGACGCGGCCGATCTGATCGAAACGTTCGAACGCTAGGTAAACCGTCCGTGTCGAGCAGCCGTCGAGCGCGAGCCTGCTCGACACGGACGGCCCTGTATAAGGAGCACCGAATATTTAGGGCGCGATCACCAGGCAGTCACCGCCCGCCGCGACCACCTTCTTGCACAAAGCCTGCGCGTCGGCCTTGCTTGCGATATTGGCGGCCTGCAGGCGCTGGATCGTGCCCGCGGTGGCGATGTGCAGCTGATAGGCGCCGAGATCGGCCACCTTGGCCTTGAGCGATTTCCAGCGATCGCGCGCGCGGTCTTCGGAGCCGAAGGCACCCAGTTGGACCTTCCAGTCCCCGCCGGCCTTGGCGGCGCTCCTGGCCGGCTTTTCGGGGGCCGTGGCTTTGTCCGTGGCCTCCGCACTCTCGACCGGAGCGGCCTTCGGAACAGCTACGGCCTTGCCCGCCTTGGCGGCCTTCCCTGGCTTGGACGCAGCGGTCTGGACCGGTGCGGGCGGCGCCTTCATGGCGGAGGCGCCGTCAGCCGGGGTTGTGCGGATGCTCGGCAAAGTCGCCAATATCTGGTCCGCCTTCGCCTTGTCCGAAGGCAGCAGATAATGGTCCATCAGCTCCAGATTCTTCTGCGCGGCGGACAGGCCCGCGGCGGCGGCGCGCTCGGTCTGCGCGTAAGCGAGCGGCCAATCGCGCGTGGCATAGTCGCCGTTGAAGTGCGCAGTGCCGAGCAGATAGAAAGCGCGCGCCTCGCCCCGTGCAGCCGCTTTCTCGATATAGGGCATTGCCTCGCGCCGGTCGCCATGCGCGAACAAGGCGAAACCCAACTCCTCGCTGGCGCGGATATGGCCCAGCGCTGTGGCGCGGCGATACCACATGATCGCGGCCTCTGGATCGGCGGGGACGCCTTTGCCCGACCGATAGGCCTCGCCCAGCTGAAACTGAGCCTCGGCATCGCCCGCCTGCGCCCTGGCCTGAAGCGTGGTGAGGTCGGGCGCCGCAACGGCCGGCGCGACCATCGCCGCACCCGCTGCCGCCAGCAACAACGCCACCATCAAACGCTTCATAGGATCGGCATACCTCCCTTGATCGTGCGCACCACGCGGCCTTGAACCGGCAGCCCGTCGAACGGCGTGTTGCCCGCCGCGGCGGCCATCCTATCCGATTCGATCCGCCAGGGCGCTTCCGAATCCACCACCAGCAGATCGGCTTCCGCCCCCACGCTCAGCGCCCCGCCCGGCAGGCCGAACAAACGCGCCGGCGCACCGCTCAGCAGGTCGAACAGCCGCTCGAACCCGATCCGGCCATCGCGCACCATGCCCAGGCTCAGCGCAAGCAAAGTCTCGGCGCCCGCCATGCCGGCTTCGGCATCGGCGAAAGGCAGCCTCTTGGCTTCGGGCCCATGCGGATCATGGCCCGAGCAAATGACGTCGATCGTGCCGTCGGCTACCGCGTCCAGGCAGGCCTGACGATCGCTCTCGTCGCGCAACGGCGGCGACAGACGCGCGAAGGTGCGGAAGCCCGTCACCGCGCTGTCGGCCAGGAACAGGTGCGCGGGCGTGATGCCGCAGCTAACGGGCAGCCCCTTGGCCTTGGCCGTGCGTATCAGATCGATCGCACGCGCGGTCGTGATCTGGCGGAAATGGATCGGCGCGCCGGTCGCCTCGGCCAACAAGAGATCGCGCGCCACCGCCAGCGCTTCCGCCTCGGCAGGGGCGGCGGCAAGGCCGAGCCGGGTCGCGGTTTCGCCGTCGGTCATCACCGCCTGGCCCGCCAGCCCGCCATCCTCGGGATGGCTGACCGTGCGCAAACCAAGCGCGCCGGCATAAGCCAGCAAGCGATACATCACGCCCGAATCGGCGATCCAGCCGCGCCCGGTCGAAACACCGCAGGCGCCATCGCGCGCCATCAGCCCGATCTCGGCCAGTTCCTCGCCCCGAAGACCGCGCGTCGCCGCGGCGAGCGGATGGACCCAGACCTTGGGCTTGCCCGAAGCGGCGGCATGCTGGACCAGCGCGACGGTTTCGATCTGCCCCCTATCGGGCATCAGCACCGCGCGCGTGATGCCGCCCGCAACGAAAGCGGGCCGATCGATCGCGAACACGCCGACGTCGATGAGGCCGGGCGCGATCAATTTGCCCTTGGCGTCGATCGCCTCGGCATCCGACGGCGTGTCGAATGATCCGATTGCGGCAATGCGCCCGTCGCGCACCAGCACGCCGCCGTTGACGATCCCTTCGGGCGTGACGACGCGCCCGCCGGTGATGGTCAGCGCGCTTACCATCCCGCGACTCCCCGGCGCGAGCGGGTCAGCACGTCAAGGCAGGCCATGCGCACCGCGACTCCCATCTCGACCTGCTCGGTGATCGCCGAGCGTTCGAGATCGTCGGCGACGTCGCTCGCAATCTCCACTCCGCGATTCATCGGACCCGGATGCATCACCAGCGCGTCGGGCGCGGCGCGCTTCAACCGTTCGTGCGTGAGGCCGTAGAGCGCATGATATTCGCGGGGGCTCGGCACGAACCCGCCCGCCATCCGCTCACGTTGGAGGCGCAGCATCATCACCACGTCGGCGCCGCCGAGGCCGGCATCGAAATCGGTGAAGCGCGTCACGCCCATCCGCTCGATCGCGGGCGGGAGCAGGGTCGGCGGCCCCACCACGCGCACCTCCGCACCCAATGCGGTAAGCGACAGGATGTTGGATCGCGCGACGCGGCTATGCAGCACATCGCCGCAGATTGCCACGATCAGCCCGTCGATCCGCCCCTTGCGGCGGCGGATGGTGAGCGCGTCGAGCAAGGCTTGCGTCGGATGTTCGTGCCGCCCATCGCCCGCGTTGAGGACCGGACAATCCACCTTGTCGGCGATCAGCTGGACCGCGCCCGAAGCTTCGTGGCGGATCACGATCATGTCCGCGCGCATCGCATTCAGCGTGATCGCGGTGTCGATCAGCGTCTCGCCTTTCTTCACGCTCGATTGCGCGACCGCCATGTTGACCACGTCGGCACCGAGGCGCTTTCCGGCGATCTCGAACGACAGAAGCGTGCGCGTCGAATTCTCGAAGAAGGCGTTGATCAGCGTGAGACCGGCAAGCCGGTCGTCATGCTTGGCGGTGCCGCGGTTGAGCTGCACCCATTGTTCCGCCTCGTCGAGCAGGAACGCAATCTCATGCGGCTGCAGCCCGGCTATGCCGGTCAGATGCCGATGCGGAAACGGGTGACCCTCGCGACCATCGTTCGAACGTGTGGGCGGGCTGGACATTAAAGCCGTCCCCTACGCGCTCGCCCCGCGAAGCTCAAGGCCGCTCAGGAGGCGCGCGCTTCCTTTTGCAACCAGGCCGTCGCCGGGCGCGACCACAGATAAGCGAGTGCGCCCAGATTGAGCAGCACCGCGATCATGCCCAGCACATGCACGCTCTTGCGCAATTCGACCGCTTGGCCGCTGAACAGCATGAGGCCGAAGCCGGCGAGGCTGGCGCCAACGCCGAAGGCCAGCCAGATCGTGAGCGCCAGCCGGCCAAGCAGGCTCTGTCCACGCCAGATCCAGACGACCAGGGCGACGACGATCCCAAAACCGATGGTCGAGCCGATCAGGCCCGCGGGCCCGGCATTGAGAAAGGCAATGGTCGATAAGGCATTGATCAGGCTCGCCGCCAGCGCCAGGCCGGCGAAACGGAAAATCTGCTGCGGTCTTTCCATCCTCTTCCCCCTTCATTCCCCCCCGTGCGGCAGCGACGCGAGCGCGTCGATCGCACCCTGGAGAATATAGGCTGCCGCCATCTTGTCCACGAGTTCGGCACGTCGCGCGCGGCTGGCATCCGCGGCGAGCAGGGTACGCGTGACCGCCTGGGTCGACCAGCGCTCGTCCCAGAGAAGGATAGGAAGATCGAGGTCCGCCAGATTGCGCGCGAAGGCGCGGACCGATTGGGTACGCGGGCTGTCCGTTCCGTCGAGATTGAGCGGCAGGCCGATCACCAGCCCCTTCACCTGCTGCTTGGCGATGATCTCGCGCAACAAGGCGCGGTCGACGCTGAATTTGGTGCGGCGGATCGTCTCGGCCGGACTCGCGATCGTCCACATCGCGTCGCAAAGCGCGATTCCGATCGTCTTGGTGCCGACATCGAGCCCCGCCAGCCGCCCGCCCATCGGCAGAGCGGCGGCGAAGGCGGCCTTATCGGTCCCGATCATTTGCCGAGGAAGGCCTTGAGCCGCACCGCCGCGTCGTCGCGGATATTGGCCCAGAACAAGGCATAATCGAAGACGTGGTAATTGTTGCCGGGCAGCACGTAATTGCCGAAGCCCGCCGGCGGCGGCCCGATCGACAACAAACCATCGGGCATGCAACGCGCGGGGATCAGGCCCGGGGTCACGTCGACCCCGCTCAGATTGGCGCGCGGCACCAAAGCGCCCTTGTTGGCCGAAGCCGGCGCCTGCCCGCTTGTGGTGCCGGTCAGCGGATTGACGCAGAGCATCATCGTGCCCCGTCGCTGGGGCCCGGCATAGCCGCGGCTCGCGTCGAAATAGGCCTTCACCTGGCGCGGGTCGGCAGGGTCGGCATAGCTTTGCCACGACAATATGCAGCGCGCCTGCGCCGGCGTTTCGCAGCCCGGAAAGCCCAAAGCCGGCAGATCGGCGTCAATCGAGATCGGCCAGCCAACCGCATAGATAGCGACGATCCTTTTCGCGACCGCCTTGCCCACCACCTTGTCGCGCAGCAGGCGCAGCAAATGGAGCGACCCCTGGCTATGCCCGGCCAGGATGATCGGCCGATCGGCGGGCACGGCGGCAAGGAAAGCGTCGAAAGCACGCGCTACGTCCTGATAAGCGAAATCGATCGCCTTCGCGGAGCGCGGATCGGTCGCGGCCAGGAAGGCGCCGAAGGTCGCCTGCCGGTATCGCGGCGCCCACACCTCGCCCACCCCGCTGAACGCGCTCGCCTGGCTTTTTGCGAACAGGATCAGCCGGTCGTTGGCGGTCTTGTCGTCGATCGGCGCGTTCCAGCGATCGCGGTCCGTATAGGTGGTCGGCGGCACGTAGAATATTTCGGCCTGGGGCGCACCATTGGCCGGGCTGCCCGGCGGCAACCAGCGCGACGGATCGTCGGGCAATCCCGGTCGCGCCAGCCAGGAGGCGTGCTTCGCATAATCGGGCGCGGTCGAATCGGACATCGGGGCGAAGGCCCCCACCGGCACGAACGCTATCCGCATCAGCCGGTCTTGCGCCAATGTCCAGACGAGGCCGATCGCCAGGACGACCACGATCAAAGCGGCGATGATGTAGAGAAATCGGCGGGCAAGCATTGCTTTCATGGGTGCACCGATAAAGGCGCTTGCGCAACCAAAGGGGGCGGCGGATATCACGCGACCGTAACGTGCGGGGCGTAACCCGAGCGTGTGGGAGATCAGTTATGTCCTTGAAGATCAACGATATCGCTCCGGACTTCACGCAAGACTCGACGATCGGGCCGCTCCACTTCCACGAATGGGCGGGCGACAGCTGGGTGCTTTTCTTCTCCCATCCCAAGGACTTCACGCCCGTCTGCACGACCGAGCTGGGCGAGGTCGCACGCCTGAAGCCCGAATTCGACAAGCGCGGGGTCAAGGCGCTCGGCCTGTCGGTCGACCCGGCCGACAATCATGCGCGCTGGGGCAAGGATATCGAGGAGACGCAAGGCCATGCGCCCAACTTCCCGATGATCGCCGACACCGACCTCAAAGTGTCGAAGCTCTACAACATGCTGCCCGCGGATATCGAAGGAACCTCCGAGGGCCGCACGCCCGCCGACAATGCGACCGTGCGCAACGTGTTCATCGTCGGCCCGGACAAGCGCATCAAACTGATCCTGGTCTATCCGATGACCACCGGACGCAACTTCGCCGAGATCCTGCGCGTGATCGACTCGATGCAGCTCACCGCGAAGCACAAAGTGGCGACGCCGGCCAATTGGGAAAATGGCGACGATGTGATCATCACCGGCGCGGTGTCGGACGCGGATGCGGCCACGCTCTTTCCGGGCTTCACCACGCACAAACCGTATTTGCGGACAACCAAGCAGCCGGCCTGAGCCCATGCTGTTCGAGCAGATCGCGACCGGCGGCTGCCAATCCTACCTGATCGGCTGCCCCGAGACGCGCGTCGCGGCGGTGATCGATCCGGAGCAGCGCCAGATCGACTGCTATCGGGGCGTGGCGGCGCGCGAAGGCGTGCGCATCCGCTACGTGATCGAAACCCATACCCATGCCGATCATTTCTCGGGCGCGAGTCAGCTCGCGTCCGAGACCGGCGCCACCGTCGTTGCGCACCGGCTGAGCCCGGCGCCGCATACCAAGCTCCGCCTCGACGATGGCGAATTGCTCTATGTCGGCGGACTCGCGCTCCAAGCCCTGCACACGCCCGGCCATACGCGCGATTCAATCTGCCTGCTGGCCGGCGACCGAATCTTCACGGGCGATACGTTGCTGATCGGCGGAACCGGGCGAACCGATCTGCCGACCGGCGACCCGGATCAACTCTACGACAGCCTGTTCAACAAGTTGCTCAAGCTCGATCCCGCGCTGATCGTCTATCCGGCCCACGATTATAAGGGGCAGGCCAGCTCTACCCTCGCCGCCGAAATCGCCGGCAATCCGCGGCTGCAGAAACGCGACCGCGCCGAATTCGTGGCGATGATGCGCGAATTGAACCTTGCCGCCCCGACCCATCTGACCGAGGCGCTGCGCACCAATATGAGCGGCGGCAAGACCATTGCCCAGTTGCTGGCCGAGGCGTCGGCATCGGTGCCGTTCCTGAGCATGGACGACCTCGCGCAACGCGTGACCGCGGGCGCGCTCGATCTCGTCCTGCTCGACGTGCGCGAACGCGACGCGTTCGATGCGGGCCATATCCCCGGCGCCACCCATCTTCCGCGCGGCCAATTGGAGCTGCGCGTCAACGAGATGCTGCCCGATCCCACCGCGCGCATCCTTACCTGCTGCGAATTTGGCCGCATCTCCACGCTCGCCGCGGCGACCTTGCGCACGCTCGGTTTCCAGCGCGCGGTCGCGCTCGACGGCGGCATGAAGGCCTGGCGCGAAGCGGGCCTGCCTTTGGCCGTCAAAGACTGATCGCACTTGAGGCGGTGAGGCCCGGCTGCTAGCCGCCCTTTCATGTCCGTAGATACAAACACCGTGCGCAAGATCGCGAGCCTTGCCCGCATCGCCGTCACCGACGGCGAGGTCGAGGCGATGACCGGCGAATTGAACAATATCCTCACCTGGGTCGAGCAGCTCGGCGAGGTGGATACTGACGGGGTCGAGCCGCTCGCCGCCGTCATCCCCAATCAACTTCGCCTGCGCGACGATGTGATCACGGACGGTGATATCCGCGACAAGGTGCTGGCCAATGCGCCCCAGGCCGAACATGGCTTCTTCACGGTTCCCAAGGTGATCGAATGATGATCCGCGATCGGCATTCGATCATCTCGACGAAAGTCGGGATCTCAAGCGGCCGGGCTTCTACGCCTGAGATGCCAGCTTTCGCTTGCATGACGGAGAACATGGCATGACCGAGCTTACCGATCTCGGCATCGCCCAGATCCGCGACGGCTTCCGCGCGGGCGATTTCACCGCGCGCGAAGTGGCGGAGGATTTCAACGCCGCGGTTTCGGCCGCGAAGCTGCTCAATGCCTACATCGTCGAGACGCCCGAGCACGCGCTCGCCGCCGCCGATGCCGCCGATCAGGAGCGCGAATCCGGCAATGTCCGTCCGCTGTCGGGCGTGCCGCTGGGCATCAAGGACCTGTTCTGCACCGAAGGCGTGCAGACCACCGCAGCCAGCCACATATTGGAAGGCTTCGTGCCGACCTACGAATCCACCGTCAGCGAGCGGCTGTTCCTTAGCGGTGCCGGCATGTTGGGCAAGCTCAACATGGATCAGTTCGCAATGGGCTCGTCCAACGAGACCAGCTACTTCGGCAACGTCATCTCGCCCTGGCGGCGCAACGATGGCGGCAATGCGCCGCTGACGCCGGGCGGATCGTCGGGCGGCAGCTCGGCCGCGGTCGCGGCGCGGATCGCGCCGGGCGTTACGGGCACCGATACCGGCGGATCGATCCGCCAGCCCGCCGCCTTTACCGGCATTTCGGGCATCAAGCCGACTTATGGCCGTTGCTCGCGCTGGGGCGTGGTCGCCTTCGCCTCCAGCCTCGACCAGGCGGGCGCGATGGCGCGCGACGTCAAGGATTGCGCGATCATGCTCGAGGCCATGGCCGGCTTCGACCCCAAGGACGCGACCAGCCTCAACCTGCCGGTGCCCGAATGGGAAGCCGGCCTCTCGTCCGACCTCAAGGGCAAGACGATCGGTATCCCCAAGGAATATCGCGTCGACAACATGCCGAAGGATATCGACGCGCTGTGGGAACGCGGCATCCAGATGATGAAGGATGCAGGCGCCAACGTGGTCGAGGTGTCGCTGCCGCACACCAGATATGCGCTGCCGACTTATTATATCATCGCGCCGGCTGAAGCCTCCTCCAACCTCGCGCGCTATGACGGCGTGCGTTACGGGCTGCGCGATTTGCCCGACGGCGCGAACCTGCAGGACATGTATGCCGCGACCCGCGCCGACGGCTTCGGCGCCGAGGTCAAGCGCCGCATCCTGATCGGCACCTATGTGCTGTCGGCGGGCTTCTACGATGCTTATTACACCAAGGCGCAGAAGGTCCGTGCGTTGATCGTGCGCGACTTCGAGCAAGCTTTCCAGAAGTGCGATCTTCTCCTCACCCCGACCGCACCATCGGCGGCGTTCGCGCTGGGCGAGAAGTCGGACGACCCGCTGGCGATGTATCTCAACGACGTCTTCACCGTGCCGAGCTCGCTCGCGGGCCTGCCGGCAATGTCGGTGCCGGGTGGGCTCGACCAAGCCGGGCTGCCGCTCGGCTTGCAGGTGATCGGCCGCCCGCTCGATGAGCAGGGCGTGCTCAATGCCTGCCTTGCGATCGAGGAACGCGCGGGCTTCGTCGCACGCCCAAGCCAGTGGTGGTGATGCGTTGAACGGTGCTTGGGCAACGGCTTGCCGCTGAAGCCCACGCAACCCGAAACGTTTCGGCGAGTTATCGACTGACCCCCAAGGGTTCCTGATCCAGGTTAGCGGAGGCGCATGCTTCCCCCGGCACGGCCAGGTTCCAGTAAGAGTGAGTCAGTCGTGGACGATTATAGCAGCATCTCGCATCCGCTCGGCCTTGCCACCGGCGATCTCGCCTTGCTGGCAGGCGGCGTCGCCCTCGTCATCGCGGTCCTGTTTCTGGGCCTTTCGGGCAACCGGCGCGGCCGGCGCTGGCTCGGCGCGATCGGCTGGCTCACCTTGATCCTGTCGGTCGGCGCGCTCGGCTTCGGAACGGTGCGCGACACTGCCTCCGCCTCCACGACCCAGTCGCCCGCCTGATCCGAGCCTCTGCTTTAATCGCGCCGACGGCGGTTGGGCCCGATCACCTGGGCCGGTACGCCCAGCACGATCGTGTTGGGCGGCACGTCGCTCAGCACGGTTGAATTGGGTCCGACGATCGAATTCTCGCCGATCGTCACGTTGCCGATGATGACCACGCCTGCGCCCAGATCGACGCCGTCGCCGATGATCGGCTTGGCATTCATGTCGTCGGTCGAACTGATGCCGAAGGTGGTGTTCTGGCGGATGACCACATCGTTGCCGATCGATCGCGCGCCGAGGATCATCCCGCCGAAATGTTCGAGCTTCACGCGCCGGCCGATGATGATCACATAGTCGACCTTCATGCCGAACCAGAATTGCGTCATCTTGTTGAAGAAGCGGTAGATCAAAGTCAGCGGCGCGCGCAGCAGCTTGGTTCGTACGCTCATCCGCCAATTGCCGAAGCGGTGGATGAACAGCATCCAGAAGCCCTGGCTGAAGATGTCGGAATCGTGCGTGCGAAAATCCTCGCGCACCAGATCCCAGAAACCGATCCCCGCCGGGTTCATGTTGGTGCTGCCGTCGTTGATCGGCGCCGCCCTGCCCTTCTCGGTCCGAGGCGCGCTTGCATCGCCCGCCTTTTCGGCGGCCGGTGACGCCGCCGCCCCGCTCTCGCTCGCCGCGATCTCGGCGATGGTGCGGTTGAGGAAGAGCTGCTGGGTCAGCGGCTTGGGGATGCCCGCTTTCTCCATCGCGAGCGTCGCGCCGATCGCGGACAGCGAATCGCCGCCCTTGTCGAAGAAGCTATCGTTGCGGCCGATGGCGGGGAGATGGAGCGCCTCGCACCAGATGCGCGCAATCTCGCGCTCCAGGTCGGTTTGCGGCGCATCGCTGGCGGAGGCGGCGACGGGCGCCGCGCCGGGATTCAACGGGGTTTCGCCCGCAGATGCGCTCGCACGATCGCCATGATGTTCGACCAGCACCGCGCGACGGACCTTGCCGGTTTCGGTGCGGGGGATTTCGTCGACCGCGACGAAGCTCAGATCCGCATTCCCCAGCCCGAAGCCTGCCGCGACCGAACGGGAATGCTCGGCGATTCGGGCGGCGGACAGGGTGGAGGGATAAGCGATCATCACCACTTCGCCGCGCAACGGATCGGGTCGTCCCGCCACCGCGACGTTGAGCCCGTCCGCGCCTAGCGCTTCGCCAAGCTTCCGCTCGAACAGCTCCGCCGGCACCTTGATCCCGCCGACATTCATCAGATCGTCCGCGCGACCTTCGAAGGTAAGGAAGCCATCCTCGCCAATCGATCCCAGGTCTCGTGTGCGCAGCCAACCTTCGCCGTCCACGATCGGCTCCAGCCCGTTCGCGGTCAGGATGCCGTCAGCAACGTGGGGGCCGCGGATACAGATGTGACGATCCGCATCGATCTTCACCTCGGTCTTGCCGACCGGCCGCCCGACCGTGGCGAGCTGCGCGTCGCTGGCTTCCTGCAGATCGAGGAAGGTGGTGCGCGAGGCCTCGGTGAGGCCGTAATGCTGGATGATGCGCGCCGCGGGGAACAGGCGGCGGATCGCCTGCTTTTCCTCGACGCTCATCGCCTGGCTGCCGATCTCCAGCCAGCGCAGCCGGCGCGCGATCTTGCGCGGCATCAGGTCAGGATTGGCAATCAGCACGCGCAACAGCGTCGGCACCGCCGATAGGGCATTGACCTCGTCCGCTTCCAGCATCGCGGCGAATTCGGACGGGTTGAAGCCGTTTTCCGGCACGAACAATTTGCCGCCCACCGCCGCCGTGATGCGGCCCCGCGCCAGGCCGAACGAATAGGTTGCCGGCACGCCCAGATATTCGCTGATCTCGCCGTCGATCCCCATCGCCGCGATCAGACGGTCGGTGACGTCGGCGAGCGCGCGATGCGACAGCAGGATCGCCTTGGGCTCGCCGGTCGTGCCCGACGAAAAGCCGATTTGCGCGGGACGATCCTCATGGATCGGGGCCTGCTGCAACGCGAACCAGCCGCCGCCCGGCCGGGGCGCGGTCCGTTCGGCGAAACTATGGCCCGCCGGGGCCGAAGCACCCGCCTCGACCGGGACCGCAACGCGCCCCTCGCGATAGCAGGCCATCACCGCGTTCAGATAATCGACCGAACTGATCTTCTCGATTCCGACAAGGTCCAGCTTGGAATCGGTCATCGATCGTCCTTGGATGGTTCGTTGGGAGGGAGCGCGCGCAGCTCAGCCGAGCGGGGTACGCTCGGGCAAGTCCTGCGCCCGCGCCATCGATACGTGCAGCTTGCGCGCGCCCTTGAACGGCATGCGACCATGGGCATAGCGCATATTGTCGAGGATCAGCACGTCGCCGGGCTTCCATTTCATGCCGGTCAGCGCGGAATCGAACGCGTCACGCACCGCCTGGACATCGGATTCGGTGATCGGCAAACCGTCGCCATAGAAGGATTGGCGCGGCAGCCGGTCGCGCCCGAAAAGCTGGATGATCTTGTCGCGCGCGTCGGGATCGATCGCGCTTTCGTGGAACAGGTGCGCCTGGCTGAAATAAAGCGGTCGGCCGTCCTCGCCCTTGACGGTGCCCTGGGCACGATGCGTCGTCACCAGCGCGTCGCCGTCGAGCCATTCAATGCTCATGCCGTTGCGCTGCGCGACTTCCTCCACGTCTGCCGGGTCGTCGGTCTGGAACGCCTTTTGCCATGGAATATCGACGCCCTGCTGGAAGGTGCGGCGATACAGCACGCCTTTCTCGGCAAATGGCAGGATGCGGTCGCCGAGTGCCTCGGTCACCTTGTCGACGTTGCAGATCGTGGTCTCGCCGCCCTCTTCCGCCACGATCAGCGAATGGAAGGCCACATAGCGCGGCCACGTCGCCATATAGGCCATTTCGGAATGCGGATGGATCGTGCGCGGGCTGGGATATTCGGTTGCGGTCAGCGTCTTGCCGCCGACCTTGCTGCGCGGGGTCGACCAGAAAGCATCGTCGAGCAGTTCGTCGTCGATCACCTCCATCGCGACCTCGACCCCATCCTCGCGGAACACCGGCCCGCGCAGCAATACCGCGCCGTGCGTGGACAGCGCCTCGCGCGCTTCGGCTTCCCAGCGGCCCGCGCCCAAAGCGCGCCCGTCCTCGATCGCGATATGCGGAATGAAGTCGGCGAAATCCTGCAACGCCATGTCGAAACCCCTACCTGCCGCAAGCGCCGCTGAAGCGCTCCATTTCCACCCGCAGGACGCGGTTTTTCCGCGTCGCACAAGCCCTCAAGCCAGTCAATGTTCCCCTCTGTGCCAACATTTTGCGCGCTTCCCGCAAAGCAGACGCAGCAAAATCAGGCACGGGGCGTGGGCAACGAAAAGCCGTGCGCAAACATGTCGCGCCATAGAAAGGGAGCATCCTCGATCGGCTGCCGCCGCAGCGACCGGTGGAAGCGATAGAGGATGTCGCCCGCCAGAAAGGCGAAATTGGCCAGCGCGGCACGCGTCGCGCCATAGCGGTCATGGAAGAATTTGTAGCGCGACTGGTACCAGTAAGCGGGCACCCGCTTGACCGGCTCGTCCGATTTGACGCCCGTTGCCGAGCCCTGGAGATGCACCACGCGGCTGTCGGTCACGTGCCAGACCTCATAGCCCATCCGGCGCGCGCGCGACATGAGATCGGTTTCCTCGAAATAGAGGAAATAAGCCGAATCCATCAGCCCGACCCGGTCGATCACGCCGCGCGGCATCATGAAGCTGGCGCCCGTGACCCAATCGACCGCACGCGTTTCCAGAAGGTCCGGAATCTTGATCGCCGCATCCGGGACGAGATGATCGAGGATGCCCAAACGCGCGCCGCGGAAGAATTCGCGCCATGGGGCGGGGAAGCGGAAACCATAAGCGCGCAGGCTGCCGTCGGGATTTTCCAGCCGGCTGCCTGCCACCCCCGCTCGGGCATGCGTCCTCAAGACGTCCACCAACGCCTTGACCGCGCCGGGATGAACATAGGTGTCGGGATTGAGGAAGTGGACATAGTCCACATCCGGATCGTCCAGAACCTTATGTTTGACGATATAATTGTTGCCATAGGCGAAACCGCCATTGGTGCCGATCGCGAAACAGCTGCAGAAATCGAGCCCCCGCTCCGCAATATAGCGACTGATGATCTCGATCGAGCCGTCCTGCGAATCCGCGTCGCCGACATAGACTTTCAGTCGCATCTCGGGGCTTTGCTCGCCCACCAGTGAATCCAGGCAGGCCTTCACCAGTTCGGGCGTCTTGTAATTCACGATGACGACCGCGACGCAGATCACTGAACGAAAGCTCCCTCGGCTCGCGCAACGCGGTGGCCGTTCCCTTGCCCGCACCGCGGCGGATTGACAATGGCCCGCGCCTGCTCGACCCATCCCGCCATGACCGAGCAAGGGGGAATTTCGGCTACCGACGCCGATTGGTCGCGCGAGCGGATGCGGCCAGGCGAGTGGAGCCCGGGCAAGAAGCTGCTCGCCAGCATCCGCGATTATCAGAAATATAGCGGGCTCCGCCGCAAGCTGGCGGTGCTGCGCCATCGTTTCTGGTCGGCCGTGACCGGCGCGGACATCCCGATCAACAGCGAAATCGGAGGCGGCCTGCTCATCCCCCATCCCAACGGCATCGTGATCCACCCGCACGCGCGCATCGGCCCCAATTGCCTGTTCTTCCAGCAGGTCACGATCGGCGATGCGAACGGCATCCCCACGATCGGCGGCCATGTCGATATCGGCGCGGGCGCCAAGATATTGGGCCCGATCCATGTCGGCGATCATGCCCGGATCGGCGCCAACGCGGTGGTGACGCGGGACGTCCCGGCGGGCGCGACCATGGTCGGCATTCCGGCACGGCCCGTGCGACCGCGAAAAGAGGCGGATTGACAAGCGCGCGCGGCTGACCGACCGCAAACCCATGACTGAAGCTGCTTACATTATCGAGGGCGCGACCGGCCCGTGGGAAGTCGTGATCGGGCTGGAAGTCCATGCCCAGGTCACCTCCAACGCCAAGCTTTTCTCGGGCGCGGCGACCGCATTCGGCGCCGAACCCAATACCCAGGTCAGCCTGGTCGATGCGGCGATGCCCGGCATGCTGCCCGTGCCCAACCGGGAATGTATCCGCCAGGCGGTGCGCACCGGCATGGCGATCGGCGCCAAGATCAACCGCTGGAGCCGCTTCGACCGCAAGAATTATTTCTACGCGGATCTGCCGCAAGGCTACCAGATAAGCCAGCTCTACCACCCGCTCGTTGGCGAGGGCACGATCGAGATCAGCCTCGACGAGAAGGATCCGGAAGGCGCGGTCAAGACGATCGGGATCGAGCGTATCCATGTCGAGCAGGACGCCGGCAAGCTGATGCACGACCAGCATCCGACGCGTTCCTATGTCGATCTCAACCGTTCGGGCGTGGCCTTGATGGAGATCGTTTCCCGCCCCGACATGCGCTCGCCCGCCGAGGCCGGGGCTTACCTGCGCAAGCTGCGCGCGATCCTGCGTTACGTCGGCTCGTGCGACGGCAATATGGATCAGGGGTCGATGCGCGCCGACGTCAATGTCAGCGTGCGCAAGCCCGGTGCCGAATTCGGCACACGGACCGAGACCAAGAATGTAAATTCGGTCCGGTTCGTCATGGCCGCGATCGAAGGCGAAGCGCGTCGCCAGGTCGACGTGCTGGAAGCGGGCGGGAGCATCGTCCAGGAAACGCGGCTCTACGATCCGGACCGCAACGTGACGCGATCGATGCGCTCCAAGGAAGATGCGCACGATTATCGTTATTTCCCCGATCCCGATCTGCTCCCGCTCGAGCTGGACGAGGCGTTCATCGCCGAATGCGAGGCGAGCCTGCCCGAACTGCCCGACGCCAAGCGCCACCGCTATGAGAAGGAGCTCGGCATCTCCGCCTACAATGCGGGCGTGATCACCGCCGAAGTCGAGATTGCGCGCTGGTTCGAAGACGTGCTGGCTGCCGGCGCCAAACCGGCTGCCGCCGCAAACTGGCTGACGTCGGAGCTGTTCGGCGCGTTGAACCGCCTTGGCAAGGATATCAGCGAGAGCCCGGTCAGCCCCAAGCAGGCGGCGGAGCTTTTGAACCTTGTCGCGGACGGCACGCTGTCGGGCACGCTTTCCAAGCAGGTGTTCGAGATCATGCTCGAAACCGGCGACGATCCCTCGAAGATCGTCGAGGAGCGCGGCCTCAAGCAGACCAGCGACACCGGCGCGATCGAGGCCGTCATCGCCGACATCCTGGCGAAGAACGGCGCGCAGCTCGAACAATATCGTGCCGGCAAGGTCGCCTTGTTCGGCTTCTTCGTCGGTCAGACGATGAAGGCGATGGCGGGCAAGGCCAATCCGGCGGTGGTGAACGAGCTGCTCAAGAAAGCGCTCGACGGCTGAGACCCCGCTTCGGCGGTCGATGCCCTAGGTCTGAAGCACAGCGTCCGCCTTGGCGCGGGCGCGATCCGCCGCGATCATGGCGGCGATGCCGGATTGGGGCACCGGCATCGGCATGGGCGCGTCCGAACCGGCGCGCGCCGCCGGCGCCAGCCCGCGCATCGCCCACAGCGCCCCGCCGAGCGCGCACATCTGGTAGAAGCTGGTCGAGCCGATGCCGCCGAAACCGGTGAAGAAGCTGTTCGGAATGCTGAGCGCCGCCACCGCGAACACGCAGGCGGCGGGTTCCAGCAGTTCCGGGTTGGCGCGGAACCGCCGCCGCGCCAGCCACATGGCAAGGCAAAGGCTGACGAATACTACCACCAGCCCGACGATGCCCGGATAACCGAGTGTCAGGCCATAGTTGATATAGCCATTGACCAGATCGATGATGCCCTCGCCCTGGCGGAGGTCCTGCAGGTTATCGAGCGCTGTCTTGAGATTCTGGCCGAGATACGGGTGCTTATGGATTTCCTCCATACCGCGCCGAAGCAGCTGCACGCGGTAGTCGGATGTTGCCGCGGAACCGCTGCCCTTGCCGACCATCGCGGCAAAGAATTTCGAAAATTGCGCGGCGAAGAGCGCGAAGAAGTAGATGCCGCCCGCGGCCACGATCTTGAGGCCCAGCTGGCCGTAGCGACGGCAATAGAGATCCCACGCCAGCAGACCAACAGCGAGCGCGATGAAGGCACCGCGCGAATTTGCGGAGACCAGCCCGAGCGTCAGCACGAACAGAACGACATACCATTTGATGCGCGAGGCGAACGTATTGCGCAGCGCCAACGCGGCCATGAACGCCAGGTCGAGAAAGGTGCCGAGCGCGGTCGATTCGGGAAAGGAGGCGGGCGCGCGCAACATGCCGGCACGCATTTTCGAGTAGCCGTTGACCGACATGTGGATGTTCAGGAAACCTTCGATCTGCTTGTAGATCAGCCAATGCAGCCGCGCCTCGACCGTGGCCACGGCGGCCATGACGAATCCTGCCAGGGTAAAAGCAAGCAGGAAACGGCGCACGTCTTCCGGTGTGTTGAGCGAGCGGCTCAGCACGAAATAAGGCAGCAGGATCGTGAACAGGATCGGCAGGCATTGCCGGATGGTCGCGGTGGCGCTCGGATCGCGCGCCTGCGCCACCTCAAGCACGGCGATTATGAGAATGGGCAGCCCGAACCGCGCGCGTCGTATGACCGGCGTCTTTTCTCCCTTCATCATGAAGGCGAGGATCAGACCGAGGCCGGATAAGAGATATTTGCTGGCGGTGGTCAGATAGAGACTGCCCACCGAGATCTGCTGCGACAATTGGGGAAGGGAGACGACCAGGATGCAGTAAAGCGCCGCCGCATCGGCCCGGTTCCTCGCGGCGATCGGCAGCGCCAGCAGCAGCGCGGCGTAGGCGACCCAATAAGTGTGGCCCCACATGCCGATCATGAACATCGACAGGAAGATCCACAGCGGCGCCCTCTTGACCCAGGCGGCATCCTCCCTCCGCAGCAAGGCTGCGAAGCCCAAGATCGCGGTCGCCAGCAGGACGAGACCCTTGACGGTCATCAGGATCATAGAAAGCATTGATCGACCTTCTCGAAGCGCGCGCCGGCCGCTTGCAGCCGGAACGGCAACGTTACGTTTCGCGTCCTCGCCGGTTCCAGCTTAACCGCGCGTTTCGTTCCAGCATATCGCACGAAAAATATCAGCGCGCGGGCTTGGCGCCGGCCGAGGCGTCGATCGCCTCCTGAACCGCGCGCATCTTGGGCGCTTCGTTGAGTGGCTGGCCGATATATTCGATCAGGCCCCAACCGCCGAAGCGCGAGACCGAGCCCGACGAAACATAGAGCGCGATCGTGTCGCCGATGCGGGTGCGCCAGATATTCAGATATTTCCTGTAGGCCTCGTACATGCGCGGATCGCGTTCGACCTGATCCTCCAGCGCTGTGTCCTTGAAGATCAGATGCTGCCCGCCTTCGTAAGCGATGTAGCGCTTGCCATATTGGGCGGCGACCGCCTTCGCCTTCAGCGCCAGTTCGAGCGTCCCCTCGATTTCGGGATCGAGCGCGGCAAAAACTTCGTCCGCGCTGGCGATGGGAATCCGGTTCAGGCGCGCCCCGAAATAAGGGGCCGTCGCCAGGGCGTCGATATGCTTGGCCGTATCCTCATAGCCCAGCACGGTCTTGGCACAGCCGTCGCCATTCTGGCAGGCCGCAACCCGCACCAGCCGGCCCGGCCGGTCGGCATAGACCTTCTTCCAGATGTCCATCACATGCGCCAGTCGCTGCGCGTAACGATACAGCCCCGCCCGGTTGGGGTCGGGCGCCAGGCCGACTGCCATCCCCTCTTTCTGCGCCTGCTGCGACGCCTTGAAAGCGTGGTTCCAGAGTTCGTTGCCCATCTCGACATAGACGGTGCGATCGGCCGGAACATTGTCGTGGACCATGCGCGCGAAGCGCTCGAAATAATCGTCGTCGCCATTCCACGGCATGTTGAACCAGGGGTCAGCATGCGTGGCCTTGGTAAGGATTATCATATCTTCGATAGAAACGCCGTCGTGCTGGGCATTGTCGATGCTGGCGGGGGTGTGGCGGGTCGCCCAGGTGACTGGCTCATTAAAATTGCTCGCCTGCCAGTCCATGAAACGGATGACCTTAAAGGGCCGCAGCGAATCCACATATTGCGGATCGAAATGCGCGTCGGCCGGCATGCTGGTTTCGCGGCAATCGATATTGCGGAGCGGATCGGCCGGATCGATCGCCGACAATTTCAGTTCGACATTGCCCTGGATCGCGGGATCGTTGTTCATCAGAAAGGTGAAGCTGTTGGCGGTGCCCTGGAGGCCCTGGACCCTTTTGCCGCCGGGCTTCAAACTTCCCTTGCCCTGCCACGAGCAGCGGATCGTGGCACTCTTCGTGCTCGGATTGGGCGAGGTCATCATCCGGCTCATCGTGATGCCGGGGGCGAGCCGTTTGACGTTACCGTCATTGTCGACCTCGTCCGGGCCGAGCGGATGATGGTCCGACGCATACCAGTTGCTGCCTCCGGCGAGATTGGCAAGCGAGCGCACCTTCCGGAAATAGCCGGGCGCGGTAAGCGTCACGCCGATCGTCGTCGGCGGGACAGCCAAAGCCGCCGTGGATTCCCCGCCCGCCAACATCGCGCCGACCGCCGTCAGCGTCGCGCGCATGCCATGCCTGTTCGTCATTCCTGCCTCCGCATGCATGTGTCGCCGCGCGATCGGATAAAGCAGCACCGCGGCCAGCGCGGTCACGCCAAGGACGATCAGCAGCAATCGACGCACGCCAACGTCCTCACCCGGTTGATAGTACCAACCTAGCCACGCACCGGAAGCGGGACAAGCGGCTCAGCCCTGGAAGCGAGCGGTTGTTCTGGCCGGCGGGAGACGGGCTTCGCGGCGGCCGGTGGAGACTAAGAAGGCTGGCGGCCATGTTCTAGAAGGCCGGTGCCTCACGTTCAGTCGCCAGAACAGGCTTGGCCTGACCGTCAAGAATCATTCTCCGCGACCATTTCCTTCCAGGCTGCTCTATCCACTTGAATCCGGCCCATGCGAAGATCACCACGACAGTGAGCATGACGAGCGACATGGCATCGCCGAAAGCGGGGCTTAAACCGACCTGATTCCGGCCGGCATTGCGGGCTATCAGCGCAAACCGGTGATGGAGAAGCCGCTCAATCAAGGTCAGCGAGTTCACCAATCTCAGCTGCACGAAATAATGCAGCATGTAGATCGAGTAGGAAAGCTCACCCACGAACTGCAACGGGCGCCAGAGGAGCATCCGGCTGAGCAGCCCTCTTTGCGCCGCGAAAACCAGGACCGCGCCCATGAACAGGACCGGCGTCGCGAGCATCAGAAGGCCATGGGCATAGGAAACGAAGGCCGCAAGTGTGATCGTAACACCCACCTCCAAAGCGGTCGACGCAGATTCGTTCAAGGAAACCGGCACCCGGCGGTATATCTCGTAAGCGAGCACGCCGAGGGAAAAGCCCACCAGGCAGCGCACAACTGACCAAGCCTGAAAAACAACCAGATGCTGTACGGGGAAAATCGCCAACAACCCCAAGCCTATGACCGCAATCGGGATAGTCGCAAGCCATGCGCGACGGCCTGCCAACCTCCACAGCAAGGCAAACGCGACATATGTCCAGAATTCAGCAGCGATGCTCCACGACGGCATATTCCAAGACAGCGGATCTCCAACGAAGATCTGAATCAGCCCAAGATTGTAGAGAATGTCGACCGGACTATTCTCGCCCGCAAAGGGTGCCCGATCGGCGATGTGCGGCGCAAGGACAGCGAAGGCGACCTCGGTCGCGACCAGGAGCAACAGGGCTGCGAAATGCAGCGGGTAGACGCGTCCAAGCCGCAATCCCAGAAACTGGATCGTCGAATAGCCTTGCGCAAGCTTGTCGCCATAACTGACTGCAATCACGAAGCCGCTGAGCACGAAGAAGAAATCGACGAACAAGGCGGCATGCTGGATTAGCGGCGCATTGTTGATCCAGCCCATCGTGTGAAAGTGATAGAGTGCCACCATGCAGGCACATATTCCGCGGATCGCATCAAGTGATTCGAAACGGTGTCTTGTCTGCATGTCGTTCATGGTGATCGTCCCCAGCCCGTCGCCCATAACAGCTGGTACGTAAGGTACCATTGCTTCGTGACCCATAGCCCATAAATGCGGTGCTGAGCGTGACGTCCAGCGCGAGCGCGGCCAACGCTCTCGAATCCGCGACAAATAGCCCGCCGAAGCGGATGATCAGGGGACTTCGGAGCGGAGGCTTTTCCAGCTTGCCACTAGCCAGGCGGCGGTGGTGAGCAGCCCGGCCATGCCAAGCATGGTGAGCTGGAGCCGGTCGTGCGGGGCGGCCGCCACGCCCGGGATGTGCACCAGGAGCACGAATGAGGACATCATCAGCGCCTCGATCGTGGCGGCGACGCGGACGCGGATGCCGGCCAGCAAGCAGGCGCCCGTCAGCGCGTGAATCGCGCCGGTCAGATAGGCCAAGCCGAGCCGGTCGGGCAGCCAGGCCGGCACCATCTGCGCGGTGAAGCCGGCATAGACGAAGTGGGACGCACCGAAGATCACCAGGCAGAGGCCGAAGGCGAGCCTCAGCAGCATTGCGCGCTTGCGCGTATCGAAGCAGCCGGTGAGCGTGGCGAGGCCAAGCGCATTGGCCGATGCCTCGCCCAGTCCGAGCAGGGCTGCGGTATTATGGTCCGTCACGACATGCGGCAGGTGCAGCAGCAGCGCCCACAGCCCGACCCATCCCGCACCGAGGATCGCGCCCTTGGCCCGCCATTGCGGCAACAGGATGCCGATCCCCGCGACCACGAGGATCAGGGCGGAAAGATAGGCAAACGGAACCTTCCACGACGCGCCATCCGGCGTCGGCTGCCAGGTGAGCAGGCTGTCCCGGTAGGCCGCGTTCAGGATACCGAGATAGATTAACAACAATCCGGCGACGATCGTCGCCACCTGCCGTACCTTGTCCATATCATCCTCCCCTTATGTCGTCGGCCTCAATAATCGAGCTTGGGATACCAATCGGGCCGGCGCCCCTCCGGCGTCATGTCGAGCAAGGCCCAGAGCGGCGACAGATCGGGCGCGCCGCGCGGGTCCTGCCCCGGATCGGCCGCGGCCGGCCCCATCTCGCCGCCGTAGAAAAGCCGGATCGTGCCGTCCTTGCGGCTGAAGACGTTGAACGCGGGTATGTCTTCCTTGCCGTCCACCAGCGCGTGATAATCCCGGCTATAGGCGCCGGTCGGGTCGCTGAAGAACGTCAGGTGTCGCCAGCCCCTTTCCTCGGCGAAGGCCGCCATCCGCGCGACCGGCGAGCGGGCGATCACCCCAAGCGCGACATTCTGCATAAGGTCGGCCGCGACACCGTTCAGCCCGCTCAGGAAATTGGTGCACATCGGGCAAGGCCGCTCGCGTTCCGGCCCGAACATCCAATTATAGGTGATGAGCGTCTGCTTATCGCCGAACATATCGGCCAGGCCGACCGGCCCGTGCGCGCTGTCGAACCGGTAATCGCCCGTCACCTCGCCGCCTGGCGGCAGGGCCCGGCGCATCTCCGCCACGCGTTCGAGATACCGCCGGAGCTCGATCTCTTCCGCCAGAAGCGCGGTCCGCGCCGCGCGATAGGCGCCGCTTTCATTCGGATAGGGCCAGGCGCTTTTCGCCGCCATTTCCCTCGCGTCGCCGAGCATATCCGTCATGTCCTGCTCCCATGCGAAAGGCGCCGAACCGGACCTACCCGATCAGGCCGCCGCTTTGGACCTTTTCCTTCTGGCCCAGTCGTTCGGACCGTTTCTGGCCCAGATCGCGCGTTCAGCGCTCGAAACCCTGGTCCTGGACCTTGCTCTCGCCGCCGGTACCCGCGGTGCCGGCGAAATCGCCCGGACTATCCTCGGGGCCCTTCTCCGCCCGACCCTGTTCGGACCGGGCCTGCTCGAGCGAATCATCGTCTTCTTCGGGCATGGAATCGGGGGTGTGCGTCGGCATGGCTGGCCATCATCTCTCTCCGTGTCGGAAGGTTGTCGGGAAGAACCAACGAATGGCGCGTCCGCCCGCTCCCTCTTGTCCTTGCCCTTCGGGCTTCGCTGCTATAAGCGCCCCGCTTCCGACGAGCGTGCCGCGGGCGTGGCGGAACTGGTAGACGCGCTGGATTTAGGTTCCAGTATCGCAAGATGTGGGGGTTCGAGTCCCTTCGCCCGCACCAGC